>JAABUZ0100003676.1_pt1 | contig 22315 bp, 16 predicted proteins | sample 5562091 | NCBI WGS metagenome assembly JAABUZ01 (sample SAMN12813069, study PRJNA571459) | rock metagenome | isolation source: Antarctica rocks | place: Antarctica: Victoria Land, Linnaeus Terrace sud | collected 2015-12-21
GCTCGCCGTCGCGCACGACGGGTCGACCGGCAGCGGGTAGAAGCCTTGCGTGCCCCACCAGTTCGTCCCATCGGCCGAGTGCGTCACGGCCGCGGCCACGAACGTCTCGGGGGTCTGGCCTGGCTCACCCGACTGGGTTGCGCCGCGCTGCTGGACCGTGGTGAACTCGGCGCCGGTCGTGCCGGCCGGGATCGTCGACGTCGTGGGACTGGTGACGCCGCCGCTGGACGAGGTGGTCTGGCCGATCGCGGCGATACGATCCGCTCCGATCTGGTAGACGTAGTGCGCCAGGACGCCCGTGGGGCCGAAGAACGTGCCGTTGACACGGATCGTATTGACGCCGGGGTTGTACAGGAACACCGTCTGCGAGAGCGGCTGCGCGCTGGACGGATCGGTCGTGCTGAGGGCCGGGAACAGCACGTTGGTCTCGCCCGTCGGCGCCCCAGTGAGGGTAAGGCCGGGAGCGCCCGCGCCCGCGTCGCCGCTCGGACCAGTGACGGTCACGGCGGGAGTGCTGCTCAGGGTTTGCAGGCCGTAGTACTGCGAAAGTTCGCTGACCACGCGCTCCGAGCTGCTGACCACCGCGCTGAACACGCCCGCGCGGGTTGGGGCTGCCGCAGGCACGCCCGGGAAGGCGATGCCGCTGGAGCCACTGGTCAGGTCGTTGTAGGATAGCGTGAAGCGCGCCCCCGCATCCACGTCGGTGAAGAAGAAGCCGAGCAGGCGGCCAGCCTCACCGCGCAACTGGATGGTGATGTGGGCGGCCGGACCACCCGCCGCGGTCGAACCGGACAGCGTGCCCGCGACCGTCACGTTTGTGATGTTCGGGTTGGCGACCTCGATGAACGGGCGGTCGTCGATCGTCTGCGCCAGGTCGCTGGTCGGCGTGATGGTGGAGACCACATCGGGCGCCACCGCCGTCAGCGAACCGTAGGCGAAGTTGAGCTGCTTGGCCGCGGTGGTCAGGCCCGCTGCGATGGTCTCACCGGGCTTGGAGGAGCCGTTGCCGGGGCCGTTGTAGCTGACGCGCTCGGCCACGATCGGCGTGCCGCTGTTTGCGGTGGCCGTGGGATCGCCGGACGCGCTGGTCACGATCAAGCCGATCTTGTTCTCAGGCGCGGTCGGGCTCGTCGTCATCGCGCTGTTGAGACGGTTGATGTTGAGCGTCAGGCGCTGCAACGGCGCCATGACCAGGCCGGACACGAGCGGAGCCGTGGCGGTGGCGTTGCCCTCGGGGGCGCGATTCACCGTGACCGTCGCCGGGGACGTGCTGCTCGGGTTGAACAGGATCAGGTACTCCTGGAACCCGGCGCCCGTGTAGCCCTCGGCGAAGTAGTAGGAGCTGTTCGGGCTAGTGGAGCCGAGCGAGACATCGCCGTCGAGGCGTGCGCCGCTGTTGCCGTTGCGCTCCATGATGCGCTCGGCGGCCACGCCGCGAACCTGACCGCCCAGCGTCGCCAGGCCGCCGGCGCCCAGGAAGCCAGCCGTCTGCACCCGCGTCGCCACCTTGGCGTTGAACCCGGAGAGGCCCTTGCCGGCGTCGGGACCGGAGGACACCGGTCGCGAGGCGAGATCCGCCTGCACGTTGACCGAGATATCGGCCAGGGCGGGCAACGTGTGCGTCACGACGACGACGTCCGGAGCGGCGGCCGTGGTCGTGATGTCCTCGTTGGTCGTCTCGATGAAGTAGGTGTTTGTCACGATGACCGTGCTCACGTTGGGATTGAGCAGGTCAAGGGTCTCGACGTAGCTGGCCTTGCCGTTCGACGCGCCGGAGCCGGTGTAGCCCTCGGCGAAGTAGACGGTCGAGACCGGCGCGGCCGGCACGGCGGGGGAGACGACCGTGAAGCTCGACACGGCCACGTTGCAGCCGGTGACGTCGGTCGCGGTCACGACGTAGGTCCCGGCCACGCTCGGCGTGACGACTGCCGTCGAGGTGAAGGCGCCCGTGGCGTCCGTCGTGGCGGCGCCAGACGTGGTCAGCGCGGCAGGCGTGGTGCCGGAGAGGCCGAACGTCAGCGCGATCGCCGAGTTGGGGAGGAAGCCGGTGGCGTTGACGCCGAGCGTATCGGCGACGCCCGCGATGACGTTCGGCCCCAGCGGGCCGGCCGGCGTGGTCAGGCCCGCGGCCACCGGAGCGACCGGCGAGACCGACAGGGCCGGCGTGCCGACCGAGAAGGTCGGGAAGCCGCTCACCGGCGTGACCGGGTAGGTCGACGTCAGCGAGAAGGCGCCCGTGGTGCCGTAGGCGATGTCGCGGGGCAGGGTGACGGTGCCGGTGATGTTGCCCTCGTTCGCGGTACCGTCGGAGATCGGTACCGTGGGGGACACCACGCCGGAAACCGTCGTCAGCGCCAGCGCCTGCGTCTTGGTCACGCCGGACGTGCTGGAGTAGACGAGGGTCGGCGTGATAGGCACGCCGGGGGCGACATTGGTCAGCCCCACGCTAGCCGTGATGCAGTTCAGCACCGGGCCGACGTTCGGCGTGAAGGTCACGACCGGCTGGTTGACCGTGAAGGTCCCAATTGCAGCCGTGGCCGTACGCAGGGCGGCGGTATCGCTGAGGACGGTCGCGGCCGTCACGGAATAGGCGCCGGGCGTCGTCGTCAGCGGCAGCACCGCGGACAGGGCGAAGGCGCCCGAGGGCGTGATCGTCGTGGTGGTACCGATGAACGCCGTCCCGGCCGCGTTCGCCACGGTGACCGTGATGACGAGGTTGGTGCCCGTCATCGACCGGGTGTCGGTGAGGGTACCGGACACGGTGAACGGCGTGCCAACCGGGCCCGCGGTGGGGCTGATCGCCGCCGAAGAGCCAACGCGGTTGGTGGTCGTGGTCGAGTTTCCGTTCGTCGTGGTGACCGTGAAGCTGACCGGCGTCGACGAACCGACGGTCTGGGTATGCGGCCTGATGCTCGCATGCGTTGCGATGGCGTGGTGCGCCGGGACTGCCGCGTGCGTGGCGGCGTGGGCGACGCTTCCTATCGCAAGCGGGATCTGCAACAAGATGATGCAGAGGGCCGCGAGAGCTGCCAGAAGACCCTTTGGTGTGGTCCTCAGTGACATGCCTTCCTCCTTAAAAAAGAAGCTAGGAACTCTAGCTGTACGGTATTTGCATTTGCGGAAGGGGACGCGCGAGGTCGCGGCGGGATCGGGGTGGCGGAGTGGTCCCCACTCGTCTATGGTGGAGCGCCAGCCCGGTCGAGCGAGCGATCCGGCATGCCCCGATGAGGACGAGCCGACCGCCGGCGAACATGGCCTGACATCAGTGCCACGAGTCAAAAACTACGCTACGATGGCCCGAATCACCTCCTCACTCGTCCCCACGATAGATGCACGCCGGCTTGAACCGAAAGGCCTCATACCTGCATGTTTTGTGCCAGCGGCACAGGGACAGCTATCCCTACGACAGGTGCGTGAGCACTCACAGATACAATGCGCCCCACCAACAAAAGTTACGCTCGCGCGCCGATCATAGCGACATCCACGACGCCCCCAGTCGCCGCGCTGGCGCCTGACCTGTCTGGCGCCGTCTGGCGCCGTCTGGCGCCGTCTGGCGCCGTCTGGCGCCGTCTGGCGCCGTCTGGCGCCGTCTGGCGCCGTCTGGCGCCGTCTGGGCTACGCCTTCGCAAGCCTAAACGACTTGGGGCTACCGTGCAAGGGTCAGCGCGAGGGTCAGCGCGGCGGCCGCAGTCCCGCGAACAGGTCGTCCTCCCGCGCGGGGGCGGCAACACGCGTCCAGGCGCGGATGTAGCACTCCTCGCCGAAGGCCCCGTCCGCGATGTCGGCTGGGAGGGAAAGCAGCACGTCATCGTCCGTGAGCTGCGTGCGGTGCGCCCGCTGCGCCCGACGCACCTGCTCCAGGTAGCCGCGCAGCTGGATGCGCGCGGTGATGGCCTCGTCGGGCGCCGCGTACTGGCGCAGGTCGAAGGTCTGATCCTCCAGGTCGAACGGCTCCTTCAGACCACGCGCGCGCATCTGGTCGTTGACCCACAGCAGCGTCGAGAGCGGTACCGCCGTGTAGTAGAGCTTTTGCGCCTGCCAACCGGCGCCCGTTGCGGTGGCCCCCGCGTCTCCCCCCGCCTCCCCGGTCTTGCCGCCGGCGGCCAGGGATCCTTCCTGGGCGGCGCGCTCGACCGCCAGGACCGTCACGCGATGAGCCATCAGGTGGTCCGGGTGGCCGTAGCCGCCCCGCGGGTCGTAGGTGACCACGATCCGCGGCCGTTCCGCGCGAATGATGGCCGCCAGCCGGTCGGCCGCCTCGACCGGATCGGCGTTGACAAAAGCCGCCGCGTTGGCATTGGCGGGGGTACCGGCCATGCCCGAGTCGCGATAGGGCAGCAGGTAGAGCGCACCGATACCCAGGATGGACGCCGCGGCGCGCAGCTCGCCCTCGCGGATCTGACCGAGACGCGGCTGGTCCGTGACCGGATCGAGCGCGGGATCGTGGATTTCACCCTCCTCGCCGCGCGTACAGGTGACGAGGACGGTGCGCAGGCCCTCGGCGGCATAGCGCGCGAGGGTCCCGCCCGTCCCGATCGACTCGTCGTCGGGATGGGCATGCACGGCCATGAAGGTCAAAGATTCAGGTTCTTGTAACATGTAGGAGATTGTATCATGCCTGTGGGAGGGACGCAGACGATGGCCGGCGCGGGAAGGGCGGACCTGGGAATCCTGGGCGGTGGGCAGTTGGCGCGCATGCTGCTGCAGGCGGCGACGAGGCTCGGCCTCGATGTCGCGGTCATGGAGCAGGCCGCGGATAGCCCGGCGGGACGGTTGACGCGACAGGAGATCGTGGGCGCCTGGGACGACGAGGAGGCGCTGCGCCGCCTGGCCGGCCTGACACGGACGGTCATCCTAGAGAACGAGTTCGTGCCCGCCCGCTCGCTCTACCTGCTGGAGGATTGGGGTGTCACCGTCGTGCCCGACCGCACGGCGCTGGCCGTCACCCAGGACAAATTGCATCAGAAAGCGCGCCTCGACGAGGCCGGCCTGCCCGTGCCGCCGTTTCGTCCGGTCGGCGGCGCGGACGACGTACTCGAAGCGGCGCGCGACTGGGGCTGGCCACTGCTGCTCAAGCGTCGCCGCAACGGCTACGACGGCTATGGCAACCGCACGGCGCATGGTCCCGCCGACATCGACGAGGCCATGGCCGCGCTGCAAGGGCCGCTGCAGCGGCCCGCCGCCGAGCGCGCGCTGCTGGTCGAGGCCTACGTGCCCTTCGAGCGTGAGCTGGCCGTGATAGTCGCGCGGGGGCGCGGCCCGACCGACCCGACCGGCGCGAACGAGGACAGCGAGGGCGAGGATGAGGTGCGACTCTACCCCGTCGTGGAGACGATTCAGCGCGACGGGATCTGCCGCCAGGTCCGCGCGCCCGCGGCCGTGTCGGGCGACGTTGCCGCGCGGGCGGCGTCGCTGGCGCGGGCCGCCGTCGCGGCGCTGGGCCTGCGCGGCGTCGCCGGCATCGAGCTATTCCTGTCGGCGGACGGCGCCCTGACGGTCAACGAATTGGCGCCGCGCGTCCACAACAGCGGCCACTACAGCATCGAGGCCTGCGTTACCTCGCAATTCGAGAACGCCGTGCGCGCCGCGCTGGGCTGGCCTCTAGGCTCGACCGCTATGGTCGTGCCGGCCGCGGCCATGGTCAACCTTCTGGGCGCCCCCGACAGCCCGGAGCATGCGCGGGGCCTGGAGCGGGCCCTGGAGGTACAGGGCGCGCACGTCCACCTCTACGGCAAGCGCCAATCGCGCCCCGGCCGCAAGATGGGCCACGTCACCGCACTCGGCGGTACCCCGGAGGAGGCTCTCGCCACGGCGACCGAGGCGGCCGCGCGCGTCACCGTCTAGCGGATGCTGGACGGATTCAGCGAGCGATGCCTAGCACACGGAGGAGATATGCGGATCCAGCGTGGCGCCCTCACTGCATTCGTTGCGCGCCACTACCGCGCCTGGAACCTGGTCATGTCGCTGTGCGCCATCGTCTACGTCGTGGTTGCCATCCTCAACGATGACGCGCCGGGCGCCGCCCCGCCGTTGGTGCTGCTGGCCCTGAGCGCGCTCTTCCTGACCGAGTTCACGTTGCGTTGCTGGGACGCCCCCTCGCGCCTGGTCTACCTGCGCGGCCACTGGCTCGACCTGGTGTCCTGTATTCCCCTGGTGGGCGGTCTGCGCGCCATCCGCCTGTTGCGGCTGCTCCGCCTTGGCGCCGCGCTGCGCATCCTATCGACGGTGGAACTCGAGATGCGCAGCCGAGCCCGAAGCCGCGAGAGCCTGTGGTTCGTTGTGCCCGTTCTGGTCCTGCTGTGGGTGGGGTCGGCCTACGGCATGTGGGTGCTGGAGCACGATCAGAACGCGCACGTCAAGACCTTCCTCGATGCTCTCTACTGGTCGTTCATCACCGTCACCACGGTCGGCTACGGCGATGTCGCGCCCGTCACGGCCGAGGGGCGCATCCTTTCCGGCATGCTCGTCTTCGTTGGCATCGGCCTCCTCGGGTTCGTCTCCGCGCGCCTGACCGCATTATGGTTACAACACGATGGTGGCGCCAGGGACGACCACGTCGCGCACCAACTGGATGCGCTGCGCCTGGAAGTCGCCGAACTGCGCCTGCTCCTGCTAGCCCAACAAGGCGCGCATCATAACGCTGTAGGATGTTCCGATCGTGCGGAACGTGACAGCCGGATCGAGAGCAACGAGTGGATTGATGCGCCAGGATAGGGTCCGCAACGTATCGACTATGATCATGACCTGCTAGGCACCATAGCGGTGTGAGGAGCATCAAAAAAATGAACGATGAGCCCTGGGTGGGGATCGTGATGGGCAGCGACTCGGACCTGCCGACGATGGAAGCGGCGGCCGAGGTGTGCCGCGAGTTCGAGGTGCCCTACGAGTTGCGTGTCGTCTCGGCCCACCGCACGCCGCTGGACATGGCGGAGTACGGCCGCACGGCGCGCGGGCGCGGCCTGCGCGTGATCGTGGCCGGGGCGGGCGGGGCGGCGCACCTGCCGGGGATGCTGGCCGCGCACACGGTCCTGCCGGTCATCGGCGTCCCGGTGGCCATGACCGCGCTCAACGGCCTGGACGCCCTGCTCTCCATCGTGCAGATGCCGGCGGGGGTACCGGTCGGCACGGTGGCCATCGGCGGCGCCCGCAACGCCGGTCTGCTGGCGGTGCAGATCGTGGCCAGCGGCGATCCTAGCCTACTTGATCGCTTGCAGGCCTACAAAGACAGCATGGCCGAGGCCTCGCGCGAGAAGGACCGGGGGTTGCGCAGTAGGCAGTAGGCAGTAGGCAGTAGGCGGTTGGCGGTTGCCGGTTGCCGGTTGCCGGTTGCCAGTTGCCAGTAGGCGGTAGGGGGTAGGGGGGTAGCTCATACGCCCTGGCGGCGGGTGGCAGGGAGCAGAGTCTACCCCTCGGCCATCTCGCGCTCCAGGGTCGCGAGGACATCGTACAGGTGGCGCAGGTGCGTCTCGACGTTGCCGCTGCGGTAGGCCAGCTCGATGCGGCTGCGGGCGAACACCGTCACGTCCTCGTCGACGTCGTCGGGGTCGATCTCGATGGTCTCGGTGACCAGATCTTGCAGCATCGCGGGTGTGGGCGGCACCTGGTAGCGCGCGATGGCGGCGGCAAAGTCCTCGAAGGATTGTCGTGGCATGCGGTTTATAGCCTCGTACCTCAGTACCTCACGTTATCGTCCCGGTGGAAAGCACAGGGAGGGTCATCACCTCCAAGTATAACGTCGTGGTCCCCGACCGACCGCACCGGTCGGTTGAGGTGACGACGCGCACGCTCACCCCATCGGTGTGGTCTATGGGTTGTCCCCCGACGACGTCTACGACGAAAGAGATATTAATAGAGTGATAGATCGTTGTAGACGTAGTAGGCGTCTTGATATGCGGATAAGTGGCTCGGGCACGCTGCACAGAGCACTGCCGGCCTGTGGTCGGTTTGGGATAAGGTGTGGATTGACGCCTGGTGCTGTGGACAATCGGAATCGGGTGCAATCCGAACCGGTCTATTCAATCCCCAACGACAGCGCGGCCATCCCCGACCCTGGGGACGAAGCGGGGTAACTTGTCCACCACCAGCGGGTGTTTTCCACAGTTTAAGCCCGCTTATCCACAACCGCCGCTACACATAATATCGAGGCGCGAGGCTTTTCCACACTATCCACAGACTATCAGCAGGGCCAGGCCAATCCGTCACGGCGCGATTAGGGCTACCATGTCTATGGGAGACCAGCGCCTCCGGCCGCGGGTCGCTCACGCGGCCGACAACCGTGCGCTGGCGCCAGCGCCAACTATGTCACCGTCGACCATACGAGACTAGCGAGGAGATAACCCATGCAGTACCGCAAGCTGGGGCGCACGGGCGTGAAGGTGAGCCCATTGTGCCTTGGAGCTATGATGTTCGGCCAGCGCGGCAACCCCGACCACGCCGATTGCGCGCGTATCATCCACCGCGCGCTCGACGCCGGCGTCAACTTCGTGGACACGGCCAACGTGTACAGCAGCGGCGAGAGCGAGGAGATCATCGGCGAGGCTCTACGCGGCCACCGCCACGAGGTCGTGCTGGCGACCAAGGTCCACGGCCGCATGGGTCCCGGACCAAACGACGGGGGCAATAGCCGGGGCCACATCCTGCGTGAGGTCGAGAACTCGCTACGACGCCTGCGGACCGACTACATCGACCTCTATCAAATCCACCGGCCCGATCCCGAGACCCCGATCGAGGAGACGCTACGCGCCCTGGACGACCTGGTCGATAGCGGCAAGGTGCGCTACATCGGGAGCTCGACCTACCCCGCTTGGGAGTTAGTGGAGAGCTACTGGGTCTCGGACCGCCATAACCTGGCGCGCTTCGAGTGCGAACAGCCGCCCTACAGCATCTTTGTGCGCGGCATCGAGCGGGACGTGCTGCCTGTCTGCGCCAAGTACGGCACGGGCGTCATCCCCTGGAGCCCGCTCAACCGCGGCTGGCTGGCCGGGAAATACCGCAAGGGACAGGACCTCGACCCGCAGTCGCGCGTGGCGCGTGGAGACCAGTTCACCGACCGTCCCGACTCGGCGAGCGGACAGAAGAAACTTGAGTTGGTCGAGCAACTCATTCCCATGGCCGAGGAGGTGGGCACGACCCTGTCGCGCTATGCCCTGGCCTGGACGCTGGCCAACCCAACCGTGACCGCGCCGATCATCGGTCCGCGCACCATGGAGCACCTGGAGGACAACCTCCAGGCCCTCGACGTGCGCATCCCGCCCGAGCACCTGCGCCGCATCGACGAGCTTGTGCCCCCGGGAACGGACGTGTAACAGTTGCCAGTTGTCAGTTGCCAGTTGCCAGTTGCCAGTTGCCAGTTGGAAATGTCGTGCGATAGGTCCTGTGGCCAATTACTACGGACGGCACGTATCTTCTGACAACTGGCAACTGGCAACTGACAACTCGCTAGGGCTCGTACAGCATGGCGCGGATGGCGCGGATGTCGCTGCGCAGTTGCGCGTTCTCGTTCTTAAGCTCCTGGTTGATCTTGCCGCAGCCATGCATGATAGTGCTGTGGTCGCGGTTGCCCAGTAGCGTCCCGATGCCGGGCAGCGAGGCGTCGGAGTCTTCGCGCATCAGATACATTGCGATCTGGCGCGGGCGCGCCACGGCTTTGTCCCGCGCGGGGCTCTCCAGCACGCTGAGCTCGATCTTGTAGTATTGGGACACCGCCTTGAGCACCTCTGACGCCGTGACCTTGCGGCGGTGCGAGGGCGAGAGCGCGTCCAGCGCCTCGGCGGCCAGCTTGTCGGTGACGGGCACGTTGAGCGTGCGCGCCATGTGGATGACGCGCTTGAGCATCCCCTCCAGTTCGCGGATGTTGCTCTGGCCGACCCGGCGGGCGATGTACTCGATGGCGGCGGGCTGGACGGGGACGGGCTGCTTCTCGGCCTTGGCGCGCAGGATGGCCTGGCGCGTCTCCAGGTCGGGCAGGTTGACGTCGGTGATCAGGCCCCACTCGAAGCGCGAGCGTAGGCGCTCGTCCAGCGTGCTCATCGCATTGGGCTTGCGGTCGCTGGTCATCACGATCTGCTTCTGACCCGAGTGCAACTCGTTGAAGGTGTGGAAGTATTCTTCCTGCGTTCCTTCCTTGTTGGCCAGGAACTGGATGTCGTCGATCAGCAGCACGTCCACGGTGCGGTAGCGGGCGCGGAACTCCTCCATCTCGTGGTCGCGGATCGACTGGACCATGTCGTTGGTGAATCGCTCACTGGTCGTGTAGTAGACCGTTTTCTCGGGGAAAACCTGACGCACCTTGTGGCCGATGGCATGGAGCAAGTGAGTTTTGCCCAGGCCAACCGGGCCCCAGATGAACAGGGGATTGTAGGCGCCGCCGGGGTCGTCGGCCACGGCCAGGGCCGCGGCGTGCGTGAGCTGGTTGCTCGCGCCGACGATGAAGGTCTCGAAGATGTAGTTGGGGACGAGCGTCGACGGGGGTTGCTGGAAGAAAGACATGGCAGAGGTTCCTTCGGGTTGGCGCCGCGGCGGGACAACGGATCGCGGCGGGCTGGAACCGGGAACGCCCGCGTCGCGAGGGGTTGGGCTGCCGGACGCGACCACGTAGCGGACGGCACGATGCCCGTGACCCAGGCGCTGCATCGTGCTAGAGATTTTTCCATTCAGTTTACGCTCTAACCAGTCCACATGGAAAGCGCCGGGCACGCCGATGGTCAGGAGATCGTCGTCCTCCCCCACGACGTGCGTGTCGCGCAGCCAGGCGTCGTAGTTCTCGCGCGTCAGGATGAGCTGAAGCTCGCCCAGGGCAGCTTGCCAGATCTGCTCTCCGGTCGTCGTCCCGGTCGTCGTCATGGTCATAATTATGTCCACCAATTGCACGTCTAGGCGCCCGTGGTCGCGTGGCCGCATGGCCGTGAGAAGGCGCGGGGATAAAAGAGGCGCCCGGCGCGGCGCGTCTCATAGTGGGAACGTGCGGCCACGCGTCTCCCGTCAACAAACACGCCGCAGCGCCTCCTCTGTTGCGGGGCGCGCCACGGGTCACGTGTGTCACGTGGAAATACAGGGGCGGGTTGATTGGGTTGTGTCAAACGGCAGGGAATGCGTCGAGTACGCATCAGGGATGCTTCGCATAGGTTAGCATGTGAGCGCCCGGCTGACAATGCGTCCCCCACCGGGAGCGCGGCGGAAACCCTGCCCCTGTGTAAAAAGGTAGCCGCCAGCGGCTCGTTTCCCTGCTATCATCGTGTCATCCAGATGGGCCGCCGGGGCGTATATATCAGAGGAGCCGTTAATACTTTTGTAAGAGTGGCGCAAGCACGCCGTAAGTGTCGGAGACGATACTGTAGAGTAGAGAGTAAGGATAAGGCGTCATCTATCACCCTGCACGTCGGTATCTTGCGACAGGATGGCGATCAGATGTCAAGATCTATCCGGCGATAAGGAGTACTGGTTATATGGATACACCGACGAACATACAGTTGCCGTCAGGGTACAGCCACGGCCCGTCAGAGCCGCTTGAGCAGCGCCGCGTTGGGCGTAAGATCTTCCTGGGCGCGCTCGGTGTGGCCGCGGCGGGCATCGCCTCGGGCAGCCTGTTCAGCCCCATCGTGGGCGGCATCAAGAATGCGACCAGGCCGGCGGGAGTCGTGCCGGGCTTCACGGTCTATTACGCGTCGAACATCGTCCCGACCTTCCACCCCGCCACCTGGCGGCTCAGCGTGGGGGGGCTGGTGCAACACAAGCTCTCGCTCTCCTATCAGGATCTGCTCAACCTGCCGGCGCTCTCCGTGTACCGCGACTACCAGTGCGTGACCGGCTGGCGCGTCCCGCACCTGCACTGGCAAGGGGTCTCGCTGCAGACGCTGGCGCGCATCGCCGGGGCCAGTCCCTCGGCCACCTTTGTCAACGTCTACTGCGCCGACGGCGTCTACTCGGAGAGCCTGCGTTTGCCCAGTCAGGCCTTCAAGCCCGACGTGATGCTGGGGTATAACCTGAACGACCGTCCCCTGGTGCGCGAGCAGGGCGCGCCGCTGCGCCTGGTCGTCCCCGAGATGTATGGCTACAAGTACGCCAAGTGGGTCAACCGCGTCGAGTTCTCGACCCGCCAGGAGTTGGGTTACTGGGAGCAGAACGGCTACGTGGTCGACGCGTACCTTGGCGCCAACGCCTATAGCTTGTAGTTGTCGCCGTCATTGTTAAGGAGCGCAGGTCAACTATGGCTATCTCGCGGCCGCAAGCGCAGGCGGGGCCGTCCGCGCGCATCGAGCGTTTCAACTTCACCGAGCGCGGCACGCACTGGACCCATTCCATCGGCTTCTTGCTGCTGCTCCTGACTGGCATCTTCCTGTACTTCCCCCCGCTTGGTCAGGTGGCCGCGGGCGTGGGCCTGTCGCACCTGACCATGCTCAACCTGCACGTGCTGACGGGCGCCTTCTACCTCGGCGGCCCGCTGCTGTGGTGGCTCTTCGGCAACCGCCGCTCGCTCAACCGCGACCTCAAGGCGCTCGATGTGTGGGATGACGATGACATCGCGTTCCTCAAGTCGCCGCTCGGGGTGGTCAAGGAGGGCGTGGCCCCGCCGCAGGGGCGCTTCAATGCCGGCCAGAAGGTCAACACGATCCTGCTGTTCGCGTCCGCGCTTGGCTTCGGTGTGACAGGGCTGATCATGTGGCAGTCGAACACGCATATCTTCCCGCAGCAGTTGATCCAGGGCTCGGTCAACCTGCACGACATCCTGACCATCCTGACCGCGGCGCTGGTGGCGGGCCACATCTACCTCGCCGCGCTGCATCCGACCACGCGGCCCGGCCTCTCCGGCATCTTCAGCGGCTACGTCGACCGCGCCTGGGCGCTCCACCACCACCCCAAGTGGGTGAAGGAGCAGGAGGCCGACGGAGAGGCCGCCAGGGGGCTGGACAGGGAGGCCGCCAGGGAGGCCGGCGTCGATGTCACATGAACGCATCCTGATCGTCGAGGACGAGGCCACCGTCGCCGAGGTGGTCGGGCGGTACCTTGAGCGCGACGGCTATAGCGTGCGGCGCGTGGCCGACGGGGCCGAGGCCATGGCGGCGGTGGCCTCGTTCCGCCCCGCCCTGGTCGTGCTCGACGTGATGCTGCCTGGCCGCGACGGCCTGGACATCTGCCGCGAACTGCGCGCCGCGGGCGAGACCGCCGTGATCTTGCTGACGGCGCGCGGCGAGGAGACGGACAAGATCGTGGGCCTGGGCCTCGGCGCCGACGACTATGTGACCAAGCCGTTCAGCCCCAGCGAGTTGGTGGCCCGCGTCAAAGCGGTGTTGCGCCGCGCCGCCACGCCTCCCACCATCGCCTCTGCGGACGACGACAACAAAGCCGGAGATAAAGACAGGGCGGGCGAGCAGATCCGCGTGGCGGATCTGGTGATCGATCTGGCGACGCGCCGTGTGACGCGCGGCGACGCTCCGCTCGAGCTCACGGCCAAGGAGTTCGACCTGCTGGCGCACATGGCCGCCCACCCCGACCGCGTGTACACGCGCGACCACCTGCTGCGCGACGTGTGGGGCTACGACTTCATTGGCGACGACAGCACCGTGACCGTGCATGTGCGGCGCCTGCGCGAGAAGCTCGAGCTCGACCCGTCCAGGCCGCGCTACGTCACCACCGTGTGGGGCGTCGGATACCGCTTCGAAGCCTGAGCCAGGGGGCCTCACCCCCCGACCCCTCTCCCTGTGCGCGGGCGAGGGGACGTCGCTCTAACCCGAGATAAAGGATAGCCCTCTGATATGATGTGACGTGATGCATTTCTCCTCCCGCCTGTCCCACGCCCGTTGGGCGCGCGCGCTTGGTATCACCCTCCTGGCCGGCATCGTGCTGCTGGCCGCGACGTGGCTCGTCGTCGGGGCCGGCTATCTCATCGAGGGGCGCGATGCGACCGCTGCCAGGCGCTTCCCCGAACTCGGTCTGGCCCTGTCCATGGTGACCCTCGGCGTGCTGCCCGCGCTCTTCGTGGTGCTGCGGGGCGGCCTGCTGGAGCGTCTCCATCGTATCCGGCTCAAACTCTTCGCGGCCTATGCCGTGGGACAGGCCGCCACGTTGATCGCCGCCTACGTGGCGGCCCACGACGGAAGCATGGCGCTCGAAGCGCCCCAGGACGGCCTCTTCACCGTCCTGTTCGTCTATGGCGCGGTGCTGTCGCTGGCCCTCTTCTATGTGCTGGCCGGCTCGATGTCCGCCGCGTTAAGCCGCATCCGCGCCGCCGCGGCGCGCATTGCCGACGGCGACCTGGAGACGCGCGTCGACGTGGCCTCGCGCGACGAACTGGCCGACCTCGCGGCCGACCTCAACGCCATGGCCGCGCGGCTCTCCCTGGTGGCCCAGCAGGAGCGCCGTATGGAGGCCTCGCGCCGTGAGTTGATCGCCGCCGTGTCGCACGACTTGCGCACCCCTCTTGCCGCCATCCGCGCCACCATCGAGGCCATCACCGACGGCGTGGTTACGGACGAGGAGACGGTCGCTCGCTACCTGCGCACCATGAACGCGGGCACGCGCGAGTTGAGCGGCCTGATCGACGACCTCTTCGAGCTCTCGCGCATCGACGCCGGCGCCCTGACGCTTGACCCGCGGCCGTCCTCCGTGGCCCTGGTGGTCTCGCAGGCGCTGGAGCAACTGCAGCCGCAGGCGGCGGCGCGCGGTGTCGACCTGCGGGACGAGATCGCCCCCGACCTGCCGCCCGCTCTGATCGACGCCCGCTACGTGGGCCGCGTGCTGGTCAACCTCGTCGACAACGCCGTGCGCCACACGCCGAGCGGCGGCTGCGTGCTCGTCGTGGCGCGACGCGACGGTGAGCCGGGTATCCATGGTGTGCGCGTCGAGGTGATCGACAACGGCGAGGGCATTGCCGCCGCTGACCTGCCGCGCGTGTTCGAGCGCTTCTACCGGGGCGAGAAATCGCGTTCGCGTGAGCATGGCGGGGCGGGGCTGGGGCTGGCCATCAGCAAGGGCATCGTCGAGGCCCATGGCGGCTCTATTCAGGCCGAGGCGGCGCAGCCCCGCGGCACGTGTATCGCCTTTACCCTGCCGGCCGCGGGGCAGTAGGCGGGATTCGTCATTCTTCCGCGGCGCCGCGCATGTCCTCGCCCTCGTTAAGGTAGTGGCGGATCATCAGCGCGGCGGTCGCGCCCTCGCCGACAGCCGAGGCGATCTGCTTGGTGCTGCCATGGCGGCAGTCGCCGGCGGCGAACACGCCGGGGACGTTCGTCTGCAGGTCGAGTCCCGTGCTGATGAAGCCATTGTGGTCCAGCGCGACAATGCCGCGCAGGAAGTCCGTGTTGGGACTGAGGCCGATAAAGACGAACGCGCCCGCCACGGGCAGCGTCTCTTCCGGCCCAGTGGGCTGCTCGTCCTCGTCCAGGGATCGTACCCGCACGCCGGTGAGGTGGCCCTGCGCGCCCTCGAAGCCGGTCACCGCCGTGTTGTAGCGCACGGTCAGGTTCTGGTAGGTGGGCAGCTTGTCGCGCGCCGTCTTGCTGGCCGTCAGTGCGGGGCCGTGCGCCAGCACGGTCACGCTCCGGACGATCCCGCTGAGGTAGGCCGCCTCCTCGGCCGCGCTATTGCCGCCGCCGATGACCGCCACGTCGCGTCCCTTGTAGAAAGGACCGTCGCAGGTGGCGCAGAAGTGCACGCCGGCGCCGATGAAGTCGTCCTCGCCGGGCACATCCAGGCGGCGATAGGTCGAGCCGGTGGCCAGCAGGACCGCGTCGGCGCTATAGCGCGCGCCGTCCGCCGTGTGCACCGACAGGCGGCCGTCCTTCGCCTCTCCCTCGATGCTCATCAGCCCCTCCGGACCCTGTGCCCCCGCGGACGCCGGAGGCGCCTGCGGTCCAACCGCCTCCGCCTGCCCCGGTTCACCCGCCGCCTTGACGCCCTGGCCGGTGAGGACACCGAAGCGTGTGCCCTGGCGCTCGATGCCCGTCACCTCCTGGGCCAGCAGCACTTCCACGCCGAAGCGTTTGGCCTGCCGTTCGGTGCGCTCGGCGAACTCTGCCCCCGAGATGCCGTCGGGGAAGGCGGGGTAGTTATCGACGCGTTCGGTGATAGCGGCCTGCCCGCCGGCGCCGGCGCGGTCGATCACCAGCACGTCGATGCCCTCGCGCGCGGCGTAGATGGCCGCGGTCAGCCCGGTGGGGCCGGCGCCGACCACGATGAGGTCGTACGACGAGCATTTGGCCTTGGTCTGCAGCCCCAGCTTTGCGGCCAATTCGGCGTTGGACGGTTCGACCAGGATCGAGCCGTCCTCGAACACAATGGTGGGGATGATCTGCTTACCGTCGTTGTAGCCCTCCACGATGCCCTGCGCCTCGGGGTGCTCGCCCAGATCGACCCAACTATAGGGCACTAACTGCTCGCCCAGGAACTTCTTGGCGCGCCGGCAATCGGGGCACCACGAGGCGCCGTAGACGGTGATCTTGGGAGACGTGGACGTGTCAGCCATGAATAAACCTCCAGCGACGCAAACAGGTTAGTTCCCTCTTGCTCGCGCGATATCCGCCAGGGTTATGTAGAGGCGGTTGGGCTGATCGAGTAGGGGCTGGAAACCGTGATGCGCATAGAAAGCGATCGCCGCGTCATCTTTGGCATCGACGATGACGGCCATGGCCCGAAGTTCGGATGCCATGACGCGCCGGAGGGCATCGGCCAGCAGGTCGCTGCCCGCTCCTCTCCCTCGATGGCGCTGATCGACGGCAAGGCGGCCGATGAGGGCCGCTGGCAAGCTGGGGTAGCGCGGCAGCTTTCGCGTTACCTCGGGTGATACGTCCGACACTTGTATCGCTGCTGCCGAAAGGGTGTAGTATCCGGCGATATCGCTCGTGTCCTTCTCGATGAGGACGAAAGCCGCCGCCAGATAGCGGCGCACGTCCTGGCCGATCTGGGCGTGAAAGTAGCGGTCCAGAGCAGGGACGCCGCCCGAGAACGTCGACCGGTCACGACTCGCATCGAACGGCTCGATGATATATCGCTTGACCATCTATGACGCGTCAACGTTGTCGTCGTAGTGACGGAACGCTCGTTGAAGGGCCGCGTTAGGCTCTTTTGCCGGGTTGAGCAGCGCCTCGACAAACGCCTTGCTATCCCGTGCTGACAGCGTGATGACCTCATGATTGCGGATCGTTTGCTCGGCCGCTTCCTGGGCGCTGGCAACGAGGAAATCGGTCAGCGAACGGCCGTGTAAGGCGGCCGCTCGCTGAAACAACAACTTTTGCTCGGCAGTGATCCGCGCGGCCACGCGTTCGCTCCTCTCCCCGGACGGCATCGCTCTCCTCGCCACGTTCCCCCCTCATCCTGACTATGCTCCATTGTCTCAATTGTACGCCGCGAAGGTGTACAAAGAAAGCGGTACACGATTCATGGGTTGTTGTTGCCGGAGTTGCCCAAGGCGCCCTGCGCGGCTGCCTGGTTGACGTAGTCCTGGGCCGACGACCCTCCCGTGTACACGGCCGCGCGGGTGAAGTGGGCGGCCATGGCCACGTTGTTGCTGGACCAGGCGTAGACGCCCCAATCGCCCGCGCCGGTAATGGCGTCGGCGGAGTCGTCGGACTTGTCATAGACTTGCTCTCCGTTGAGGTAGACGGTGAGCTGGGTCCCCTGCAGCACCACGAGCAGGGTGTTGACGCCGGTGGCCTGGAAGGCGCTGCCGCCGGGAACGGAAAACACTTGCTGATATGTTCGTAGCCCCTCGCGGTCGCAGCTTACGTTGCCCTGGCTGTCCAGGTAGCACTCATAGCCCGAGATATGGCCGTCGCCGCTCGAGGAGGCGCGCGCGATGACGCCTTCCACGCCGTTGCCGTTGTCCAGTGGGGCCAGCGTCGCCAGCACCGCGCCATCGGTGACATTACCGGCCGCCGGCACGCTCTCGTATCTTTCCCCCTGCGGAACGATGAGGGTGTATTGTCCGTTCCCGATCGTCGCATTGTTATCCGTTGGCCACGCGCTCATATTGCTGCCGCCGAAATCGGTATTGATGACCGTCTGGACGGTCGATGCGGACGGCGCGCTCGTGGCCGGAGCCGTCTGTGCGCCGATAGCGGTGGGCGGCGCGCCAGTGGCCGTGGGCGGCTCGTTAGTGGCCGTCACGGTGGGCAGAGGTGTGGCGGTGGGCACAGGCGTGGCGGTGGCGAGGGGTGTGGCCGTGGCCTGGGGGAAAAAGGCCGAGAGGGCCGAGACGAGCGGGAGCGGCTGACCCGTGAGCGAGGAGACGGCGAACGCCGCGCCCCCCAGCCCTACCGCCGCGATCAGGCCGACCCACGGGATGCGATCGAGCCATGCCGGCCGGCGCACACGCGACCCGGACGCTGCGGACCTGGTCCCAGCGCCCGTCGGCGCCGCACCCGCCGCAGCGATGCCGGCGCCAGTCCCCGTGGTTGCCGCGCCCGCCGCACTGCTGGCTGGTCCCGCCATCGCTCCCACGGGCGCGGCGGGACTGCTCACCGCGGGCGTAGGAATGGACAATGGACCGGTGTCTGACGCCGCGGGTGGGCCGGTGATAGGCGAGCTCGGCGCCGCGGCGGGCGTGGGGCGCACGGGACGGACGGGCGACGCCACGGCAAGCGGTTTGTCGCCCTCGCCCCACAATGTCCTGGCGTGCAAGGCCGCGCCCAGGGCCACGGCCACGTCCATCTGCCCCCACCGTAGCGGCTGCAGCGGCAGAGTCTCCGCCAGGCGGCGCTGCACCAGCGGCACGCGCGACGCGCCGCCGATCAGCACGACGGTGTCCACCGAGGCGCCCTGCTCCGCCGCCTCTTTCAGGATGGCCGCGGTATGGCGCACGGTGCGCTCCACCTGCTCGGCGATCAGTCCCTCGAAGGCGGCGCGGGTGACCGTCTGGCTGAAGGGAACCGGCCCGTCCGGTCCTGCCAGGAGGGTGTTGACGGTGGCCTGGGCCGCGACGGAGAGGTTTTCCTTGCGCACTTTGCACAGGTGTAAGATGTGCGGCTCGATCGTCCCCGCCAGGTTGAAGCGGCGTCCCAGGCGTTGCAGCGCCTGCGCGTCGCAATAGTCGTAGAGCGCGCGGTCGAAGTCGTCGCCGCCGCACCGTGCGAGACCGCGCGCTGGCAACGCGCGGCGGAAGGCGTCGCCGCTCTCCCGCGTCAGCACGGCCAGGTCGAAGGCCCCGGCGCCCAGGTCGTACACCAGCACGCGATTGCCCACGCCCAGCCCGGCCCGCGCATAGGCCTGCGCCGCCGCCGCCGGCGCCTCCAGCAACGCGACGTCCTTGAAGCCGGCGGCGCGGGTGGCCTCGGCGATGCGGTCGCGCTCGGGGGCGCCGAAGGCGGCCGGATAGGTGACCACGGCGCGGGTGATGTCCCGCCGCGCGTACAACTCCTCCGCGTCGCGCTTGAGTTTGGCGATGATGGCCGCGGCAACCGCCACCGGGGTGACGCGCCGCCCGTCGCCCACGGGCAGCGGAGAGGCGTCCAACGCGCGCTTGACACTGCGGACCACGCGCCCGCGTTCCTGTTCGTCGTCGAGCATGGCCTCGGCCATCGACCCGACCAGGGTGTCGGTCGCGCCGTAGTAGACCACCGAGGGCGTCTGGTCCTCGCCCTCGCTATTCTTGAGCGCCTCGGCCTGGCCCGTGGCGGGGTTGATCCAGGCCATGCGGCTGCGCGCGGCGCCGACGTCGATCCCCAACAGCAGCGGCTGCTCGCCCATCGCACGCTCCTTTTCCCGGTCTCCTCGTCCTTGTTACCATGTTGCCTTCTCACCATAGAGGCGTCGCGCCTTGGTGCGTTCGCTCCCAATATTGTACTAGAGGGACGACGGGCCGTGTTGCTGACCCCCGTCCCCCCGTCCCCCGTCCCTCCCGTCCCCCCGTCCCCCGTCCCTCCCGTCCCCCCCCGCCCTTGTAAGGCGGGGCTTCGCGGGAGGTTCCAGGTGATGTTGGCCTGTGGGTGGCCCGTCCGTGGCTGGGTATGGGCGGTGGGATCGTGGTCCGGGCCGTCCCTGACGATGGCGCCGTACGCATGCGGCGCCGGATAGGGCGGGTCACACGCCATCGCGGTAAGCGCGCCGTAAGTGCGAGGCACTATGCTCGTGCTGCGATGATCGAGGCGCCGCGCCCGCGGCGGTGTCCTCATTTGCACGCCGCCGGCGGTGAGAGAGGAGCAGAGAGGATGAGGGGATGCGTGACCGCTAGCCGCTAACCTGGGTGCGACACCCAGATGCGTCGAGGGCCAGGGCGATGTCATTGTCGATCACGGGATGCGTAGGGGCGTGTAGGGGCGTGTAGGGGCGTCTGCACGACGCCCCTACCACGTTGGCGGCCCACGGCAGTTGAGAATGACATGACCCTGGTCGAGGGCAACGGAGGACAAGGACAAGGGCCGGTATCCGGTATAGAGGACATAGGCAAGAAGTAGGAGACACGAGTATGACGAAGCTTGCGAGTGTGTGCGCCACGGCCATCCTGCTGCTCGTGATGAGCACGCTCCTGACGGGGTGCTACAACGGCAACCCCTTCGCGTCGCCGCCGCCGCCGACGGCCACCCCGGCGCCAACCGCGACGAGGGTTCCCACGGCCACGGTCACGCCCATCCCGCCGCCGACCCAGACGCCGACCGCCGCGGCCACCGCGACTCCGGCCGCCACGGCGACACCGGTGGCGACGCCAACTCCGGCGGCGTTGAGCGACGCGCAGATCGTGCAGACCCTGTCCCCGTCGACGGTGCAGGTCAAATCGCAGTTCGGCAAAACGGTGTTCACCACCGGAGCGGCCACCACGCAGGACTACCTGGCCTCGGGCACCGGGATCGTCTACGACACGGCCAATGGCTACCTCGTCACCAACGCGCACGTCGTGGAGGGCGCGTCGTCCATTCTGGTCAGGCTGTCTAACGGCGCGCAGCGCCCGGCGGTGGTGGTGGGGCGTTCGCCGTGCGACGATCTGGCCGTGCTGCACGTCGACGACACGAGTGGACTGAACGCGGCCGCGATCGACCGGATGCGCGATGTCCAGCCCGGCGACCACGTGGTCACGCTGGGCTACCCCCTGTCCTTCCAGCTGGGCGATAATCTGTCCAACAGCGCGGGCAGCGTCTCGCAGGTCGGAGCCTCGCTGGGCAAATACCAGAACCTGCTCAAGATCGATGCGGCGATCAATCACGGCAATTCGGGCGGCCCGCTGATCGACGTGCATGGCCACGTGATCGGGATCAACACCCTCTCGTTGTCCGGCGCCCAGGGCACCAACTACTCCATCGCCATGTCGTACGCCTGGCCGATCATCAAGAAGCTGCAAACGGGCCGCAACCTGCACTATATCGGCCTCAACCTCGTCCCCAACGACAGCACGTTCCAGAACCTGGCCGGGACATCCCTGGGCGTGGCGGTGGCCGCCGTGGCCAGCGGCAGCCCGGCCGACCAGGTCGGCATCTTGCCCGCGGACCTGATCCTGAAGGTCGAGGGGAACACTGTCGCCACCGAGGACGACGTGTGCGGCGTCCTGACCTCGCGCTCCGACGGCAATGCGATCAAAGTGATCATCTACCGCTACGCGACGAACCAGTTGCTGCAAGGGGAGATGACCATTGGGCAGAGCGGCGTGGCCCAGGCCGGCGGGAACCTAACGGTGATCGGCTACGGCCCGGACGGCAGGCAGCCGGCGCCCACCGCGACCTCCCCGGCCGGGAGCGGCGCGTCGCCCACCGCGCCCAGTGGCTCGGGTGGCGGCTCGGGCGATACGCCCACCGTGCCGAGCGGCTCGGGCGGGACCGGCGCCTCGACCACCGTCCTCGACACCAATTTCTCCAGCAATAACGCGGGCCCGTGGAAGATCACCGCGACCCACAGCGTGTCCAATGGGCACTACAACATCTCGGTGGCGTCGGGGAAATACTCCGTCACGCTCCCCAACAACTACGCGACGATCGCCGACGGGGCCGTCCTGGCGACGGTGCAAATCGAGGGCACCGGCAGGGCCGGCGTGATTGCTCGCTATACCGCCACCAGCGACGACAAGTGGACCATGTACTTCTGCTGGATCAGTTCGAGCAACACCTTTGGCTGCTCCAAGGACGTGCAGGACCACATCACCTCCATCGTCAGTGAGCAATCCAGCGCGGCGATCAAATCGGGTCAGAGCAACGTCATCGGGTTGGGCGTGACGGGGAACCAGGTGGAGTTCGATATCAACGGCCAGAAGGTCGCCACCTACAGCGACACGTCGGGCAGCCCGAGCCCGCTGCCGCAGGGCGGCTGGGGGCTCTACCACGAAGACACGGGCTCGAGCTTCATCGCCCACTATGGGCACGTCATCATCGACAAGGTTTAGTGACGGGCAACAGGCGGCGCC
>JAABUZ0100003680.1_pt1 | contig 22295 bp, 20 predicted proteins | sample 5562091 | NCBI WGS metagenome assembly JAABUZ01 (sample SAMN12813069, study PRJNA571459) | rock metagenome | isolation source: Antarctica rocks | place: Antarctica: Victoria Land, Linnaeus Terrace sud | collected 2015-12-21
GCGCCAGGTTGGGCGTGGGCGGTTGCGCCGAGGGCGGCGCGACCAAGGGGGCGTAGGCGGCAATCATGAGCAATCCTCCTCCCCCCAGTCTACCCCAACCCCAAAAACCTAACGTTGTAGTATTAGGTCAACGATCTTATCGTTGTGAGCGCCACCCCTACCAGTTAATGGATCCTTAGGTTTCGGCCCTCGTTTGGCACAAGTATGTCCGAACCTTTCGGTGTAGCGTGCGAAAGAGGTTCGGCCACGTATGAGGATTAGTAAACATGTCGACGTATACTGGGCGCGTCGTGATCCGCGACACAGGCGCTCATCATTCATTCCATGCGCCTGTAGTGTGCCCACTATCCTCGAACCATCGCTGATATTCCTCACCTTCGATCGTTACGACCACCTCACTGCACATCATTTATGGCGAAACGAACGGCGATCCTCCGTAGCATCTCTATTCTACCATCTGCTCTACGTCGGGCGTAAGACGCCATATCGCGCATAATAAAAGCAGAAATGGTACGGCGTAGGGCAGGGAACTCAAACATGCGGATAGAAGCAGAAGCGTTGGAGGAACTAGTCTCGTCACTCCGCCGACGCGTCGGGGTCGTCGGGATAGCCGTGGGCGGATCGTTCGCGCGCGGCGAGGCGGGGGCGAGCAGCGATCTCGACATTTTGGTCCTCACCGACGCCGGAGAACCCTCCCGCGTCGAAGCGTTTCGCTACGCCGGTCGCCCGACCGAGGCGCTCTTCATGCGCGCGAACACCCTCCAGATCGCCCTGGACAACGCCCGCCAGGGGGCGCAAACAGTTGCCACCTGGGCGGGGCGCGCATCTTACACGACACGGATGAACGGTTAGGCGCCCTGCTGAACGAAATCGAGGCACAGTACCAGCGTGGCCCGGCGCCGATGACCCAAGAGGAGCGCGACTACGCGATCTTCGAGTTGGCGCATGTCCGGGGACTCATCGCGGAGGCCGCGGTAGGCGCGGCGCCGACCGACGAGGCGACCTGCCGCCTGCTTATCGCCGTAGCGACACGGCTCGTTGTGGGCGCCCTGCTCCACCAGGCCCAACGCTGGCCGGTCGGCTGGCGGCAGACCCTCCCGGCGTTGCGCGCGCTCGATGCGGACGCCGCCGCCCTTGCCGAGCGCACGCTAACCGCACCTGGCGCCGCCGCCGTGGACGCGGCTTTTTCCCTACTCGATCGCGCGGAGCGTGCCCTGGGTGGCCCGCTTCGCCCAGGGCTTGATCAATTATGTTAAACAACCAACTAACCTGCTCCGTTGCCCTACCGGCCCACCGGCTGTAGTGCTTCCTGCGGCACGGGCACGATGGCATTGAGGAACACGTCGTTCGGCCCATCGGTCGACACGTAAGTTTCGGTCCTACCGCCGAGCACAAACAGGACGTTGTCTAGCAACTCGCGTAGCGTCGGTTTCCTGTCCAACTCCGCCTGATATACCCTGACAATTGCCTTGAAGGAATCGGCCAAGGCCTCACTCGCGGTATCCTGTCGTATCGCGGCGTCCGCGCCGGATGCCATGACATCAGGTTGTCCCTCTACCTTGATGACGATAGCCCGGATGGCCGGTCGTCCCCCATCCTCGACATACACGTCGGGGCGCATGCGTAGCCCGGCCAGGATGTCGTCCGCCATCTCTTGCAAGGTTGGTTTCCCCTGTCCCTTCTGTTGGCGCATCCGCATGATGGCGTCGAGCGTATCGCCCAGAATGTCGGCGGGCTTATCGCCGATAATCCCCTGGCTTGTCTTCCACCACGACATGTTCGCCCCTCCTTCCGCCTTGTCACTGACAGTATCCGGCCTCCAGCACCTTTTGTTTCGCCGCTATACTCTTCTCCAGTGTATCCATATCGCGCGCCTGTTCCCTACGGTTGAGCGATCGGTCCCCAGCGAGGTCTATGTTCTTTTGCTCGAGATAGTCGGCCATATCCTCGTCCAGCCCCATAATACTCGGGGTCAACTCCGCCCCGCGCATGAACTCAAAGAATCTCCTATCTTCGGTCGACAGATCTGGTTTCTTGAGCTCGCTCCGTGCCTTCTTGTAGTGCTCGACCTGCCGTTCCTGCGCTGTGCGCTTCGTCTGACCGATGTAAATCTTGTCGGGATAGTCGAGATTCCGCGCCTCGTAGATCATGTACGGCCCGAAGTCATAGGCGGCGGGTCCTTGATTGTGAACCAGAATGCCCGTTTGGACGAAATAGGTGGAGTGTTCCGCGATGTGCAGATTCACCGTCACCGTCTCCGGCGCGTCACGTCGTACAACACGATCGATAGCAACGCGCGTGCCCGCCATGCTCCTGAGGAGCATCCCTTGCTCCAACTCACGGGCCACGACCCATCGCGCTACATCGTCAACCCAGAAGCGATGACTGCCCGTCGCGCTGACGACGGTCCCATCGACGGAGATGTCGTACAACCGGGACGCCCGGCCCGTGAATATGCGCAGGATCGGCGCGCCGACGACGCATGCACGCCGCATGTCGAACGCCATAACCTGATCGCCCTCACGCAACTCGCCTATCGACCGCGGACCATCCGTGGTCCATACCAGGGTGTTCGGAGTAAAGCACGGCAGTAGCGCGCCCAGTTCAAACTTCTCCGGCTCCAACACTTTGTTGAGCGGCGCTAGTTTCGCGCCATAGTGGCGTGCTTGGCGTGTATGTTCGGCTTGCTGTGCTAGAATCCTCTGTTTCTCGCGTTGTAGTTCCGCCAAACCGCGCTCATCGGCCTGTTCATGGTTCCCCGCGTCGTCGTGATGTCCTATGTCCGAGGTCATGGATCGCTATCCCCCCCCAATAGGCGCGAGGGCATCGGCCAGATCCTGGCTGGCTTTATATTTTATATGGCAGGTGCGCGCGAATAGGCAGTAGTTCGGCCGCAAGGACTGCCCCGGTACGCCTATTGTACCACGAGCACGGCCATGTTGACTAATGCCACGCCGATCATTCCCACTTGAAGGTACGCGCGGCGACGCCGAAGGCAAGGACAGCCCAGGCGGCAAGGACGGCGATCGGGCCGCCGGGGAACGCCGCGCCGGCGGTGAGCGCGGCGCGCAGCGCGTCGGTCAGCGCGGCGGCGGGGAGGATGTGCGCGAGGTCCTGTAGCACGGGCGGCAGGTGGTCGAGCGGCAGCACGGCGTCGCTCAACAGCAGGAACAGCAGATAGAGCCCGTTGGCCCCCGCCAGCGTGGCCTCGGCGCGCAACCCACCGGCCATCGCCAAGCCCAGCCCCGCGAAGGCCAGGGTGCCCAGGAGCAGCGCCAGCAGCGCCACGCCGGGCGAGCCGTGCATCTGCCAGCCGTACACGACGGCGGCGATGACGACCAGCAGCGTGACCTGCACGACTTCGAGCGCCAGCACCGCGAGCGCCTTGGCGGCGATCAGTCCGCCACGCGGCAGCGGCGACGCGCCGAGCCGCTTGAGCACCCCGTAGTAGCGCTCGTAGGCCGTGGCGATGCCCAGACTGACCATGCCCGTGGCGATGATGGCCAGCGCCAGCATGCCCGGCAGCAGGAAATCGACGGGCCGGGTCGGGCCGGCGCGCACGATACCAAGCGAGGCGAAGAAGACGAGCAGCACGACGGGCACGATGACGGTGATCAGCACGTTCTCGCCCCGACGCGCCGTCAGCGCCAACTCGGCGCGGGTCTGCGCCAGCACCGGGCCGGCCACCGATGGCAACCGCTCCCGCCCCGCTTGGGCGTCCACTACGGACGCGTCTACGCTGTGTTGGCTCACGGTTGGTCTCCTTGTTGCGTCAGGCGCAGGAACGTTTCTTCCAGCGAGCCGTGGCCGACGCTCAACAGGGTGAGCGTGACGCCGCGGTCGCGCAGCGCCGCCGTGACCGCGGCCAGCAGCGCCGGGGCGTCCGCCGTCTGTAGCGTGTAGTGGCCGGGCTCGCCCTCGCGCACGTCATGCGCGGCGGGTAAGCCGGACAGCACGTCAAGCAGGCCGGGAGCGGCGACGAGGCGCACCGTGCCGCCCTCTTCGTCGCGGATGAGCGCGCGCGGCGTATCGAGGGCGATGAGGCGCCCGTGGTCGATGATGGCGACGCGGTCGGCCAGACGCTCGGCCTCGTCCATGAAGTGCGTGGTCAGCACCACGGTCACGCCCTCATCGCGCAGCCCGCGCACGATGTCCCAGGTGGCGAGGCGCGCCTGCGGGTCCATCCCCGTGGTGGGCTCGTCCAGGAACACCAGCCGGGGACGGCCGATGAGGGCGACGGCGAGGGCCAGGCGGCGCTTCTGTCCGCCCGAGAGCCGCCGCGCGCGCGTCTTGGCGGCGTCGCGCAGCCCGACGCGGTCGAGCAGTTCATCGGCGGGGATCGGGCGCGGGAAGAAGCCAGCGTAGAGGCGCAGGATCTCGCGCGCCGTCATGGCCGGCTGCAGCCCGTCCTGCTGCAGCATCACGCCGACCTGCAAGGCCAGGCGGCGCTTATCCGCGCGTGGGTCGAGGCCCAGGATGCGCACGCTGCCCGCGTCTTGCGTGCGGTAGCCCTCCAGGATCTCCAATGTCGTTGTCTTGCCCGCGCCATTCGGCCCGAGCAAGGCGAAGACCTCGCCCGGAGCCACGGCGAAGCCGAGCCCGTCGACGGCGCGCGTCGCGCCATATGTTTTACTGAGCGCATCGACGACAATGGCCGCGTTCTCCGCTAGGCGGCCCTGTCTATCCTGTAGATGCTGCTGTGTTGAAGCCGAAAGCGTACGTGCCACGTCATTACCTCATGCCAAAACTCCCCCTCATTGTACGCCCCTGATATGAAGGTTCTATGAAGAACCATTCGTCAATCACAGCTACATCCTGTCAGCTCTTGCCATCGTCAGCGAGGTCCGAAATCCGCCAGCGCCTTGTACGACGCCGCGGTAGAGTGAGGGCATGAACCTTGACTTCGATGCGTGCTACCGCGCCGTGCACAGCCGCGACGCCCGCTTCGACGGCCGTTTCTTCACCGCCGTTACCTCAACGGGCATCTACTGCCGGCCGATCTGTCCCTCGCCCACGCCGCTGGCGGCCAACGTGCGCTTCTATACCCATGCCGCTGCCGCCGAGGCCGCCGGGTTCCGCGCCTGCCGCCGCTGCCATCCCGAGAAGGCCCCCGGCTCGCCCGAGTGGAACGTCCGGGCCGACCTGACGGGGCGGGCGCTGCGCCTGATCGCCGAGGGCGCCGCCGACGAGGAGGGCGTCGGCGGCCTGGCCGCCCGACTGGGGGTGAGCGCGCGCCATGTGCATCGGGCGCTCGTCGCCGAGGTGGGCGTCGGCCCGCTCGCACTCGCGCGTACCCGTCGCGCCCAGACCGCCCGCCTACTCATCGACCAGACGGACCTTCCGCTGACGACGATCTCGGGGGCGGCGGGGTTCACCAGCATCCGCCAGTTCAACGAGACGATGCGGGCCGCGTTCGGGCGCAACCCGACGGAACTACGCCGGCGCGGCCCCGCGGCGCCGGGTGGGGGTGGGCTCACGCTACGGCTCCCCTATCGCCCTCCGTTCGATGCCGCGACGCTGCTCTCCTATTTGGCCCAGCGGGCCGTCGCGGGCGTGGAGGAGGTGGTCGATGGGCGCTATCGGCGCACGATCGCGCTGCCCCGCTCGCGGGGCATTATCGCGCTGGAGCCGCTGACCGGCGCGAACGTGATCCTGCTGCGGCTCCGTCTCGATGACCTGCGCGACCTCGGCCTGGTGGTGCAACGCTGCCGGCAACTCCTCGACCTCGACGCCGACCCCGTCGCCATTGGCGCGGCGCTCGGGACCGACGCGGCGCTGGCCCCGCTGGTCGCGGCGCGGCCGGGGCTGCGCGTGCCGGGCGCCGTCGACGGCTTCGAGCTGGCCGTCCGTGCCATCCTGGGACAGCAGATCTCCGTCGCGGGCGCGCGCACGCTCGCCGGCCACCTCGTGGCCGCGTTGGGCGAGCCCCTGACCGAGCCGTACGGCTCCCTCACGCACATCTTTCCCACCCCCGAACGGGTCGCGCACGCCGACCTGGGGGGACTGGGTCTCACCGGCGGACGCATCATCGCCCTTCAGGCGCTCGCGCGGGCTATGGCCACTGGCGGCCTGGCGCTTGACCGGGGGGCCGACTGGGAGGGGACTGTCGCCCGACTACAGGAGTTGCCGGGGATCGGGCCGTGGACGGCTTCCTACATCGCCATGCGCGCTCTGGGCGATCCCGACGCCTGCCCCGTGGCCGATCTCGGCCTGCGCCACGCGCTCGAACGGCGGGGGCTCGCCGGCGATCCAAAGAGCGTCGCGGCGCGTGCCGAGACGTGGCGGCCGTGGCGCGCCTACGCGACGCACCACCTGTGGGCCAGCCTGGCGCCGCCGCCGGCAGGGGGATAGCGGCGTCCGAAACGTGCCAGGCGGTCGGGTCCGAAACCCGCCAGCGTCCCGTGCCACGCGGCGGTAGAGTGGAGAGGTGGGACAATCGTCCTAGTAGTCCGTCAGCCAAAGTTTTGACAGTAGCGGTGCGCCCAATCAAGGGCTGTCAACTGTTCAAAGAAACCTTGACGGACTACTAGCGCTAATAAGGAGTCAAGGAGTAAGGCATGATGACTATGACACTCTCCCGCGACGAGATGGTGGGGCGCACGCTCGCGTCCGATCCCGCGGCCGGCGGGCGCTTCATCGTTGGTGTGAAGACTACCAGTATCTATTGTTTGCCGGCGTGCCATCCACCGCGCCAGCCTAACAGCCTATCCGGAAAATCGTTAGAGAGGCTTATGCAGCCGCTGAGCGCGTGTTTAGGCACTTTCCGGATAGGCTGTAAGCCGGAGAACCGCGTCTTCTTCGGGTCGCCGGATGAGGCGCGCGGGGCCGGATTCCGCGCTTGCAAACTATGCAAGCCCGACGACGCCTATCGTGCGTCGGGCGCGGACGCTGACGGGTCCGAGGGCGCTATGCGGAGCGCGGAGATGACCGCCTACGTGGACACGATCGCTGAGGCGCCCGGCCCGCTCGCCTTCGCCGTCGACGACGCGGGCGCGTTGCTCTGGCTCAAGTTCCTCGACGGGCGCTACGCGCGCGCCATCGAGCAGGAGTTGGAACGCGAGGGGTTCCGTATCGCGCGGGACTACGAGCGCACGGCGCGGGCGCGGACCGAGTTGCTGGAATATTGCGCTGGGGCGCGCCGCACATTCGACGTGCCCCTCATCTTCCGGGGCTCGGCCTGGCAGAACACCGTCTGGCGCGCGCTGACGCGCATCCCCTTTGGAGAGACGCGCGCCTACGGCGCGGTGGCGGCGATGATCGGGCGACCGGAGGCGGCGCGGGCGGTGGGGCGGGCCAGCGCCACGAATCGGCTCCCGCTCGTGGTACCCTGCCACCGTGTGCTCGGCGCGGACGGCTCGCTAACCGGGTTTGGCGGCGGCCTGCGCCTCAAGGTCCGGCTCCTCGCCCACGAAGGCGTCCGGGTCGCTGATCCCCGCCGCTGAAACGCCATCATGGTGGGGGCGGGCTCGCTGCCGATTTCGGAAGTCGGAAGCACTCTAGATGGTGAGCATGGTTGTTCGCGTCCTGATACGATGCATGCAGCCCTTACTCGCGTTAGTAGACGAGCGATGACAATCACTTCGATGACTCCCGGCTCCCGGCTCCCGACTCCCGACTCGCCTGTGCGGCTGTGCCGCCGCCTCCCTTTCTACCATGGCGACGTGGCGGGGATGCTGGCCGGCGCGGAGGCGCTGCTGGAAGGCGCCGCCGCGAGCGGACGGCCCGCTATCCGCTGGTATGTTGTGTCCGAGCGCGCGCTCGTCCTTGGCGCAAGCCAGAAAACGCCGGCCGTCGACCTCGCCGCCTGCCGTGCCGCCGGGGTCGCCGTGTACCAGCGGTCGGCCGGCGGCGCCACCGTGTTGGTCGACGGGGACATGCTCGGTCTCGACGTAGCGCTGCCGCACGACGATCCCCTCCTCGCGCGCGACCTGACGGCAAGCTACCAACCCATCGGCGCGGCGTGGCGCGCGGCCCTGCGCGCCTTCGGCGTGTCCGCCGCGTTGGTCGACGTCGAGCAGGCGCGCGCCTCCGGCCGCGACACGAGCGCGGCGGCCCAACTCGCGCGCCTGGCCTGCTTCGGCGGACTCTCGCCCTACGAGGTGACGGTCGACGGCCGCAAGATCGTCGGGCTGGCCCAGGTGCGCCGGCGCTATGGCGGGCTGTTCCAAACCGCCCTGCAACTGCGCTGGAACGCGCCGCTCATGAGCCGGTTGTTAACCGTGTCACCGGGCGACCGCGCCGCCCTTATAGCGGCGTTGGAGGAGCGCGTGGTAGGACTGGACAGGGTCATGGCGCGTCCGGCCGCCTGTCACGAGATTATCGGCGCGCTCGAGCACGCGTTGGGCGCGCATGGCCTTGAGCCTGTAGACAGCGCGTGGACCCTCGCGGAGAAAGCCACGATGGCCTGGCTGCTGGCCGAGCGCTATCGTCCGCTGCTATGACCGTTTACCACTATTGTCGAGATGGTAGGCGGCGCCAGTAATGACGTCGAACAAATGGGTGACGTTCCTGATCGTCGCCATGGGCGTCTTCATGTCCACGCTCGACGCGTCGATCGTCAACATCAGCCTGCCCACGATCGCGCGCTACTTCGGCGTCGCCCTCGGTGGCCCCATCGAGTGGGTCATCATCGCCTACCTGGTCGTCATCGCCGCCGTGCTGCTGACGATCGGGCGGCTCTCCGACGTGGTCGGGCGCAAGCCGATCTGGGCGGCCGGTCTCGTCGTCTTCACGGTCGGCTCGGCCCTCTGCGGCGCGGCTCCGTCGCTGCCCCTACTCATTGCCTTCCGTGTAGCGCAGGGGCTAGGGGCGGCGCTGCTCTTCGCCGTGAGCCCGGCCATCGTCACGGGCGCCTTCCCGCCCAACGAGCGCGGGCGCGCGCTCGGCGCCAACGCCGTCGTGGTCGCCCTGGGGACGAGCGCCGGACCCACCATCGGCGGCGTGCTCACGGAGCACTTTACCTGGCGCTGGATCTTCTACGTCAACGTGCCGTTGGGCGTTATCGGCTTCCTCGCCACGCTGTTCCTGCTCAAGGAAAAGCGTGCGCGCAAAGATGTCCGGTTCGATCCGCTCGGCGCGCTTTTATTGGCCGTCGGGTTCGCCGCGCTCACGCTGGGGCTCTCGTTCGGACAGGAGTGGGGCTGGGCCTCACCGCTGCTCATCGGCACGCTCGCGCTCGCCGTCGTCGCCCTCGGCCTGCTGATCGTCGTCGAGCGCCGCGTGGAGAGCCCCATCCTCGACCTCACGCTGCTTCGGAGCCGCGTCTTCGTTTCGGCCAACATCAGCCTGATCCTGAACTTCCTGGCGCTCTTCGCCGTATCTTTCCTGCTGCCTTTCTATTTCGAGCAGTTGCGCCACTTCTCGACGCAGGAGGCGGGATTACTGCTGACTCCGCTGCCACTGACCATCGCTATCGTCGCGCCAATCAGCGGCGCGCTGGCCGACCGCGTGGGGACGCGCTGGCTGGCCGGCGGCGGCCTGACCATCGCCTGCGTCGGTCTCGTCCTCCTCGGCGGGCTCACCGTGCGCTCATCGGTGTTCGACATCGCCTGGCGGCTCGTCGTCACGGGGGCGGGGCAGGCGCTGTTCCAGTCGCCGAACAACAGCGCGCTGATGGGCGCGGCGCCTAGAGGGGCGCAGGGCGTGGCGGCGGGTTTCCTGGCGACGGGACGCGTGGTGGGGCAGAGCGCCAGCGTGGCCATCGCCGGCGCCGTCTTCGCCGCGTTCGGCGGCGCGGCGGCGGGACGCGCCCTCGTCCAGCCGCCGTCACACGGCCACGCGCTCACGTCCGCCAACCTCGCCGCGCTCCAGCGCACGTTCGAGAGCGGCTACCACGCCGCGTTCATCGTCTGCGCCGCCATCGCGGCGCTCGGCATCGGCGCCGCGCTGACGCGTGGAGCCGATAGTCGTGAGTCGTGAGTCGTGAGTCGGAAGTCGTGAGTCGTGAGTCGTGAGTAGTGAGTCGTACGGTAGGGTTGCACCCGCTGGGGGATACGCGCCACTTTATCGCGCTGGCGTCGCGTATCTGCTGGGAGCGCCGGCTTCCAGCCGGCACACGTGTGAGGGCACGCGCATCGCTAGTGGCAGATATGATGGCCGCAACCGTCTGCCGGCTAGACAGGCAGCGGACTGACGCCAGCGCTCCCAGCAGATGCGGCGCGCCAGTGAGCAGCGCGAAAAACTGGCGCGCCCGCTGGGATGGGATAGGCATGTCCAATCGACCGACGTGATACGCTGTACTCACGACTCACGACTCACGACTCACGACTTCCGACTTCCGACTCACGACTAAAGGGAGAGCACATGGAACGAGTAGGCTTTATCGGCATCGGCGTGATGGGGCGGCCAATGTGTCTCAATCTGCGCAAGGCCGGCTTCCCGCTCACGGTGTACGCGCGGCATCCAGAAGGCATAGGTGTGCGCGAGGTCGTCACGGCAGGCGCGACGCTGGCGGAGTCACCGCGCGCGGTGGCCGAGAGCAGCGATGTGATCATCACTATGCTGCCCGACTCGCCCGAGGTCGAGGAGGTGGCATTGGGACTGGGTCCCATCCAAGGTCAGGGCGTGCTCGACGGCGCGCGCGAGGGGTTAGCCATCGTCGACATGAGTACCATCGCGCCATCCGTGAGCATGCGCCTCGGCGAGGCCTGCGCCGCGCGCGGCGTCGCCTTCCTCGACGCGCCGGTCAGCGGCGGGTCGCAGGGGGCGGAGGCCGGCACGCTGACGATCATGATCGGCGGCGACGCGGCCACGGTTGAGCGCCTGCGCCCCGTTTTCGCGGCCATGGGTTCGGCCGAGAACATCGTGCATGTCGGGCCCGTCGGGACCGGCGAGGTGGTCAAGCTGGTCAACCAGCACATGTGCGGCGTCATTGCCGCGGCGTCGTTAGAGGCGCTTGTATTAGGCGTCAAGGCCGGCGCCGACGTGGAAACGATGGCGCGCATCGTGGGCGCGAGCAGCGGCGGCAACTGGCAGTTGGCCAATCCGATCCGCCTGCGCGCCTTTAGTGGAACCTTCGAGCCCGGCTTCTTCACCGATCTACTGGTCAAGGACCTGCGGCTGGTGCAGGGTCTGGGCGACGAGTTACACGTTCCGCTGACGCTCGCCGCTGTGGCCAAGCAGATGTATGAAGCGGCCCGCGCGCAAGGCTACGGCCGCGACGACTACACGGCGGTGGTGCGCCCGTTAGAGGCGTTGACGGGCGTGGAGGTACGAAGTCGGAAGTCGGAAGTCGATCGTCGATGAGGCGCGTGTGAGGTACGAAGTCGGAAGTCGGAAGTCGGAAGTCGATATTTATGGGGTTTTTATAGCTATGTGCAGTAGTAGCGCGGAGGCGACGTATCACGCTTAGTCGCCCGGCACGTCGAAGCTGGCGAAACTGTCGGGCAGCAACGTGGAGAGGCGCGTGAGGCGTCGCGTGCCGTCGCGCGTCGCCAGCACGACATCCATGTCGCGGTCCATCTCACCCGCCCCCGCGAACTCGAGCAGCACCTGCCGGCACGCCCCGCAGGGCGGCGTTGGGATGTTGGTTTCCGTCACTACGGCGGCGGCCACGACGCGGCGCTCGCCGTCCTGCACGGCCGCGAAGACGGCGTTGCGCTCGGCGCAGCTGCTGAGGCCGTACGACGCGTTCTCCACATTGCAGCCTTTGTAGATGCGGCCCGACTCGCCGCGCAGCGCCGCGCCGACCTTGAAGCCCGAGTACGGCGCGTAAGCCCGCTCGCGCGCCTCCGTGGCGGCCTGAATCAAGGCCGCGTATTCGTCGTCTTCTACATCATGCCGCGATTGCTGGACCATGTCTCTCCCTCCTACAATACACACGACGATGGGGGCAGAACTACCTCCTATACTACCCCATCGCCAGCTTCCCCAGGTCCGCCGGGCGCGTAAGCAACGCGGTCAGGTCACGCAGCATGGCAAGCCGGCGTCGGCGCACCGCCGGGTCGGGGTCCATGATTAGCGCTTGGGCGAAGAAGGCGTCGACCGGCCCCTTGAGCGCCGCGACGAGGTGATAGAACCGGGCGTAGTCCTCCGACGCCAGGGCGCGCTCCGCGTCCGCGCGTACGTCGACAAACGCTTGCCATAGCGCCGCCTCGGACGGCTCCAGCGCGCCACCATCCGTTCCTACGACGCTATCTTCACCGGCGCCGGCGGGTTCCGCTTTGGCGGCGATGTTGACGATACGCTTGAAGGCGCCGGTCACTGACGCGAACGCGGGCGTGCGCAGGCCGTGCGCCAATGCCGCGGCGCGCGCCACGGCGTCGGCCATGTCGTCGTACCCTATGGCGAGTACGGCCTCCGCCACGTCGTAGCGCAGGCCACGCTCCTTCATCGCGCCTTCGAGGCGAGCGCGGAAAAATCGTAGCAGATCGTCCTTCGTGTCAGCGCGTGTGGCCTCGTCGAACCGCGCGTAGCCGGCCAGCGCGGCGTCCAGCAGCGCACTGAGACTCAGCCGTAGGCGCTGCTCCACGATGATCGCGGTCACACCCTGCGCGGCCCGCCGCAGGGCGAACGGATCGGCCGAGCCGCGCGGCGTCAACCCCAACCCGAAGAAACCGGCCAGCGTGTTCAGGCGGTCCGCCAACCCCACCGCGACGCCGGTCGGGCTCTCCGGCAACGCGTCATCGGCGCCGCGCGGCAGGTAGTGCTCGAAGATGCCGGCCGCCACCGACTCCTCCTCGCCCTGCGCCCGCGCATACACGCGCCCCATCGCCCCCTGCAACGCGGGGAACTCGCCGACCAGCCCCGTGGATAGGTCGCACTTGCACAGCCACGCCGTACGCGAGACCGCGGCGCGGGTCGCCGCGTCGTAGTCCAGCATGCCGGCTATGGAATTGGCCAGCCACACGATGCGCTCGGTACGCAGGTATTGGCTACCCAAACGCTCCTGGAACACCGCCTGTTTCAGCCCGTCGAGCCGATCCTCGAGGCGCCGGCGGCGGTCCTCGTCCCAGAAGAAACGGGCGTCGGAGAGGCGCGCCCGCAGCACCTTCTCGTTACCGTGCCGCACGTTGTCCAGGGACACGTCGCCGCCGTTGCGCACGGCGACGAAGGCGGGCAACAGCCGCCCATCGGCCCGCGCGTAGACGGGGAAGTAGCGCTGATGCGCGCGCATCGACGTGACCAACACATCCTCGGGCAGTTCCAGGAAGGCCGGGTCGAAGCGCCCGTAAAAAGCGGTGGGCCATTCCACTAACCAGGTCACCTCCTCCAGCAAGTCGTCGCGGTCGGGCGCGCGGCCGTCGATGCCTTCCGCGACGGCGTCCACCTGGCGCCGGATCTCGGCGCGCCGCGCGACGGGATCGGCCATGACGCCGGCCTCCAAGCAGATGTCGACGTAGTCGCGCGCCGTCGGGACGGGAATCGGCGCGCCCGACGAAAGCGTGCGGTGGCCGTATGTCTCCGTGGTTGTCGCCACGCCCTCGATCTCGAAGTGTACGCGTTGGTCTCCGCGCAGGCACAGCAGCCAGCGGATCGGGCGGGCGAAACGCAGCCTGTGCGCCCCCCAGCGCATCGACCGTGGGAACTCCAGCGCGTAGACCAGGTCGCGCAGCAGGTCCGGCAGGATGGCGTCGGCGCTCTGACCGGCCTCGCGCGTGCGAACGTACACGTACGGCGCGCCCTTCTCGTCGTCCTGGACGACCAACTCCTCCACGGCGACGCCCCGCGCGCGGGCAAAGCCCAGCGCCGCCTCGGTCGGCTTGCCCTCGGCGTCGTAGGCCGCCCGCGCGGCCGGCCCTTTCACGAGGGCAGCGCGGTCCTCCTGTGTGGCGGCCAGGTCCCGGACCAGCAGGGCCAGCCGGCGCGGCGTGCCATAGGTCTCGATGTCGCCATGGGCGAGGCGGGCGGCGGCGAGGGTCGCCGCCGCTTTGTCCGCCAACTGATCGAGCGCCGGTGGGCCGAAACGCGCCGGCAGTTCCTCGACCCCAATCTCCAGCAGCAAATCACGCGTATCGCTCGTCATGATGCGCTCCCCTCCTCGATCCGGTCAGATATGCTGGCCGCATGAAAAGCGCTGCCGTAGCGTCGTTCGGCGAGCGGCTTGAGCAGCGGGTAGCCCAACCGCTCACGCTGGCGCAGGTACGCGCCCGCGACCGCGCGGGCCAGCCGGCGCACACGGCCGATATAAGCCTGGCGCTCCGACACGGAGATGGCGCCACGCGCCTCGAGCAGATTGAAGGTATGGGAGCACTTTAGCACGTAGTCGTAAGCCGGCGTGACCAAGCCGCTCTCCAGTGCGCGCCCGGCCTCTGTTTCGTAGAGTCCGAACAGCGTGGCGAGCAGCGCGATATCGGCGGCCTCGAAGCCGTAAACGGAGGTCTCGTACTCCTGCTGTTGGAACAGATCGCGATAGCTAACGCCGGGGGCGTACATGACGTCGAAGACATCGTCGACGCCCTGGATATAACTGGTTAGACGCTCCAGCCCATAGGTGATCTCCACCGAGACCGGGTCGCAGTCGTAGCCCGCGAACTGCTGGAAGTAGGTAAACTGCGTGATCTCCATGCCGTCGAGCCAGACCTCCCAGCCCAGGCCCCACGCGCCCAACGTGGCCGACTCCCAGTTGTCCTCGACGAAGCGGATGTCGTGCTCGCGCCCCACGATGCCGATCGCCTCCAGAGAAGCCAGATACAGGTCCTGGATCGCGTCGGGCGAGGGCTTGAGGAGCGCTTGATACTGATGGTGCTGGTAGAGCCGATTGGGGTTCTCGCCGTAGCGGGCGTCGGCCGGACGCCGCGACGGTTCGACGTAGGCGACGGCCCACGGCTCGGGACCGAGCGCGCGGAAGAAGGTGTGCGGGTTCATCGTGCCCGCGCCCTTCTCCACATCGTAGGGCGCGGCGATCAGGCAGCCGTGGCCGGCCCAAAAACGATGCAAGGCCAGGATAACGTCCTGCAGGTACATGTGACCTCTCTCCTCCTCGTCGGCTGATCGGCCGGCGACAAAAGAGAGGCTCTCGTCCCCGGCCACTGTCGTGGCCGGGGACGAGAGCCTCATCATGCTCCCGCGGTTCCACCCCGCTTAACGCGCCATAGCGCTATGGCGCGCTCGTCTCTACGTATGATCGGCGCCGCTGTGTAGGACCGCCTTCCCCGCTATCACCCCACCGGCTCACACCAACCGCCGGTTCTCTGCACGAGTGACGCCCCAGGTACTCCTGTCCGTCAGCGCCTGTTGGATGGACTGTATCACGCCGTCGCGGGACACGTCAACGCGCGGTCGCATGGCGTGCGGTCGCATGGCGGGTGCTCGCCTGTTTTTCGCACTGGTCAACAAGGCACGCGTCGTATCTGCTGGGAGCGCCGGCTTCTAGCCGGCACACGGTCGCCGCCACGACATTTGCTAGCGGCGAACCGCACGCCTGCGACGGCTTGCCGGCTGGCAGCGGAACGAGAAACGGCGCTCCCAGTAGACGCGAAAAAGTGGCGCGCACCCCACGCGTGTTATGATATGCACCGAGCCTGCGACTGTCGATTGTACGATTATGTAGGAGGGTCCTCGTGACGGATACGACACGCTACGACACGGGCATTGCCGACGTCAATGGAGCCACGCTGGTCTACGATGTGGCCGGTCAGGGACACCCGCTCGTCATGATCCATGGCGGACTCGTAGATCGGCATCTCTGGGACGACCAGTTCGACGTCTTCGCCCAGCAGTACCGCGCCATCCGCTACGACGTGCGCGGATACGGAGAATCGTCGACACCGACGGAACCCTATGCACACCACGAGGATCTGCGTAGCTTGCTGACGTTTCTCGGGGTCGAGTCGGCCTACGTCCTCGGATTATCCATGGGCGGCGGCATCGCGATCGACTTTACCCTGGCCTATCCGGCGATGGTAGATGCTCTCATCCCTGTTGCCGCGGGATTACCAGGCTACGCATGGTCAGAATCCTTGGCAGAACAGGGGGCGGCGATTCAGGACGCCTTCTCGCGCGGGGATGTACCGCACGCCGTCGAGCTTATGACGCGGATGTGGACCGATGGACCGCGGCGCACGCCCGCTCAGGTCGATCCAGGCGTGCGGGAGCGGGTGCGCCGGATGACCACGGCCATGCTGGCGCGGCCCAAAGACGAGGCCGAGCCACAGCCCTTAGATCCGGCGGCGATAGCTCGATTAGCCGACATTCACACCCCGACGCTCGTCATCATCGGCGACCAGGATATACCGGACTGCCTGGCTATCGCGGCCTTGCTGGAAACAGGTATCACGGGCGCACGGAAGGTCGTTCTCCCTGGGACGGCCCATCACTTGAACATGGAACGCCCTGCGGAGTTCAATCGCATCGTGCTCGATTTCTTACGCACGCTATAGTACGCCGCTGGAGGCGCCGGAACCTGGGGTATCCCGCGGCGTGGCTGCCGCTTGACGCGACGTACCATCACGCGGCATACATGATAAGAGAAAGGCTTTAATCAATGGCAAAGCAATACCACATCGCGCTGGAGCGGGGCGAGGTCGGCCGCTACGTGCTGCTGCCGGGCGACCCTGGCCGCTGCGAAAAGATCGCGGCCCATTTCGACGACGCCCACCTGGTGGCGTCGAACCGCGAGTACGTGACGTACACGGGCACGCTGCTCGGCGAGGCGGTGTCCGTCACCTCCACGGGCATCGGCAGCCCGTCCACGGCCATCGCCGTCGAGGAGCTTGCCGCCATCGGCGCCGATACGCTCATCCGTGTGGGCACGGCCGGCGCGATCGCGCCGCACCTGCGCGGCGGGTCGCTCGTGGTGGCGCAGGGGGCGGTGCGCGACGAGGGCACGACGCCCCACTACATCCCCCTCTCCTACCCCGCCGTCGCCGACCTCGCCGTCGTCAACGCGTTATGTCAAGCAGGAGCGGCGCTGGGCAATGACGTACAGACGGGTATCGTGCGCAGCACCGACGCCCTCTACGCCGACCTCACGCCCGCGTCGATGCCGCTGCGGGCACTCTACAACGACCGTCCCGACGCCATGTGGGCGCGCGCCAACGTGCTGTGCGCCGAGATGGAGGCGGCGGCCCTCTTCGTCGTTTCCAGCATCCGCGGCTTGCGCGCGGGCTGCGTGCTCTCCGTCGTCAACGCGACGGGGGAGGGTGAGATACCCTCCGGCGTCCCCCCGCTTGACCGGCTCATCGCCACGGTGGTCGAGGCGCTGCGCGTGCTGATCCGGCGCGACATCAGCGACGGATAGGTGAGCGCCCTGGGCAACCAAGGCGACGCTCCGGCCCCACCGAGCGGTGGCGAGGCGAAGAGTTTTCGTCCGCGCGTTGGCCGTGCCGCGCGACTAGCAAGTGCTAGCATGTGCCGTCACTGGGAGTCTGGCACGTTATCAACTTACGTTTCGTCTACGCTATCTTCCTCCTCGATCTGCTGGACAAGCGCGCTGAGCGCTTGCGCGTCCATGATGTCTCGCAGCGCGGCTTGCGCCGCGTCGCGCACTACTACATCGTCATGCCGTAGCGCCCGGCGCAACGGCTCGGCGGCCCGCCGGATGTCGAGCCGCGCCAGGGCGAAAACGGCGATAACCCGCACGTCGTGATCCGGGTCGTCGATGGCCTTGGCCACGAGGTCGAACGCGCGTTCGTCGCCGAGCCGGCCCAGCGCCCGCGCCGCGTTCCCACGCACCTCAGGGCTGGCGTCGTGGGCGAGGAGGGCGATGAGCGGCTCGACGGCACGCTTATCGCCAAGCACCTCAAGCGCCGCGGCGGCCTGGCGGCGCACACGCTTGTCGGAGTCACAGAGCGCCGCGAGATACGCGTCCGCCGATCTCATTGGCCACAGCGGCGCCATCAGTCCTCCTCGTCCACGTCTTCTTCGAGCGCGCGATCCTGCTTGATGCTGAGGTACGTTTCGAGCGCGGCCTGCATCATCTCCTGAAAAGACCGATACCGCGACACACCGGGGAGCCAACCAGCCATGAACATACCCTCCCATTCGCCTTCGTCGGTGACAACTTGCGGGTTGAGTAAATAAATAGCGCCATCATAGTACGCGCCGACTTCCAGCGCCGTCTGGAGATGCGCCGGACGGTAGTAGAGGGAGGACTGTCCCTCTCCGTAGACGGAGTACTCCTCGTCCGTCGCCAGTCGGACGTCTTCGTGCTGCCAATTTTCGATCCAACCCTGGTGGCGGACCGCGAACCACTCGACGTCTTCGGTCGACCACAATCTCTCGCTGAACGGTGGGACGTGCCGCCAGCCATTGCTCACCCTGAGAAAGGCGCGGTACGACGGAGGCAGCGGCGCCCCCAGACGAGCTTCAGCGCGTGCGATCTCGTCGTCGGTCGCCCCAGGATAACCGAGCCAGCCAGATGCGATAACCTCGCTAGGCAATTCTCCATACTCGATGATCTCGGGGTCACACAGCGCCTCCTCGCTCAACCGTATCAGGAAGCCGTGCCAGTCAAAAGCCATCCTTTGCTCCAATCACGCGCCCCGCCCTATCGCGCGCCTGTTCGCTCTCTCTTCGGCGCCAGGAGAAACGTCAACGCACGTTTTTACCCCGCGATGATCAAGCACAGGCCACATTGTTCAGCATTGGCTACGGTGAGCATATCAATAGCCAAGCGATATGCCTCGCTCACCTGTTCTTCATCCATCTGGCTACCACCTTGGATTTGCCCGTGCGCTTGGAGGGGTATCCGTATAGAAACGCATGGCCTCTGTGCGCAAGAGGCTGTACCCGTCGCGTGTCGTTTGTAATGCCTCTACGCGCGGCATCACCAAACGTGCAAATGCGTCAGGCTGGAATAAGTAGGCTTCATGAAAGAGTGACATGGGGCTGCTGCGACACTCCTCACGGCTGCCAAACAGGATCGCTGATATCCATAAATGGATTAGGAACCCAATTCAAGCGGTGGACGATGTGGTTCTCGGCGACATCATGGACGATGATCTCCCAACCAATTGGGGTAAGTGTCTTCACTGCAAGATACTGCCCGTCAGATGACCAAGTTGGTGGAGGGATATATACTTCGCCAGCCCCTCCAACGTTGAGGTCGAGGAGATGGTGGCGCTCCGCTCCATCGCGGCTCACTACATACAGGCCAACATGCGACCCCGCATAATCCGTGATAGCCAAATATTCGCCAGTCGGTGACCATACGAACGGCCCTTCATAGGATCGACCGGAAATGCGCTTCACGTCCCCCGTCGCTCTTGACAAGACACAGATACCGTGCGCCGTCCCTTCCTCGTCGTCGGCGGCGCTGAACGCAAGGTATCGCCCATCGGGGGACCACATGGGGGTATCGACATACCGCGATGATAAGGCGCACTTCTCGATAGTCTGTCCGACATCCGTCACAAGGCGGAAACCATATTCCTCGTCCCATAATGTGATGGCGAATAAGGTACCGTCCGGGGAAGCTGTCGCATGAGTGATAACGCTCTGCGAATCAATCTCGGTAAAGAGACGCCGTTTCTCCAAGCTTCGGCCCTCGATAATCTCCCATACCCATGGCTCATCTCCCGCGGCTACATAGATGACAGATTGTCCATCGGGCATCCAACGAGGGAAGGCGCCTTCCGCGAGATACACTGGCGACAGGATGTCGAGTGCCATGCGGTAAATGATCGTGACGTGTGTCTGGTCACGTACACGCTCCGTTTCGTACGCAAGCATAGAGCCATCCGGCGACCATACCGGGTCGCGTTCACTATAATCATCCTGAGTAGTGAGGCGATGCAAATCGGAGCCATCAGGGAGCGCCACATAGAGGTGGGCCACTGCGTCTGGATTAGGAACAGGCCATTCATCCTTGGGAACAGCTGAGAAGGCTAGGTAAATGTCGCGCATATCGCGGGCGTTTAACACTCTATCCTCCTACGATCTTGTCGTGCTCGTTCAAGGCCAATGGGGAGCACGAGCGACCCAAGCCGCTGGCAGCACTACCTACTTGAGTCGCTCGTATCTATTAGCCGCTACGGAACCACTAAAACCCTAAACTCGTATGCGGGATCTGGATACGTGGTCGCGTACATGCCCCTACCGAAAGTACGGTCGTAGAAGTTTCGCAGGATTGTCTTTTGCGATGGGCGACCATTAGCTCCGGTACCACTGTTTTCCTCTTCAGGTACCCATGCAATCGTGGCGTCCGATCCTCCCTCGTACGTTGAAGCAAAAGGATACTCGTCACACTCATAACCGGGACCGGGTGGCGGACCTAGAAGCCTCTGCTTACGCGTTGTGGCGCACGCTCTATTACGGTTGCTCGTAGCGTAAACATCATCACCGAAACGCGTCAGCACCTCGGGTTGGAAATGGACTTGCTGCGCGATCTGAATGTTGTTCGCGATCTCCGGGAGCGCGATCGCGGGCCGTGCGCCATGCAAGAAACAGACGACGCGTGGCGTGGCGCATGGGTCAGGCCCGGGGGTCGTCGTAGGCGGCGCGACGGGGGGGACCGGGATTGGCTCGGGCCCTGGGCCGGGCGTCGGCGCTGGTTGCGGCGCGGGTTGCGTCTGCGTCTGGGGCTGCGGGGCCGCGCGCGGCGGGTTGGCTATGGCCTGGAAGAAGAGCACGCCGCCCACGACAACCGCGACGATCACGACGGCCGCGATGATCTCGGGAAGCCCGATCGTGATCCCGGCGATGGTGATGAGGCCGCCCAGGCCGACCGCCGCGTCCTCGGCCACGATCGCCCCGCCGGCCGTCTCCCCGATCGCCGGCGCCGCACGCGTCGCCCACGCCGCGAGGAACGCTCGCGCCGCACGACCGGCGCGCGCGATGTCGTCGCCCGTCACGCTCTGACCGGGGTTGAGGACCGGGACGGCCGTCCCCGCCACCGTCTGGCCCAGGCCGATCCGCGCCCGCGTCAACGGGTCCTTGGCGTCACAGGCCAGGCTGCCCAGCGTCGCGTCGATGGCCCGCTCGCTGCCCGCCGTGTTCGCGCCCGCTGCGCTGCTCACGGGGCCGTGCTCGGCGCGCAACCGCGCCAGGAATTGCTCGTCGCAGGGGCCAGGGCCACCTAGCCCCGCGAAATTGACGGTCTGGCCGCCCTCGCGGAACGTGCATAGGCCGGAGGGGTCGCTCCCGTTCACGGGGTTGTCGCTCGCGTAGGCGTAGGCCTGCCCCGTCGTGCCCTCCAGCGGGTCGCGGCCCAGGAACTGCCCCGCGCCGGGGTTGTACCAGCGCGCCCGCAGGTACTCCATACCCGTCGTTGCATCCTGCAACTCGCCGGTGTAGCCGAAGAGGCCCGACGACGCACTCTCTGGAGTTCCAAAGGGATCGTAGTTGCGTGGAGCGCCCGCGTTGCCCGCGTCGTCCAACGTGTAGCGCACGCTGCCCTGCGGATCTGTGCCATACCACGTCCGCGCGCCCCCGCCGCTCGCGGACGCGAGGCGATCCAGGCCATACAGATAGTCCGTGGCCGCGCCGCCTCCCGTCTGCGTCGCCAGGATTTGGCTCGCGGGGCCTGCGAGGTCTTGCGTGAATTGCGTCGTCGACACGCCGACCGTCTGCGACACCAGCGTCCCGTCGCCGTTATAGGCGTACGCCTCCTGCCCCGTTCCCCCCGACAAGCTTGTCAGCCGATCCAGGGCGTCGTAGGTGTAGGTGCGGGCAGTGTCGCTGATAACGTTGCCCGCCGCGTCGTAGCTCCACCCCACGACCTGGTTGGCCGCGTCATAAGCGGTATGCGTAATCGGACCGCCGTTAACCGACACGTCGGTACGGTTGCCGGCCAGGTCATAGCCATAGTGGTACGCCGTGCCGGGGTTCTCCATGGCGTCGGTGAGCCGCTGCAGCCCATCGTAGACGTAGGTGATCACGCGCGTCGCGGTGAGAGGGGTTGTTGGCCCATCAGATGGCGTGGGCGAGCCGGGGCCACCCGCCGTGAGCGTGGCCCCGCCGTTGACCGTGAGGTCGGCCACGATCACCATGGTGGCGGTAAACGTTGTTCCCGAGTTCAGCGTCAGGCTGCCGGTCGGCTCGTACCAGGCCCCGCCGCCGAAAGCCCCGTTGGGCGCGTTCGATGCGGCGCTGGCCTGCCAATAGAGCACGCCCGCATTCGGGCCGGACGTCAGGGCGCCCAGGCGCGTCACAGCGCCGCCGTTGTTCAGCTGCAGGATGCCCGCGTGGAAGTAGAGCAGCACGCCCGCGTCGGTCGTCCCTGCGGGCACGGCGGGACAGCCGCTGCTCCCGTAGGGCAAGAGCGTGGTGTTGACATTCCAGGACGCGTCCAGGTAGTATGTGCCCGGAGTCAGGCAGATCGTCGCGCCGCTGTTAAAGTTCAGCGTCTGCCCATAGTAGCCTGGCAACAGGCGGTACGTCCCGCCCGCGTTGAAGTTCGTGCCGTCGGGGCAGGC
>JAABUZ0100003681.1_pt1 | contig 22292 bp, 19 predicted proteins | sample 5562091 | NCBI WGS metagenome assembly JAABUZ01 (sample SAMN12813069, study PRJNA571459) | rock metagenome | isolation source: Antarctica rocks | place: Antarctica: Victoria Land, Linnaeus Terrace sud | collected 2015-12-21
CCGCGACTCAGAGCTGCCGGCCGCCGACCGGATCGCGCACCTGCTGCTCGCCCTGCGCTGTGATGAGGCCGGCTTTGCCACCGTCGCCAACCGCGCGTTCGTCGGGGCTCCGTGGCGGCTGCGCCGCCGCCTGACCGCTCGGGCTCGCCCGGCCCTCGCCGCTGCCAGGCGCGCCGCCCGCGAGGCCGGCGACGCAGGCAAGACGCGCGGCGTTCCGCTCAGCCGCTGAGCAGCAGCCCGGCCGAGAGCAGGGCACAGAAGGCCAGCTGCAGCATCCCGGTCCTGGCCAGCGCCCGGTTGAGCGACGGGCCGTCGGCATGGGTGCGCACGAGCCGGACCAGCGGCACGGCCAGGCCGAGGGTCAGCCACGGCAGCATCACCCAAGCCTGGAGGGGCCCGAACAGCCAGGTGATCGGAGTGAGCAGGAAGGCGAGGTACACCACCACGCCGAACACCGTCCGGGTCCGCTCCCGGCCGAGCCGGACAGCCGAGGTGCGCTTGGCCGCCCGGCGGTCGGAGTCGATGTCGCGGATGTTGTTGACCACGAGGATCGCCGCCGCCAGCAGACCGACCGGCACCGACAGCGCGAACGCCTCCCAGCTCAGGGCCCGGACCTCGACGAAGTAGGAGCCGGCGACGGCGACCACGCCGAAGAACAGGAACACGAACACCTCACCGAGCCCCTCGTAGCCGTACGGCTTGGGGCCTCCCGTGTAGGCGACGCCGGCGAGGATCGAGGCGATCCCGACCAGCAGCAGCTGCCAGCCGGCGACGATCACCAGGTAGAGCCCCACGAGGACCGCGAGCCCGAACGTGAGGTAGGTCGCGATCAGGACCTGGCGCGGGGGGACCAGGCCGCCGGCGGTGACCCGCACCGGTCCGAGACGATCCTCGGTGTCGGCCCCGCGTCGCGCATCGGAGTAGTCGTTGCTCAAATTGGTCCCGACCTGGATGAGGACCGCTCCGAGCAGCGCTGCGACGAACCGCAGCCAGTGAAAGACGCCGATGTATCCGGCCAGTGCGGTGCCGACCAGCACCGGCGCGACCGCGGCCGGAAGCGTTCGCGGCCGCGCGGCCATCAGCCAGATCCTCGCCCCGCCCGGCATCGCGACCGCCTACGCCCGCCGGGGGAACTTCGAGAAGTCGACCGGCCGTTTCTCCAGGTACGCGTCGCGACCCTCGGCGGCCTCCTCGCTCATGTAGAAGAGCAGGTTGGCGTCGTGGGCGAGCTGCTGGATGCCGGCCAGACCGTCCTCGTCGGCGTTGAAGCTCGCCTTGAGCAGCCGTAGCGCGAACGGGGAGAGGGCAAGCATCTCGCGACACCAGGCGACCGTCTCGGCCTCCAGCCGCGCCAGCGGCACCACCGTGTTGACCAGGCCCATCTCCAGCGCCTGCTGGGCGTCGTACTGACGGCAGAGAAACCAGATCTCCTTGGCCTTCTTGTGGCCCACCAGCCGCGACAGGACGCTGGCGCCAAAGCCGCCGTCAAACGAGCCGACCTTGGGCCCGGTCTGACCGAAGCGGGCGTTGTCGGCGGCGATGGTCAGGTCGCAGATGACGTGCAGGACATGCCCGCCGCCGACCGCGTACCCGGCGACCATCGCCACCACCGGCTTGGGCAGCCGCCTGATCTGGACGTGCAGGTCGGTCACGTGGAAGCGTCCGACGGCGCGCTGAGCGCCGGCGTTGGCGGGGTCGGCGCCGGTCACGTAGCCCCCGCGCTCGCCGCGGACGCGCTGATCGCCGCCCGAGCAGAACGCCTGCTCGCCCTCGCCGGTCAGGATGATCACCCCCACGGTCTCGTCCTCCCGCGCGCGCTCGAAGGCGTCGATCAGCTCGATGACGGTCTCGGGGCGAAACGCGTTGCGGACCTCGGGGCGGTCGATCGTGATCTTGGCGATGCCGGCGTTCTCGCCCTCGCCGAGCTCGTAGCGGACATCGGTGTACTGCGCCGCCGCCTGCCAGCGGATCGGCTGCTGCTCAGAGCTCGCGCCGTGTGCACCGGTGGCCATGGCGTGCACTCTACGAAAGCGCCTCGCGCGGCGGCGATCAGGGTGTGCAGCCCTGAGGTGCTTTTCGACGAATGGCCGCACAGGACCGTCAGAGGCAATATCGGCAGCCGTAAGCTCCGGACGATGGAGGCCTGGCTGGCACGGGCCGCGCGCGAGCACGGCTCCCGGATCGCGCTGAGCATGCCCGCCGGGGCCGGCGGGGTCGACGGCGGCCTCCGGATCACCTACGCCGAGCTGCTCGCCGCCGCCGCCCGCGTCGCCGGCGGCCTGCGGGACGCCGGCGTCGGGCGCGGTGACCGGGTCGCACTCGCGCTGTCCAGCCAAGAGCTCCTGCTCGCACTACACGGCTGCCTGCTGATCGGCGCCGCCGCGGTGCCCCTCGATCTGCGGCTGACTCCGGGCGAGCGGGCTCTGCGCGCCGACGGCGCCGCGCTCGTGCTCGATGCGCTCCCCGACGGTGACCCCGGCCCCCCGGAGCCGGCGACGCTCGATCAACCCGCCACGGTGATGTTCACCTCCGGTACGACGGCCGGCCCCAAGCCGGTCGTCCTCAGCCTCGACAACTGGCTGGGCAACGCGATCGGCTCGGCGTTCGCGCTCGGGCTCGATCGCGACGAGCGCTGGCTGTGCCCGATGCCGCTGGCGCACGTCGGCGGGCTGTCGATCGGCCTGCGCAGCGTGCTGTACGGAACCGAGGTGCTGCTGCATGGCCGCTATGAGACCGAGGCGGTCCGCGATGCGTTGATGGACCCGGGGGCCGGCGTCACGCTGGCCTCGCTGGTCCCGACGATGCTCGTCCGGCTGCTCGACGCCGGCCTCGCGCGGCCGCCGTCGCTGCGCTGGGTGCTGCTCGGCGGAGGTCCGATCGCCCCGGTGCTGCTGGCGCGCGCCGCCGCAGCCGGGGTACCGGTCGCGCCCAGCTACGGGATGACCGAAGCCTGCTCGCAGATCGCCACCTTCGGCTGGCCGCTGCTGGGAACCGAGCTGCGGCTCGGCCCCGAGGACGAGGTGCTCGTCCGTGGTCGCACCGTGGCGCGGGGGGCGCTGGCCGCCGACGGCTGGCTGCACACCGGGGATCGGGGGCGCATCGACGCCGGCGGGCGGCTGGAGATCGTGGGGCGGATCGCCGAGACGATCGTCTCCGGGGGAGAGAACATCGCGCCGACCGAGGTCGAGGCGGTGCTGCTCGAGCACCCGGCCGTAGGCGATGTCGCCGTGCTCGGGCGTCCCCACGCGGAGTGGGGAGAGGCCACGGTCGCGCTGTACGTGCTGGCCGATCGCGCCCGGGACCCGGGCGAGGCCGGGCTGCGAGCACACTGCGCGGCGCGCCTGGCGGGCTTCAAGGTGCCCAAGCGCTTTGAGCTGGTGTCCGCCGTACCGCGCGGGAGCACGGGCAAGCTGCTGCGGCGCGAGCTGCGCTGAGCCGGTCCCCGGGGCTCGACGGCACGCGTTCCCCCCCGGCGCTCGAGGGCACGCGGTCGCAGGGCACGCGGTCGCCCCCGCTCACGTGCACGCTCCCATTGCCCGCGCGACCCGTGTCACATCGAGCGATGTGACATCACTCGGGCGTATGATCGCGCCGTGCCCGCGGAGCTCACGATCGAGCAGCTCGCCGCGCTCTCGGGCATGTCCGTGCGCAACATCCGCGCCCACCAGGCCCGGGGTCTGCTCGCCGCGCCCGAGGTGCGGCTGCGGGTCGGCTACTACGGCCCCGAGCACGTCGATCGCCTGCGGCTGATCCGGGAGCTGCAGGACGAGGGGTTCAACCTGGCGGGCATCAAGCGGCTGTTCGATGACCGCAACGGGACCGCCGAGCGCCTCGCGCGCTTTCGTCAGGCGCTGACCGAGCCGCCCGACGCCGAGCGGCCGGCCACGGTCTCCGCGGCCGAGCTCGGCCGGCGCTTCGGCGTCGGCCCCGATACGGCGCAGGAGGTCCTGACCCGCGCCCAGCGGCTGGGAGTCCTGCGTCCCGTCGGCCCCGACCGCTTCGAGATGCCGAGCCCGTCGCTGCTCGCGGTGGCTGAGCGGGTCGTCGCCCGTGGCGTTTCGCTCGACGGTGCGCTCGGCGTATTCGACGCCATTGAGGAACACTGCGACGCGGTTTCGGCGGCGTTCGTGTCCCTATTCGTGGCCGAGGTGTGGCGTCCATTCCAGGCCGAGGGGATGCCGGTCGAGCGCTGGCCCGAGATCGAGGCGGCGATTGACGAGCTCCGACCGCTGGCCAGCGATGCGCTGACAGCCATCGTCGGGCAGCGGATGAGTGCCCAGATCGATCGCGCGTTCGGGGGGCCCCGCGGCGACGAGCGCGAACGCCGCAGTGAGGCCGAGACCTCAGGACTAGCTACAGGACGGACGACGGCGGGTGTATGTGGTCGTGGATCTTCCCGTTCCATCCGACCATCGACTCGGCCTTAAGCCCGAGCATACTAGTCCGGTCTGATTCGACCCCTCGATTTGAGGAGGGGTTGAAAGATGCTCAACTTAACTCAACTAGGCTAGCTGCGATGACCTCCGTCCACGCGCTGTCAGCGGCTCCGGAGCAGTCCAGCGGTCCGGACGCGTTCTCCGAGCTCAACGACCTCATCGCTCTTGCCCAACGCGACCGCTTCGGGATCCATACCCTGGTCGCTTCGCCGGACGACGCTGATCTCATCCTGTTCGTCGAGCACAGCACCGATGCCGGCGCCTACTTCCAGCATGTACGCCGTCACGACCTCCACCGCCGCAGGCCCCAAGACTGCTTTCTCTTCTGCTCCACCGACCGCATGATCCCCTTTCTGCCCGGGGTGTACGCGGGGGTGGAACGCAGCTGGTATCGCTCGAGTTGGACGCGATCTGGTCCGTACCTGGGGATTGGGCAGAACTTGGGCGTGGCGCCGGCGGCGGGCAGGTGCGACCCTCGGTGGCTGTTCTCGTTCGTGGGTACCCCGCATTCAGCCCCGATCCGCGCGCGCGTGCTCGCCCTCAGGCACACACGCGCTCTCATCCGCGACACGGCTGATGCCAACCGCAACGCACTCCCCCCGGCCGAGTACGCGGACACGATCCGAAACAGCGCCTTCGTCCTCTGCCCCCGGGGTGGGGGAACGGCAAGCTTCCGGCTGTTCGAGACACTCATGCACGGCCGTGTTCCGGTGATCATCTCCGACGAGTGGATGGCCCCCGTGGGCCCGGATTGGTCCGGCTTCAGTCTTCGCGTGGCCGAGGCCGATGTCCCGCAGATCCCCGCGCTGCTCGAAGCCCATGAGCCGGCGGCGGCCGAGATGGGTCGGGCCGCTCGTGAGGCCTGGGAGGAGTGGTTCGCCCCCGAGGTGCTCTTTCACCGCATCATCGACTGGTGTCTGGACATCGAGGCCGCCGCGCCGTCCCGTGGCCGGCTCATGCGGCTCTTCCCCTATGTTCAGCTGCTGCGCCCCTACCACGCGCTGCGCTGGGCCGGGCGCAGCTTCGGTCATGGCTCCTGGCGGCTGCCGCGCCGGCTTTACACCCTGCTCGGCGTGCCAACTCGATAGTCGCCGATGAGCGCTCGGATCGAGTCCTCGTTCGGGGGGACGAGCCGGATACGCTGACCCGATGACGCCTGTCGATCCTGACGAGCAGCGTGGGCTCATCCGCGAGGCGTGGGAGCGCAGCGCCGCCGGCTGGGGCAACCGCGCCGACCGGATTCGGGACTGGGGGATGCCGGTCTCGGCGACGATGGTCGACGCGCTCGCCCTGCAGCCCGGGGACCGGGTCCTCGAGCTCGCCGCCGGGCCCGGGGATACGGGCTTCATGGCCGCCGAGCTGATCGCCCCGGGCGGCACCCTGATCACCAGTGACGGGGCCGAGGCGATGCTCGCCGTGGCTCGCGAGCGCGCGCAGGCCGCCGGTCTGACCAACGTCGAGTTCCGCCAGCTCGAGCTCGAATGGATCGACATGGATGCCGCCAGCGTCGACGCCATCCTGTGCCGCTGGGGGATCATGCTGATCGTCGATCCCGCCGCCGCCGCGACCGAGATCCGGCGCGTGCTGCGGCCGGGCGGTCGCGCCGCCTTCGCGGTCTGGGACGAGCCCGAGCTCAACCCGTGGGCGACGATCCCCGCACGCGTGATGATCGAGCTCGGTCACAGCGAGCCGCCCGACCCTCAGGCCCCGGGGATGTTCACCCTCGCCGCGCCGGGCCGCCTGGCCGAGCTGCTGCAGTCAGCCGGGTTCACCGACGTGACGGTCGCGGCGGTGGCGCTCGAGCGCCGGTACGAGCGGCTGGCGGACTTCGTAGCCGAGACCGCCGAGATGTCTCCGATGTTCAGCGCCGTGTACGCCGCGCTTGACCCGGGTGCGCAGGCGAAGGTCAGCGAGCGAATCGTTGATGCAGCGGAGAGCTTTGCCGCCGCGGACGGCTCGGTGCTGCTTCCCGGCAGCTCGCTGGTCGCGGTGGCCACGGCCTGAGCCTGAGACGCCTGACAGCAAACTTGCAGGCTGGGCGCCGCTTTGCAGGGCTGTCGCTGTGGCCGATCGCAATGGACACTGTCGCCCTATGCGCATAAAGATCCTGCTTCCGGCGGCCCTCGTCGCCCTCTTCATCACGCCTGCGGTTGCCTCGGCTGCCTTTGTCCATGTCGTCGGCGCCGGCGAGAGCCTGTCCTCGATCGCCGCCGCCGACGGTCTGGCGGTCACGGATCTGGCCGCCGCCAACGGCCTGTCGCCCGGCAGTCAACTGATCTCCGGCCAGTCGCTGCAGATCCCGCCGCAGGGCGTGGCCGTCGCAGCGCCCGCGAGCGCCGCGCCCGCGAGCGCCGCGCCGGCGAGCGCGCCGGCCGCCGGCGACTACCTCGTGCAACCCGGCGACACGCTCTCGGGGATCGCCGCCGCGCACGGCCTCGGCGTGGACCAGCTCGCGGCCGCCAACGGCCTCGACCCGGCCGCGCTGCTCGTCTCGGGCACGACCATCTCGGTGCCCGGGGCCGGGACCGCCGCGACCCCGACCCCGACCTCGGTATCGCCAGACGCCGCCGCGGCGCCGGCCGACGCCGCCCCGGTGCCGGCCGATGCTGCGCAGCCCACCGCCGAGTCGGTGTCCGCCGGTCAGATCGGATCGATCGCCGCCGCCAACGGCGTCTCACCGTCGCTGGCCGAAGCCATCGGCTGGCAGGAGAGCGGTTTCAACAACGGCCTGGTCTCACGCACCGGGGCGACCGGCGTGATGCAGATCGAGCCCGGCACCTGGAACTGGATCGGGCAGAACCTCGTCAGCCCGCCTCCGCTCTCGAACGTCTCGGCGAACGACAACGTCCGCGGCGGCGTGCTGCTGCTGCGCTCGCTGTTGGACCAGACCGGAGGGGACCCGGCGTTGGCCGCGGCCGGCTACTACCAGGGGCTCGAGTCGGTGCGCCGCCATGGCATGTATGCCGACACCCAGCGCTACGTCAACGACGTGATGGCGTTGCGCAGCCGGTTCGGCGGCCCGTAAACCGCCTCCAGCCGCTCCGGCCGCAACTCGCTCCCACCGGACCGCCGGCAGGCAGCGCATCGATCCGGACTCCGAGGGGTTTAAGCCCTGCGTCTCGGTTCCCGTCGCGAAGAGCGCGACCATCGGATCGCACTCAACGAGGAGCAGCTATGAACTTCAAGAGCAGAGCCTGGGTGTCGGCCGTCGTGTCGGTTCTCGCGGCGTCGCTGCTGTGCGCGAGCCTTGCGCTGGCCGCCACACCGCCGGCGGCAGCTACGTCTCCGGCCACCAATGTCACCACTTCCAGCGCCACCCTGAACGGCGCCGTCACGCCCAACAAGACGACGACTTCGTACCACTTCGAGTACGGTCAGTCGACCAGCCTGGGCAGTACGACCGCGCCCGGCACGGTCAGCGGCAACGCCAGCAAGAGCGTCAGCACCGACGTCACCGGCCTCATCCCGGGCACAAAGTACTACTTCCGCATCGTCGCCAGCAGCGCTTCGGGCACGGCCACCGGCAGCGAGATGAGCTTCACCACCTCACTGGTCGCAGTTCCGCCGAGCCAGAACTCGGTCAGCATCAGCTCCGTCCCCCCCACCATCATCTCGGGCCGCACGGCGCAGATCACCGGCCAGGTGACCGGCCCCGACAAGGCGAACTCGACCGTGGTTCTCGAGTCCAGCCCGTATCCGTACACCGGCGCCTTCACGCCGACCGGGCAGACGACCACGACATCGACCGCGGGGACATACGCGTTCACGGTGCAGCCGGGGCGCAACACGCACTACCAGGTCACGGTGGCCACCAAGGTCCCGGTGACCAGCTCTGTCACCACGGTCAGCGTGCGAGTCAAGGTGATCATCCACGTGAGCACGCTGCGGCCGTTCCGCGGCCAGCTGGTCCGGTTCTTCGGCACCGTGACCCCGGCTCACAACGGCCGCTACGCCCAGATCCAGCGCCGGACGGCGACCGGCGCATGGCGCACGGTGGCCAGCGCCAAGCTGGTGGACGGCGGGCTCGTCAACGGCACCGCCGTGTCGCGCTACAGCCGCAAGCTGCGCATCCAGTTCAGCGGTACCTATCGGGTGCGGGTCAACCCTCGCGACGGTGACCACCTGATCGGCACCAGCGGCACGCGGTACGAACGCGTCCGCTGAGCCGGTTGTGAAACCCGCGGAGAGGCTTCACGGATGGAGCTCTCTCCGCGGGCGTCACTGACGCCCGCCCGATCCCAGGGGTCGCGCCGATCCGGGGCGGTGTAGCCTCGGCGCATGATTTACGACGACGACGCTGACCTGCACAAGCTCGACGGCAAGACCGTCGCCATCATCGGCTGGGGCTCCCAGGGCCACGCACATTCGCTGAACCTCAAGGACTCCGGTGTGTCGGTCATCGTCGGGCTGCGCGCGGGCTCGGCCAGCGTGGCCAAGGCCGTCGAGCATGGCCTCGAGGTTGCCGAGCCGGCCGACGCCGCCAGCGCCGGCGACGTGGTCATGATGCTGACCCCCGATGAGTTGCACGGTGACATCTGGGAGAGCGCGATCAAGGACGCGGTCGCCCCCGGCAACCTGCTCCTGTTCGGCCACGGGTTCTCGGTCCACTACGAGCAGATCGTGCCGCCGCCGGACGTCGACGTCGCGCTGGTCGCCCCCAAGGGCCCCGGTCATCTCGTGCGCCGCCAGTACCTTGAGGGATCGGGCGTGCCCGGCCTGGTCGCTGTGCATCAGGACGCCACCGGCGCCGCGCTTGGCCTCGCGCTCGCCTACGCCAAGGGGATCGGATGCACCCGCGGCGGTGTGATCGAGACGAGCTTCAAGGACGAGACCGAGACTGACCTGTTCGGCGAGCAGGCCGTCCTCTGCGGCGGGGTCACCGAACTGGTCCGAGCCGGCTACGAGACGCTGGTCGACGCCGGCTATGACCCGCGGCTGGCCTACTTCGAGTGCATGCACGAGCTCAAGCTGATCGTCGATCTGATGTACGAGAAGGGGATCGCGGGCATGCGCTACTCGATCTCCAACACGGCCGAGTACGGGGATCTGACCCGTGGCCGCCGGGTCATCTCCGACGAGTCGCGCGCGGCCATGAAGAACCTGCTGGCCGAGATCCAGTCCGGTGACTTCGCCCGCGAGTGGATCGCCGAGAACCGGGCCGGCCAGGAGAACTTCAAGCGGATGCGCTCCGAGCAGGCCGGTCATCAGGTCGAGACGGTGGGCAAGGAACTGCGTGCCCAGATGGCCTGGATCGACACCGAGTTCGCGGAGTAGGCCGCCTCCGAGCGGTCCCGGCCTCGTGACCCAGACGGTGTTGCAGATCCCCGCGGCGCTCAAGCCGTCCGACGGCCGCTTCGGCTCGGGCCCGTCCCGCGTCCGGCCCGCCCAGCTGGAGCATCTCGCCGGTCCCGGGGCCGCGATCATGGGCACCTCGCACCGCCAGAAGCCCGTCCGGACGCTCGTCGGCCGGGTCCGCGCGGGCCTGTCGGAGCTGTTCTCGCTCCCCGGCGGCTACGAGATCGTGCTCGGCAACGGCGGCACGACCGCGTTCTGGGACGCCGCCACCTGCTGCCTGGTCCGCGATCGCTCCCTGCACCTCAGCTACGGCGAGTTCTCCGCCAAGTTCGCCGCCTGCACGCACGGAGCTCCGTTTTTGGCCGATCCGATCGTCGTCTGCGCCGCGGCCGGCTCGGCGCCCAAGCCGGTGGCCGATCCGGATGCCGACGTGATCGCGTGGGCGCACAACGAGACCTCGACCGGGGTGATGGTGCCGGTCGGCCGCCCCGGGGGCGCGGGGGACTCGCTGGTGCTGATCGATGCCACCTCGGGCGCGGGCGGCCTCCCCGTCGATCTGGCGCAGTGCGACGCCTATTACTTCGCGCCCCAGAAGGGCTTTGCCTCCGACGGAGGCCTGTGGCTGGCTGCGCTCAGCCCCCGCGCTGTGGATCGCATCGAGCAGATCTCCGCCGACGCCGGCCAGCGCTGGATCCCGGACTTCCTGTCGCTCGGGATCGCCCTGGAGAACTCGCGCAAGGACCAGACCTACAACACGCCCGCGCTGGCCACGCTGCTGCTGCTGGCCGACCAGCTGGACTGGATGCTCGGGCGCGGCGGCCTGGAGGCGATGGTGGCCCGCACCACCGAATCCTCTGCGCACCTGTATGCGTGGGCCGAGGCTCAGCCCCACGCGACCCCGTTCGTGAGCGACCCCGCCGATCGGTCGCTGGTCGTCGGCACGATCGATTTCGACGATCAGATCGACGCTGCCGGCCTGGCGGCGACGCTGCGCGCCAACGGGATCGTCGACGTCGAGCCCTACCGCAAGCTGGGACGAAACCAGCTGCGGGTGGCGATGTTCCCGGCCACCGACCCCGACGACGTCCGGGCGCTCACCGCATGCCTGGACTGGCTGCTTCAGCAGGCATGAAGGTGCTCGTGGCCGAGAAGATCGGCGACTCCGGCGTGGCGCTGCTGCGCGAGCATTTCGAGGTGCAGATCGGAGCCGGGTGGACGCCCGAGGAGCTCGACGCGCGGATCGGCGAATACGAGGGGATCCTGATCCGCTCGGCCACGCAGCTCGACGCTGAGCGTCTTGAGCGGGCGACGCGGCTGCGGGCCGTCGGCCGGGCCGGGGTCGGAGTCGACAACGTGGATGTGACCGCCGCCACCAAGCGTGGGATCATCGTTGCCAACGCGCCCCAGTCGAACGTGATCACCGCCGCCGAGCACACGATGGCGCTGCTGCTGGCGCTCGCTCGCAACATCCCGCAGGCTTACAGCTCGCTGGTCTCCGGCAAGTGGGAGCGCTCGAAGTTCTCCGGCGTCGAGCTCTACGACAAGACGCTCGGGATCCTCGGCTTCGGCCGCATCGGTCAGCTCGTGGCCCAGCGGGCCCGGGCCTTCAACCTGCATGTGATCGCCTATGACCCGTTCGTCGGCGCCGAGCGCTACCGCGAGCTCGGAGTCGAGGCGGCCGACAGCCCCGATGACGTCTACGCGGTCGCGGACTTCCTGACCCTGCACCTCCCCAACACGCCGGAGACCGAGGGCTGGCTCAACGCCGAGATGCTCGCGAAGTGCAAGGACGGCGTGCGCGTGCTCAACGTGGCCCGCGGCCCGCTGGTGGTCGACGCCGATCTGCAGGCGGCGCTGGACTCCGGCAAGATCGCCGGGGCGGCGCTGGACGTGTTTCGCTCCGAGCCCGTCACCGACCATCCGTTGTTTCACTACCCCAACGTGATCGTCACCCCGCACCTCGGCGCCTCGACCGCCGAGGCCACCGACCGCGCCGGATACCAAGCCGCCGAACAGGTCGTGGCGGCGCTCACCGGCGGCGTGGTGACTAGTGCCGTCAACGTTCCCGCGGTCTCGCCCGAGGACATGGAGGTGCTCGGTCCCTACCTGCCGCTGTGCGACTCGCTGGGCCGGATCGCGATCGCGCTCGCCGCCGGGACCCCGGTGGACGGCCTGCGGACCGACGTGTTCGGCCGCCTGGCCGAGCGCGACACGCGCCTGCTCTCACTCGAGGTCCTGCGGGGGGTCCTCGACGGGCACGTGGAGGAGGACGTCAACCCGGTCAATGCGCCCACGATCGCCGAGGAGCGCGGGCTGCAGGTGACCGAGAGCAAGCACACGGTGGCCCGTGATTTCACCGACTTCGTGCGCGTCGAGATCCACGGTCCCGAAAGCTCGGTACGGGTCGCCGGCACGCTGCTGGGCCGCCGCAACCGAGCACACCTGATCGAGGCCTGGGGCCAGCGCTTCGATGTCCAGTTGGAGAGCCACATCACCCTGTTTCGCTATCGCGATCTGCCGGGCATGCTCGGCCGCGTCGGGACGGCGTTCGGCCAGCACGGCGTCAACATCGTCTCCGCCGCGGTGGGACGCCAGCCCGGCACCGGCCCCTCCGGGGACGGCCAGCTCGCCGCGATGGTCATCACCACGACCACCCCGGTGCCCAACCAGGTCGTGGACGAGATCGTCGCCAGCGAGGGTTTCGTCGCCGGACAGACGGTCGCGTTGTAGCCGCGCTGCACGGGCGATGGCGGGCCGCCCCGGCGTTGCTACGCTTTTCGCGATGGCATTCCGCCTCGACCTGCGACTTCTCCTGCTCCCCCCTCGGGGGGAATAGCGCGCCGGCGGCCGCACGTAGCCGCAAACCAGCCCGGAGAAGCCTTCAAGTTCGAGAGAGAGAGAACGGACGCCATGAGCAAGCCTGACGACCCCAGCCGAGTACTGATCTTCGACACGACGTTGCGAGATGGCGAGCAATCGCCCGGCATCTCGCTGAACACGTCCGAGAAGCTGGAGATCGCCCACCAGCTCGCCCGCCTGGGCGTCGACGTGATCGAGGCCGGCTTCCCGATCACCTCCCCGGGTGACTTCGAGGCCGTCCAGTCGATCGCTCGCGCCGATTTTGGTCCCGCCCACCCGCCGATCATCGCCGGCCTGGCCCGGACCCACGTCGGTGACATCGACGCCGCGTGGGGGGCTGTGCGTGACGCGGCCCGACCGCGGATCCACACCTTCATCTCAACCTCGGACATCCACATCGAGCATCAGCTGCAGAGCACCCGCGAGGACGTCAAGGGGCAGGCCCGCGCGGCCGTCGCCCACGCCCGCGAGTACGTGGAGGACGTGGAGTTCTCACCGATGGACGCGACCCGCGCCGAGCTTGAGTTCACCGCCGAGGTCTGCCAGATCGCGATCGACGAGGGGGCGACGACGATCAACATCCCCGACACCGTCGGCTACGCGATCCCGCACGAGTACGCGGATCTACTGGCCTCGCTGTACACGATGGTGCCCGGCCTGCGCGACGTCGTGCTGTCGGTTCACTGCCACGACGATCTCGGTCTGGCCGTGGCCAACTCGTTCGCCGGGCTGCGGGCCGGCGCCCGCCAGGTGGAGTGCGCGATCAACGGGATCGGCGAGCGTGCGGGCAACGCGTCGCTGGAGGAGATCGTGATGCTCCTGCACACCCGGGCGGCGGCGATCGGCCTGCACACCGCAGCGGTGACCAGGGAGATCGCTCGGACCTCCCGCATGGTCTCGCGGCTGACCGGCTATCCGGTTCAGCCCAACAAGGCGATCGTCGGCCGCAACGCGTTCGCGCACGAGTCCGGGATCCACCAGGACGGCGTGCTCAAGGAGCGCGCCACCTACGAGATCATGGACGCGACCACCGTCGGCCTGGACGCCAACTCGATCGTGCTGGGCAAGCACTCCGGGCGCCATGCACTGCAGCAGGCCCTGTCCGAGCTGGGCTTCGAGCTCACCGGCCAGTCGCTGGTGACGGCGTTCAAGCGCTTCAAGGAGATCGCGGACAAGAAGAAGCAGATCACCGCGATGGATCTCGAGGCGCTGGTCACCGACGAGCTGCGCGCGGAGATCCCCGGCTACACGCTGGGATGGTTCGACGTCGAGGCGTCCTCGCGCCGTCCGCCCCACGCCACGGTCTGCCTGCGCGGCCCCGACGGCGAGGAACGGGTCGGCTCGTTCACCGGCGATGGGCCGGTGGACGCGATCTTCCACGCGATCAACGCCGCGACCGGCGTCGACGCCAAGCTGCGCGAGTTCCGGGTCGACGCGGTGACCGGCGGCCAGGACGCGCTGGGCGAGACCTCGGTCGTGCTCGAGGTCGGTGGCGTGTCGGGCTCAGGCCAGGGCGTCTCGACCGACATCCTGGAGGCCGGGGCCAGCGCCTACGTGCGGGCGCTGTCCAACGCGGTGCGGCGCCACAGCCTGCTGGCCGCCGCCGAGCAGGCAGGCGCTCCCGAGCCCGAGGTCGTCCGCGCGCCGTAGACAGACCGAGCCCGATGCACCAACAGACGTAGCCCGACGCACCGGTTTTCGAGTAGGGTGACGCCATGAGCGAGGATCCCCTCCGGCCAGCCGAACCCCCGCCGGACGGGATCACGCGGCGACGGCTGATCCAGACCGGCGCGGCGGGCGCGGTCGGGGCGGCGGTGTTTGCCGATCAGGCCGAGGCGCGGCGAGCCCGTCACCATCACAAGCGCAAGCACAAGCATCGCAAGCCGCCGCCTCCCCAGCGCCAGGCCGACGTGGTTGTGGTCGGCGCCGGCCTTTCGGGGCTGATGGCGGCCCGGCAGCTGGTGGCGGCCGGCAAGTCCGTGATCGTGCTCGAGGCGCGTGACCGCGTCGGCGGCCGGACGCTCAACCATCCGCTGGGCGGCGGCAAGATCGTCGAGGTCGGCGGGGAGTGGGTCGGACCCACCCAGGACCATCTGCTGGCGCTGGCGAAGGAGCTCGGGATCGGGACTTTCAAGACCTACAACACCGGCAACAACGTCTACCACGCCAACGGCACCGTGCTCCAGTACGCCTCGGGTGGTCCGCTGGGCCCGGTGCCCCCGGATCCGACCGGGGCCGCCGACGCCGAACAGGCGATCGTCTCGATCAACCGGATGGCCGCCACGGTCCCGGTGGCCGCGCCATGGACGGCGCCCGAAGCGACCAATTGGGACAGCCAGACCTTCGAGACCTGGAAGCAGGCCAACCTCACCACCCCCAACGGCAAGGCCTTGCTCGACGCCGGCCTCAACGCCGTGTTTGCCGCCGAGCCACGGGACCTCTCACTGCTCTTCGGGCTGTTTTACGTGGCTTCGGCGACCAACGAGACGACCGCGCCCGACATCAACCGCCTCTTCAACACTCCCGACGGGGCGCAGGACTCGCGCTTCGTGGGCGGATCGCAACTGATCGCTCTGACGATGGCCGCCCAGCTCGGCTCGCGTGTGCAGCTCAACCAGCCGGTGCGGCTGATCGACCAGTCGGCGAGTGACGTGAGCGTCGTCACCGACAGCTTCACGGTCAAGGGCAAGCACGTGATCGTCACCGGCCCGCCCTCGATCACCGCCCTGATCCGCTACGAGCCGGCGCTGCCCTATATGCGCGCGCAACTCACGCAGCGCTATCCGCAGGGCACCGTGATCAAGGTGGAGGCCGTCTACGACCGGCCGTTCTGGCGCGACCAGGGGCTCACCGGCCAGGCCGTGTCGCTCACCGGTCCGGTCAAGATCACCTTCGACAACTCGCCCCCCGACGGGAGCCCCGGCGTCCTACTCGGCTTCATCGAGGGGCAGGCCGCGCGCCAGTACGGGCAGATGTCGGCCTCCGCCCGTCAGGCGGCGGTGATCGACAACTTCGTCACCTACTTCGGTGCCCAAGCCCGCAACCCCAATCAGATCATCGAGATGAACTGGTCCGATGAGCCCTGGACCCGGGGCTGCTACGTGGGCTTCACCGCGCCCGGGGTTCTGCTCGACTACGGACCGGCGATCCGGGCGGCCGTGGGACGGATCCACTGGGCGGGCGCAGAGACCTCTGACTACTGGAACGGTTACATGGATGGTGCGGTGCGCTCGGGGGAGCGTGCGGCCCGGGAGGTCCTGGCCGGGCTGTGAGACCCGGGGTGCTGCTGATCGCAGCTGCCCTGGCCTGCGCCCTGATGGCGACGGCCTCGCTCGCGGCGGGCTCGGCGCCGGACGCCGGCTCGGCACCGGTCCCGACCGGCGCCCAGTGCGCCGCGGTCCGCGCCCACCGGACGCTGGCGCCGGTGGAGTCCTACGACGCTCACCCGGGGGCCGTGCGTGTGTTCGCGATCCAGTACAAGCAGGACCTCGCCAACGTCGTCACCTATGCCGCCTTCCGGACCAAGATCGAGTGCCTGATTCGCGAGGATGTCCTGCCCCGGCTGGCCCGCGGACGCCCCAACCTGGTCGTGTTTCCCGAGGACACCGGCCTGATGACACTGGCCACCGGCTCCCGCGGGGCCCAGGCCCGGCGCCTGTTCGGTGGTCCCGGTGCGCCGGGCTGCGAGTCCGAGGGCGCGCCATGCTCGACGCTGGCCGCGCTGGGGGCGATCACCGCTGCCTACGGCCCCCAGGTGGCGTTCTACAAGGCTCGCTTCCCTTCCTTGGGACCGCTCGCGGCCGCCTTCGTGGCCGCCACCGACACACTCGTCCGCAGCTTCATGGAGACGTTCTCAGATCTCGCCCGGCGCTACGGCGTCTACATCGTCGCCTCCAACGACCAGGCGCCGTTCACCACCTCCTCGGCTCCGGCCGATGTCGCGCTCCTGCATGACCCCGACCAGCCGCCGCCGGCCTCGGTCTACGTGGCCACCAGCCCCGACGTGCACAACGAGGCCTTTCTGTGGGGCCCCGAAGATGTGCGGGCCACCGGCCCGGCCCCGCTGCGAAACGTGGTCGACAGCAACCTCAAGGTGCCGCTGACTCCGATCGAGCTCCAGCTCGGTCTCACACCCGGTCCCAGCTCGGGCCCGGCGGCGATCGCCAACCTGCTTCCCTACACGCTGCCCGGGACCGCCGCGCGCCTCGGGCTAGCCACCAGCCTGCCCGCCTTCGTCTACGGCAGCCCCCCGTCAGGGACCGACCCGTGCTCGGACACGAGCCTCTACTACATGCGGTGCCTGGACCGTCTGGGCGCCAACGTGGTCGTTCAGGATGAGGCCAATCCCGGCCGGTGGACCGGGCCCGACGCCGATCCCCGGGAGCAGTGGCAGCCCTTGTCGTGGATGGGATCGGCCTACCGGGCGGTGAGCGATCCGAACGTGCACTTCGCCTACGACGTCAACCCGATGATGACCGGCAACCTGGCTGATCTGCCCTTCGACGGCCAGTCGGCGATCACCCAGCGGGGGCTGAGCGGCCCCGGCTGCCACTACATCGGCAACGCGGCCTTTCAGGCCGGCGAGGACCGCTCTGATCTTGCCGCTTACGCCGGCCCCCAACCGGGCTTCGTGGCCCTGGCGCCATGGGTGAGCCCTGACGCCAGTCGGACGCAGCTGCGCATCGTCGGCGCTCAGCTGGCCCCCGGATCCGGGAGCGCGCTGGAGAACGACTACGCCGAGACGGCCGTGATCGCCGATCTCCCGATTCCGGCCGATCAGCGCCGGGCCGCCTGCGCGGCTGGGCCCGCGCCGACCTACGCCCAGCCCCCCCGCCGCCGCCACGATCGACACCACCGCCGTCATCGCCATCACCGCCGCCACCACCGTCACGCCGGGCACCGCCGCCGCCACGACCGCGCCGGGTCTGAGCCCAGCCGCGATCGGCTGGACGCTGACCAGCGCTAACCGCGCCCGCCGCCAGCCGCCACCAGCAGGCCCTGCCGGTAGCCGGCGCAGAGCACCCTGGTCCGAGGCTCTGAGTCCATGAAGTTGGAGCCCATCGCCGCCGCGCACTCGGCGTTGGGGGCCACGGTCTGCACCGACGCCCCGCGGCGGCGCAGCACGAGCGACTCCAGCGAGACCGCCGTGCGCGACACGTTGCGGATCACCGCCAGCAGCGTCTGGGCGGAGGTTAGGCTCGCGGTCGGGTTCAGGCACAGCACGTGGGTGCCGTGGCCGGCCGGGGCCGCGTCGAGGTTGGTCGGGCTCCAGACGCCGCCGTCGACGTACTCACGGTCCTTGATCCTGACGGGGGCAAACAGCCACGGAACCGTGCAGGAAGCCTGCACCGCCTGCGCGACCGTGGCGTCCGGCGCCCCGGGGCGCCCGAACACGACCCGGCGGCCGTTGCCGCGATCCACCGCCGTGACCCGCAGGCGACCGTCAAAGCGCGCCCCGGTGGCCTCGACCTGGGTGCGCAGCGGGGCCAGCGTGTCCGACGGGGCCAGCGTGTCCGCCGGGCCGGGAAGGCCTCGCAGCATCAACGCGCGCAGGACCGCGCCGCCCGGGGCCGACGCGCCCAGGGCCAGCGGGGCGAAGGTCGAACTGGCCGCCAGCGCGAAGGATCCGGCACGTCTGATCGCAGCCATGGCGGCGACGGCCAGGCCGCGCGCCGGTTGGTCCTGGGCTACGTCCAGCTCGGTCCCGGCCGCCGACGGGCGTCGTGGCGAGCGGCCCGCCGCCAGGTGGGCGGCGACGATCGATCCCGCCGAAGTGCCCACGAAGGACTCGCAGTCACGCAGGTCAAAGCCCGAGCCGTCCTCGATACCCGCCAGCACGCCCATCATCCAGGCCTCGCCAAGCACGCCGCCGCCGCCGAGCACGAGAACGTCGGGGCGGCTGCGCATGGGTGGGAGGCTACCCGGGTCCAGGGTGCCCACCCCGGTCCAGCGTGTCCGCCCCCGGGAGGCTACCCGGCCCAGCGTGCGCACCCGGTACCCCGTCCCGGCCCCGTCCGTCGCCTGTATGTGATTACATACGTTTGTATGGCGATCGCCGCAGCCGGCACCAACACCGCCGTCGGGCCCCGGATAAGGGCCCTGCGCGAGGCGATGGACCTGTCACTGCGCGATCTGGCCGAGCGCTCGGGCGTCAGCGCGCCGATGCTCTCCCAGGTCGAACGCGGCGAAACCAGCCCGAGCCTGCAGATCGCCACCCGGATCGCTCACGGTCTCGAGCTGCGCCTCTCGCAGCTGCTGCGCCTGGATGAGGACGGCGCGGTCAGCGTCGTGCGGGCGGAGGATCGCCGCACCGGACCGGTCCGGGGCTCCGAGCACGCCTACGAGATCCTGACCCCGCCGCTGCCCGGGCAGCGCGCCGAGCTCTCGCGCCACACGCTTCAGCCGGGCGCGGTCACGGGCGGTCGCGGTGATCCGCCGATGCACGAGCCGGGCAGCCGCGAGAGCGCGCTGGTCGAGTCCGGAACCGCGGTTCTGCACTGTGACGGCGTGCGCTATGAGCTCGCCGCCGGGGACTGCGTCACCTTCGACGCGGACCTGCCCCACCACTTCGAGAACCCCGCCGCCACGCCGGCTGTCCTGCTCGCCGTGGTGAGCGCCGGCCTGAGAAGGAGCTGAGCACCGCCGATGCCGACATCGCTGCTGGACAAGATCTGGGCCGCCCACGAGGTCGCCCCCGGCCTGCTGTACATCGACCTGCATCTCGTGCACGAAGTGACCAGCCCGCAGGCGTTCGATGGCCTGCGCCTCGCCGGCCGTCCGGTGCGCCGGCCCGACCGCACGCTGGCCACGGCCGACCACAACGTCCCCACCGACGGCACGCCCGTCGCCGCCCGGATCAAGGATCAGCTCTCCCGCGTCCAGGTGCAGACGCTGGAGCGCAACTGTGAGGAGTTCGGGGTGCCGGTCTACTCGCTGGGCTCAGACCGCCAGGGGATCGTTCACGTGATCGGGCCCGAGCTGGGGGTCACCCAGCCCGGCATGACGATCGTCTGCGGTGACTCGCACACCGCCACCCACGGCGCCTTCGGCGCGCTGGCCTTCGGGATCGGCACCAGCGAGGTCGAGCACGTGCTCGCCACCCAGTGCCTGGTCCAGTCAAAGCCCAGGTCGATGCGGATCCACTATGAGGGCGAGCTGGGCTGCGGCGTGACCGCCAAGGACCTGATCCTGGCCACGATCGGCCAGATCGGGGTGGCGGGCGCGACCGGCCACGTGGTCGAGTTCGCCGGGCCCGCGATCGAGGCCCTCACGATGGAGGGCCGGATGACCGTCTGCAACATGACGATCGAGGCCGGCGGCCGGGCCGGCATGATCGCGCCGGACGCGACGACGTTCGAGTACGTGATCGGGCGCGATGCGGCGCCGACCGAGGTTCCCGACGGCTGGCGCGAGCTGCGAACCGACGCGGGGGCGAGCTTCGATCAGGAGATCGTCGTCGACGCGGCCGCGATCAGCCCGATGGTCACCTGGGGGACCAACCCGGAGATGGTCGTCGGCGTCGGCGAGACCGTGCCCGCGCCCGACTCCGAGCAGGATGAGCGGGCCCTTCACTACATGGGATTGGAGGCCGGGATCCCGATCGAGCAGATCAGCCTTGACCGGGTGTTCATCGGCTCGTGCACGAACTCCCGGATCGGGGACCTGCGGGCCGCTGCGGAGGTCATCCGCGGCCGGCGGGTCGCCGACAGCGTCTACGCGATGGTCGTACCGGGCTCGGCGCAGGTCAAGCAGCAGGCCGAGTCCGAGGGCCTGGACGAGATCTTCCGCGCCGCCGGCTTTGACTGGCGCGGCGCGGGCTGCTCGATGTGCCTGGGCATGAACGCGGACGTCGCCGCCCCCGGTGAGCGGGTCGCCTCGACCTCGAACCGCAACTTCGAGGGGCGCCAGGGTCGCGGCGCCCGTTCGCACCTCGTCTCCCCGCAGATGGCCGCCGCCGCGGCGATCGAGGGCCACTTCGTCGACATCCGAAAGTGGTAGCGAGCCGGATGCGAGCCATAACAATCAGGACGCGGGGCGGGACGCCCCGTCGGAGGTAACCACAAATGAGAGCGATCGAGACGATCACCGGCCAGGTCAGCGTCCTGAACCGCGACGACATCGACACGGACCAGATCATCCCCAAGCAGTTCCTCAAGCGGGTGCAGCGAACCGGCTTTGGCGAGTTCCTCTTCTATGATTGGAAGCAGGAGCCGGGCTGGGATCTGCCCCGGAATCCGATCCTGCTGGCGGGGCGCAACTTCGGCTGCGGATCCAGCCGCGAGCATGCTCCGTGGGCGTTGGAGGACTACGGTTTTCAGGCCGTGATCGCCTCGAGCTTTGCGGACATCTTCCGCTCCAACTGCACGAAGATCGGGCTGCTCCCGGTGCAGCTGACCCCCGAGGAGTGCCGGCAGATCGCGGAGGCGGGGGAGGCCCAGGTCGATCTGGCCGGTCAGGAGGTCCGCTGGCCGGGAGGATCGGCGCACTTCGAGATCGACCCGGAGATCAGGCACCGGCTGCTCAACGGCCTGGACGACATCGCGCTCACGCTCGAGCAGGGCGAGGCGATCGCCGCCTACGAGGCCGACCGCGAGCGCGCGGGCCCGGTCACGAGCGCGATGTGAGCGCCGGACCCCGTTCCCGCGACTGGGATGCCGGCACCTATGACCGGATCTCGGCGCCGCAGCAGGCGTGGGCCGCCGAGCAGCTCGACCGGCTGCAGCTGACCGGCGATGAGGTCGTGCTCGACGCGGGCTGCGGGTCGGGCAAGATCACTGCCGAGCTCGTGGCCCGGGTGCCCCGCGGCCGGGTCTACGGGGTCGACGCCGCCCCCTCGATGGTCGCCCACACGCAGGCGGCGCTCGGCGATCGCGTGACCGTCCTGTGCCAGGACCTGGCCGAGCTCGAGCTCCCGGAGCCGGTTGACGTGATCTTCTCCAACGCCACCTTTCACTGGATCTCCGACCACGCCGCGCTGTTCGCCGCCCTGCACCGCAATCTCAAGCCCGGTGGCCGGCTGCTGGCCCAGTGCGGCGGCCGAGGCAACATCGATCGCTTTCGCCGGCTATCAGACGAGGTCGCCGACGAGCCGCCATTCGCGCCGTACTTCGCCGGTTGGGTCAAGCCGTGGAACTACGCGGCAGCGCAGGAGACCGCCGAGCGCCTGCGGGCTGCCGGCTTCGCAGACGTGCGGACGTGGCTCGAGCCGCGTCCGACCGAGCTCGACGAGCCAAGGGCGTTCATCACCACCGTCTGCCTGGTCAGGCACCTGGATCCGCTGCCCGAGGACCTGCGCGAGCTCTTCGTGGACCGGGTGATGGAGCGGCTGGACGAGCCGGTCGTGCTCGACTATGTGCGGCTCAACATGACCGGCGTGCGCGCCTGATCATCCGCCCCGCCGGCCGCGCACCCCGTACGGCCACCAGTTGCGATCCCCGAGCAGGACGACCAGCGACGGGATCAGCAGGGTCCGGACCAGGAACGTGTCCAGCAGGACCCCGGCCGCGAGCCCGAGCCCGATCTCGCGGGTCTGGCTGTCACCGGCGATCGTCAGGACCGCGAACGTGCCGGCCAGTACGAGCCCGGCCGAGGTGACGGTGCCGCCGGAGGCGGCGATCGCGCGGCGCACGGCGACGTCCAGCTCCACGCGGCTGCCGCCCGCTCGGCTTCCCGCCTCGCCGGAGTGGGCGGCCCGCGAGTCAT
>JAABUZ0100003682.1_pt1 | contig 22278 bp, 21 predicted proteins | sample 5562091 | NCBI WGS metagenome assembly JAABUZ01 (sample SAMN12813069, study PRJNA571459) | rock metagenome | isolation source: Antarctica rocks | place: Antarctica: Victoria Land, Linnaeus Terrace sud | collected 2015-12-21
GGGAGCTGGGGCGATGGGGAGATGGGGAGATGGGGAAAAAACGAAAATACAGAATTGCCCCCGTGAGGCATGGTGATAAAACCCTCCCCCACTCTCCCCCTCCCCCACTCTCCCCCTCCCCCACTCTCCCCCTCCCCCACTCTCCCCCTCTTCCTCCCCTTAAGTTAACCGGGACAATAAATTGATAACTATTTCACCTGGGTAGTGAAGAATGCTGCAATTGTTTGGCTCGGGGCTAATTTCGCTGTGGCTGGATATGGCTGGGCTACGCCCAGCGCCGCTGGACTTATTGGAGCTATTGGCATGGCAGGGTAGCCCTGGGTTAGTCCTCGCCCCTGATCCAAGTCCAGTTGGAGCAACCATAGTGCAGCAATACCTCAAAGGACTGGAAGTCTTGAAACTGTCGCCGGTAGGTCAGGGGGTGTGGATGCAGTCGGGACCGATACTACTAGCGAATCACCAGGGTACAGTTCCCCTGCCTGCTGCCTCTTTGACTAAGATTGCAACGTCTTTAGCCGCTTTGAAAACCTGGGGGCCCTCTTACCAGTTTGAGACGCTGATTAGTGCAACGGGGCCGGTGAACAATGGGGTGTTGCAGGGTGATTTAGTCATCCAAGGCAGTGGCGATCCGTTTTTTGTTTGGGAGGAAGCGATCGCTCTTGGTAACAGACTCAACCAGTTGGGCATCAACCGCGTCACTGGCAATTTAGTGATCGCCGGGAATTTTGCTATGAACTACAAGGACAATCCAAGTTTGGCAGGCCAGATGCTGAAGCAAGGATTAAACGCCGCCAGTTGGAATCGTGCTGTTTCCACAATGTACTTGAAGAATTTGCCCAAAGGCACGCCTCTACCTCAAGTCGTTATTGCTGGTTCTGTCCAAGTGGGAGCAATATCTTACCCTACCCTACCCTTTTTGCCTCCCCTATTCCCGGTTTCTAAACAAATCTTGCTACTACGTCATCGTTCTTTACCCCTGGCTCAAATCATCAAAGAGATGAACATTTACAGTAACAACGAGATGGCTCAGATGCTAGCTAATGTGCTGGGAGGAGCCAGAGCAGTGCAAGAGCGAGCGGCAACGGCTGCTGGGGTGCCGCCTACGGAGATTCAGATGGTCAATGGTTCTGGACTGGGAGTGGAAAATCGGATTTCACCTAGGGCGGTGTGTGCCATGTTTATGGCAATTCAACGAGAATTACTGCCCCACCAGCTGAGTGTGGCTGACTTGTTTCCAGTGGCAGGGCGCGATCGCCGGGGAACAGTGGAAACCCGCCACATCCCAACTGATACGGTAATTAAAACTGGCACCCTGAACGATGTCAGCGCTCTGGCTGGGGTGATGCCGACGCGCGATCGCGGTTTGGTCTGGTTTGCCATCATCAATCGTGGAGCCAACGTTGCAGGTTTTCGAGCTAGGCAAGACCAGCTGCTTCAACGTCTTTTGCAACAATGGCGAGTGGCAATAGCACTTCCCGCACCGCTTGCCCCACACCCACTTAGCAACATTACCAGCCAGCTCGGTGCACCACAGCGCAATGAAATCCTCTACAAAGGCTAAGCTAAGGAATAATGTCCGTGACGACTCTGCCGCCGCTGACGACGATGTTTTGGTCTTGGAGTTTCCCCTTGGCTTTTGGACCGGTGAAACTCACTGGCGGCTTAAGCTGACGATAGAAAACATTGCCCTCGGCCTCAAACTCCTGACTAGGAAGATGCCAGACCAACTGGTTTGCTTTGATGGACTGGCCGCGCTGCCCAACGGCGTAGGCGTCACCGGTTAAATAGACAATTTGTTTCTTCAAATCCGCCCGACCTCGATTGGCACTTGCGGTCAGTTGCTGTTGACGATGCACCATCCGCACCGGCTGATCTGCCGTCACAGTTTCGGTGTTAAGGTTCCAGCTCATAGAGTTGCTAGCTATCTGAAGCGGCGGGTCAAGTAAAGACACTTGGGCATTCGGCTTCAGCGTGGCGATTTTAGTTTTTAAGTTGAACTCACCTTGATTTGCTGTGCCTCGGTCGGTAATTGCTTTACCTTTGAATCGCTCAATCTGGACTGGGCGATCGCTAATCATCTTTTGCTGTTGAATTTGCCAGATCAAATGTTCGGTTCGCATTTGCACTTGGGGAGCAGGGGCTTGAGCCACCACCCGATCCTGCAATTCCATTCGATGCGCCCGACTGAATACATGCGCTTCTTGCGCCACCGCCTGCACTTGTCGATGGGTAATGGTCAAGTGGTTGCGGACAATCAGCAGGTCTTCAGCTGGTTGCCACTCTAATTCATTGCCATGCATCACTACGCCATTTTGGGGGTCTGTCGCCACAATCTGGCCTTTGAGAAACAGCTGCTTGCCATCCTGCTGCAGCTCTCCTTGAGTCGCAGTGATTTGGTAAGCCACTTTGCCATCCTGGAATAGTTCACCCCTGGGACTCTGAAGCTGAGCAATTTTCTTGTCTTGGCTGTATATCGCATGCTTCGCCTTCACTTTCCAAAGGCGGCTACCGTGCTCATCCGCTTGATCTAGAGTGATGTCATTGAAAGTCAGGTTGTTCTCAACGGCTGGCTCTGAGGAACTATTTTGAGCTGATTGGTTCACTGGGCGACTTTGAGCTCCACACCCAACCAGCCCTAATAGCATTGCTACAAGGATGAAGACCGAAGTCGCTCCTTGGCGGAAGATCGAAGAGCGAAGATGAAAGATGGAATTCATTCTTCTATCTTCACTGATAAATTTATGTGATATAATACGATATAAAACCGCATTACACCTACAATAGCATTTTGAGTATTGCTACTCAAAAAGGAGGTATCCCTCAAAGTCGAGTCGGAAAATCCGACACCTTTAGCGGTTAGTTGTTCAGATGGGAAACCACCCCAACCCGTCGTCCTGTGGCAACTGGGTAAACAACCCCAGTAAGTAAGACGGCACCGCAAGCGGATCTTTTTCACTCTAGCATGTTGTGTCGTTAATTGTAGATTAAATCTAACTCTTCATTCACATCGACCTGCCATCTTGAGGATCATCCAATAAACCCAGACTAGATAGCGGACGGTAAGTATAGCTTTGGCGGGGCGTTTTTTGGATATCTTCTTTGATCATCTCTAGGTCAATGTAGCGATCAGAAACATTGATTAAACTGTCGCTTGTCATCGATCTGAGACTTACCACCTCTACACGAGCGCCCCGATAACTGACTGCGTTCACCGCATAAGCTAGATCCCCATCGCCACTAACTAACACCGCTGTATCGTATGAATCCACCAGCGCCATCATATCCACTGCGATTTCTACATCTAGGTTAGCCTTCTTCGAGCCATCCGGCAGTTGCACCAAGTCCTTGGCAATTACCCGATAGCCGTTGCGACGCATCCACAGCAGGAATCCCTGTTGCTTCTCATTCGTGCGATCCACGCCAGTGTAAAAAAAGGAGCGTAACAGCCTCGAGCCAGCGGTTAGCCGACACAGCAGCTTGGTGTAATCAATTTCAATTCCCAGCTGGAGCGCAGCATAGAACAGATTTGAGCCATCAATAAAAATGGCTACACGACCCCGATTTTCTAAGACTTGTTCTGGCGTAAAGATTGAATTGTTGTCAAAACTACTGAACATTCGTTGTTATACCTCAGTTTTTTATGAAAAAGAAAAAATTAATCCCTAACCTATGCAGCAGCGTTGCTAGGGGAACCCGGAACACCCTGCAATACCAGTACAGGCTTGATGTCTCAAGCCCAGACACAGTTGCCAATCAGAGCGCGTGAATAGGAGGAAACAGTTTTAAGCTATTCTAGTCGCGGAAAGATCGGTCGGGGTTCACCCAACTTCTGCTTATCGCTTAGTATTCCCCAACTTGCATGGATAGTAAACGGCGCAGCAACTGCAATTTTTGTTTTGTCGTTAAAGTCAGTTGCAAATCCTAACTGTTTGTAAATATCACTTGATATCTTTGGGATGATCGGTGATAATAAATAGGCTGAGAGTCTGATCGATTCTAAAACAGCGTACAGCACCTGCTCGACGGTCTGCTGTTGTCCTTGTTTATATAATGCCCAGGGAGCCTGTTCATCGATAAACTTATTGCTGGCTCTCACTAGAGCTAAAATTGCCTCACAGGCTTGATTGAAAGCTAGCTCTTGATAAGCTGTCTTGACTTTTTCTCCTAGAGATAAGCCGAGCGCTTTCAGAGGATGTTCTGCTGCGATATCCTCGATTGAGCAGTTGGGAACCTTGTGACCACAGTACTTACGCACCATGTTCAACGTCCGATTCAGCAAATTCCCCAAGTCGTTTGCTAAATCAGCGTTGAGAATATTGATAAACCGTGTTTCGTTAAAATCCCCATCTTTGCCAAATTCAATTTCTTTAAGAAAGTAGTAGCGAACAGCATCTGCACCGTACCGGCTAACCAAAGCGACGGGATTAAGCGTATTACCTAGACTTTTTCCCATCTTCTGACCATCCTTGGTCAAAAATCCATGGCCAAATACCCGACCAGGCAGGGGCAGCCCCGCTGAAATCAGCATAGCTGGCCAGTAAACGGCATGAAAACGCAGGATATCTTTGCCAATTAGGTGCAAATTTATCGGCCACCACTTAGATAAAGCATTCTCTAAAGTCGGTTCGCTATCGGGATCGAGTAAGGCAGTCACATAACCTAGCAGCGCATCAAACCAGACATAAAGCGTGTGGCTCGGGTCAATCGGCACTGGAAAGCCCCAGTCTACATTCACCCGCGAAATAGAAAAGTCTTGCAGTCCTTGACTGACAAAGCTCAAAACTTCATTGCGGCGGCTCTCTGGCTGGATAAAATCGGGTCGCTTTTTGTAGAGTGCTTCTAAGTCGGTTTGATAGCGCGATAGCCGAAAGAAGTAATTCTGCTCGTCTCGCCACTCCGCTTCCTTATTTATGTGGATGGAGCAACGGTGTCCCTCTAGGAGTTCGCGCTCCTCTTTAAATTCTTCGCAGGATACGCAGTACCAGCCCTGTTGCTGACTCAGGTAAATGTCGCCTTTGTCCCACACCCGCTGAAAGAATTCTTTAACAATCGCTTCGTGTCGGGGTGAGGTGGTGCGACTGAAGCGGTCATACTGGATGTTTAGCTGTTGCCAGAGTGCGACAAACCCAGCAGCAATTTCATCACTGTGTGCCTGGGGGGAGCGGCCATTACTCTCTGCTGTGCGCTGAATTTTCTGCCCATGCTCATCAGTACCCGTAATCAGCAGTACCGATTTGCCAAGCAGTCTCTCAAACCGAGCTATTACATCAGCAGCAATGGTCGTATAAGCACTACCAATGTGGGGTAAATCGTTTACGTAATAAAGCGGAGTTGTAACAGCAAATGTCTTCCCTTTATCAGATGGATTCATGGAAATTTTTAAAAAAATTTTAAAACTTTCTTTTATCATACATGAGTATTTAGACTTATGTAGTTTAATTACAATTTTTTCGCCCCAGGTTCACTGCTCCGCATGGCTGAGTAATGTTAAATTTTAATCAAGTCAAGCTGAGTTACCTAGGCAAAACATAAGTAAAACTGAACTATTAGATGAGTAATTGATATCAGTAACGCATGAGTGCAAATAGCCCCCTTGAGATATCTCGCTGGTCTCTCTCAGCGCTGGGAACACGACTATTTCTCTACTACGAGGATCGCGTTCCTCAAGAGGGACCGGTAATAGTGGTGAGTAATCATCGCAGCTTTATGGATGCACCAGTGTTGATGGCAGCGCTGAATCGTCCGATTCGCTTTGCTTGCCATCACTACATGGGTAAAGTGCCGGTGATGCGGGAGATTGTAACGGGGCAATTGGGGTGCTTTCCCTTGGAGGCTCCAGAACACCGGCAGCAAGGGTTTTTTGAGCAGGCTATAAAGCTATTGCAGGCTTCTCAGGTGGTTGGGGTGTTTCCAGAAGGAACAAAACCGATGGTGCAATTCATCCCACCCAATCAGATGGGGGAATTTGAGCGGGGATTTGCCCATTTGGCGTTGCGTTCAGGTAGTGTTTTTGAAGGAGAATCGCTGGTGCGAGATTTGGCAATCCTGCCGGTAGCGATCGCTTCTCTGGAAGAAGTCAACACCTCAGCGGTGCCGCTGAAGGTGTTAAGCTTCTTTGACCCCTCCGAACCTCTGTTTAATCAAGCGGGCTGGCATCCTCTAGTTATCTATCGCCGCGTCGCCGTCTTCATCGGTCGCCCATATTGGCTCACGCTTCAACAGCGGCAACAATACCAGGGCAAACAGGCGAAAACGGTCGTGGCTGACTTGACTAATTACTTACAGACGGAAATTGCCAGCCTCCTGCGTCAAGGATTTTAGTTGAAGCGCGAATTTAACGATGGCAGAAGTTAACATTCATCCTTGTTTTCTCACTCCCAAACGAGTACAGCCAGAGTATCCTTTGTTTGTGTTTTTGCCAGGAATGGATGGAACTGGTCAGTTGCTGCGATCGCAAACAGCTGGGTTAGAAGTTGCCTTTGATGTGCGGTGCTTGGCGATCCCACGGGATGATCTGACTAGTTGGGATGTCCTGACTGAAAACGTGTTAGATCTGATCCGCACAGAACTGGAAAAAAACCCCCAGCGGTCGGTTTATCTATGTGGTGAGTCGTTTGGCGGTTGTTTGGCTATGAAGGTGGCAATTGCGTCGCCCCAGTTGTTTAAGCGGATCATTCTCGTCAACTCAGCTTCGGCTTTTCATCGTCGCCCTTGGTACGATTGGGCATCGCAACTGGCTTCCTTGGTACCCTCATGTCTCTATCAAGTTGGCTCAGTCGGGTTGTTGCCGTTTTTAGCAGCTTTGGGGCGTATTCTACCAGGCGATCGCCGAGACCTGTTGAAAATCATGCGTTCGGTGCCGCCGGAAACTGTTCTCTGGCGGTTATCTTTACTGAGAGAGTTTGAAGTTGACGATAGCCAGTTACGTCGACTTACCCAACTGGCGTTAGTGATTGTCAGTGCCGCAGATCGGCTCTTGCCCTCTATGACTGAAGCCAGACGCTTAGTCAACACTTTACCCAACGCCGCTATGGTGGTGCTGCCCGATAGTGGTCACGCCTGCTTACTCGAAGCAGACGTCAACCTCTACGAAATCATGCAGAATCAGAACTTTTTAGACTGTAGCGCTGAATCAGTTGGGTCGTCAGTTTGACCAAACTTTATCAGTAATAATCAGCGGCACAACGGAAAAATGTAACGAATTTTACAAATAATCAATTTTTCTCAGAAGAGTAGCGTAGGCTACGGATATACATCCAGTTTGCGGAGAACCCGCAATTGCGAGAAGACTTTATGGTATCAACGTCGCTGCTACCACTGAGTACTCCAACCCCAGCGCACATCTGCCCAATTGATCAAGCCTGTAGCTATCTAGAGCAGGCAGCCAGAGAGTTACAGATGGATCAAGGTCTGCTAGCGATTCTGAGCAACCCGCGCAAGGTGGTCACTGTCTCCATTCCTGTAAAACTAGATAGTGGTGAAGTACAAGTTCTGGCAGGGCATCGGGTACAGCACAGTGACGTTCTAGGTCCCTATAAGGGTGGAATTCGTTACCACCCGGCTGTGACATTGCAGGAGGTGTCAGCCCTGGCAATGCTCATGACTTGGAAATGTGCGCTGCTAGGTATTCCCTACGGTGGTGCTAAGGGAGGGATTGCCTTGGAGCCAGCACGCTACAGCGCAGGCGAACTCGAGCGGATCACCCGTCGATACACCAGTGAGTTGATCAAAGATATCGGTCCAGAGGTGGATATTCCTGCACCAGACATGGGTACTTCGGCGCGTGAGATGGCGTGGATGATGGACACCTACTCAATGAATGTCGGTCACGCTGTGCCGGGGGTTGTAACTGGTAAGCCTATTTCGATTGGTGGCTCGCGGGGACGGGAACTCGCGACCGGACGAGGCGTGATGATTATCGTGCGTGAGGCTCTAGCGGAGCGAGGCAAGGAGCTAGTTGGAGCGCGAGTGGTAATTCAGGGCTTCGGGAATGTAGGGAGCGCGGCGGCTTTATTGCTGCACCAAGCTGGAGCCAAGATTCTGGCTGTTTCAAAGGGGTCAGGCGGGGTTTTTGCGGAAGCGGGACTCGATATCCCAGCCTTGAAGGTTTACGCTGAAAAGAATCGCCAAGGTCTTGCAGGTTTCCCAGGAGCAGTACCAATTACGAATGCCCAACTACTAGCCCTGCCCTGTGATGTCCTGATTCCGGCAGCTCTGGAGAACCAGATCACTGAGGAAAATGTGAATCAGGTTCAAGCCCATATTGTGGCAGAGGCCGCTAATGGACCGGTTACTCTGCTTGCAGACCAGGCGCTCGAGGCGCGAGGTGTGACGGTGCTACCAGACATCTTGACTAATGCCGGGGGGGTCGTGGTGAGTTATCTAGAGTGGGTACAGGGACTTTCCTATGTGTTTTGGGATGAGGAGCGCGTCAACCGGGAAATGGAAGGATTGATGGTACAAGCCTTCCACAAAGTCACTCAACAGTCTAAGACTCGGCAGATTCCTTTGCGGCTGGCGGCTTACACGCTAGGTGTAGGTCGCGTCGCTCAGGCACTCACTGACCGAGGTCTTTATCCCTGACGCAAGGGGCTCTAGGGGCAGAGGTTTTATCCGCCACCCGGATTGCCAGCTCTAGGTGATGGAGCACCTGGATAGGCAGGGCCAGTTGGTGGGACAGCTGGCCCACCCGGTAAAGTTCCATTCTGAGGCCCAGTCGGTGAGGTAATTGACTGATTTGGCAACGTCCCATTCTGAGGCAAATTTGGTAATTGATATGGAATCGACGGCGTCCCATTCTGAGGCACAAAGGTGGGAGACAAATCTAAGAGCCTGTCAGTCGCATTGATACAAGAATTCATTGCTTGGAGGGGGTCCAATTTGCTTGCACGACGCAAGCCCACCACGCAATCACCAAACCGCACGGGTAACAAAGTGCGACCACAGTAGTTCAGAGCAGCTGGATCAGCTTTCCTCTGACTGTTGCGGCTGATACCAACCACACAGCTAGCTAACTCTTCAGGCCGTCGCGCTTGTTGACAGGTGTTAAGAGCATCCTCCGCAGCGACGGTTGTCCGGCGTTTGATATCAACGACACAGCTGGATATACTCCGGGGACGGAGCGCCCCTGAACAAGTTGTCGCTGCCACATCCGGAGAGATTTTGACACTTAGCAGCCGAGAAGCGCAAACGCGAAAATCAGTTGAGTCTAGATAGGAGTAGGGGTAGTGGTTGAGGTCGTAGGCTGCATCTGCACTAGAGATAGTCATTGCCAACCACCCAGCAACAGCCAGCTGGGTAGTTGCAAAGCGAATTAAACCAGAAACATTGCGATCACGCTTTTCTTGTACCGTAGACATATCGCCACTTGTTCGCGTTAACATTACGGTTTTCCAACAGCCTATTCAAGGTTATGCTACCTGCTTTCCTGGTATCTAGCCAAGAGAATTCCTGGGAATTTAACGTCCTGTCACTACTAAAAGAGAGTTTTCTCCCCAATTTTATCAGTTTTTGCAAGTCTGAGCCTTATAGAGCTATAATTATCTGTTTGGGTGAACTTTAAAAAGGATTAGAAAGAGGAAACTCCATGTCCCGATATCGAGGGCCACGCCTCAGAATTGTACGTCGCCTAGGTGACTTACCAGGATTAACTCGTAAGAGCGCCAGAAGAGCCTATCCGCCTGGTCAGCATGGTCAGGCCCGTAAGAAGCGCTCTGAGTATGCCATTCGTCTAGAAGAAAAGCAAAAACTCCGCTTCAACTATGGTCTGACTGAAACACAGCTGCTGCGCTATGTGCGTAGAGCCAGACGAGTCACCGGCTCCACCGGACAAGTACTGCTGCAACTGCTGGAAATGCGCCTAGATAATACTGTCTTCCGCATGGGAATGGCTCCCACCATCCCGGCTGCCCGCCAGTTGGTGAATCATGGCCATGTGACGGTCAACGGACGCGTTGTCAATATTGCTAGCTATCAGTGCCGACCCGAGGAAACCATTGCTGTCAGAGACCGGGAGCAATCGCGCAAGCTGGTGCAAGCCAACCTGCAATACCCTGGATTGGCGAACCTACCCAACCACCTGGAGTTTGACAAAAACAAGATGGTTGGCAAGGTCAATAGTGTCGTTGAGCGCGAATGGGTGGCGCTACAAATCAACGAACTGTTAGTGGTTGAATACTACTCACGCCAAGCCTAAAGAGAGCTGGGGGAGCTGGGGGAGCCCCTGCCCTCTTCCTCTAGCCGCCAATTTGCGACATAGTACGGCTGTAGGCACCGATTGTTCCAGATTCCCGTTGCTTGAAGTTAATCTCTGGTTTGATTGCCAGCACAGTAGCCACCCGCTCCCGCAATTGGGCTAGGTCAGCACCGGCGCGGAGGGCGCTTTTCAAGTCAATTTGACCTGTTTCATTCAAAAGACAGGGCCGCAGCCAGCCATCAGCTGAAAGCCGCATCCGGTTACAGCGATCGCAAAAACATTCTGACATCTGGCTAATAAAGCCAAGTGTGCCTTTGGCTCCAGGAATCTGGAACACATCAGCTGGCCCGTTACCACGGACTTGAGATTCTGTCAATCCCCAGCGCTGACTGATCCGCTGCCGCAACTCGGCTGAAGCTACCCAACCCTGGTCGGTAAACAACTGACCATTACCAATTGGCATGAATTCAATAAACCGAACGTGCCACTGCCGGTCAATCGTGAGAGCAGCTAAATCCAGTACTTCATGGTCATTGACGCCTGGAATCACGACCACATTCAGCTTCAGAGGGTCAAATCCCACCCGATGGGCAGCTTGAATACCTGACCAGACTTGCTGCCAACGGGAACAACCGCGATTACCGATAATCTGGTCAAAGATCTCTGGCTCGAGAGAATCTAGACTAATATTGATGCGTCGTAGACCAGCTTCGTAAAGGTCTTGCGCCATCGCAGCTAGCAAAAACCCATTTGTGGTCATAGAAAGGTCTTGGGTGTGGGGGAGGGATGCGATCGCTCGTACCAATTCCACCACACCCGGACGCAACAACGGTTCGCCCCCGGTCAAACGAAACCGAGTAAATCCGACTGGGATAAACACCTCTTGAATCAGGGTAAGGAGTTCCTCATTGGTCAAGAGGTGTTGCCGCAGGATATATTCAAGCTCTGCTCCTTCCGGCATGCAGTACTGACAGCGGAAATTGCAGCGGTCGATTAAACTGATCCTGAGGTAATCCACCTTGTTCATACTTTTTTAGAGGGATTAGTGTTTTCCAATCCCTTAGTCCCTAACCTCTATTCTGTCGGATTTGCGACTTCTACTGCTTGGTTTGACCCAAGTCCAGACTTGAAGCTGAGGAAATTTTGCATTACCTGAAATATTGGCTGACTGCGTGGCTCTCGGACAAATAACAGGGGTAATAGAGCAAGCAATCGCACCACGGCTGAGAGAGCAAACAGTCCAGGTAAGCCACCGATGTAATCCAACTGAGCTAGGAAGCTACCAGCTGTTGTTCCCAAACCGCCGCTGACACCACCAACAGCTGCTGCGATCGCAAAATACCTCGAAGGACGATCCACTGGTGCCAGTTCCATCTGAATATTACTGCCGCACAAGTCAATCGCTGCCCCGGCAGCGCCAGTCAGGAGGTGTATGATCGGTAGCCACAGCCACACGGAAAGTGAGTCAGCCCCAGCCCCAAGCCATAATATGGGTGTCACTGCTACTAGAATGCCAACCAACAACAGTAGCGGACGATTCCCCACCCGGTCTGCCAACTTGCCCCACAACACGAGCATAACTAGGTTTGCCCCAGATATCAAACTCGCGTAAATTGTCACCCAACGCAGGTCCAAATCCAAGTTGTCCAGCATGTAGAGATTAAAAAAGGGCGCACTGATGTTAACGGCAAACGTCCACAGCGCAAAGTATGACAGAAACTTCAAGAAATTGGTATCCTTCAAGATGCTGGCCTGTGCGGGCTGGGATGCATTTGCCTCTGAGTCCAGACGGGTAACACCTTTTATTTTTGACCTGTACAAGGCAGCGGATTGAGGAAGTTGCGGGTTCACATCCGCCATCAAAAACTGAAATCCCAAACCCGCTATCCCTGCCACGACTCCTAGCAACAACACCACACCGTAACCGTTTGTTTCACAAGACCAAGCAGACACTACAGCTCCGAGTATCGGCACACTGAGTAGATTGGTGAAACTAGCAGCACTATTACGAATGCCAAAATACCGCCCTCGCAAGCGATGGGGAACCAAAGCAGCCATCCAGCTGAACCAGGCGGAACTGCCCAAGGCTCCCAATAAGTGGGTCATAAGGATTATTCCCAGTGTCCAGAGAACCAGCTGGTGTGGGTCACTATTAGACCAGCTAACCCAGCCAATTCCTAGTAGTAATATCAGCCATAACAGCCTGGATACGCCAAAAATCCACAAACAATAATTATGGCGGCTGGTGGTTCGATCAGCGATATGGGCTCCCACTGGTTGGAGCAAATTCACCAACATGGGGATTGATGACAACAATCCGATTTCTACGGGAGTGGCACCCAGCTTGAGTAAGAAGTTAGTTAGCAATACGCCACCGGTAGTGGCACTAAAGATCACAGAAAGCACACCATCAAGCGTAGACGCCTGGAGGCTAGTACGAATGGCTTGCTTTGAAATTTTCTGCGGCGGCGCCATCGGGGCTATCGGTCTTGGTTCGGGAAGGGGTTGTAGTATTTCTACAGGAGAAGATAAGCTTTCCACTGGGGCAAAATCAAATGTGTGAGTTGAGCAAATCGACAGCTGAGTGAGCGCTTTACCATCTAGAAGCTGGAGTGCGGGCGTCAAAAGGCTATAACGGCCTTCTTGAATCCTCTACGAGGATAGTCGGGTATGAGGGGCTGGACAGCAGTCAGAAGAAGTAAACCTTTCTCAATCTATCTGAAACAAAAATTTTTTAAAAAATTCCACCTCAGCTAGATGCAGCAAATATTCACCGCTTAGTTACAATGCTTTCAGCCGATATGCCCGGTTCGGGATACGCCAAGCGCGGTGTTTGCGGCAGTTGGATGCCACGGAGGACAGCGATTGGCTGATTGCGGTCTATGGTGCGCTCACCAACAACTTCTGCTGAACTTGCACAGTTGTGTTAATTTAGTAAAAATAAAGATATATATATTCATTAAGAATAAATAATTTTTTACAGATCTATCGTAGGGTAGGTGTTGGGTTTCAAACTCTACCTGAAGAAAGAGTTACCAGTACATACTACACTCTCTCCATTAGGGCATCAGGAAATGCAGGTGACTGTACAGACAGAAACACCGCCTCAAATCGAATCTTTGGGGCAGTTGAATCGCCAAATGATTGTGATTCTTGACTTCGGCTCTCAGTACTCCGAACTGCTCGCGCGTCGAATTCGGGAGACACAGGTTTATTCCGAAGTCCTTTCCTATCGCACCACAGCTACCCAGTTGCGGCAGCTCAATCCCAAAGGAATCATCCTCTCGGGTGGCCCCAGTTCAGTATATGATGAGAGAGCGCCTCAATGTGATCCCCAGATTTGGCAGATGGGCATTCCAATCCTAGGCGTATGCTATGGAATGCAGTTGATGGTCAAACAGCTGGGTGGGGAAGTGGTAAGAGCCGAGCGGGGAGAGTATGGGAAGGCGTCGTTATTGATTGATGATCCCACGCACTTGCTGACCAATGTGGAAGATGGCACGACAATGTGGATGAGTCACGGCGACTCGTGTACAATGTTGCCATCTGAGTTTGAAGTGCTGGCGCATACGGAAAATACACCCTGTGCGGCGATCGCCCACCACGAAAAGAAACTCTACGGCGTCCAGTTCCATCCAGAGGTAGTGCACTCTATGGGCGGGCTTGCCCTGCTCCGCAACTTCGTCTATCACATCTGCGACGGCGAACCCACCTGGACAACAGCTGCCTTTGTAGAGGAATCGATCCGGGAAATTCGAGCGAGAGTGGGTGATAAGCGGGTGCTGCTGGCTCTTTCTGGTGGGGTAGATTCTTCCACGCTTGCCTTCTTGCTGTATAAGGCAATCGGCGATCAGCTAACTTGCGTATTTATCGATCAGGGCTTCATGCGGAAATTAGAGCCAGAACGGTTAGTGAAGTTGTTCCAAGAGCAGTTTCACATTCCGGTGGAGTACGTTCAGGCGCGCGATCGCTTCCTCGCTATGATTGCCGGTGTGACTGATCCAGAAGAAAAACGCCGCCTGATTGGTCACGAATTCATCCGCGTATTTGAAGAAGCATCCAAGCGTCTCGGCCCCTTTGATTACCTGGCTCAGGGAACCCTCTACCCAGACGTGATCGAATCAGCTGACACCAACGTTGACCCGAAAAGCGGCGAACGGGTGGCAGTGAAAATTAAGAGCCACCACAACGTCGGTGGCTTGCCCAAAGACTTACGATTCAAGCTGATCGAACCCCTGCGGAAACTCTTTAAAGACGAAGTCCGCAAAGTCGGTCGCTCAATCGGCTTACCAGAAGAAATTGTGCAACGACAGCCCTTCCCCGGTCCCGGATTGGCGATTCGCATCATTGGCGAAGTCACGGCAGAGCGGTTAGAGATTTTGCGCGATGCCGATTTCATTGTTCGTCAAGAAATTAATCGACGCGGCATTTATCAAGATTTTTGGCAAGCTTTTGCAGTCTTGCTACCCATCCGCAGTGTGGGTGTTATGGGCGACCAGCGCACCTACGCTTACCCCATCGTCTTGCGCTTGGTTTCTAGCGAAGACGGCATGACCGCTGACTGGTCTCGCGTGCCTTACGATGTGTTGGAAGCGATTTCCAACCGCATTGTCAACGAAGTGCGAGGTGTAAATCGGGTTGTTTACGACATCACCTCCAAGCCCCCCGGCACTATTGAGTGGGAGTAACAAAACAATTGGCAATTAGCCTGCGCCGTTAACGAGGCAGGTTAATTTTGACATCCTCCCCCTCTAAATTACTCACGCAATAGCGGAGTAATTATAGAGGGGGATGCCATTGTATGTGACGCAGATGGGCGCGAGTTGGCTTTAGGATGGAAGAAGTGCAATTTGAGAGTTTTAGTGATCGCGCCCCATAAAATCGAGCTGAATAACGAAGTTGGCATGGATTGGGTAAGGCGCAACTTTGAAAACTGGCCAAAAATTGTGGAACCGAACCTCTCTAAATGAATTGCAAAAATCAAAATGAATCGAAACTTTTGGATTATTGCTTTAATCGCTTTTATTAATTCCCTCAGTCTTACCATTTTAATTCCTACTATTTATGTCTATGGAAAACAATTTGGTCTCAGTGACTTTCAAACTAGTTTGTTGTTTGCAACGTATTCTGTAGCCCAATTTATTGCTACTCCTATAATTGGTAAACTTTCGGATCGTTTTGGCAGGAAGCCTTTACTCGTTGTAAGTTTAGCTGGGACGGTGGTGGCTAATTTTATGGCTGGAACAGCTACCACAGCTACAGTTTTCTTTCTAGCCCGGTTCTTAGATGGGATCACTGGGGGGAATAATTCAGTAGCCCAAGCAGTAATCTCAGATGTAACTAGTCGGGAAAATCGAGCTAAGGGTTTTGGTATTTTTGGGGCGGCATTTGGTTCAGGTTTTATATTAGGTCCAGCTATCAGTTTGCTGGCGCAGCATATTTCTTTAGGGGCTTCTTTTTTGGCTTCAGGTGTGTTCGCCCTAGTAGCCCTCTTAATTACTATGTTTTTCCTTCCTGAAACAATAAAAAATAAAGCTGAGAAAGCACATAATATTTTTGATTTGGGGTTAGGAAATTTAATTAAAGGTCTTACCATTCCTCATGTGGGAATTTTGCTAATTATCAATTTCTTTATTGGTACTACCTTCACTATCTTCACTTATGCCTTTCAACCCTACTTTATTAACGTATTAGGTCAAAACAGTAAATCTTTGACGTTGATGTTCGTATTTTTTGGATTGCTTGGCTTGATCATGCAGACCTGGGGAGTTCAAATTTTAACTCGCAAATTCAAGCTAACCTTTATACTATTTTTAGCTTTATTTATACGAAGTATCTCATTCATTTTGATGCCAATTTTCCCAGCGTTAGTTTATTTCGTTGGAGTCACTATACTTTTTTCGATTTTTAATTCTCTCGTTCAGCCAATGATAAATACTCTGATTTCTCTAAACGCTAAGCCAAAAGAACAGGGAACTGCCATGGGGATTAACTCATCTTACTTAAGCATCTCTAATGCTTTTGGCCCTGTAATTGCTGGAATGCTGATTCATCAGTCTAATCCTACTACATATGGTTATCCTTTATATTTAGCTGGGGGACTAACATTTTTAGTCCTGTTGCTAGCAGTATTTACTCGCGGAAGATATATAGTTAAAGTTGAACCAAAATCATCATAGGTACAACTAGAAGCTGCAAAAATGAAAACTATTGGTTTGATCGGCGGTCTGAGCTGGGAATCCTCTATTGAATACTATCGAATTATTAATGAATCTGTAAGAGAAAAACTGAGTGGACTCCACTCCGCTAAAAGCCTCATGTATTCCTTTGATTTTGAGGAAGTAGAGAAGCTACAGCATCAAGGAGAATGGGATAAAGCTACACAGCTTATGGTCGATGCTGCGCAAAGAGTTGAGAAAGGAGGCGCAGATTTTATCATCATCTGCTCTAATACTATGCACAAAATGGCGGAGGAGGTTCAAAAAAGCATTGGAATCCCTTTGTTACATATTACCGACGCGACTGCTGAGAGGATTAAAATACAGGGTTTCCGCCGGATTGGTTTAATAGCAACTAAGTTCACGATGGAGCAAGACTTCTATAAAGGAAGGCTAGAACAAAAATATAATTTTGAGGTAGTTATACCGAATCAAGAGGAGAGGCAAATTATTCATGATGTGATTTACAATGAGTTGTGTCTTGGAGAAATTAAACAGTCTTCAAAAGATGAATATAAAAGAATTATAGGCAATTTAATTACGAAGGGTGCCGAAGCAATCATTTTAGGGTGCACAGAAATCACTTTATTGATTCAGCAAGAAGATAGTGAGATCCCACTATTTGATTCGACCGCGATCCATGCCGCATCGGCTGTTCAATATGCAATTGAGTAATAAAGCTGGACGCGGACGCTAACTTTACTGGCTGCACTGGGATTCCGCACAGTTGAACTTGCTCTCGGAAACGATGCAAAACTTGACCAACATTCTCTGGCTTAGGGACCCGACCCATAATTCCCGACTTTCCAAGCAAAGCTCGCTGGCATCCAGTTTACAGCTTAGCGGCTGGCAACAGCGTTCCTCCTCAAAGGTAACATGAAGTAGCACGATATTCGTATAGATAGCCCATGTCCCCTTCTCAGTTGACACTGAACCTGGTTGAAGGTTCTGTCTCCTTTAGCTTCTCACCCCAGGCAGCGCAAGATTTACACAAAGCGATCGCACAATTGATGCAAAGCCTCAAAGCCGCTAGCGCTAAGATTACTCCCGGCGGCAAATCCAACCCCCAGCAACCGCTAGAATATCGCTACACCGGTGACATTTTTCTAGAGATCTTCTGCAATCCCAATATCTGGCCTAGTCCCTTCGCCGCCAAAGTCCTGATTACCGTCCGCGACGCCAGCATCCGCTTGACCACCGAAGCCGAACTCACACGCGTAATCGAAGATCTCAACCACTATTTAGACCACTTCGGCTGAAAGCAGTTGTAAAATCAATGCAATCACTCACCGGACCCCGACGCCCACAAGGCTTCGGATCAGCCTGCGACTGACTCACCCTTACTTAACGAGCGCGATGAACTCTGATAACCTGACCCAATTACTGCAACAAGGGTTTCGAGTCACCTTGGGCGCGACTGCCGCCCTGGTTGAAACCTTGCAAGACCCTCAAAAGCGAAACCAAAACCTTTCCCATCTGCGGCTAGAGCTAAGCCAGCTGACTCAAGAGTGGGCGGCGAAGGGAGAGATTACCGAGCAAGAAGCCCGTGGTTTTGTCGATAACCTGTTGAACCAGATACGCAATCAGCGACCCAGTCCCACACCAGAAGCCTACCCTTCCACCGTCACCACCACGCCTACCGGCTCTGTGTCACCCGAAGCCGAGTTGGAGTTACAGGAACTAACTGCACAAATCGCTGCGATCCGAATAGAACTCGAAAAGCTGAGAAACTCTGACTCGAATCCGTCTTAGCTTTTAGCTCCTCGATTTTTAGTCGTTATCCCATTCTTCGCGACCAATCAAATCGCCAATGCGATCGCGCAGTAAGAAGTTTGACTTTTCCAGCTCCCCTTCAACGCAAACCCACTCACGAGCGGGTATGTATTGGCAGAGGGTGTAGATTGGTTGCTGTCGGCTAAGCACTCCCTTGTGTACCAATTGACGTGCTTCCTCTTGAATCACGTCCAGAGAGTACTGGATAGAACGCACCATATTCACACTCATGGTTTTAACCCAAAAACTAACAGGGATATTTTGTTCAACACGCACAAGCCGCAAATACACCTAATGATTCGGCTTTTTAACTGGAAATTGTAGTTCTATATACTGAATAGATTTTCATTGTCACTCTTTCTTCTCCCTAATTATATTAAAAAATCTTGCAATAGTCAAAAACCCTTGACAAACTAGCTGGTTGAGTGGCTTATGGGTGTGAGTGTCGCGCTTGCCGATTCAGCCTACTTTCATCACTGTGCTATTGATTTAGGGTCAGGTTAAAAATCTGTAAGTCTATCTTTAGGCTGTTGGCACTCGGACAAACATCTGTCTTAAGATACTAGATTTTGTATGCCAAATAAAGTTACTAGGGCGATCTTCTGGGCAGCTGGCATCTGTCCATAGGAAAACACGCAAGGGATATCTGGCGGTAGCACTGGAAGAAACTGTTCTAAGACGTACGGACTACCGTAGATGATTAAGGCTTGTAAATTTCCTGATTGTGATAATCTTTGAAACCAATCCTGCGCCCCTTGGGTAAGACCAGCACTGCCCCGGAAGGGATTGCCTCGGATAAATAGCTGGAGCAGGGTGGGGCAAGTCTCGGCTAGGGTAGGGTCGTAGGGCGGGGTGTGGCAATCGCTCAGCACAGTGGTATAACCCATCTGGGTTGGGAAAGTGATCGCTGGAGTATGTTGACCCAAGAAATCACGCGCCAGGAGATTATCCACCACAATTAGGTTGCGTAAAGGGTTGGACTCGTCCGGTTTTTCTGCTCTCAAAGGCACAGGACCGTGAACCAGCTGGGTTTGTCGTAAAATATCGGCAGCTGTGCTGAGTGCAGATGGCTGGGCGAGTCGAGACGCTACGAACAGAGCTGGGGGAGCAAGAGGTGAACAAACCTTTAGCTTGGCATGCCAGATGCGCTCGAGTGAGGCACGAATCCGCTCTGGTGAAATGCGACCAGTAGCAACTGCATCACACACCGCTTGAATTGCCCCTTCTGGGTCAACCGGCATCAGTAGAATATCCGCCCCAGCTTCCACGGCTAAAACTGGGGCAACGTTTGCACCGTAGCGATTAGCTACAGCACCCATCACCAGGGCGTCTGTCACAATCAATCCCTCAAATCCCAGTTGTTCGCGCAGTTGCTGGGTCAAAATTTTTTCAGACAGCGTTGCCGGTCGTTCGGCATCCCAGCACTTAATCAGCAAGTGAGCACTCATGACCGCATCCACTCCAGCCGCGATCGCCGCCTTAAAAGGTGGTAATTCAATCTCAGCTAGTCGGGCGGCTGAGTGGGGTAATACCGGCAGCTCTAAATGGGAATCGGTCGCAGTGTCGCCGTGACCCGGAAAGTGCTTGGCAGTGGTCAACACGGGATAGGTTTTAGCACCCCGAATAAAGGCAGTTGCCAACTGGCTCACCTGATCTGGGGTTTCACCAAACGCCCGGACATTGATCACGGGGTTATCAGGATTGTTATTAACATCCACAACGGGCGCGAGTACCCAGTTAATGCCAATGGAGAGTGCTTCAGAGGCAGTAATCGCTCCCATCTGTTCCGCATAGTTCTGCCCAATACTTGGATCTTTACGAGCAATGGCGCTGATTGCCATTGGTGGCCCAAACCAAGTTGCTCCCGAAAAGCGTTGACCCACCCCTTCTTCTATATCCGCTGCAATCAGCAAAGGGATTTTTGCCCAGTTTTGGAGTTCTTGCGACCTGATTGCCAGTTCCCCAGCACTACCCCCCAGCAAAATCACGCCGCCGACGCCTAGCTGTTGCAACCAGTACCGAAGTTTTGCGGCTGGTGGTTCCCAGTGTGGATACTGAATCTGGTGGTCAAACAGGTAGCCCGATGCTCGCACCACAACCATCTGAGCCACCTGTTCCGCTAGCGAGAGCGAGTCCAAATTGGGTAGCGATCGCAACACAAGCTTTACTTATTCATGCTCATCATATTCATCCATGCTGTCCCCATTGCCTTTTTCTATGTCATTATCCGGGCGATTGTGGTTTAGCTGGTTCAGCAGAGACAGAACCCTAGTACCGCGCTCTATTGAGCGGTCTTCTACAAACACGACTTCTGGCGTCCGGCGCAGGCGAACCCTGTGGCCTAGTTCACTGCGAACATAGCCCGTGGCCGACTTCAAGCCTGCCATTGTCTCTACCCTAGCTGACTCAGTGCCATAGATACTGACAAAGATTTTGGCGTGTTGTAGGTCGCCTGACACGTCCACATCGGTTACACTGACCATTCCTGCTCCCACGCGGTCATCCTTAATCCCGTGGAGCAGCATTTGGCTAACTTCGCGTTTAATTAATTCAGCAACGCGGGAAACGCGACGACTTGTAGCCATAACCAATTCACCCCATTACATAGGTTATACTGATAACTTAAATTTGGGCAGGCAATGCCCCCTATCGCCCTAGTCTAGACCGGACTCAAGCCCAGCATGGCACGGAGGGTGAAAACGACGAAGGTGATGAAGCCGACCAACAGGCTTACGAGAGCGATCGCTGTGGCTGGGCGCTGAAACAGCGGTGCCAATGGCGCGAATGCATTTAATACCACCCCCAGGAGGATAGTAATGAAGTAGCGGGGGTAGCGAGAAATGTTATCCCAGAATCCGTCAAACATCTCGATTTAGACACCCTTGTTATAGGTTAGAGGTTTGTTGTACCGTTTTGAATTATATTTATTTTAATATATCACGCAGATAAAATATAGCCTCTCAGTAATACCAGCTAGTTTGAGAGCTAATTTCAAACCTTAATGTTAACTCAAAACCTACAGCAGAGTTTCCCACAACCGTTTTTAAAATGGGCTGGTGGTAAAAGCCGGTTGATTCAGCAATATCTTCCCTACTTTCCCAATAATTTTGCAACTTACTACGAGCCTTTTTTAGGTGGCGGTGCTATATTTTTCTATTTCTATCGCTATCAATCATTTCGCTTGCTGCCGACCGATGGCGCTCAACCTACTGCATTTATAACGGATATCAATCCTGAGTTAATTAATGCTTATCGCTGTGTTAAAAATGACGTTGTTCAATTAATCCCACTGCTAGAAGAGCATCAACTAAGACACAATAAGGACTATTATTATGAGGTGCGATCGCGTAGTTTTCTCGGCACTCCTCTTGAAAGAGCGGCTCGTCTAATTTATTTGAATAAAACCTGTTTCAATGGTTTATATCGAGAAAACTCAAAAGGTGAGTTTAATGTTCCAATAGGAAAATATAAAAATCCTAAAATTTGTCATTCAGATTTACTTTTTTCAGTCTCAGATGCACTTCAATCTGCCCAGATTGAAGTAAGAGCTTTTGATGCTGTCCTGGATTATGCCAAAACCGCTCAAGATTTTGTCTACTTTGACCCACCTTATTATCCACTAAGCCCTACCAGTAATTTTACCGCATACAGCAGCTATTCGTTTAATGAAAAAGACCAAATTATGCTGAAAAACACATTTACAAAACTGGCGCAACGTGGAGTAAAGGTTATGTTATCTAATTCTGATTGTCCCTTTATTAGAGAGCAATACAGCGAGTTCAACATTCACGAAATATCAGCATCAAGGGCAATCAATTCTAATGCAAAAAAGCGAGGAAAAATTACTGAAGTATTAGTAACATCATATTGAATATGTTACCGCTGAACAGGAGGAAAAGCCAGTGGAAGAGTCAGGAATCAAGTGGTGGATGCGATATGTCATCGTCCCCGTTGTTAGTGGAGGCGGCAGGGTAAGCGCAAGAAGCAATAAAAGTACTTGGCTCTCAATAATACTGAGAATAATCGCAATAAAGCTAAGAATCAAACTTCATTATTGGGATTAGCATTGCCTATATATCATATTTTGGGCAT
>JAABUZ0100003685.1_pt1 | contig 22253 bp, 20 predicted proteins | sample 5562091 | NCBI WGS metagenome assembly JAABUZ01 (sample SAMN12813069, study PRJNA571459) | rock metagenome | isolation source: Antarctica rocks | place: Antarctica: Victoria Land, Linnaeus Terrace sud | collected 2015-12-21
GCCAGATCCTCCCGCAACGCATCCATCTTTGCTCCTCACACCCTTGTTCACCTCCTTCCAGCCTACCACTCATGCTGCAGCTCCCGTCGTGGCTTTACTTTAGTTGCGCCGCATCGCGAGCCTGGCCTACACTGCTGCCCGAACGGGACGCGGCTGGCGCCACAGGCGAGACCTTGCCAGTGAGAGATGGTGGAACCGCAGCACGCACCCAGAAAGGGACAAACGGAATGCCGGGATACAGAGTGGGAATCATCGCGTGCGGCTCCATTGCACGCTCGCAGGCACGCGGCTGGATGAATACACCAAGGGCCGAACTGGTGGCGATTGCCGACACCAATCCGCATGCGCGACAGGAGTTTGGCGAGCAATTTGGCGTCCCGGAAAGCAAGCAGTTCGCGGATTACCGGCAGATGCTCGATGATGAGAAGCTGGATATTGTCAGTATCTGCTCCTGGCACGGACAGCATGCGGCCATGACGATTGCCGCGGCTGCACGCGGTCCACAGGCGATTCTCTGTGAGAAGCCGATGGCCGTGAGCCTGGGCGAGGCAAATGAGATGATCACTGCCGCCCGTCGTAACAAGGTGAAGCTCGCGATTGGTCATATGCGCCGCTTCTACAGCGGGTGGGAGGCCGCCCGGCAGCTGGTGGCGGATGGCGCTATCGGAGAGCCCCGCCGGGTGTGGTCGACGGTGCTCGAAGGATTGCTCAACTGGGGCACCCATACGATTGACGGCATGCGCTTTGTCCTTGGCGATCCCGAATCCGAATGGGTGATGGGTGCCGTGGAGCGGACATCGGACCGCTACGAACGGGCGACGCGCATAGAGGACGCATGCCTCGCACTTGTGGGATTTAAAGGGGGCTGCCAGGCGCTCATCGAGAATGACCTGACCGACCACGGCTCGATCAACTTCCAGATTGTTGGCACCGAAGGCGTCCTGGATGTTGATGAGAACCATGTGAAGTACATGAACGCCAGCACCGGTGGCTGGCGGCGCCTTGAGAATGAGCAGAATGATCCCTTTATCGGGCAGGCACGTGGAATGGTCGAGTGGGTCGAGGGCAAGGTCGAGCAGTATCGGGGTGAAGCGTCGCAGGCGCGACAAACGCTGGAGATTATGCTGGCGTCATACGAGTCGGTGCGGCTGCGTGAGGTGGTACGGATGCCCATGCGAACGATGGTGAACCCGCTTGATCTTATGGTGGAATCGGGCGACCTACCGGTAAAGTATCCCGGGAAGCACGACATTCGTTCATTCCTGGTTCGTGGTGAGGCCATGACCTGGTAGGGCCACACGTGGCCGGAGAATCACCTCCGCTTTGGCCGTCCAGAGGCACGAACCCTGGTCTGAAGGGGATACTGAATGACACACGATAGTCGCCCACCACGCCGCACGAAGATCGTTGCCACGCTAGGGCCAGCGTCGCAGAGCGAGACGGTGCTCACAGCCATGCTCGATGCCGGGGTGAACGTTTTCCGCCTCAATATGTCGCACGGCAGCCAGGATGAACACGCCGCTCGGGTCAGGCTGGCACGATCGATCGCGGAGCAACGTGGCTACGCACTTGCCGTGTTGCTCGATTTACAGGGTCCGAAGATACGAACGGGGCTGCTTGCCGGGGGCGTGCCCGTACCGGTGCCTGAGGGCAGCGAATTGACCATCACGACCGAACAGATCCCCGGCAGTCAGGGGCGCATTTGCACCAGTTTCACCGATTTACCGTCAGATGTACAAGCTGGGGACTCCATACTCCTCGACGATGGCGCCATTGAGCTGCGTGTGCGCTCAACAACGGAGCACACGGTGACGTGTGATGTGCTCCACGGTGGTCTGCTTGGGGAGCACAAGGGGATCAATCTTCCTGGCGTGGCGGTGAGTTGCCCCGCACTCACGGCCAAAGACGAGGCTGACCTGCGGTTCGGGCTCGCTATCGGCGTCGATCTCGTGGCACTCTCGTTCGTGAGGGACCCGGCGGACGCGACCATGATCAAAAGCATCATCCGTGCGTCCGGGAAGACGACGCCGGTCATTGCCAAACTGGAGAAGCCCGAGGCACCCGCGCACCTCGACGCTATTCTAGCCGCGTTTGATGGTGTCATGGTGGCACGCGGTGATCTCGGCGTGGAACTGCCGCTGGAGCGGGTGCCGATGCTTCAGAAACGGATCATCCGTCGCGCGCTCCACTTCGGGAAGCCCGTGATCACGGCCACGCAGATGCTGGAATCGATGACAGAGCAACCTCGGCCAACCCGCGCCGAAGCGTCTGACGTTGCCAACGCGATCTGTGACGGCACCGACGCCGTGATGCTCAGCGGCGAGACAGCCCGCGGACTGTATCCCGTCGAGACAGTGGTGATGATGGACCGTATCGCCCGTCAAGCCGAGTCGAGCGTCTATGTGCCTGACGCTCCACGTAGGCAGTCTTCAACGCAGGCGCACGCGGTGGCCCATGCGGCGTGCAGTCTGGCAGAGGAAGTGAAGGCGCGTGCGATCGTCGTCTTCACACGCTCCGGTACGTCCGCTCACCTGGTGTCACAGTGGCGGCCATCCGTTCCCGCCTATGCCTACACATGTGAGGCGACTACACACCGCACGCTGGCATTATCGTGGGGCATTGAGCCGGTGTTGGTGCCATTTCGGGGCGGGACGGACACCATGCTCGCCACCGTATCGGCACACCTGGCAATGCGCGGGATGGTCCACGAGGGCGATCTGGTGGTGTTCGTCGGCTCGACGCCGCTGCTGGTGCGGGGAAGGACGAACTTTATCAAGCTCCACGCGATCAGTCGGCATGCGGCTGGTGGCGCACCCTCGTGAATTCGGTTGATTGGCGTTTGGTCGATGGAACGGTGCCGACTGGTCTGAAAATAGGACTCGCCGATTGGTAGATTGTAGGGGCGTATTGCCCCGCTCGCTTCGCTCGTTACCGCCCCTACGCGTCGGCGCCCCCCTCATTTTCATCCCTCGGGGGTGCCCCCGCGGGGCATCCACGCTGCCCTGAAAAAGGGGATCACCGTCTGGTCAGGCGTGGCCAGCGACTGAAGTCGCGCCTGACACGGCAAAGTCCGCCTTCGCGGACTCCCCGCGTGGTTCCACGGGGATGGCATGCTATTCATGCTCGGTGGTGGCCCGCAGGGCGGTGGGTACTGCGGTTGGATGGCAGAGTTCCGGCGACTGCCTGCCCAGAGGGCACCCGAAAAAGATGTGCGGCCATTTTCATCCTCGGTGGTGGCCGGAAGGGCCGGGGTGAGAGACGACAGAGTCATATACGGAAAGGCGGGCCGGAATGTCTACCGGGGAACATGGCGCACCGCGCGACAATGACGTGGTGTGGTGGCCGACGGCGCACGATCTGGAACGGAGCCGTCTGCGGCGGTTCATGGCTGCCTATGGTATCGACTCACTCGTGGAGTTACAGCAGCGCTCGGTCAGCGAGCCGGAGTGGTTCTGGGACGCCGTGGTGAAAGACCTGGATCTCGCATTTTTCTCGCCGTATGATCGCGTACTGGACATGAGCCGTGGGGCCGCGTGGCCCCGCTGGTTTCCAGGTGGTCGCTATAACTATGTGTGGAACGCGCTGGATCGTCACGCACAGGGAGCGGCGGCTGATCGAACCGCGCTCGTATGGGACGGTGGCGAAAGGGTCAGACAATGTCTGACCTATGCGGAACTGGCAAGCGAGGTCGATCGGCTGGCCTGGGCACTGCACCGCCTCGGCATCGCCAGGGGGGATCGCGTTGGCCTGTATATGCCGATGGCGCCGGCCGCCGTCATTGGGATGCTCGCGTGTGGCAAGCTTGGTGCGGTGGTCGTGCCGATCTTTTCCGGCTATGCCGCACCTGCGGTAGCGGCACGCCTGCGCGACTGTGGCGCGACGGCTATTCTGACCCTTCATAGCTTCCCCCGGCGAGGAAACGTGATCCAGACGGGCGTCGTAGCGTCTGACGCCGCTTCGCACGTGACTACGGTTCGCCACGTCATCGAATTGCCGCGCATCACCGACGAGGTCCCTCATCATAACGGCACGCCATGGCCGTACGGGGACCAACCGATCTCGGGTCCATATCCTGCCGTCGAGACGGAGCCAGACGAGCCATGCATGATCATCTACACATCGGGGACGACAGGCCGCCCGAAGGGGGCGGTGCACGGGCACGCGGGCTTTCCCATCAAGGCAACGCAGGATCTCGCCCACTGCTTTGACCTCCAGCAGGACGACACGTTGTTCTGGCTCACGGATATTGGCTGGATGATGGGGCCGTGGGCCATCTGTGGCGCACTGACGCTTGGCGCCACCCTCTTGCTGTACGACGGACTGCCCGATCATCCGCATCCTGGTCGACTCTGGGAACTCGTGGAGCGGCACCGCGTCACCGTGCTGGGAGTGTCCCCGACACTGGTCCGGGCAATGATGGCCCACGGCAATGCGCCACCAGCTCAGTACGACCTGGCATCGCTCCGCGCCTTTGGTTCAACGGGGGAGCCGTGGAACGACACGCCGTGGCGATGGTTATTCGATGTGGTGGGCAAAAAGCGGTGCCCGATCTTGAACTATTCAGGCGGCACCGAAATATCAGGAGGTATTGTCGGGGGATTCACGATCACACCGCTGCGGCCGTGTGCCTTCGCCGGACCCGTCCCCGGTGTCGACGCCGATGTCGTTGACGAACAGGCGCAGCCGGTACACGGTCAGGTGGGCGAACTGGTCATCCGCAGTCCGTGGGTGGGCATGACGCAGGGATTCTGGCACGACCCAGAGCGATACGAGGAAACGTACTGGTCGCGATTCCCCGGCATATGGGTGCACGGGGATTGGGCGCTCATTGAGAACGACGCGTGGTACATCGTGGGGCGTTCCGACGACACGATCAAGCTTGCGGGGAAGCGTGTCGGACCCGCGGAAGTGGAATCGGCGGCGGTGTCGCACGCGGCGGTAGGGGAAGCAGCGGCGATCGGCGTACCGCACGACATCAAGGGGGAAACATTGTGTGTGTACGTGGTGCTCCGCGCTGGCCAACAGCCATCCGAGGCGCTCCGGGAAGAGATTCGCGACTGCGTGACGATGCAGCTCGGACGAGCATTACGTCCCGAGACCATCCGATTCACGGACGAGTTGCCGCGTACCCGCAATGGGAAGATCCTGCGCAGGGTCGTGCGTTCCGTGCATCTTCGTAACGCGGAGATGGGTGATCTGTCGTCCATGGAGAACGGCACGTCAATTGCCGCGTTGAAAGCTGCCACGTAGCCGACGGCCTGCAACAGCACGTATACTTCCCGACGTGCGGCGGGTCAGGTGAACGTGCCGTACGGAAGGAGGGGCTACATGAAGGTCGCAGCGGCGGTCGCGGAAATTTTGAAGCGCGAAGGAGTCTCGTTCCTCATCGGTTATCCCGTCAACCCGATCATCGAGGCGGCGGCAGAGGCCGACATTCGCACCATCATCGTCCGGCAGGAGCGGACGGGGCTCCACATGGCCGATGCCGTTAGCCGTGTGTCGTCGGGCCAGCGGATTGGCGTCTTCACGATGCAGCACGGCCCTGGCTCCGAAAATGCCTTTGGCGGTGTCGCACAGGCATACGGCGACTCCGTGCCAATCGTTGTGCTGCCGGGGGGCTATCCCCGGCGGATCAGCAATGTGCCGCCCAACTTCAACTCCTTCTTGAACTTCCAGCACGTCACCAAGTCGGTGGAGCAGGTGACGTGTGCCGACGCGGTGCCCGCGGCGCTGCGACGTGCATTTATGCAGGTGCGCAATGGTCGCCCACGTCCAGTGATGGTCGAGATTCCCACCGACGTCTTTGCGGAAGAGGTGCCAGAGCCAATAGCATACCGGCCAGCGGTGCAGGCGCGTTCGGGTCCTGACCCGCAGGCGGTGGCGGCGGTGGCTCGCGTGCTGGTGCAGGCGGAGCGCCCGGTGATCTACGCGGGCCAGGGGGTGCACTACGCCCGGGCCTGGCAACAGCTCCGAACGCTCGCGGAACTACTCGAAGCACCCGTGACCACGAGCCTCCAGGGGAAGTCCGCCTTTCCCGAGAACCATCCGCTGTCGCTGGGTTCTGGAGGTCGGTCGGTGCCGAAGTCGGTGTTCCAGTTCCTGAAAACCTCGGATGTGATCTTCGGTATCGGCTGTAGTTTCACCACCACCAACTACGGCATTCCCATGCCCGCTGGGAAGACGATCATCCACGCGACACTCGACGCTTCCGACCTGAACAAGGACATCCAGGCAGATCACGTGCTCGTGGGTGACGCGGCCCTCACGCTCGATGCTGTCATCGCGGCGGTGCGCGACGAACTGGGTGGGAAGACGCGGGGACGTACACAGGCAATTGTCGGTGAGATCGCGGCGCTCAAGTCCGAATGGCTGGCGCAGTGGTTGCCAAAGCTCACGTCGGATCAGGCGCCGATTACGCCATACCGCGTCATCTGGGATCTGCTGCACACGGTTGATGTCGCCAACACGATCATCACGCACGACGCCGGGAGTCCACGTGACCAGCTGTCCCCGTTCTGGGAGAGTCAGACGCCGCTGAGCTACATCGGCTGGGGGAAGACGACACAACTCGGCTACGGACTCGGTCTGGCAATGGGCGCGAAACTGGCGGAACCGAACAAACTGTGCATCAATGTGTGGGGAGACGCGGCCATCGGGTTTACAGGTATGGACTTCGAGACGGCGGTGCGCGAGCGCATCCCTATTCTCTCGATCCTGCTCAACAACTTCTCGATGGCGATAGAGTTGCCGATTATGAAGACCGCGACGGCCAAGTATCGCAGTACCGACATCAGCGGCCATTACGCCAATATGGCAAAAGCCTTCGGTGGCTACGGCGAGCGCGTTACAGAACCTGGTGACATCATCCCGGCAATCAAGCGTGGGATCGAACAGACGCGCGCGGGCACCCCCGCACTGCTGGAGTTCATTACGTCACAGGAGATCGAGTTTTCGGTCTTCAAGTAGGCCGGGGTGGTCAGTCCAGGCCGCCGTCCACGGTGAGAATTTGGCCGGTGATGAAGCGGGCGGCATCGCTGGCGAGAAAGAGGACCACGTCGGCGATGTCGTCTGGCGCACCCAGCCGAGCGAGCTGGGTGTGTTGCAACACGCGTTGGCGCCCCGAGTCGTTGAACATGCCTGGCTTGGAGATGACGACGCCAGGGGCCACGGCGTTAACCCGCACGTGTGGACGGAGTTCGTATGCAAGTGCGCGGGTCAGGTTGATGACGCCCCCCTTTGAGGCAACATAGGGCACGCCAGGGTGAAGGCCGCCCGCACGCGGGTTGGCGCCCCACGCGGATGCCAGATTGACGACGCAGCCCGCATTTCGACGCAGCATCGATGCAGCAACGGCCTGGGTGCAGAGAAAGGTGCCTTTCAAATTGATATCAACAATCTCGTCCCAGAGTTCCTCGGTGACTTCGAGCAGGCGTTTACCGGTGATGATGGCGGCGTTGTTGACAAGAATATCGATCTCACCCAGGTCCCGCTGCACGGCCTCTACCATCGCCTTCACGTCGTCAGCCCGTGAGATATCCGCCTGGTACGTCCTTGCACGTACTCCGGATGCACGGCAACTCTGTGCCGCTTCGTCTGCGCCGTCGGCGGAACGGTGGTAGTTCACAGCCACGTCAGCTCCAGCAGCGGCGAGCCGCTCGGCGATGGCCCTGCCAATACCACGCCCTGCACCGGTGACGAGCGCTTTTTTTCCTCGCAACGACGGTTCAGCTGACATGGTGTTTCCTCATCGCTCGTTGTATCGATACGGTTTACTGATGGTCAACCGGGGATGGCCGTCGCTCGTGCGTCACGTCGTCTGGTCGTCCTCGTGGATTTCACCGAGCAGGTCGCTCATCCGCAACACCAATCCCGGAAGGACGTCCGCGCCGTCCAAAGGCTCGTTGGCAGCGACGTGACTCACATGGCCCGCATGGTAGACGGTGGTGGCGCCAGTCTCAGGGTTGATATACCAGAGGAGATGCACGCCCGTACGCAGCCAGTCATTGACCTTTTCAAGCACCCGACTCGCACGGTCTGATGGGGACAGGATCTCGACAACGAGATCGGGAATGGTCAGTGTCGCGGGGGCATCGAGATCGCGTGGCATATTTGTCCGGCGGAAGAACGCAATGTCCGCGCCCCGTGCGTCGTATTCACTTCCCAGAATACGTACGAGCGCATCACCAGAGCTGACTTTGCCGAACCGATGGTCACGGGCAAACAGCGACAGTTCCCTGACGAGCACCGTCTCCAGGAAACCATGGCGCGGCGTCGTCCCGTCCCACTCCACAAGTTGTCCGTCGACCAGTTCACGGAGTCTGCCGTCATCGGGAAATGTGTCCAGATCCGCAATACTGTACCGACGAGAAGGCGAACTTACCGTGACCATCGTACCTCTCCCGTTGACCCATGCGTCGTTCCATACTATAGTTTAAAATAGTGTTGACAATTTAAGATGTATTGGAGGCCAGAGCTCTCATGGCGATGATTACCCCCACCCGCGTGGACATCGAGCGGTTCAATGACCAGGGCTACCTGGTCGTCGAGGATGTACTCGATATCAAGCAAGACCTTGACCCGGTGGTTGCGGAATACGAGGTGCTGCTTGATGCGCTTATCAATGAGTGGCACCGTGCGGGAACGATTCCATCGGATTACGCGGACATGCCGTTCGGAGAGCGACTTGCGCGGTTCCTGACCGACGGCGGGACCAAAGCGTACGCGCCATTTGACATCTCGTTGCCTTTTAGCGGTGTCACGGAAGAGACGCCTATCCACCTTGGGCCGGCGACGTTCAACTTGCTCACGAGCCCACGGCTGCTTGATGCCGTGGAGCAAGTCGTGGGGCCCGAGGTGCTGTCGAATCCCATTCAGCACGTCCGTATTAAGCCCAACGAGTCACTGCTTCCCCCGGAGTTCCGCAATACCCTCGTTGGACAGACCGACTGGCATCAAGATCAGGGAGTGGCGTTGCCCGAGGTGGATGAGACGGAAATGCTGACCGTGTGGGTTCCGGTGACGGACGCCACCGTGGAGAACGGCTGCCTCTGTGTGGTCCCCGGCAGCCACCATCAGGGTCTCGTCACGCACTGCCCCGGACTGAGCGAGGGGCGCAAGGCACTGCATATTCCCGACGAGATTCGCGGGACGAACTTTATTCCCATTCCCATCAATCGGGGCAGTGTGCTGTTTATTCACCGGCGGGTGATGCACGCGTCCTTGCGGAACAAGAGCAACACTGTGCGCTGGAGCTTTGATCTGCGCTATCAGCCGATCGGGCAGCCGACCGGACGGCCCTGGTTCCCCGCGTTCCCGGTCAGAAGCAGGAAGCACCCCGAAAGCGTCGTCACCGATCCGCGGGTGTGGGCCGACCTCTGGCGGGCCACCAGAACGAAACTGGTGACCGATCCCCCAACTGGCAAGTTCAACCGCTGGGACGGCAACGAGGCCGTCTGTGCCGAAGGTGTCCCACTCGGTGAAGACCCGAACGGCCACAGCCCGGACTAGAATTTCAGCAGGGTGTTTAGCTCACTCACGACAGAACACTCTGCTGTGTGGATGACCACAGGGTGAGGCTGGATCACTCGGTACCAGCCACACCAGCACCCCCTGCTTCGAGGACACCCTTCAAAAAGACCGCTTCGGGCTGTGCCCCAAGAAACTGGATGGTGTCATTGATCACGATCTTCGGTACACCGCGCACGCCGTAGCGCTGCGCAAGGTCTGGAAACTCCTGGCACTCAACAATGTCGGCGGTAATACGGTCACTCTCGATAGCCATCGCATGGGCCAAACTGGCCGCTCTGGGGCAGTGGGGTCAGGTGGGAGTGACAAAGACCTGGATGTGCACGTCCCGGGCGAGATCCCGCAGGGCAGTCCTGGCCTTATCGCTCAACTGGGTAGCACCGCTGCTTACGGCGCCCATATCTTCCATGAGGTTCATGAATTCATACCCTGAAGGGAGACCCAGGTAGCGCACGTTCCCTTTTGCCTGTCCGGTGATGACAAAGGCGGGGATGTGGGTGATGCCTGCGGCTTCGGCGGCGTCGCGCTCGGTGCGTGTGTCATGGATGTTCAAGGTGATGTGATCGGAGAGTTCGGCCACCTCCGTCAGCAGCTGTTCGGTCTCCGGACACGAAGGACAGTCCCGACCGGGTACGGTGAGCAGCGAGGGCGGCTGACTGAACAACTCGATGGTTACCGGCCCGGTCACGTGCTCGTCGAAATGCTGACGGATCGCCTGACGATCCTCATCGGTGATGAACGGCTCCCGCTGGTGCATATCGCTACCTCTTTCCCTGATGCTTCGAACACTTCCGGGGAGCGCACGATGTGTGCCGTGCCTGTTGCCTGTTGCTCGCCGGCTACGGCCCCTCATCCCCAATGTGCCAGATGCCGCGCAGTGGAAATTCTTGATACGGGTGGCGGGCTAACGCAGCTTCGTCCATATCCAATCCCAGCCCTGGTTTTGTGGGAAGGGGGATGTAACCCCCTTCAGCAAGGGGCGGAGTATCGGCTATCTCCCGGCCAAGCGTTTCGAAATTGACGAAGTACTCGGTGATAAGAAAGTTCGGGATACAGGCGCACAACTGGACAGTGGCGGCGAGGCCAATGGTAGTGCTGTTGTAGCAGTGAGGAGCCAGTACCACCTCGTATGGCTCCGCCATCGCGGCGATCTCTTTGAGTTCAAGGATACCGCCCACATTGCAGATGTCGGGGTTCAGAATATCGGCGGCCTGCTTTTCGAAGACCTCCCGGAACTCCATCTTGGTATACAGTTCTTCGCCCGTCACGACGGGAAGGTTGATACTACGGCGTGCCTGTGCCAGGGCGTCCATATTGCGTGACGAGACGGGCTCTTCGTACCAGAAGGGGCGGAACTCTTCCATTCGGCGTGCGACCCGAATGGCGTGCATGGGGGCCAACCGACGATGCACCTCGACGAGCAGTTCCACGTCGGGACCCACCGCCTCACGCACAGCCCGTACGCTGTCCACCGCTGCGTCTTCGTCTTTGCGGGAGATAAACGAACGCCAGGGGCCCGGAAACGGATCCCACTTCAGCGCAGTGAAGCCGCGTGCGACGACGGCTTTGGCCGCCTGTGCTGCCTTCTCAGGCGTCCCTCCACCCCCCCAGCCGTTTGCGTAGACGCGGATTTTGTTGCGGCATGCGCCGCCGAACAGGTTATAGACGGGCGTGTTGAGTGCCTTGCCAACGATGTCCCACAGGGCCTGTTCGATGCCGCTCAGAGCGCAGTAGAACTCCATCGCGCCGCGCTTCCCGGCATAGTCAAGGTACATAACCTGACAGAAGTGTTTGATGTTGAACGGATCACGACCGATCAGGTACCGACGCATCTGATGCACGTGCAGTTCGATCGTTTTGTCGCGGTCTGCCTGCGTGTACGCCTCTCCCCAGCCGTGGATGCCCTCGTCGGTCTCCACTTTGACAAACAGCCAGTTCTTTCCAGAACCCGGGTGGACCAGGAATGTCTTCACCTTAGTGACGCGCATAGCTCCCCTTCGCTGCCAACTGTGACGACCTCTTCATCGTATCTGTGGAACACGTCAACCTGTACGTACGATAGCACGCTGGCGAGCACACGATGCCTCGAGGCGGAGATGCCGGAGCACCGTATGGACTGGTTGATGTCACGCTTCGGTGGTCGGGCGCGGCCAGCGACTGAAGTCGCGCCTGACATGGCAAAGTCCGCCTTCGCGGACTCCCCGCGTGATTCCATGGGGATGGCATGCATTTCATCCTTCAGGGGTACCCTCGCGGGGCAGCGATGCTGCTCTGAAAATAGGACTCGCCGATTGGTTGTTTTGAAGGGTGCGGACTGTTCGCCCAGCGGGCACCCGGCACCAAAGTACCGCCGACTGCGGTCGGTGCATCCACTGGGTGCCAGGTTCGCCGGGTTGGTGGCACCGTCGCCGGACAAAGAGGACGGACGTGGTCATTTTCATCCCTCGGGGGTGCCCCTGCGGGGCATCGACGCTGCTCTGAAAATAGTCCATCACCGATTGGTAGATTGGAAGGTGCGGACTGTACCTTCAGAGGGCACCCGGCACCAAAGTACGGCCGACTGCGTGCCCAGAGGGCACCCGTGCGTCCACTGGGTAACGGGTCGTCGGGGTTGGTAGGTGCGTCGCCGGATGAAGAGGGAGGACCGGGGCTTTTCATCCTCGTGGTGGCCCGCAGGGCCATGGATACCGCAGTCGAATTGACGAGACGCGGGGTAGGGTGCGACACAACGTCGTGCTCTATAATTCTGGCGAGGGAGGGATCAGCGTCCTGATCGTGTTTTTTCGGCCCTGGCGGCAATGAGGCAATCCATGTCTTGATGGGAGGCAGTGGAGACGGAGGTTGCCCATGGCCGGAACCGACGCCGTCAATCCCGTCGCGTTGCTCCGTGTCCTCGGCGTCACCGACGTCACGTCGATCCTGCCCGTATCCGGTGGTTGGGATACGACTATCTGGCGCGTCGACACGCCCGGCGATTCGTATGCTCTGCGGCTCTTTCGTCCAGAGCAGGTGGAGACGTGCCAGCGTGAGGTGGTGGCAATGGAAGCGGCGCAGGCCGCTGGCATCCCCATCCCGATGATCCGTGCGCAGGGTACATGGCGCGACCGCCCGATGTTGTTGCTCGCATGGTGCCAGGGTGAACCGCTGCTTCATGTGCTGCGATCTCAACCCTGGCGGGCCTGGACGCTCAGTATTGAGATGGGCTCGTTGCTTGCGCGCATTCACTCCATAGCACCACCCCCGCGACTGGCCAAAGACCCGATGTCGTGGCTGGCAATGGCAGGACGCGACGAAACACGGTTGCGGCAACGATTGCACGACGCGCCAGGCGGTCGGATCTCACTCTGGCACGGCGACTACCATCTGCTCAACCTGATATCCGACGGCAGGCACATCACGGGGGTCCTCGACTGGGCCAATGCTCGCGCTGGTGACCCGCGTGCGGACGTCGCCCGTGTGCTTGCCATACTTCGCCTGGCGCCTCTACCAGCAGGTACGCCGCACACCCTGGCATTCCTGATGCGAGGTGTCGTCGAGGCGGGTTTCAGACGCGGCTACATACGCGTGGCTGGCCGTGAAGCATTTGCCGACTTGCCGCTTTTTTTGGCCTGGGCTGGCGCACATATGTATAACGACCTTGCACCGAAAGTTGGCCGCCCCGGCGTTTGGCTCACCCAGGCCGACCTTCAGCGGATCCGAAGTGCGACAGAAAGCTGGAAACGTCGGGCGGGAGTGTAATTTCCGTGAGCCATCAGGTGGTCAAGATCTGCTACATCACGATTGACACCGTGGTGTGCGGGCTGGTGAATTTCCTCCGCACTGCTGCCACGGTGTCATCACTGGCGAAATCGCCCAGGCCACTACGAACGAGGGCCTTGTTGATCTCAGCGATCTGCCCGGATTCTATTTCCAGGTAGGTACGGATGGCCTCCGCCATGAGAAATGAAAGCGGACGGTTGGTGGCGCGAGCGAGATCGTCAAAGGTGCTCGTTCAGAGATGCTGGCAAACGAACCGTGACGGTGACGGTCTCTTCAGGGATCACTCTCATGGAGAGTTGACACCTCAGACTGGTATTCAGAATCATCTGTCCTATGTGTACCATACAGTAGCGCGTCTTACGGGAACCGACGTCACCTTAACCACATAAAGGAGGCACGCAGGGCATCAGAAAGCAGCGGCAGGCATGGCTGAGGGAAACGACTTGAACAGGGTGGTCGTTTACGCTCCGTACGCGACCACTTGCTCAAGATCCGCGAACTCGGGGTAAGCACGGATTATGGCTGCAAGGGCCCGCTGTTCCGCCTTGTATGCCGCTTCAAGGGCGGTGACACCCAGCGGCAACACGGCAGGATCGGGTGCTTCGTTATCGCGGGGGAGCGGGAAAAGGCGGTGGACCTCGCGGAGGGATATCGCGACCTGCTCAAAAGCGTCTGCGGCTGCACTCAGGTGAGTGCCCGCTGGCTGCTCGAAGAGTGACACAACCTCACGCAGATACTCCACCGCAAGCGATCGAGCTTCGTAGATGACGGCGGCATTATAGGCGTGCGAATACGGATCGTCGAGGACCCGTTGTTCGCGAACGGCCGCAATCCACGCCTCGTACCCCGAGAAGCCGGGGAGATGGTTATCGTAACAACAACCAGCACGGCTCTGGCGCACGGCAAATGCCAGTGAGTCGTACACCGCCTTGCGCTTGTCGCAGTTTTTACGCTCGACCGGCAGAAAGAGCCGAAGCATGCCAACGTTTCTCGGCACCTCGTTCATACTGGCATGCCACGGCTGTGGCTGTGGCATCGTGCTGAAGGTGAAACGCCCACCGCGTGGCTCGTGACCAATGACCAGCCCGAACTCGGGAATATCAGCGTCCCACACGATGGGCGGACGGCGTGCTTCGAGGCTATCGAGCACCGCTTCCCACACCACGCGCTGCTTTGCGCGGTAGGTGGGTTCGTCGGTCCAGTGTTGACGGAGTTCGAACCGGACTCCGAGGTTGTTATAGAGGGGAAGGTGGTCACCACGGAAATCGATGACGGTAGGCCCGGTGCGGCAGATGTGCGTAGGCTCGATATTAATGCGGAAGGCATGCCCGCTGGCACCCATAACAAACGCGGGTGAGTGGTCCAGGTCAAGGGACTGTAGACAGCCTTCGAGGGACCCGACGATAGAGCACCATCGACGCACTACATGCGCTTGCGTGAGCATCATTGGGGGCATATTCTTCTCCCATTGTTCGTTTTTGATCATGACAAGGATCTAGGGCGTCACCGAGGCCCTGCTCACCCTGCATCGATGCCTGGCAGCCTGTTGTTATGGTAGCACAACGCCTTAGAAACAGCGAAAATGTCGCTTGCCCACGCACGGTGAGGTGGGGCACGATGAGAGGGTGTAGATGGACGCCTCGTTCCCACACGAAGGGATCGTTCTGCCACGGGCCGCGTTGACGCGCCTCGGGTGCCGTACTCGCTCGCTCCTGATCGCCCGCAGAGAAACCGTCGCAGTGGCCGAGACGACGGCGGGCGGTCTACTGGCGTCGCTCCTCGCAGTTCCCCCCGCGCCGTCTCCATTTGTCGGCGGTGTTATCGCGTACGGGCAAACAGCGAAGACGGTGCTCCTCGGCATGAGCATAGACGAACTGGCGGAGGGAGCCGTGAGCCCGATGTTGGCCCTTGCACTGGCGCGAGCAGCGTGCCAGACCTTCCACGCCACCTGGGGCGTTGCCGAGACTGGCATTGCCGGACCCCAGTTGGGGCGGCGATCACACAAGCCTGCGGGATTGGCGTACGTCGCCGTCGTTGGCCCGGTAGAGCGGTGTGAAGAAGTGCTTACCGGTCGTGATGACCGGATGGATAATCAGCGAGCATTCGCGGCGGCAGTACTGAGCCTTCTGGAATGGCAGCTCCACGAGTTGTCGTGACCCTGACTGCCCTGAAAATAGCACATCGCCGATTGGTAGATTGTAGGGGCGTATTGCAATACGCCCCTACGCCCCCACGCGTCGGCGCGCCCTGATTTTCACCCCTCGAGGGTGCCCCTGCGGGGCATCGTCGCTGCTCTGAAGATAGCGCATTGCCGATTGGTTGATTGGAGGGCGCGGACTGTTCGCCCAACGGGCACCCGGCACCAAAGTACGGCCGACTGCGGTCGGTGCGTCTATAGCAGTCCACCGGTCGTGGTCATAAGAGGGGGTGGTACGCACACAGTCTTCTCCGCCAAGGTGGCACCAGTGGCCATGTGGCTGGTGACGGGACCCAGAACGACCGCTGTCGCCAATGAGGGACCTGGAGCAGTGAACGCACGGGTGCCCTCTGGGCACGCAATCGGCGTAGCTTTGGTGCCGACTGCGGTCGGCACCCTTCCAATCAACCAGCCGCCAATGTTCCTTTTCACGGCAGTCAGTAGGTGGCAACAGTTCGGGGGTGCGTGGCGCCGTGCATGCGGCGCTACAATGATGCCGCACACTGACGGACGAGCCAGCGGCACGGCACATACGCGACGAGAGACTGCGCCCCAGTCGCGACAACCAGCCGATGCACCGCGCCAAGGATCGAAAGGAACCCATGTACCGAACAGCCATCATCGCCTGTGGCAATATCGCCCGTGTCCATGCCCGAGCGTGGCAGGATGTACCGGGACATCCGGTGGAGATCGGCTCCATTGCCGACACACATCCTGATGCCCGCCGTGAGTTTGGCGACTTCTTCGGCGTCCCTGAAGAGAAGCGATACGCGGACTACCGCGCCATGCTCGACCAGGAACGACCCGATTTTGTGGATGTCTGTTCATGGCATGGACAGCACGCCGAAATGGTCATCGCCGCTGCGGCGCGTCGTCCCAGAGCGATTATCTGTCAGAAGCCGATGGCGCTGAGCCTGGGAGATGCGGAGCGCATGATGCTGGCGTGTGAACGAAACGGGGTAAAACTTGTCATCGCGTACCAGCGCCCTCACCACGCGACATGGCTCAAAGCACGCGATCTGATCCGTGACGGTGCAATCGGGAAGGTCATCCAGATATCGCTCAGCGATAGTACCTTGCTTAACACCAACTCCCATAATATTCAGCTTGCGCTGTTTCTGACCGACCACGCACGGGCCGAGTGGGTGATGGGCGCAGTGGAACGGACCACCGAGATTGTGGAGCGCGGCTTCCCGGCTGAAGATCGCTCTATTGCGCTGGTTGGCGTGGAAGGGGGGGCACAGATCCTGGTGCAGGGCGGCTTTCGAGGCCCCTACCGTACCGGTCAGGGCGCTCGCGTGCTTGGCACGGAAGGCATCCTGGAACTCGGCACCGAGCGGCCTCCCACCGAGCAACTGCGTTCAGACGGCGAGATGTGGCAGCCAGAGGGGTCTTCCGCAAAATACAACGACGAACGCGGCTGGGCGCGTTATCTCAGTGCCACCAGTAACGGTTGGCAACAGATCGAAGCGCCGTGGCACGACGCCTGGGTACATCAGGCACAGGAGACGATTGCCTGGGTGGAAGGGCGCATCGACGAGCCGTTGAGTTCAGCCGCACGCGCACTCGCCACACAGGAGGTGATGATGGCACTCTACGAATCCGCACGCAAGCGACGCCGGATCGACCTGCCTTTGCTGACCCGAGTGAATCCGCTCCAACTCATGGTCGAGAACGGTGACCTGCCCATCGAATGGCCCGGAGCATACGAGCAACGTGCGCGTATCGTGCGGGGTGAAGGCATGTCATGGAACGAGGGAGCGATTTAAAACAACGCGGCCCGCCCGGTAGATGCCGAGCGGGCCAGCTGTGGCGGATGGGGTCTGTTAGGCCTCCTGGGTCGCGACGTCGCGGGTGGTGCCCAGCTTGTCGGTGACCACGATGCCGCTCTTGACGGTGGGCTCGGTGTCGTCGTGGTGGCCACGAATCGTCCAGAGGATGCGCTCGGGTGTCATCGGCATGTCGTAGCAACGTTTGCCAATGGCATCGGTGATGGCATTGATGATCGCGGCTGCCGGTGGCACTATGCTCGGCTCACCCACGATCTTCGCACCGTACTCTCCGAGTTCCGATGGCTCTTCCACCAGAATGGTTTCGAGCATCGGGACATCGAGCGCGGTCAGCAGCCGGTAGTCGAGCAGACCGGGGTTTGCCACGCGGCCGTTCTGGCCGTAGACGATCTCCTCGGTCAGCGCCATGCCAGCACCCTGGATCATGCCGCCCTGCAGCTGTCCCTCAACTGCCATCGGGTTAATGGCCAGTCCGACGTCTTGCACGCCCACCATGCGACGCAAGGTGACCATGCCGGTTTCGGTATCGACTTCGACTTCAGCAATGTCGGCCGAGTAGCCCGGTGCGTTGCGTCGGCTCTTCGCGCGGCCCACGGCCATGACCGGACCGCTTTCGCGGGTGGCTTCCTGGATCAACTTCGCGAACTCCACGCTCTTGCCGCTGTCGGCCTTCAGGGAGACGGTGCCGTTCTCCATGGTGAGGTCATCCTCGGTCTTGGCGCCAAGGTTGGCGATGCCCGCCTCGAGGATTTGTTTGCGAACCTGGAGCGCGGCGTCGCGGATAGCGGGAGCCATGGAGTAGGTGGTGGTGCTGCCACCGGATGCTGGCCCCATGGGTGCTTCGGTGGTGTCGCCCTGGATGATCGACACGCGCGAGATGTCCACACCGAGTTCTTCCGCCGCAATCTGTGCGAATGACGTCGGTGAGCCCGTCAGGTTGACCGTTCCGATCAGGATCTGAAAGGTGCCATCGGTGTTCCCGCGGATGACCGCGCTGGCATTATTGCCGCCGCCCGGCCAGCAGCCGACAGCCACGCCCCGGCCACGAACAATATGCCCGCTCTTGCGCTCGATAGAAGCCATCCACGCGGGGTGCCTCTGCAGGGCCTCCATGCAGGCGCGCATGCTGATCTTCGGCATCGTCAGACCGTTTGGCCACTTGTCGCCTTCTTCAATCGCGTTTTTCAGCCGGATCTCGATGGTGTCCATCCCGATCTGTCGAGCGGCTTCGTCCATCGCGCTTTCGATCGCCGGTGCAACGTTGGGCGCACCCGGTGCGCGATAGGCACCGATGCTAGCTTTGTTCGTCAGGACTTCGTAGCCCTGCAAGCGCAGGTTGGGAATCTTGTAGCTGCCGCCGAGGAGGATCGTACCGATAGACATCGGGGCACCCGGGTAGGCTCCGGTATCCATCACGACGCGCCCTTCGAGTGCGGTGATGGTGCCGTCTTTCTTCACGCCGAGCTTGATATCGGTCACCGTATACGGTGCCGGCGTTGCCGCGATCAGCTCCTCCGTGCGGGTAAGCTGGAGCTTGACGGGTCTGCGTGCCTTGCGTGCAATGACGGCCAGGATCGGCACAATGAGGCCAAACTTCCCGCCAAAGCCACCGCCAACCTCTGTGCCAATGACGCGCACCTTGCTGATCGGGATGCCAAGCACGCGAGCCGCGAGATCCCGGCAGTGGAACTGTCCCTGGCTGGTCATCCACATGGTCAGATTGCCCGATGGATCCATGTACGCGGTACCCGCGTGTGGTTCCAGGTAGCTCTGGTGAACACTCGCCGAGCGATAGGTGCCCTGCACGATGACGTCTGCCTCGGCAAAGCCCTGTTCGATATCGCCACGCTTGAAGTCGGTTTGTGACGAGATATTTCCTGCTTCGACTTCCTGGTTCGTCTCTGCGCCAACGGAGGTATGCATTTCGAGTTCGCTGCGATCAATTTCGCCGGTGTGGGTGCTTTCGTGAAGAATGCGCGACGCACCGGGCTGCATCGCCTCGATCGGGTCGAGCACCGCGGGCAGTTCATCGATCTGGAGATCAATCAGGCTGAGTGCTTCGTCAGCAATGTCCTTCGTCGTCGCCACGACCGCCGCCACTGCTTGCCCCGCGAACAGGACGCGCGTCAGCGCGAAGATGTTGTGCGCACGGGAGGTCGGCTCTGCCTTGAAATCCTTCGTGTCCTCCGCCGTGAGAACGCAATGCACGCCGGGGTACGCTGCGGCTTTGGATACATCTAGCTTCCGAATGGTGCCGTGGGCAATCTGGCTACGCAGGACACGCGCGTACAGCATGCCCGGCATCGAGTAGTCTGCCCCGTACTGCGCCGTGCCGGTGACCTTCTCGACACCGTCCAGGCGTGGGATTGACTGATTAATGACCTTGTAGTGCGGCTTTTGTGCCTGTTCTTGCTGGGTTCGCTGGGGCGTATCAATGGCCACGTGGCTGCTCCTTCTGCTCTCTCTCCAAATTCGGTCGGGCCAGGAACGGGGGGCAACCATGGGTGTGGTTGCCCCTTCGAACGGACGTTAGACGGCTTCTCCCTCAGGCTCCGGGGCTTCTGGCGTGGGCATGCCCTCACCGATGAGCGCGCCAACCCTTCCCTCGGATGCGGCTTGGATGGCCCGAATGATCTTGTCGTACCCCGTGCAGCGGCACAGATTTCCCGCAATGCCGAGCCTGATCTCTTGCTCGGTGGGGTGCGGGTTCTGTTCGAGCACGTTAGTCGCCATCATCAGGAAGCCCGGCGTGCAGATGCCACACTGAACGCCGCCATACTGGACGAACGCACGCTGCAGTGCTGTCAACTGCCCATTCTTCGCCAGACCTTCGATGGTCGTGACGGTGGTACCCTCTGCTTCTGGCGTCAGCATCAGGCACGAGTGGACAGCGACGCCATTGACGTGCACGGTGCAGGCGCCGCAGTCACCGGTGCCACATCCCTCTTTGCTGCCAGTGAGGCCGAGGTCTTCCCGCAGGAAGTCAAGTAACACCACCGATGGCTCGACAACACGATCAACCGCAGTACCGTTCACGTTCATCGTGACTCGTTGTGCGGGCATTAGTGACTCCTCCCATTGGATACGCCACGCGCACGATCGAGGGCGATCTGTGCGGCACGGCGGGTGTAGACTTTCAGCAACTCGCGGCGGTAGTCATCGGAGCCGCGGACGTCGGTAATTGGCCGTGCGTCAGATGCTGCCGCCTCGCCAGCGGCGGTCAGCGTCGCTTCATTGGCTGCTTTGCCCTTCAATGCCGCCTCCGCGCCATAGGCCCGAATGGGCGTAGGGGCAACCGACGCTAGCACCACGCGTGCGTCGGTGATGGTGTCGTGTGCATCATTCAGCGTCAACTGAACGGCTACGCCGACCACGGCGATGTCCATTTCACGCCTGGGAACGTGCCGCAAATAGGCCGAGCCCGTGTGTGCGGGTGCAGCCGGGATGTTAATATCGGCCAGGATCTCGCCATGCTTCAGCACGGTGTTGCCTGGGCCAACAAAGAACTGCTCTGACGCCACCGTTCGCTCGCCGTCTGGCCCTACCACGCGAAGCGTGGCGCCACTCGCGACGATGGGTGGAACTACATCGGCTGATGGAGCCGCATTGCAGAAGTTCCCGCCGATGGTGCCACGGTTGCGGATCTGGATGGACCCGACGAGATCAGCTCCATCGGAGATACCGGGATGACGCTGCCGCACGACAGGCGACGCAGCCACGTCCCCGGCTTTTGTCATCGCGCCGATCCTGAGCCCACCGTGGGCGTCCTCACTGAGACCGTCGATCTCGCGAACATTGCGAAGGCTGACGAGGGCAGGCACACGCCGTCCACGTTCCTTCATATGGATCACCAGATCCGTTCCACCCGCCAGGGGGCGCGAACCCTGTGGCTGGCTTGCCAGTGCTTGCACCGCGTCGGCAAGGCTGGCTGGGGCGACATATTCAAAGCGTCTCACGCTACCGCCGTCCTCCAATTACACTATGCGTTCCCACGCACATTGTACATGCAGTGCCGTTGCAAGACCAAACGGGTCAACGGAGGCAGCGCGAACGGCTAGTTATCCTTAGCGCCCTGGGCAACCCAGTCGGAAATCTTCTTGATGTCAGCGTCTGGGAGCGGCCCCCCGCCACGCGGCATCCGGCCACCGATCGTCTGTGTGCCTTTGACCTTCTGTACTAGCAGGCTGCCATCAGCATCGCCCGGCTTCACGTCCTGTCCGTTGCGGCCCCCCTTCATCACATCGGCATAACTGGCCGCCGAGAAGCCCGACGATGCGCCGTGGCAACTGACACAATTCGCGGTGAAAATGGGGAGGACGTCTGTCTTGAAGCTCACCGTCTGCCCGGTAGCTGGCGCGACCGCTGCGGCTACCGTCGTGGCTAACGCTGCCACCGTGGGAGCCGCCGCTGCTACAACCGGCGCTGCCGCGGTAGCAGCGGCAGAAATTGTTGGCGCCGCAGATGTGGCGGCGGCAGAAATTGTTGGCGCGGCAGACGTGGCCACAGCCGCAACGGTTGGGGCTACAATGGCGGCTGTCGTTGCTACTGCCGCGATCGTGGGTCCGGCCGTCGCCGCGACCACCGCGGCCGATGTGGCAGCGGGGGCCGCCGCGGGTGTGTTCGCGCCGCCACAGGCTGCCAGTAGCAGCATACCGCCACCCAGTGCTCCAACCATCAATCCTCTACGATCTCGCATCCACATATCAGGTGCCCTTCATTCCTCTCGTTCGCTGTGTGAACGTACCCCGATGGTACCGCCACCATACTGGTCCGCCCGCATAATCGACACCACGCCTGGTATGGCGCGGTGCGATGATACGGTATCATGCGTATCACGCGCATCGCGAAAGCAATGAGTAACTGTTCAGACTGGCAGGAAGGAATGTGGGTGACGGAGGAGGTCGCGGCACTGGTCGAAGGGATTGAGGCCGCGGGCCTGCCAGGTGGCGAAGAGGCTGGCGAGTGTCATGCGGGTGTGACTG
>JAABUZ0100003686.1_pt1 | contig 22225 bp, 21 predicted proteins | sample 5562091 | NCBI WGS metagenome assembly JAABUZ01 (sample SAMN12813069, study PRJNA571459) | rock metagenome | isolation source: Antarctica rocks | place: Antarctica: Victoria Land, Linnaeus Terrace sud | collected 2015-12-21
CTGACGCTTGCGCGTTATCACTCCTTCGAGGTCGAAGACGAAGACGGTCACGTCTACGCCGTGCTTGCACGTCGCCAGGACATCCCGATCAAGACCGTCATCTATCCAAGCCAGATCACGCGCTACCGCCGTCTGACTCGCGTTTTGTTCTGCTGCCGCTTCGTCGCGACAAAGGGGAGCCTTCGGGCTCCGTGGGTCGGCTCGGAACGTCGGCCGGTAGCGACCGGCGTGATGATCAGGCGCGGCTTCCCTTCCAGCCGTTGAGAAGAGCCGGGCCGGCGGCACTGACGGCGACCGAGCGCATCGATCCGGCCCGCGACCACCGCGTGCAGGGTGAGCACTGGCGCCGAGAAGAGATCGCTGAGCGCGCGCGACGGGTCGTCGACGAGGAGGATCTTCAGCTGCTCGAGCAGCTCGTCGACCGACGTGACGACCGCGACAGGCTCGGGGCAGTCGCGCAGGGCAGAGCGGCGCATCGCCATGCCGATCAGCTCGTAGGTCGGGGTACAGCTGCGCCAGGACCTCGGCGACGACGAGCAGCGAGGTTGTCCGTCCCGAGCGCGGCGGTCCGGCGATCATCGCGTGGTCGCCCTCGTAGAGCTCGAAGCCGGCCGGCTCGAGCGTCTCGTTGCCGATCCCGAGCGGGATGAACAGCGGGTCGCGCGTCTCGCGGCCGGATCCGAGCAGCACCTCCACCCCGACGCTCTCGGGCAGCACCTGAACCGGTGGTGGGCCACCTGAAATCGGCTCGGCAAGCCGTCCGACGCTACCCCACACCCCCAGGGTTGACACAGGAGGTCTAGAAGCAGCAGCCCGGACCGGCGCGGTCCGAGGTGGCTGCTCTCACGAACAGGCAGAAGTCTCAGGCAGCCCGGAAACGGCGTTGGAGAGTTCTACTCTCGGCCGAATGCAGCAGCCTGGACGGGTCCTGCTTTGGTTCGGCGACGAGCATTTCCACCGGAGCCGACAGCGCCCTCGTTTGCGCGGAACTCGAGAGCGCGCATGTCCGGATGCTTGCAGGCTCGCTGCTAGCGATCCCATCGAAGCGGAAGTCTGCGACGAGCGGGAGCTGACTGCTCCAACGGAACGTGCGGGGCGGTCTCGGCACGGCCGTCCCACAGCCGCCTCGAGGGTGCGGCGTCGTTCCGATCCGCAAGCCCGGCGCGGTGAGACGCGCTTCCGCCATCCGGCGAAGTTATCGGTCGGTCCCCCACGCGTCGTGGGGTGAACGAGCCGTGCGGGCTGGACCCCGCGCGGCGGCCCACAACCGCATAGAGGAGCCGACCATGACGAAGGTTCGCAGCTGGGTTGGTTTTGACGTGCACGCACGTTCGGTGCTTGCTGTGACGATTGACGGTGAGTCGGGCGAGCTGCGCTCGCGCAGGCTGTCGGGCGCGACGAGCGAGGTGGTCGAGTACTGCAGTTCGCTGCCGCGGCCGACGCGGGTGGCGTACGAGGCAGGGCCGACCGGCTACGGGGGGCGCGAGCGCTGCACGCGGCTGGCGCTGGGTGCGTGGTCGCGGCGCCAGGGAAGATCGAGCGGCCCGCCGCGGATAAGGTCAAAACCGATCAGCGCGACGCTGAGCGGGTGCTGCGGCTGTTGATGATCGACGGGCTGCACCCGGTCCGGGTTCCCTCCGGGCAGGAGGAGGCGCTGCGCGATGTGGTTCGCGCGCGGGAAGCTGTCCGCGGCGATCTGATGCGCGCTCGGCAGCGGCTGAGCAAGCTGCTGCTGCGCCACGACGTCCGCTACGAGGAGACCGCGAGTGCCTGGACGGTCGCTCACCGCGGATGGCTGACCAAGCTCGACCTGGGCGAGCGCGGCGCGCAGATCACCCTCCTGGAGTACCTCGGCGCGATCGACGCGATCGTGATCCGCCGCGACGCGCTGGAGAAGATCATCGCCGAGCTGATCCCTGGCTCGCCGTGGGAGCGAACGGTCGCCCGGTTGCGGTGCCTGCGCGGGATCGACACGCTCTCGGCAGTCGGCCTGTGTGCCGAGGTCGGCGACTTCGAGCGGTTTCAGAAAGCTGGGCAGCTGATGAGCTACGTCGGCTTGACTCCGTCAGAGGACACCAGCGGCGAGAAGCGCCGGCTCGGGTCGATCACCAAAACCGGCAGCCGGCACGCGCGGCGGCTGCTGGTCGAGGCGGCCTGGCACTACCGCCGTGCACCCGCCAAGGGACAGGCGCTCCGCCGCCGCCAGGACGGCCAGCCCGTCACATCATCGAGATCTCCTGGCAAGCGCAACGACGCCTGCATAACGTCTGGCAACGGCTCGATACACAGCGCGGCAAGCGCCGCACGATCGTTGCCGTCGCCGTCGCCCGGAGCTGACCGGCTTCTGCTGGGCACTCGCAAACGCCGGCTGACAGCCGAAATCGGGCGCTCTTCCCCACCCTCTTCCCCACAGGCATTCCTCAGTCACGACCTGCCTGCAAAATCCGCACCTTCCACATCCAAAGGTCGCGGTCTCGAAAACCGGCATGGGCGTTTCCGTCCATCGGGGGTTCGAATCCCCCCCTCTCCGTACGAAGAACGGCGTTAGCAGCAAGCGGTCACGGACCAACGACAACCCCTCGCTCCACCACCCCGCCATCCACTTGTGGCACCGGCACCGGACGTGCGCTCGGATCGGGGGCTGAAGCGCCAGCTGTAGGACTCGTTGCCGGGTCGCGTATCAGCACCTGGTGCCCATTCACATAGCGCAGGCTTCCTGCTGCTAGGTAGCGACTTTGCGAGACGTGCGATGGATGCAGCTGGACGTGGAAGAACATGTAGGTAGAGCCCGTCGGGCCTACGACCGGCTGGGCACCGATGCCTGGCCCGAACAGCCCGTGGCCGCTTTGCAGGATGGGCTTCGGGTAGGTGACCCAGGTCTTCATGGGGTCGGCGCTGACGGCGACCCCGACCTTGTAGCTAGCCCGCCAGGTGCTGGCGCTGTTGAAGAACATGTCCAGCACGCCGTGCTGCCGGTCGGCATACAGCACCGGGCCTTCCACGGTGCAGCCGTTGCCCACACTCACGCCGCGCGGGTCACACTCCCATGGGTAGTTGGCCCCGAAGGCCAAATGGACGTGGGACTGCATGGTGAGCCCATCCGTGCTCAGCTGCCCCACGAAGATCTGGTTGCGTTGCTTGGCATAGGCGATGTAGAGCGTGCCGGTGACCGGATCACGGGCCACGCTGGGGTCGATCACGCCGCCTTGGAGCTCCTTCGGGTTGTGCGGCACATGGTTGAGCTGGCCGGTGTAGTGGAGCAGACGGCTGTGCCAGTGGCCGCCGAACAACTGATCTGTCCAAGCGACGAAGAGCCCGAAGGTGCCCGGCAGGATCGTGCGATTGAGGCGCGCGAACTTGTCCGGATGGATGCCGGCGGCGAAGTAGACCACCCAGCGGCCGGCGATGCGGTGGATCTCTGGCGACCAGTAGTGGCCGTCGTAGCCCGGGGGGGCGTGATGATCCAGGGTAAGCCCCGGCGCACGACCGGGTGGAAAGATGAAGCTCCGGAACTGCCAGTGCTGCAGGTCCTTGGAGACGTACATCGGGAAAGCAGCACTCCTCTTACCGCCAGGGTTGTCCTCCCCGTAGTTCGAGGTGCAAGCGGCCACGTACTCGTGGAGCCCTTCTACCCGGAAGACGTCCGGATCTGGACACGACAGCGGCTGGCCGTTGAGTTGCAGGGGGTTGGTGAGGCGCTGGCTGGCACCGGTTAGCGCCGCTGTGGTGGCTGGCAACGGGGCGGCCAACAGCACGAGGATCGCGATGAGACGTCGCATCTAGTGCCGCGGGCGGTGGGCGCCGGTTAGCTGTTCAATTTGCGGTCGTCGATGCAGGCAGACGGCATCGACGCACGCCGCTGGCTCGGTCGGCACGGTCAGATCTCCCGTCGTTTCCGGCGGGGCTCCTCCGCCCGGCGCCATGTAGGCCATCGACGCCAAGTAGCTCGAAGGCCGCAGGCAGTTGGCGGCCTTTAGGGCCCCGCTCAATTGCTACTTATCGGTATGCGGCTCAGGCGGGTGGGAAGCTACTCATGAGTCTGTCGACTGTCAAGCAGCCGGCCGGGAGCGCGTCCGGCGTGGGGGAGACGAGCCGCTCCTGGATGATCCCCTACGTAACCCGCGGCCGTCGGGGACTGGCCCGATGTGGATGTGGGCCGGAGCGCAGGACGGCCTCACGAACCGGCTTGGCGGTCGTGGCCGCGGCCGTCCCGGCGGCGCAGCCGCAGCCGCCGCCGCGGCCCGCACCGCAGCACGAGGCTTTGGCTTCTGGTTCACACAGTCGGCCTGGGCGACGGGGGCGCAACAGGCGCTCTCTAGCTCAGCCATCCGGACAGCTCCGTCAGCGCGGCGGGGATCACGAAGTAGTAGGCCCACAGGCCCTGTCGCTCAGAGCCGACGATCCCAGCATCGCGCAGCACCTTCAGGTGATGGGAGACGGTCGGCTGGGAGAGATCGAAAAGCGGCACGAGCTCGCACACGCACACCTTCCCGGCGTTCTTACGCAGAACGTCGACGAGTTGCAGGCGGACGGGGTCGCCTAGGGCTTTGGCCACCTGGGCCATCCGCGCGGCCTGGTCGCGCTCCACATCGGGGTACACCAGCGGCTCGCAACAGCGCTCGCCCGCAGCGCGCTTGGTCTTGGGGGTCAGTTTCAGATCAACGGCCATCTATACACAGATACCGATTGAAGTGATGGTTGTCAATCTTTAGACTGCCGGTCGTCGCCGCCGAAGCGCCGAAGATCGAGATCGAGACTTGACCACGGGCACCGCTCCCCCGCCGCCTGCTCGCCGAGCTGCTCGGCTCCGCGTTCCTCGCCGCGCTGGTGATCGGCTCCGGGATCGCCGCCCAGCAGCTGTCCCGCACGACATCGCGCTTCAGCTACTGGAGAACGCGGCCGCCACGGGCGCCGGGCTCTACGCGATCATCCAGATGTTCGGACCCGTCTCCGGCGGGCACTTCAACCCCGTCCTCTCGTTCCTCGACGCCGGCTTCGGCGGGATCAGCTAGCGCGACATGATCGCATACCTCCCCGCCCAGATCGCCGGCTGCGTGCTCGGCGCACTCGCCGCCAACGGCATGTTCGCCAAAGCTGCCATCAGCATCTCAACCCACCACCGCGCCAGTCCCGCGCACCTGCTCGCCGAGATCATCGCCACGCTCGGGCTGCTGCTGGTCATCTTCTCCCTCGCCCGCAGTCGCCGCGGCGCCTCCGCCGCCGGCCGCAGTCGGCTCCTACATCGGCGCCGCCTACTTCTTCACCAGCTCGACCAGCTTCGCCAACCCCGCGATAAGCATCGGCCGCACGTTCTCCAACACGTTCGCCGGGATCGCCCCCGCCTCGGTACCCGGTTTTGTGATCGCCCAGGCGCTCGGCGGAGGTCTCGCGCTCCTCGCGATCCGCACCCTCTATCCGAACGTCACGTCCGCCGACGCAGCGACCGTCGCGCTCCCCCACCAGGGCGACGAGCTCGCAGACATGAGCTCACTCGCCACCGCGGCCCTTCCGGATGGAGGACCTCGATGAGCACCGTCCTCTTCGTCTGCCTGCACAACGCCGGACGTTCCCAGATGAGGGGCGGCAGATGCGGCGCCACCACGGCGAGCAATGGGTAGCATCAGCAGAACTCGCGTAATGAGCGAGCCGCCCTTGGCGAACGACGGTCTGTTCGCCCACGGTGATCGAACGTGATGAGCATCTCATTGGTGACCCACCAGACGATCGCGCATCTCGACTGCGCCGGAGACCATGCCGGACCCGGTTGAGCACGAGCCGGCGTGGCGCTCCGGTGAGGACATTCAGCGGCTCGCGAACGTGCTCGACGACGTGCCGATACCCGCGCAGACCCGTCGCGCATTGATCGGCCGCGCCTGCCAGGGATTAGCTGCCGCGGGAGGCGGGGGTCTGCTGCTTGCAGCCTGCGGTGGCGGCTCACAACAGACGGGCACGGCTACGCAAGCCTCTGCCGGCGCGCCGTCTCCGCCGAGACGCGGTCGGTCGCCTGAGCTGCAAACGCTCCTCAACGACGCGGTCACCGCCGAAGCCTTCGCCGTCACCTACCTGAGCCAGGTCCTGGAGCGCGCGCCGGGAACGTACGTCGAGCAGTTCGTCGATGTGCTGAAGGCCGCGAACCAGTCCGAGTACCTCCACTACGAGGCTCTGACGGCACTCGGGGCGAAGCCGCTGACGACGCGGTTCTGGTTCGGCGACGAGCTGTTCGGCCCTCAGCTGGTTGAGGTGTTCACCGTGCTCGAGATGGTGGAGGCGCTGTTCGTGAACCTGTATCTGATCGCCACGACCGAGTTCGCCAACGCCGGGAACGCAACGCTGGCGCGCTACTCGGCGGAGATCAGCGCGGTCGAAGGCGAGCATCTGGTGCTCGCCCGCTATGCCGCCAGCCAGGCGCCGCCCAAGCTTCCGTCCGGGCCCCCCAACGATCTCGCCTTCACCTACTACGCCAGCGGCAACATCAACGACATCCTGGAGCAGCTCAAGGTCTCTGACGTCGGCTTAGGCAAACGCGTCGGACAGTTCGGAAGGTTCTTCTCCTTCGCTCCGCCGCCCGCGGGCACCACCGTCCCCCTTCTATACCCCACCCCAACGTGAGCCGGCAGATCGTGCTTCCTGACGGTCACCTCGCCCCGCTCGCGGCCGAAGACACGCAGAGGTTGGAGAACGTGCTCAACGACAGCAACCTCTCCGGCACCACGCGCCGCCAGCTGCTCGTCCGCGCCGCCGCCACGACCGCCGCCCTTAGTGCGATCGGCCCCGCAGCGGCCTCCGCAGCCACATCCGGCGACAGCCCGAACACCCTCACGAACCAGGCGACCACCATTGAAGCGCTCGCCGTCACGCTGCTCACAGCACTGCTGAAGAACCCGCCGGCCGGCGTCTCCAAGTTCGCCGACATCCTCAAGGCCAACATCACGGCCGAGTACGACCACTACGAGGCGCTCTCCGTCATCGGCGGGAGATCGATGACGGACCGCTTCTGGATCCCGGACGCGTACTTCGAACCGGCGAACGTGTTCCCGACGCTGGAGATTGCGGAGACGCTGTTCGTCAACCTGTACCTGATCGCCACGACCGTGTTCACGAACCATGGCAGTCCGACCAACGCACGCTACGCCGCCGAGATCGCCGGAGTCGAGGCGCAGCATCGCGTGCTCACCCGCTTCGCGCAGAACAAGCTCCCCAACAATGTCGGCTTCGGGGGCTATCAGCTGCGATCGATGAGCGGGATCATCAATGCCATACAACAAACCGGCGTCGGGCTCGGAACCCGCGGCACCAAGCCGGGCCGGTACTACACGTTCGCGCCGCCGCCCGCCGACCTGACGATCCACCTCACCACCAGCACCCCGACCTAGCGGCTTCAGGTTCCGCGGTTGCCGGCCACGGCCCGGAGGTGACGGAACGGGCGACCGTCTCGCAGCTCACGGACGACGCCCTCGACCAGCCCGCCGTCGAAGAGCTGACGCCCGTCGGTGACCGCGGAGACAACCTGGCGCTTGCGCTGGATCAGCCGCGCCATCGTCTCATCGATCGTCTCGGCGGCGAGCAGGTACCACGCCGTGACCGCGTCGCGCTGCCCGATCCGGTGGCAGCGGTCCTCGGCTTGGTCGTGGATCGCCGGCGTCCACTCGAGCTCCAGAAAGCAGACGTTGGAAGCCCGGGTGAGCGTGATCCCCTGGGCTGCAACGCGCGTGGCACAGACGATCAGGGAGGGGCCGTGCGGCGCCTGGAAGTCGGCGATCGCCTGCTCGCGGCGGATCAAGGAGTCCTCGCCAAGCAGGTGCAGCGCCTCCGGGAAGCGGCGGATCACGGCCTGCTGGACCTCTACGTGCCGGGCGAATACGACCAACGGCTCGCCGGAGGCGAGGAAGTCGTGGATCCAGGCGAGTGCCGCAGCCAGCTTTCCGCGGGCGGCGAGTCGCCCGAGCGTCGTCAGCTGGGCGAGACGCTCGGCGCGCAGCGTCGCGGCGATCTTCGCATCGAGCGTGCCGAGGTCGAGCGGCTGGCTTCGCAACCACTCGATCACATCGTCCTCAGCCAGCCGGTACTCCACTTCGTTGGTCAGCGCGACCGGTACCACCACCTGGCGCTTGGCCGGCAGCTGTGGCAGCACCTCGGACTTCAGCCTGCGCACGAAGCAGTGCCGGCGCAGGTGCCAGTGCAGTCGCTCCTCGCTCAGCTCGCCGTGGAACTCGCGCCGAAAGCTCGCGCCAGAGCCGAAGTCCTCGAGCCGGCCGATCACGCGCAGCTGCGAGATCAGCTCCTCGGCGTGGTTTAGCACCGGGGTTCCGGTCAGGGCGAGACGCAATCCGCCGGCGGGCACCGATTCCGCCAGCCGGCGGACCGCCTGAGTTCGCTTTGCCTGCGGGTTCTTGCAGAGGTGGGACTCGTCGGCGATCAGCGCCCGCGGCCCGCGCAGTGCCAGCCCGTGCCCGAGCGCACTCACCAGCTCGTAGTTGACGATCGTGATCTCGGCGGCACCAGGGATCGCGGAGCGTCCCGCCAGCACCCTAACCGTCCGGTGCGGCAACCAGCGGCCCACCTCGCGCGCCCAGATGAGCTTCATCGACGCCGGGCAGACGACGATCGCCGGGTAGGCGCCGTCGGCCTCGATCGTCGCGAGCGCCTCGACGGTCTTGCCGAGCCCCTGCTCGTCGGCCAGGAAGCATCGCCGCGACTCGAGCGCGTAGCGCACCGCGGCCCACTGAAACGGTGCCAGCTCGCCGCCGAGGACCGCGGCAACCGCTTCGATCGGATCGGCCGCGGTGCGGCGCGAGGCAGCGATCACTCTGAGCGCCGCGCGGTGCTGATCGACGAACTCAGCGAGCGCAGCAGCCGCGTTCGGCGCGACCTCTATCCCGTGCAGCGCGACGAACGCGTCGAGCCGGTCAGCGAGCCACGGATCGACCTTCAGCTCGTTGCGAGCTGCGCCGGGCAGCCCTTCGAACGCCGCGGCGGCATCGCCATCCCAGAGGAGCTCGAGCGAGAAGCGCTCCCCCGCCACCCCGCGAACCAGCGTCAACCGCGCAGGCGGGGGTGTCCTGCCCTGCTCGACCAGATCCAGGCAACGCGCAGCTGCCAGGTTCAGCCGTCCCGGCCCGAGCTCGGCGAGGATCTCGGCCACCGCCGGCGTCATCGCCACCAGCGTGCGACCGTCGTACTCGATCGAACCCGGCTGGAGTGAAAGCGGGACGGTCCCGGCGAGGGTGTCGAGCGCCCACCATCCCCGACCGTCGTAGGCGGTTGTGCGAACGGTCCCGATCCAGCGATTCGAGGCCGCAGCAAGCCACTCGTTGACTTCCGCTGTGCTCGTCAGCTCCGGGAACACGGCCAGCATCTGACGGAGCTTGACCGCGACCCAGTCGTTCGCCGGCGCGGTCCATTCGCGCGCATCCCAGTCGAAGCGTCGCCCCGGCAAGCTCCGCACCGCGGCCACGAGGCGACCGTCGTAGGGGAACCTCAGCACCACGATTGGCTGCGCATCGTCGGGTCCGGGTCGCAGCTGCACGTTGAACCCGTCCGGCACCATTCGCATCGCCGCCACGTTACCCGCCGGCAACTCGGAGGCGCCGCCGCCCGACACAGCGGGCAGAGTTCGTCATACGCGGTAGCATGTTGCGTATGACAATGCTCAGCTTTCGGGTTCCTGATGCGGACGCCGTCGAGGTGCAACGTTGGTCGACTTCGCTGGGCATCGATCGCTCCGATCTCCTTCGCGGGGCGCTTCACCGACACCTGGTGGCGCTGCGAGGCGCCCACGACGCCGAGAAATGGGAGAGATCGCCGGCGAGCGACGGTGAGCGAGCACTCGCGGAGATTGCCGAGTGGGGACCGGCGGAGGATTGGAGCGACTGGAACAATGCAGCGGGGTGAGATCTGGTTCGCCGCCACCCCGGGCGGAGACCGCCCCGTCCTCGTGCTCACCCGAAACCCAGTCGCCGACCGTATCGGCGCGGTCGTGGTCGCCGCGCTCACGCGCACCCGGCGTGAGCTCGTCTCCGAGCTTGACCTCACGCCGGCTGAGGACGTCTTGACCTCACGCCGGCTGAGGACGGCGTCCCCACGGCCTGTGTCGTGAGCTTCGCCAACGTCCACACCGTCGCTCGCTCGGCATTCCGTCGGCGCGTCAGCTCGCTGTCCTCCGCACGTATGACGCTGGCGTGCCGAACGCTGCGCGACGCCACCGGGTGCTGAGCGCTCGCCGCGCAGCGCAGCAGGTCTGACTGCACCGCTGCGCCGGCCCAGGCTAGGGCCGGCGCAGCGGACCCTCAGTAGTAGTGGCGGCGGCCCCCGACGGCCCGACCCATCGTCCCGAGAATCGCGAGGATTACGCCGACGACCAGCACGATGATGCCGACGGGCCACAGGACGGCGAGCGAGTGAACGAGGGCTGCGACGATCAGCAGCAGGATGCCGAGAACGATCATTGATGCTCCTCTTTGCATTTGCGGGGCACGTTGTCAGGACCTTATCGGCAGTTTCGGACCCCAGGACAACACCCGGCGCCGCAGGCTCAGCTCATTCGTCGGTATCGCCACACGCACAGCGGGATGAACACCGCCAGCAGCCCGACGATCCAGGCCGCTGCTCCGCCGAGCGAGCCTGGCAGGCCACCGTGGAGCGCATAGGAGCGGGCGGTGTTCGCCGTCAGCGTGACCGGGCTGACCTTCGCAAAGACCTGCAGCCAGTGCGGCATGCTCGAGACCGGCACGAACACCGAGCTCGCGAAGACCAGCGGGAAGATGACCACGAAGCCGGCCGACTGAGCCGCCTCGGCGCCGCGCACGGCCAGCGCCACGAAGGCAAAGATCCAGCTCAGCGCAAACCCAAAGGCCCCCACGATGGCCACGGCGGCCAGCGCCTGAGCCAGGCCGGCGTGGAAGCGGAAGCCGATCAGGTAGCCCACGGCGATCATCAACCCGATGATCAGGATGTTGCGCACGAGGTCGGCGACCGTGCGACCGATCAGCACGGCCGATCGGGTCATCGGCATCGAGCGGAAGCGATCCACCACCCCGCGTTCGAGGTCCTCGGCGAGGCCGACCGCCGTCTGGGTGGCGCGGAAGGACACCGACTGCACGAAGATGCCGGGCAGCAGGAAGTCGACGTACTTGACGCCGTGCGCCAGCGAGCCGCGGACCGCGCCGCCGAACACGTAGGCGAAGAGCAGCACGAACATGATCGGCTGCACGGTCGAGAAGATCAGCAGCTGCGGCTGGCGAATGAAATGGCGCAGGTTGCGGCCGGTCACAACCCGCGCATCGGTGACGGCCGAGCGGGCGCCATGCAGCGACGGACGGGGCCACTGCACGAACCGCCTCCCGCCACCGTCGGCTGAGCCCGCACTCGCCGGTTCCCGGTCCGCGGCCACTGGCGCCCCCGGGCCAGCGCCATTCTCGCTCGGCGGGGCGCCGGTGAGCTGCAGGAAGACGTCATCGAGCGTTGGCCGGCGCAGCCCGAGGTTGCTCACGCCGATCCCTGCCTGCCGCAGCGCCCCGGCAGCGTGCTCGATCAGCTCAAGACCATCGTGCGGCGCCGGCAGCATCAGCTGGTCGGAGCGCTCGCCCGGCTCCGGATCGCCGCAGCCCACCCGCGCGAGCACGGACTGCGCCTCGTCCCGTCGTGCGGCGCTGGTCAGCTCCACCTCCAGGATCTGCCCCCCGACTCGATCCTTGAGCTCGTTGCCGGTGCCCTGCGCGATCACCCGCCCGTGGTCGATCACCGCGATCCGGTCGGCGAGCTGGTCCGCCTCCTCCAGGTACTGGGTAGTGAGCAGGAGCGTCGTGCCCTCACGGACGAGCTCCCGGACGATCGCCCAGATCTCGTTCCGGCTGCGCGGATCGAGCCCGGTCGTGGGCTCGTCGAGGAACAGGATCCGCGGACGGGTGAGCAGGCTCGAGGCCAGGTCCAGCCGGCGGCGCATCCCTCCGGAGTACGTGCGGGCCGGGCGGTCCGCCGCGTCGGCGAGCTCGAAGCGCTCCAGCAGCTCGCCGGTCCGCTGGCGGGCCTGGGCCGGCGAGAGGTCGAACAGACGCCCGAACATCTGCAGGTTCTCCCGTCCGGTGAGGATCTCGTCCACGGCGGCGAACTGTCCGGTGAGACCGAGCAGCCGGCGGACGGCGACGGCCTCGTGCACCACGTCATGCCCGAAGACCTCGGCGCGCCCGGCGTCGGGCGCCAGCAGCGTGGCGAGCACTCGTACGAGCGTCGTCTTACCGGCTCCGTTGGGTCCCAGCAGCCCGAAGACGGTCCCATCGGCCACGTCCAGGTCGACGCCGGCGAGCGCGTTCGTCGCGCCGAAGCGCTTGGTCACACCCTCCACGTGGACGGCGGAGGCGGAGGAGCGGGCCAGCGCCATGGAAGGGCGACGATACCCGGTGACCGCCAACGCCGAAGGGCCCCGGTCGCTTGCGCGACCGAGGCCCTCCTGAGACCTGCTGGATACTGCGGTGAACTAGGAGACGGTGACGGTGATGGGACCCGAGGTGCCTCCGAGGTTGTAGGCACCGCCCGGCACCACGACGCGGAACACCTTCGTGCCAGTCGTGGAGATCTTGTGCGGGATGGAGAACTGCGATCCCGCCTTGACCTCGCGCACCTCGACGGTGTGGAAGTCGCCGTCCTTGCCCAGGCGCTGCAGGAAGACCCCGTGGTCGGTCTTGTTCGGCAGCACGGTCCCCGTGAAGGTGACCACGTCGCCGACCTTGGCGGTGCTCTGGCTAGCCGTCACGTTGCTGAGCACGTCGCGAACGCCGACGAACAGGCGCGCGCTCTGGCGCCCGTTGCTCTGCACGTGGTAGACCGTGTTGAACACCGGTGAGACCGTGAACGTGTAGTTCCCGTTGGCGTCAGTTTGAGCCGCTCCGGCGACATCCTTGCCCGCCGCGTCCCTGCCGATCAGGGTCACGACCTGGTTGGCGTTGTTGGGGGCGGCCAGCGTGCCGGTGAGGGTTACCGAGCTGCCCTCGCTGATCGCGTCAGCCGGTGAGGCGCTGATCGTGAACTTGGGGTGCTGCGCCTGCTCGATGACCACGTCGAACGGTGAGGACTCCCCGCGCAGGTTGTACTTGTCACGCGGCAGCACGACACGCAGAGAGGCGCTGGCGCCCTCCTCGATGAACCTGTGGACGATGGTGTAGTTGCCATCTCGGCCCACACGACCGGAGCCGATCGTCTTGTAGTCATCTCCGGTGTTGGAGAACTGACGCTGCAGCAGGACGCGATCCCCGGCGTGAACACGACCGGGAGTGACCTTGCCGGTGATCGTCACCTTGTGGCCGGTGATGATCGGCGTCGGCGGCAGCGGGTTGACCGTGACCGAGGACTCGACCAGCTCGTGCACGGTACCGCTGCGGGTGCCACCGGCTGAGCGGACGTACCAGTTGCGGTTGGTCAGGACGATGCCATCGGCGCGGTGGAAGGTGTAGTTGCCGCTGGCGTCGGTACGACCGGTCTGGATGACCGTAAAGCGAGGCTGGCCCGCGATGCGGTGGTAGAGCACGACCAGCCGGTTGGCCGGATGCGGGGCGCTCAGATGGCCGGAGATGGTCACCTCGTCACCGGGCACCAGGAGCGGATCCGGCGTAGCGTTGATGGAGATCTTCTGCCCGTTGTGACCGGAGTGCTTGCGCGTGGTGGTCTTGTGGTGGTTTGCGGCCTGGGCACCGGCTACCGGCATTGCGGCAGCGGCGAGCAGCGCCGCGGGAACGACGAAGCGACGACTCATGGAGAGCCTCCTTGAGGTTGGTTGACAACGACCCGCCCGCGCTGTAACGCTGTCCCCTCGGTTTCCCTTGACCGAGTGCGAGAGACGGTGACAACGGAACAAACACGGCACCCTCGGGAGAGTTGCGCGGGAGCGCGCGGTCAGATCCGCTGAGCGGCCCAGCTCCTTTGACCTTCAGAACCGTCGACGTCTACGCTCCCCCCCACGTCTGCTTCGGCCCGCAAGCGCTACTTCATCTCCGCCGCGCGGCCGGTGTCGCTGCGCGCTGCCCGCCGCGCCGACGAGGAGTACGGTTGCGGCGCCCAGCCCGATTGGCGGGGGGGTCGACTGGAAGGCGGCCACGCAGCGGATAGAGATCGGCGTCCGGCTCGTCAACGTGGTCTCGCTGGGGGCGGGCAAAGGCCCGCCCGTGGTCTTCATCCACGGTCTGGGCGGCTGCTGGCAGAACTGGCTGGAGAACCTGCCGGCCGTCGCGCTGCACCGGCGAGTGGTGGCGCTCGACCTACCCGCTTCGGCGAGTCCGAGATGCCCGAGGGAGACGTCTCCATCACCAACTACGCCGCCTGCGTCGAGGCGCTGTGCGAGCATCTGGAGCTCGGCGAGGTGGTGGTCGTGGGTAACTCGATGGGGGGCTTCTCGGCCGGCGAGCGAGCGATTCGCCATCCACAGCGAGTGGAGCGGCTGGTGCTCGTGGATGCGGCCGGGATCTCGATCGTCGACCTGCGTCGTCAGCCGATGATGACGTTGGTGCGGCTGCTCGCGGCCCAGAGCAACTCGGTGGCCCGGGAACGCGCGGTGCTGCTGCGCCCGCGCCTGCGCCACCTCGTCTACCGGTCGGTGATGCGCCATCCGACCCGGCTGGCGCTGGACCTGATGGCCGCGCAGGGCAGCAGCTCGGGCGGACCCGGATTCCTGCTGGCGATGAACGCGCTGCTGTCCTACGACTTCCGCGAGCGGCTGCCGGACATCTGCTGCCCCACGCTGGTGGTGCACGGGCAGGAGGATGCCCTGGTGCCGGTCGCCGACGCGCGGGAGTTCGAGCGGTTGATTCCGCGCTCGCGGGTGGTGATCCTCGACGAAACCGGCCACGTGCCCATGCTGGAGCGCCCGGGGGCCTTCAACCGGGCGCTGCTGGGGTTCCTCGCCGAGGAGGACAGCGTCACCCCGTGAGCCAGCGCTACCGCCTGCTCGACGTGGCACTGGAGCGTGGGGCCATCCCCGACCGCGTCCTGCGGGTCGGCTCCGTGTACGGTGCCTGGGCGCGCGAGCGGCGCGAGTCACGGGGCGGCGTGGAGGCCCAGCAGGAGCGGCTGCGGGAGCTGACATCGCGGATGTCCGCAGGCCCGATCGCAGAGGTGCCCGGGCGGGCCAACGAGCAGCACTACGAGCTGCCCGCCGCGTTCCTGGGGTTGATCCTGGGCCCCCGGCGCAAGTACTCCGGTTGCCTGTGGACGCCCGGGGTGCGATCGCTGGCGCAGGCCGAGGAGGCGATGCTGGCGCTCAGCGCCACGCGGGCGCAGGTGGCAGACGGGATGCGGATCCTCGATCTCGGCTGCGGTTGGGGCTCGCTGTCGCTGTGGCTCGCAGAGCAGTTTCCGCGGACGCAGATCACCGCGGTGTCCAACTCCCATCGCCAGCGAGAGTGGATCGAAGGCCAACGGGAGGCGCGGCGGCTGGGCAACCTCCGGGTCATCACCGCCGATGTCAGCGACTTCACGCCCGGAGAGACGTTTCACCGGGTGATGTCGATCGAGATGTTCGAGCACTTGCGCAACTGGCGAGAGCTGCTGCGCCGCATCGGCACCTGGCTGGAGCCTGAGGGCAAGGCCTTCGTCCACGTCTTCAGCCACCGGACGCTGCCGTACCTGTTCCAGGGCACCTGGGCCGCGGAGCGGTTCTTCACCGCCGGCCTGATGCCGAGCCACGAGCTGCTCCCCCGCCTCCAGGACCACCTGCGCGTAGCCGACAGCTGGATCGTTTCCGGCCACCACTACGCCGCCACGCTGCGCGCGTGGCTGGTCAACCTGGACGCGGCCTCCGAGGAGGCGGTACGCGTCCTGGAGGCTGACGGTCACTCCCGCCGAGAGGCGCGACGCCTGGTCGCCACGTGGCGCCTGTTCCTGCTCTCCACGCGCGAGATCTGGCGCTACCGGGACGGAAACCGGTGGCTGGTCAGCCACTACCTGCTGGAGCCGCGCGGCATCTGAGGGGCCGCCCGAGTCACCGACGACGGGGCGGCAGCGGCACGAATCCCGAGGTCCGGCGGACGTACTCGGCGTACCCGGCCCGCCGTGAGCCGATGTCCCGCTCCAGCAGTGCCTTGCCGGAGACCCGGACCAGCAGGAAGGTCATCAGCAGCGGCCCGATCGCTGTCCACCAGGTCCCTCCGGCCGGGAGCGCCACCAGCCAGATCCCCCACCACACGCAGGCGTCCCCAAAGTAGTTGGGGTGGCGCGTGTAGCGCCACAGGCCGCGGTCCATCACCTGCCCGCGGCTGGCCGGATCGGACTTGAACCGCTGCAGCTGGCGGTCCCCGACTGCCTCAAAGGCCAGGCCGACGGCGAACAGCACCACCCCGGGCAGGGCGAGCGCCGACAGGGCGTGAGGCCGCTGCGCGGCTACTTGCAGCGGCAGCGAGACGACCAGCACCATCAACGCCTGGAGGCCGAAGATCACCACCAGGCTCCACAGGGCAAAGCGATCCCCATGCGCCTCTCGCATGCGCGCGTAGCGGGAATCCTCGCCGGGGTCGCGGCGCTTGCGGACGATCAGGTGGATGCCCAGCCGGGTCCCCCAGGCGGCGCTCAGCACCAGCAGGAGCCAGCGGCGAGCGCCGTCGCCACCACCGGCCAGCGCCGCCACGGCCGCGACGAGGACAAAGGCCGGCCCCCACACCGGGTCGACGATGGACGCGTCATGCAGGCGCAGGCTGAGCAGCCACATCAACAACATCAACGCCGCCACGGCCACGGCCGCCAGCGGCAGCACGTCTCCCGGCCCGGACACCGGGACGCCCTAGGTGAGCGCCGACTCGATGGCCCCGACGATCTTCGGGTCCTCGGGATTCACCTTCGAGGACCACCGCGCGATCAACCTGCCGTCGCCTCCGATCAGGTACTTGGTGAAGTTCCACACCGGCGGCGCCGAGCCGGGCTGGCTGGCCAGCTCCTGCCACAGCGGCGAGGGATCGGCGCGCACCGAGATCCGCTCGGTTAGCGGGAACGCGACGCCGTAGTTCTTCTGGCAGAAGTCCTGGATCTCTTGGGACTCGCCGTACTCCTGGTCCGCGAAGTCCGCCGAGGGAAAGCCAACCACCTGCAGACCGCGCTCCAGGTAGCGGTCATGGAGCGACTGCAGGCCGGCGTACTGGGGGGTGAACCCGCACTTGCTGGCGGTGTTGACGATCAGCGTGGGATGGCCCCGCCGGGCGGCCAGATTTAGCTCCCCGCCGTCGAGGAGCTTGACGGTGTGCGCGTAGATGTCCGTCGGCTGGTCCAGCTTCTTGGCGCGCTTGAGGTACATGCGCATGGTGGAGAGGATGCTCATGCCCCGTCTACGTGGCCCGCGCTTGGCTGGTTCACCGTTGATGCGGTTCATGAAGCTGTGGCCCGCGCCGGGGTACTGCTTGACGTCGTGGTCGACCCCCAGCTCGCTCAGCGCCCGTTCCAGACGATCGGCGCGACCGGCCAGCGTGCGGTCGCGCTCGCCGTAGCTGGCCATGATCGGCCACGAGCCCGCCAGCTGCTCCACGGCGTCCGCGGGCACCTCGCCGTAGTTGACCAAAGCCGATGATCCCGATCCGGCCGGTGCAGTCCTGAACGCTCGGAAAGCCAGCGGCGCGCCGCCTGGCCGCGCCCCGGGGAAGGGCGAGGTAGGCGCGCAGCTCGGCGGAGACCCCCTGATAGCTCAGCTCGGGCATCGCGCAGACGGCACCGCTGTACCCGACCTCAGACGACGGCGAGCTCCGGCTCGCGTGTGGCGCGCGCGGGCTCCGGTGCGCTCGACGGCCTGGGATCGGACACGACGGGCGCCTCAGCCGCGGGCGAGCTCTCCGAGCCGGAGCGTCCGGGCAGCGAGAGCCGCACGATCTTCTTGACCACCGAGCCGAACTGCTTGCGCAGCGGACCGGCGGTGTAGGGCAGCGCGTAGCGCTGGCAGATATCACGCACCTCCACCGCGATCTCGCCGTAGCGATGCGCGGGGATGTCCGGGAACAGGTGGTGCTCGATCTGGTAGGAGAGGTTGCCGCTGAGGACGTGAAACAACCGGCCGCCGGTGATGTTGGCCGAGCCCAGCATCTGGCGCATGTACCAGCCGCCGCGGGTCTCATTCTCCACCTCCTCCTCGGAGAACTCCTCCGCTCCCTCGGGGAAATGCCCGCAGAAGATGATCGTGTAGGACCACACGTTGCGCACGAGGTTGGCGGTCAGGTTGCCGCTCAGCACGAACGGCGCCGACGGGCCGGCCAGCACGGGGAACAGGACGTAGTCCTTGAGCACCTGGCGGCGGCCCTTCTGCCAGATCTGGCCGAGCATCTCACGCTTGTCGCTCAGCTTGACCTCACCCGCCTCGATCCGCTCCACCTCCAGGTCGTGCACCGCCACACCCCACTGGAACAGCAGCGCCAGCAGGGTGGCGTAAACCGCGTTGCCCAGGTCACGCCGGCGCCAGGGCTGATCCTCGGACATCCGCAGGATGCCGTAGCCGATGTCGCGGTCCTTGCCCAACACGTTGGTGTGGGTGTGGTGCATGTAGTTGTGCGAGTGGCGCCACTGGTCGCCCGGGCAGGCGCTGTCCCACTCAAAGCGCTTGGAGTCCAGCGCCGGGTCCTTGGTCCAGTCGTACTGGCCGTGCATCACGTTGTGGCCGATCTCCATGTTGTCGAGGATCTTCGACAGCGACAGAGCGGTGACGCCACCGAGCCAGGCCGGCGGCAGGAAACCGACGAACAGCAGTCCTCGCCCGGCGACCTCCAGGCCGCGTTGGGCCTTGATCATGCGGTGGATGTACTCCACGTCGCGTTCGCCGAGGTCGGCGACCACGCGGCTGCGCAGCTCGTCCAGCTCGCGGCCGAGGGCCTCGACCTGGTCGGGGGTCAGTTCAGGATGGGTGGTCGGCATAGCTTCCTCGTTCCTTGTTCTCAAAGCTCTAGGGCGACGTCTCCGGCGGGAACCGAGATGCACAGCTGTATGTCCTCGTCCTCCTCGCTTGAGACCTCTCCGGTCAACAGGTTGCGTACGGCGCCGGCGCTCTTGCGGCAGGTGCAGGTGTGGCAGATCCCCATACGGCAGCCGAAATCCGGGGAGAGCCCGGCGGCCTCGGCCTGGACCAACAACGTCCCCTCCCCGACTGGCGCCGTCGTGTCGCTGCCCAGGAAGCGCAGGGTCCCCTCGGCGGCCGCTCCGCTGACGCTCAGCGACGGCGGGGTGAAGGTCTCGCTGAGCACGCGCTCGGGCGCCTCGTGCCACACCGAGCGCACCGCGTCAAGCAGCGCCGGGGGCCCGCACACCGCGGCATGGGCACCCGGGGTGGGGTCCTCGCCGCCGAGAAGCTCGCGGACGAACTCCTCGCTCAGGCGAGCTCCGCCCTCCCGGGTGGCGACGTAGCGCACACGCACTCCCGGGTGCTCGGCGGCCAGGCGCTCCACCTGCGGCTGGTAGAGCCAGTCAGCGGCGGTCCGCGCGTAGTGCACGAAGATCACCTCACCCGCGTGGCCCTCGTCGCAGAGCGTGCGCAGCATCGACAGCACCGGGGTGATCCCGCTGCCGCCGCTGAGGAGCAAGAGCCGTTCCGGACGGACCTCGGGCAGCGAAAAGGATCCGCTGGCGACGCCGAGGTGCACGATCGCGCCGGGCTGGATCCGCTCGTGGAGGTGTCGCGACACGAGGCCGTGGGGGTGCACGGTGGCCGTGATCTCCAGCAGACCGTCGGCGCGGTGCTGCGAGCAGGCGGGTGAGAGGGTGCGGGTGCGGCGAACGCCGTCGATGTCGACGCCGAGTCGCACGTACTGGCCGGCGGTGAACCCATTCCACGCGGAGTTGGCGCGCAGCGTCAGGGTCACGCTGCGCGGGGTCTGGCGCTGCACGGCGACCACGCGGGCGCGAGCGTCGTGGATCGTCAGGTCGGGCCGGATCAGCTCCAGGTAGCGGTCGATCCCGTGCGGACCGAGGAGCAGATCGACCAGCGAGGAGCCGAGCAGGCGGCGGGGGGAAGTTGCGGTGGGCATCTCTCGTCTTAGTTAGTTAGTGGACACACGTGCACTAAGGAGCCTAGCCGTGCTTCTCCCCACCGTCAAGCAGATAAACTGGGAAATGTGAGCCAACGCACAGGAGCCAGGTGAACGGACGTACACCACCTGCACGCCGCCCTGCAGAGGGCCGCGAGGCCTTTGTTCGCGCCCCCCGCACCCAGGCGGAGCGCCGCCAGCACACGCGGCAGGCGCTGATGGATGCCGCCCTCCTGCAGATCGAGGCCGGGGAGAGCTTCGAGCGCTTGAGCCTGCGCAGCGTGGCCCGAGCCGCCGGCGTCGTTCCCACCGCCTTCTACCGCCACTTTCAGAGCATGGACGAGCTGGGGCTGGCCCTCGTGGAGGAGTCCTTCCGGACGCTGCGAGCCATGCTGCGGCAGGCGCGGGAGGGGCTGCCGCCCGAGCACATCATCCATCGCTCGGTGGAGATCCTCGTCGACCGCGTGCGGGCCCACCGCCAGCATTTTCTGTTCGTGATCCGCGTCGGCTCCACCGGCAACACCGTGCTGCGTCACGCGATCCGCAACGAGATCCGGCTCTTCACCAGCGAGCTGGCCACCGACCTGGCGCGCTTTCCGGTCCTGCGCGAGTGGACCACCGAGGATCTGCAGATGCTCGCAGGAATGCTGGTCAACACGATGATCGCCACCGTGGGGGCGATGCTCGACGCGCCCGTCGCGGGGCCCCAGTCGGAGATCGAGATCGCGCGCGTAGCCGAGAAGCAGCTACGCCTGGCGATGCTGGCCACTCCGCACTGGCACAGCTCCTAAAGCGTGCCCCGGCCACGCCGGGCGTGAGCCGCGCTCAGCGGGTACCGTCGACTGCGTGGTTCTCGCCCGCCCGACGAGCCGCATCCGCAACTCTCCTGGTGGGGCTGGGGCGATCCGGAGCAGGTGCCTGATTTCCCTGCCGAGGTGCTGGCGCTGCTCTCGCAGGGCCTCGGTGTAACGAGCTCCCGGCCGCGACCGAGCTCGCCCGCGCTCATCCCGCTCACCCCGCCGCGCCTGGCGCCGGCGCTGGTGGCGCAACTGGACCAGCTCGTCGGGTCCGACTACGCAACATCCGACCACGAAACACGGCTGCGCCATGCGCTGGGCCGCTCCACACCCGACCTGCTCCGCCTGCACACGGGCGTGCCGCTACCCGCACCCGACCTGGTGCTGGCGCCCGAGAGCCACGAGCAGATCGCAAGGCTGCTGCAGATCGCCTCCGCGCAGCGGATCGCGCTCACGCCCTTCGGTGGCGGGACCTCGGTGGTCGGGGGGCTGACGCCGGAGACGGAGCGCTTCCAGGGGTGGGTGGCCCTCGACCTCCGGCGGCTGGATGCGCTGGTGGCACTCGACGAGGAATCCCGTGTGGCGGTGCTGCAGCCGGGCCTGCGGGGACCGCAGGCGGAGGGGCTGCTGGCCGACCGCGGGTACACGATCGGCCACTTTCCCCAGTCCTTCCAGTACGCAACCATGGGCGGCTTTGCCGCCTGCTCCAGCGGCCAGGCCTCGGCGGGGTACGGTCGCTTCGACGAGCTGGTGCTGGGACTGCGGGTCGCCACCCCCGCCGGGACGCTGACGCTCGGCCGGGCCCCGCGTTCTGCGGCCGGGCCCGACCTGCGGCAGCTGATGCTCGGCTCCGAGGGCGCCATCGGGGTCATCACCGAGCTCTCCGTGGCGGTGCGTCCCACACCGCACGAGCGGATCTACGAGGGCTGGCGGCTTCCCTCTTTCAGCCAGGGGGCGGTGGTGCTCAGGCGCCTGGTGCAGGACGGTCCGGTGCCCACCGTGGCGCGGCTCTCCGCGAGACAGAGACGGCCCTGAACCTCAGCCGTCCCGGGGAGCTCGGGCGAGGCGCCACGGGTGGCTGCCTGACGATCCTCGGCTACGAGGGACCCGCCGGCGCCACACGCCGCAGAGCGGGAGCGCTACGAGGGCCCGTACCTGCGTGACGCGCTCCTGAAGGCGGGAGCGCTGGTGGAGACACTGGAGACGGCGACGTTCTGGTCAACGCTTCGAGTCCCTCTACACCGCCGTCGGTGCCGCGCTGCGTGAGGCACTGAGCGCGCAGGGGACACCGCCGGTGATCCTCTGCCACATCTCGCACGTGTACCCCGCGGGCGCCTCGCTGTACTTCACCGTGGGCTGCGCCTCGCTGGCCGATCCGCTGACGCAGTGGAGCGCGGCGAAGGCTGCGGCCAGCGACGCGATCCTGGCCGCGGGCGGATCGATCAGCCATCATCACGG
>JAABUZ0100003689.1_pt1 | contig 22206 bp, 23 predicted proteins | sample 5562091 | NCBI WGS metagenome assembly JAABUZ01 (sample SAMN12813069, study PRJNA571459) | rock metagenome | isolation source: Antarctica rocks | place: Antarctica: Victoria Land, Linnaeus Terrace sud | collected 2015-12-21
GGGCACCGGTTCCGATGCGGGACCCATGGAGAACCCGCCCCGCACGCGGCCAGGGCGCGGTGGTGGCGACGCGAACAGCGGCAGCGCCGCCGGGTCGGTTGGGTCCGGCGGACGGTCTGGGACGACAGGTTCGGTGCTCACATCTGCCTCCCGGCCGGGACGGCCTGTAGGTGGTCACGGTTAGTGGCGATAGTGGCCTCGATGGCGGTCCGGGCGGCCCGCACGCTGCGCAGTAGAGCCGAGTCGTCGAACGGGTCTAGGTCTGCGAGTCGTTGCAGGGCGTTGGGTCGGGGTGGTTCGGCGCCCTTGGCGAGCACTGCCGCCGCCTCCGGGTCCCAGGCCAGGGACGCCACGACCGGCACCTGGAGCAACTTGGCGACCTCGCGGGCGCGGTACGGCTCCCCCTCCCCCACCAGGAGGACTCCCAGCGAGGGGCGGGCACCGGTCCGCTCGAACCGCCCGCGCAGGGTCTCGGCCCAGGAGCGGGCGCCAGAGAGTGACACCAAGTCCGTTCGGGTCACCAGCAAGGTCAGGTCGGCGCCATACACCAGCGGCTCGGGCCACCCGTACAGGCCCAGCCGGCCGGCGTCGACGAGGACGTCCTGCCCGGTGCGCTCGAGCGACTTCAACACCCCCGTCAGTGGCTCCCACAGCCCGAGCAGGCTGCGGGCCTGTTCGTGCGAGCGGGTGCCCGGCAGCAGCGTCACCGAAGAGCCCGGCAGGGTCATGGTCACCTGCGGCAGCGCCGCGAGCAGACCCCCCTCGCGATGGGCCAGCGCCAGGTCGATCAGCGAGTCCGGCGGGGTGGTGGCCCCACGCAGGTAGCCAGCGGACACGGCCGAACCGCCGGTGGGGTCGGCCTCGACGAGCATCACCGGACGAGGCCAGGTCAACGCCAGTCCCAGCGCGGTCGCCGTGACCCCGGGCGACCCCGATGCCGAGGTGAGGACGATAAGACTCATCGGGTCACCGTTCCCGCGAGTCCAGGACGATCGCGATCTTGCCCGTGGCCGCCATCGCCGCCAGCCCGGCCGCGTCCGAGTCCGGGACCGCGACCGTGATGATCGTCAGGCTTCCCTGCCCGTTGTCGGTGCTTGTGGCCGTGCTGACCACGCTCGCCGCGATGCTTCGCGGGGCACCGGGCGTTGCTTCACCCTGCGCTCCGGGTGTGGCGACCACCCGGATCTGATCCCCCGCGACGAGCGGGGTGCCGGGCATAAGCGTCACCGGGACCGCGACACCGACCACGGACTCGCCGCGGGCGGGGATGACCTTGTCGGTAACGTCGTCGCCGGTCAGCAGGGACCCGGCGGCGACATCCAGTGCGGCTCGCTTGCCGACCAGGGTCTCCAGCTGGGAGGCCGGGACCGGGCGCAGCGCCGGGTCGACACCGATCTGCACGGTGACCAGATCCGCACGGTTGATCATCTGTCCCCGGGTAATCGTCGAGCGTGCGGCCACGACCGCCGACGCACTCGTGGTGGCTTGATGCAGCCATACGTTGCCCAGCGCGCCCAGGCAGACGACGGCGGCCATCGCGGCGAACACCCCCCACCGGCGCCGCAACCGCGGCGGGGCCGGACCCGACGTCCCAGCTCGCCGCCGGCGTCGTTGCGACCCCAGCGGCCGCGGGCGGGTGATGCGGCGTCCTGCGCCGGACGTTCCACGGTCGTTGTCATCTTCTCGTCCCTCTCCCTGCCCAAGGTCATTGCCTCAACACCTGCGCCTCACCGATCGTGAGCGGCGCGGTGTTGGTGAGGTCCATCGGGATCGTTCCGCTCTGTCCGATCCCGGCCCAGGTGATGACCCAATGCGAGGTCGCACGCACCGTGTAGGCGCCCTGGCGTGTGTAGGTATGCCCACAGTCGGGTGACTGCCGCTTGCCGTAACTGTCCTGGTATGGGGTGCCCGGCCCGTTGCAGACGACCACCTGACCGTCGCCCATGTTCCATGTCACCTTCGATACCTGGGCTGTAGCGGTGACCGTCCAGCCCGCGGCGGACGCGCTGCGGGTCAGCGGACCCCAAGTGTTGGCAGCGGGGTTGGTAACCCACATCCAGTTCGGCATACCGACCAGGCCCACACCACTCGGGTCGGGAACAATGCCGACCGTGATCGCCTTCAGGTTCATCGCGGCGATCGCCTCTTGCGCCAGCGTCACCGGATTCGGTGGCGGTGCGGGGGCCGCTGCCGACCAGTACTTGATCGTCAAACCAGCTATGAACAAGCCGCCGCGGCCGATCGCCGGAGGCACGATGCAGTCGTAGATCGCACCATCCGTGTGACCTGCCCAAACCGGGTCATCCTTGAGGGGCTGTGGACTGCCCGGCCCTCCCGGCCAGCACGTAGTCCCGTTGATCGAGATCGGCTGAACGGGGCCACCACCTCCGCCGCCACCTCCACCACCTCCGCCGCCGCCACCTCCACCGGGGCCACCGCCACCGGGGCCACCACCTCCGCCTGCCCAGATGACGCACTGGCCGTTGATGTCCCACGAAGTGCAGATTGGCGGATCTGCATGGCTGGCTGAAGCTCCGAGGAGCAGGCCCAACAAGGCGAGCGTCAGCGACGCTAGGAGCAGCCGTTGGCGGCGAGTCAGCATGACTTCTCGGCCTCGGGTTTGGTGAGCGCAACACGCCAGCCGTCGAGAGCGGGGTAGGTGTAGTTCGCCACGTAGACCGTCAGCACACCACGCGGCTTGCGGGTTGGGGGAACGATTGACTTGCCGGCCCCATCGATGACGTTGACCTTGCTGACGTCGTAACAGACTTCCCACTGGACAGTTGGGACGACGGGTGGTGTCTTCTTGAGGTCGATGTCTAGGGCCGTTGACTTGACCGTCGCGCTGACCACCTCGTTAATCCGGTGGTGCGAGTTTCCATCGACTGCGCCGAGGAGAGTGTGTTCATGAGCTTCGTTTTCTCGGATGCGATCGCGACAGCGTCGAAGCACTTCGGCGGAGTCTTCGGCGGATCGAACATGCACTCGGTTGAGGCACGGAAGTAGGCCCGGAGCACCGCTTCCGACTTTTCCTTTGCGAGGGCGTCCTGCGTGGTCGTCGAGGGAGACGGGGACGGGGCCGTTGTGGTCGTCGAGGGAGACGGAGACGGGGCCGTTGTGGTCGTCGAGGGAGGCGACGAGGAGTTGCTCGTGCTCGGAGTGGGTTGACTCGTCCCCGTGCAGCCGCTGAGCAGGAACGCCGCAAGGATCGCAGTCAGGGCCGCGCGGCTGGTCTTCGTCATGTCGTGCTCCTCTGATCTCACTGTTCTAAAGGCCGTGGATGAGGTCCCAGTGGTCACCCTAGACCGAAGTCGACCCCTAAACACTAGTGCTAGTGGTATCACATAGACGACATGCACGCGGAGGGCTGTGGTGTGAGAGCACGGGTCGCGGCCCCCCTTGTCTCACCTACGGCGGGCCACACACGAGTCCCGCAAGGGCCGGTCCATGCACATTCCCGCATGTATCGCATCACACTTTGCCCGTCGCTGCCCGTTGCTGCCCGACGGGCGCGACCTGTTGTGGGGCCGGGCGCGTGGCGCGCAGAAGTGCCTTCTGCATGCTGCGTGTCAGGGCTCGGCGCACGGTGAGGACAGTCACGCCGAGAGCGCCCGCCAAGGCCTCAAGGGTGACCGAGGTGGGTAACCGGCTGAGATGCCCGGCCTCCCACCGCTTGAGCGTGACCTTTGAGAGGTGGATCGTTTCGGCCAGGCCGGCGCTGCTTAGACCGGCCAAGAACCGCAGCCGGCGCAGGTCTGAGCCGAGGCGGTCGGGGACGAGTAGGTCTGCGGGTGCGAGTCCGAGCGCCGCGGCGAGAGGTGGCAGCAGCTCGGGCCGCGGCTGCGCGGCCCCTCGCTCCCACATGGAGACCCGTTCCCCGCCGGCCACCCCAACTCTGCGGGCGAGTTCGTGCTGGGTCAGGCCCGCCCGTTCGCGGGCACGCCGCAGCACCTCTTGGTCGATTGTCGGTCCGGTGTCCATCGCGACACCCACATTAGAGCCGGGCCGACGCCCGGCCCGCGTCAAGCCGGCAGCGGCGTCGGCGTGGCGTGGCGTATTGGACTCGGGCGGGGAGGCGGGTCAGTCTGCCGACCGCGTGGGATGCCTACCTCCGCGATGGGACCTGCCACGGCCTGAGCTACCTTCGGGCTCCCAGATGGAGGAGGTCTCAGCCGCCGCCGCAGAAATCCTCCTACGCCAGGCCGACACCACCAAGACCCCCAAAAGCGTCAAACGATGAGCACCCAAGTGGGGTGAACCGCCCCGGGATGTCCGGAGACTCCGTTTGTTGGGAAGGTTGGAGTCATGCCAGGAGATACGAGGAAGCGGTACCCGGCGAGTTGAAGGAGCGGGCGGTGCGGATGGTCGCCGAGACCCGTTCCGATCACGACTGGGAGTGGGCCGCGATGGCCAACGTGTCCGACCTGCTCGGTGTCGGGACGCCGGAGACGGTGCGCAAGTGGGTGCGTCGGGCGCAGGTCGATGACGGAACCCGGCCCGGGACGAGCGCGGAGGAGTCGGCGGAGGTCCGCCGGCTCAACGGGAGAACGCGGAGCTGAAGAGGGCCAACGCCATTCTGAAGGCCGCAGCGGCTTTCTTCGGAGCCGAGCTCGACCGGCCCTGCCGCTGATCGTGGACTTCGTCCGCGCACACGCAGGCCACCGGGAATCCGGTGGCCTGCGGTGGGGTGTCGAGCCGATCTGCAGGGTGCTCACCGAGCACGGCCTGCCGTCGCCCCGTCGAGGTACTACGAGCACATGAACAAGCCGGCGACGGCCGGTGACCGGCGGGATGCGTTTTGATCAACGAGATCCGCCGGGTCCACTTCCGAGAACTACGGGGTGTACGGGGCGCGGAAGGTGTGGCTCGCGCTGAACCGGGAGGGGGTCGCGGTGGCGTTGGTGCACGGTCGAGCGGCTGATGCGTGAGACCGGTCTGGTCGGCGCGGTCCGCGGCAAGGTCAAGCGCACCACGATCGCTGGACCCGGCTCGGAGCGGGCCGCGGATCTGGTGCGCCGGGACTTCGGGCCGTTCGCGCCGAACGTGCTGTGGGTCGCCGACATCGAGCGCCACGAGGCGCTGTTGAACCGTGCGGTGGTGAAAGGACACCGCTTCCGGCTGGTCGCAGCGAGCCGGAAGAAGCTGAGGGCAGCCTGATCCCTGGGATGAGGGGGAGGGTGGAAGCAGCCCTGACAACGACGGGACAGGCCAGCACTGCCAGATGGTCTGGGTCCGGCTAGCAGGACGGGAAGGCGTACGTGAGGAACCAGCGGTTGAACGCCCCTCAAGAGATCCTCCAGCTCGAACCTGGTAGATCAGGGCTGGTTAGCAGCGCGCACCTGCACGGTGATGCCGTGCGGGGAACTCCTTGGCCGGTTGATGTCGCCGGTCGGAGGCCACGGTGAAGGCCTGCGGCGTAGCCGTGGCGATGTTGCAGGGGCATAGTTGGGCGCCGACCCCGTCAAGGGTTCGACGGTGAACGTGGGAACCATCCCGGCGGTCCCCTCACCGGTCGGCAGCCTGCTGGTCGGCGGGAAGGTGCGTCGCCGGCCGATGCTGCCGGATGGGGCGGAGGACCCGTAGTAGTCCGGGGCGGGAAAGCCGGTCACATGGCGAAGGGGTCCAGCGTGTTCGCAGCAACGAAGCGGATCAAGGAGTGCGCCGGTGAATACCGATGATCTGTGGCCCGACCTCGAAGAGGCCGAGCACCGGGTACTTGTGATGCAGAAGAAGCTGCACCGATGGGCGGTGGCCGATCCTGGGCCGTCGCTTCGATGACCTCGCCAACCTCGTCTATGACCCGGCATTTCCTTGTCGTGGCATGGGACCGGGTGCGGGTCAACAAGGGCGCACGAACCGCCGGGGTTGATGCAGTGGCACCTCGCTGCGTTGGTCCCTGGGCTGGGGTGGTGCTCGACCGGCTGCGTGATGATCTCAAAGCCGGCCGGTTCGTCCCTCAGCGGGTACGGGAGAAGGTGATTCCCAAGGCGTCCGGGCAAGGTTCGGCGGCTGGGGATCCCGACTACCGTCGATCGGGTCGTGCAGGCCGCGCTGAAACTGGTGCTCGAGCCGATCTTCGAGGCGGACTTCAAACCATGTTCGTATGGTTTCCGCCCGAGGCGCCGGGCGCAGGACGCGATCGCCGAGATCCACTTCCTCGCCTCACCTCACCCACCCGGAACTATGAGTGGGTGTTCGAGGCGGACATCAAGGCGTGCTTCGACGAGATCGACCACACCGCCCTGATGGGCCGAGTGCGACACCGCGTCGGAGATAAACGGGTTCTGGGTTGGGTGAAGGCGTTCCTGCGGGCCGGGATCCTCACTGAAGAGGGACTGAACCGCGAGACGGTCACCGGCACACCGCAGGGTGGGATCCTCTCACCGCTGCTATCCAATATCGCCCTGTCTGTCCTGGACGAGCACTTCGCCAACAAGTGGGCGGCGCTCGGGCCGGAATGGAAGCGCAGCAAGCACCGACGTGCTGGTGGTGCGGTCATGAGGCTCGTCCGCTACGCGGACGACTTCGTGGTCCTCATCGTCGGGCAACGCGCCGACGCCGAGGCGCTGTGGGACGAGGTTGGGGCGGTGCTCGCACCGATGGGTTTGCGCCTGTCGGTGGAGAAGACGAGGGTCTGCCACATCGACCAGGGGTTCGACTTCCTCGGCTGGCACATCCAGCGCCGGGACTGGCGAGGTCGAGTTGGCAAGAAGGCGATCTGCACCTACCCGTCCAAGAAGGCGTTGGCCTCCGTGGTCGACAAGGTGCGGACGCTGACTCGCCGGGCGAAACATCGAACGTTCGCTGACCTGCTGCGCCGGTTGAACCCGGTGCTGCGGGGATGGTGCAACTACTTTCGGCATGGGGTGTCCTCGCGGACATTCAGTTACGTCGATCATCTCGCCTTCTGGCGGATCGTCGGCTGGCTCCGCAAACGACACCCCAAGCTGAACATGCACACCTTGGTTCGGCGCTTTCTGCCCGGTTGGCAGATCCGCGCCGAAGGGATCGAGATGTTCCGGCCACGAGCGGTCGCCATCGTGCGATACCGCTACCGGGGCACCAAGATCCCCACACCATGGTCGAGCGCGCCGACACTGGGAGCACCCGCACCAGCGGTATGAACACGTGGAGAGCCGGATGCGGTGAAAGTCGCACGTCCGGTTCGGAGGGCGGGCCAGGGAAACCCACCACGCCGAAAGGCTGGCCGGGCGCCCTGGTCCGACCCCTACACGTACGTCTCGAGCTGGTCGGGGTGGGTGTACGTCGCCTTCGTCATCGACGCTTACGCGCGGCGGATCCTGGGCTGGCGCAGCGGCACCTGCATGAGCAGCCAGCTCGCAAGCGAGGCAGGCGCGTGACCGGCTCCGACGGCGAGGGCATCGACCGGGCGCAGCGTCGGTGAGCTCCTGCTCGATGCCGACCTCACCTCCCGGGCCATACTCTGGGACCCAGACCCCGACACCGCCAAAGCCAAGGTGCGCACCTGGGGTGAAGTCGTCGAGGCCGCAGCCGAGCTGTGGGCGGCCATCCCCGACCGCGACGGCGACCCCAGCATGGCCCGCATTGACGAGGTCGCCACGCGTATCCACCGCACCCAGCAGCGCACCGGGTGGCCAGGCGCCGGGCCGACCGACCCCCACCTGGAGCCGATCACCAACCACCTGGTCCGAGCAGCCGAGCTGGTCACCGCACGCCGCCACCCCACCGCGCCTCTGTCCGAGACTGGGCACCTCGACTCCGAGGCCGCCCGGACCCGGATCATGCACATCCTCTACGTCTCGTCCCACGGCGTCAGCACCGCGCTCAACGGGTACACGCGCGCACTCCAACAGCGCCTCGACACCCGCAAGGCACTCGCCCCCGGCGACTCACTCCCGCACGCACGAGACGCCAGGGAACGGATCGGCGCTGTCGAACGCCTCGCAGGGTCCTACCTGCACGCTCGTTGGCCCGCCGCCCTCTTCGATGCCCACCGAGATCCTCCGGCTCGAGCAAGCCCTCGCCCGATGGGACCTACAGGCCCATCGCAGCCTCGCGGCCCCACCGGTCGCCGCCAACTTGCGCGCCATCGTCGAAGTCCAACGAGACCTCGCCCTCGCGACCAGCGTCGTCACGGCTGCCGCCGCAAGCCGTGGACTCCTCGACCCGCACCAGCACACCGACCGGCTCCGCCCGCCCTGGCCAGCCTGGAGCAGGCCTGGGGACAGCTCGGCACGTACCTTGGGCAGATGATCGGACGTCAATACCGTCTCAGTCCCGGCTCTCGTTCCACGTCGCTAACCGCCGACGCTGAGAGGGCACCGCCGACGACCCAGAACTCCTTCTCGCCGGCGCCGACGTCCGGGCCGCCCTGCGCGACATCACCCATGACCAGCACGGGTTCGCCACCCCCGCGTCCATGGCCGACCGTGTCAACCTCACGGACGCTACGACCAGTCTGCAACGCGGCCTCAGAGCCGCCTAGGGTGAGGCGGCCCATGAGCAGATGGGACGCCCCAGCGAAAGGCAATCGCGTGGTCGTGTACTCGCGGCCGCACCGCATGGTGCGTGCGTCGTGGGCAACGCTCAAGCACAGATGTCCCGGGGGCGGACGCTGGCCAGCCTCGCCCTGGCTTGACCGGTGGTGAGGTCGCGTTTGCCCTGGCCGGGAAGCAGTTCGGCCAGCAATGCCTGGAGACGGCCGACGGTCTGAACCCGCCTCCGGGTCATGGCCTCACGGCGGTTGGTCAGCATCCGCAGCGCCTCGAGTTCCCCATCGCGTCGATCGGCACGAAGCCGCTGTTAATGAACGGCAGGATCATCAGGAACATCGGGGTGTCTATGGCCGTCTCGACGCTGTCCGCAGCCAGGCCCATGCCAACGGTCAGCCAGTGGTGCGCGAACGTGATCAGGACCAGCAGCCCGATCACAGCATGCACTCGAGCGGACCGGCATCGGGGCGGAACCCGAGCAGGAACGTGAAGCCGTCACGGTTACCACGGCGAATCCGGTCATGATGACAGCGCCCAGTACGTGCCGGTGGGCACGGACACCAAGGCGATGTCCCTGGTGCGGAACCGGGCGATGATCCCGGTGGTCGTGTCGTTGGCGGTCGAGATCGCCGTGCCGAGCGCGACGCTGGCGACCGTTATGATCAGGATGCCCGGCGATGAAGACCAGGTGCTCTCTGCGGTCGCAGAAGCCGGGCGCAGGTTCAGGGGCTTGGATCTCTGATCCTTTCCCCCTCTGATCCCCCATAGCCCTTACTCTGCCGAGTTACGCAACCTCCCATCAGCGCGACAACTAGGGCCTGAACTGCGGTTTCTTGCGTGGAGCCAAGGGGACTCGAACCCCTAACCGTCTGCTTGCAAAGCAGGTGCGCTACCAATTGCGCCATGGCCCCGATGGATCAGCGGTTCGGGGCCGACCGCACGTCGTCGGTGGCCTCGGACCACAGGCTCTGCTCCGCGCGCTGGTCACGCAGCTTCTTCCGGACGGCGGCGGCACTCGCAGCGGTGGCCGCGATGATGAGCAGTTTCCTGAGCATGTGCGGCTCCTCCAGCTGATCGGGGTGGGTGATGGTGGGCCTAACAGGACTTGAACCTGTGGCCTCTTCCTTATCAGGGAAGCGCTCTAACCGTCTGAGCTATAGGCCCGTCATCACCCTTCGACCGCCCCAGAGCTCCACCCTGACGCGACGCGACAGATTACCCCAGACGACGGCGCCCAATCAAAACACCTTCGACTCCGGCGCGGCCGTGGAGCAGCCGTCCGGGTCGGAGGAAGGCGATGGCCCGTCGTCCGCTCCGGGGCAGGTGGGCTGTCACGCCCGTGGCCGGGAGGGACGAGGCGGCGCGACGTGCGCCGAGCGAGCCTCAGGGCTGTTCGGGATTCTCGTATGCCGCTGGCCGCAGCTGCGCCTTGCGCACCCGCTCGACGTCGAGCTTGCGGCTGCGGTCGTAGCGGTAGATCCCGTTCTTCTCCTGCATCACATCGGTCAGCTGCGTGTAGCAGTAGCCGAACATCTCGGGATCGTCGAGCAGGACACCGGTCAGACCCTCGAAACGCTCGTGGAACCCTTCTTCGTCGCGCACGTTCTCCCCATACCCCCACGACTCGAACCGGTCGTTGCCGTCGCCTCCCCGCTCGGCCTTTGCGGCTGGGTCCCACCACACTCCGCCGAACTCGGAGACGAAGTAGGGCTGGCCGCCGTAGGGCTGGGAGATCGTCGCGCCGACGGGCTGCTGCGCGAGGTTGACGTAGGGATCACCGGAGGCGAGCCCACCCATCTGCACCGCGAACGCCTCCGGATCCTGTTCGTAGCTGTGCGAGTCATAGACGTCGGTCTGCAGCACCCGGTGTGAGTAGCCCGAGGCGTCGATCACCGGGCGGGTCGGGTCGGCCACCTTGGTGGCGAGGAACATCCCCAGCATCACGTCGTCGAGAACGGTGATCCGGTCGTGCAGCACCTGGTCGGTCTCGTTCATCGGACACCAGCCGATGATCGCCGGGTGGTTGACGTCCCGCTGCAGGACCTCGAGCCACTGGGTGATGAACGACGCCGTCGGCTGCTGGCTGTCCCCGGCCGCGCCCTGGCCGCGGACGCCCCAGTCGCCGAACTCGCCCCAGACGAGATAGCCCAGCCGGTCGGCGTGGTAGAGGTAGCGCTCCTCGAACGCCTTCTGGTGCAGCCGTGCCCCGTTGAAGCCCGCCTCCATGCCGAGCTCGATGTCCCGGACGAGGGCGGCGTCACTCGGCGCCGTCATCAAGGACTCCGGCCAGTACCCCTGGTCGAGAACCAGCCGTTGGAACACCGGCTCCCCGTTGAGGAGCAGCCTCCGGCCGTCGATGCTGATCGAGCGCAGCCCCGCATAGCTGTCCACAGTGTCCACCGGGCGACCCTCGGCATCGAGGAGCGAGACCTTGAGGCGGTAGAGGTGCGGGTCCGACGTGGACCACGGCCGGATCCGGTCCGACGGCAGCGTGAGGTGCACGACAGGCGCCAGGTCGAGGTCGGCCCCGGTGTTGCCGCGGACGACGCTTCCCACCTCGTCACCCAGCTCGACGACGACCGTGTGGCCCGGGCGGTTCGCGGACAGCACGGCCTCGACCGTCATCGCCCCTGCGGCGAAGTGCGGCGTCACCCGCAGTCGCTGGACGTAGGTCTCGGCCGCCCCCTCGAGCCACACGCTCTGCCAGATCCCGGTGGTCCGCGTGTAGAGCACGTCCGAGGCCTGGTACCACGTCGCCTGCTTTCCCCGCGCCTGGCGTCCGTGCCTCGAGTCCCGCGCGCGGACGACGACGCGCACTCTCGAACCCGGCTGCGCGTGGCCGCTCAGGTCGGCCGTGAAGGAGGAGAACCCTCCACGGTGGCGCAGGACCTCGTGGCCGTCGACCCAGATGGTCGCGTCGTGGTCCACGGCTCCGAAGTGCAGGAGCACCCTCCCACCGGACCACTCGGCCGGCACGTCCACCCAGCGCGCATACCAGACCGCTTCGAGGAAGTCGGTGTTGTGTATGCCGGATGCCTCGCTCTCCGGGGCAAAGGGAACCGTGATCTGGTCACGGAGCTCGGCGGCGCTGACCAGCCCCCGCTCGAGCCCGGTGTCACCCTGGTCCACCTCGAACTCCCACGTCCCGTTCAGGCTCACCCAGTCAGGACGGGTCAGCTGCGGTCGGGGGTGCTCGGGTCGCGGGATGGCTGTGGCGGAGGACGAGTCGGGGTCGTTCACAAATGACCTATCCACAAGGCGCGAGAGGTGGCAGGACGGCCGCGTCAGAGGGCCCGTGTCCGGCGGGACGCCATCGCCAGCTTCGTGTAGTAGGGCGAGCCCCAGGGCGCGCCAAGCCGCCATCGCATCAAGCCGCTCAGTCGTCGGTGAGGGTCAGCTGGATGCCGCCGACGAGGGAGGAGCAGATGTTGTAGAGGAACGCGCCGAGCGTCGCGATCGCCGTCATGAGGATGATGTCGATGACGCCGATGACGATGGCCAGCGAGACCACCCGACCGAAGCCGACGTAGTCCATGATGGTGAACGGGGCGGTCGTGACCGGCTGGATCTGTTGGATGACCCGGTCGATGTCGGCGAAGACGCCCATCCCCGACAGGATCAGCCACAGCACGCCGGTGAGCACGACCCCGGCGATGCCCGCGGCGACGGCGAGCAGGAACGACATCTTCATGATCGACCACGGGTCGACCCGCGCCACCGCGAGCTTGACCCGCCGGGCGGTCACCCGCCGTGGAGCGCTCCGGCCGGACCGGGTGCCACCCGGACGGCCATCGGTCCCCTTCTGGGCCGGGCGGCTCGCGCCACCGGCGGAGCTTGCGGCCCGGGAGGCACCCGCAGGAACCGGCCGGGTTGCCGTGGTCGTGGGCGCTCCGGATCCCGATGTCCCAGACCCGGATGACGGCGCCGGAGCACTTCCAGCAGGCCTGGCACCTTCTGCCGGCGAGGACGTCGGAACCGGGCGCGTCGAGGGGTCCGTGGACCCCCCGCCGGCAGCTCCAGGGTTCCCGCCCTGACCTGTCGTGCTCACTCGCTGCCTCCATCGATGTCGTCCGCTGACTCGGAAGTCTCCCCAGACGGTACGCCATCGGCCTCGGTCAACGCTGGATCCCCGACCTCGGGCGAGGCGGGCGCCTCGACGTCGGCCACCTCGGCGACGTCGAGGTGGTCGGCCTCGATCAGCGCCTCCACCTCGGCCTCGACCACCCGCTCGGCGTTGCGGGCCACGGCGACGATCGTGTCGCCCTTGTCCGGTGAGGCGAACCGCACGCCCTGGGTGTTCCGGCCGGTGCGGCGGACCTCGTCGACGCGGGAGCGGACGATCTTGCCCTTCTCCATGACGACCATGACCTCGTCGTCCTCGGCCACCGTCAGGGCGCCCACGAGGTCTCCCCCGCGGTCGGATGCCTGGGCGACTCGCACCCCGAGTGTCGCCCGTCCCTTGACGGGGTAGTCCGACGCCTGGGTCCGCTTGGCCACTCCGTTCTCGAAGACGACGAAGAGGTCGGGATCCTGGCCGGCCGGCACGACGGAGATCGACAGCAGCTGGTCCCCGTCCCGGAACTTCATGCCCGTGACGCCGGAGGTCGCCCGGCCCATCGGGCGCAGCGCCGCGTCGGTCGCGTGGAAGCGCACCGACTGGCCCTTGCGCGAGACGAGGATGAGGTCGTCCTCGCGGAAGGCCAGGCCGGCACCCACCAGCTCGTCGCCCTCGCGGAGGTTCACCGCGATGAGGCCGCCCGCGCGGGGCGAGTCGTACTCCACCAGCCTGGTCTTCTTGACCAGGCCGCCGCGGGTCGCCAGCACGAGGTAGGGGAAGGACGCGTAGTCCTTGATGGCCAGGACCTGGGCGATCTCCTCGCCGGGCTGGAAGGCCAGAACGTTGGCGACGTGCTGGCCCTTGGCGTCGCGCGACGCCTCCGGCAGCTCGTAGGACTTGGCCCGGTAGACCCGGCCGAGGTTGGTGAAGAAGAGCAGCCAGTGGTGGGTCGTCGTCGTGAAGAAGTGCTCGACGACGTCCTCCCCGCGCAGCTGGGCCCCCCTGACGCCCTTGCCGCCACGGCGTCGGGAGCGGTAGAGGTCGACCTTGGTGCGCTTGGTGTAGCCGCCGCGGGTGATGGTGACGACGACGTCCTCCTCCGGGATGAGGTCCTCCATCGACATGTCGCCGTCGAAGAGCTCGATCCGGGTGCGCCGGTCGTCGCCGAACTTCGTGACGATCTCGCCCAGCTCGCTCGAGATGATGTCGCGCTGTCGCTCCGGCTTGGCGAGGATGTCGGTGTAGTCGTCGATCTTCGCCTGCAGCTCGTCATGCTCCTCGACGATCTTCTGCCGCTCGAGGGCGGCCAGCCGGCGCAGCTGCATGTCGAGGATCGCCCGGGCCTGGGTGTCGTCGATCTCCAGCAGGGCGATGAGCCCCTCGCGGGCGGCGTCGACGGTCTGCGATCGCCGGATGAGCGCGATGACTTCGTCGAGCGCGTCGAGCGCCTTGAGCAGGCCGCGGAGGATGTGGATGCGCTCCTCCGCCTGGCGCAGCCGGAAGGTGGTCCGCCGGACGATGACCTCGACCTGGTGCTCGACCCAGTGGCGGATGAACGCGTCGAGCGGCAGGGTCCGCGGCACCTCGTCGACGAGGGCGAGCATGTTCGCCCCGAACGTCGTCTGCAGCTGGGTGTGCTTGTAGAGGTTGTTCAGGACGACCTTCGCGACCGCGTCACGCTTGAGCACGATGACGAGCCGCTGGCCGGTCCGGCCCGAGGTCTCGTCCCGGATGTCGGCGATGCCGGCGACCCTGCCGTCCTTGACGAGCTCGGCGATCTTCTGGGCCAGAACGTCGGGGTTCACCTGGTAGGGCAGCTCGGTGACGACGAGGCACTGCCGGCCCTGCAGCTCCTCGACCTGGACGACCGCGCGCATGATGACCGAGCCGCGCCCCGTCCGGTAGGCGTCCTCGATCCCCCGGTGTCCCATGACCAGCGCGCCGGTCGGGAAGTCCGGTCCCTTGATGATCCCCAGGAGCGCCTCGAGCAGCTCTTCCCGCCTGGCCTCCGGGTGGCGCAGGTACCACTCTGCGCCTTCGGCCACCTCACGCAGGTTGTGCGGCGGGATCTGCGTCGCCATGCCCACGGCGATCCCCGCGGAGCCGTTGACGAGCAGGTTGGGGAAGCGTGCCGGCAGGACGACCGGCTCCTTGCTGCGGCCGTCGTAGTTGTCCTTGAGATCGACCGTGTCCTGCTCGATGTCGCGGACCATCTCCAGCGCCAGCTGCGCCATCCGGCACTCGGTGTAGCGCGGCGCCGCCGCGCCGTCGTTGCCGCGCGAGCCGAAGTTGCCCTGCCCGTCGACGAGCGGGTAGCGCAGCGACCAGTCCTGCACGAGGCGCACCAGCGCGTCGTAGATCGCCGTGTCACCGTGCGGGTGGTACTGGCCCATGACGTCGCCGACGACGCGGGAGCACTTGTTGTAGCTGCGGTCCGGCCGGTAGCCCCCGTCGTACATCGCGTAGATGACCCGCCGGTGCACCGGCTTGAGGCCGTCGCGCACGTCGGGCAGCGCCCGCGAGACGATGACCGCCATCGCGTAGTCGATGTAGGACCGCTGCATCTCCGTGTTGAGGTCGATGGGCTCGATCCGGTCCGTCAGCGGCCCGGTGATCACGGTCTCGTCGTCGGGGCCGTCGGTCGGCGGCTGCTCACTCAAGGGGTTTCCTTCTCTCTCGAAGCCGTTCGCGTATGCCGGTCAGCCAGGACCGCGGACGGCGCACCTTCGCGCGGGGCCAGCGGCACGGCATACCTAGATGTCGAGGAAGCGGACGTCGCGCGCGTTGCGCTGGATGAAGCCGCGACGGGACTCGACGTCCTCGCCCATGAGGATGGAGAACATCTCGTCGGCCGAGGCCGCGTCGGCGAGCGTCACCTGCAGCAGCGTGCGCGTGTCCGGGTCCATCGTCGTGTCCCACAGCTCGTGGTAGTTCATCTCCCCGAGCCCCTTGTAGCGCTGGACGCCGTTGTCCTTGGGCAACCGGCGACCGGCCGCCGCACCCGCGGCATACAGGCCGTCGCGCTCGCGGTCGGAGTAGGCGAACTCGTGCGGCGCGTTGCTCCACTTGAGGCGGTAGAGCGGCGGCTGCGCGAGGTAGACGTAGCCGGCCTCGATGAGTGGGCGCATGAACCGGAAGAGCAGGGTCAGCAGGAGGGTGCGGATGTGCATCCCGTCGACGTCTGCATCGGCCATCAGGACGATCTTGTGGTACCTCGCCCTGGCCAGGTCGAAGTCCTCGCCGATGCCGGTGCCGAAGGCGGTGATGAGGGCCTGCACCTCGTTGTTGGCGAGGATCCGGTCGATCCGCGCCTTCTCGACGTTGAGGATCTTGCCCCGGATCGGGAGGATCGCCTGGGTGTGCGGGTTGCGGCCCTGGACCGCGGAGCCGCCGGCCGAGTCGCCCTCTACGATGAAGACCTCCGAGATCGACGGGTCCTTGCTCTGGCAGTCCTTGAGCTTGCCCGGCAGGCCGCCGGACTCGAGCAGCCCCTTGCGCCGGGTGGACTCGCGCGCCTTGCGGGCGGCGATCCGGGCCATGGCGGCCTGGAGTCCCTTGTTCACGATGTCCCTGCCCTCGCGGGGATGGGCCCCGAGCCAGTGGCCGAACTCGTCCGTCATGGCCCGCTGGACGAACCCCTTGATCTCCGAGTTGCCGAGCTTGGTCTTCGTCTGGCCCTCGAACTGCGGCTCACCGAGCTTGACCGAGACGACGGCGGTCAGCCCCTCGCGGATGTCGTCGCCGGTGAGGTTCTCGTCCTTGTCCTTGAGCAGGTTGTTCTTGCGCGCGAAGTCGTTGACGAGCTTGGTCATCGCCGCACGGAAGCCCTCCTCGTGGGTGCCGCCCTCGTGGGTGTTGATCGTGTTGGCGTAGGTGTGGACCGACTCGGAGTAGGCGGTCGTCCACTGCATGGCGAGCTCGAGCGAGAGCGAACGCTCCTTGTCCTCGGACTCGATGGAGATGATCTCGGGGTGGATCGGCTCGGAGCGCTTCGCGCTGACGAGGTGGGTCACGTAGTCGACGAGCCCGTTGTCGTAGCGGTAGCTGACCTTGCGCTTGCGGGTCCTGCGGAGCTCGCCGTCGGTGGCGCCGTCGCCGTCGACCGTCCCCTCGACGGTCTCCACGTCGCCCTCGGCGTGGTCGAGGTCCGGGTCCTCACTGCTCTGCGTCGAGGCCGGGTCCGGCTCCACCCGCTCGTCCAGAAGGTTGAGCGTCAGGCCCTTGTTGAGGAAGGCCATCTGCTGCATCCGGGCCCGGATCGTCTCGAAGTCGTAGTCGACCGTCTCGAAGATCTCGGCGTTGGCCCACCACGTGATCGTCGTGCCGGTGTCCTCGGTCGTCTCGCCCTCCTCGAGGGGAGCGACGGGCACGCCGTGGTCGAAGGACATCCGGTAGACGTGGTCCCGCTGGCGGACCTCGGCGTCGAGCCGGGACGACAGGGCGTTGACGACGGAGGAGCCGACCCCGTGCAGGCCACCGGAGACCTTGTAGCCGCTCCCGCCGAACTTGCCGCCGGCGTGCAGCTGGGTGAGGACGACCTCCACGGTCGAGATGCTTCCCGAGGAGTGGATGCCGGTGGGGATGCCCCGGCCCCAGTCCTGGACCCGGACGCTGCCGTCCGCGCGCAGCGTCACGTCGATCCGGTCGTTGAACCCGGCCAGGGCCTCGTCGACCGCGTTGTCGACGATCTCGGTGACGAGGTGGTGCAGGCCACGGGCGCCGGTCGAGCCGATGTACATGCCCGGGCGCTTGCGCACCGCCTCGAGACCCTCGAGGACCTGGATCGCGTCGGCGTCGTACTCTGCCGCGTCCGCGTCCGGCACGTCACTCGCCCGGTGCGGCATGGCCGAGAGCGTCGGCGTCGGCGGAGCCGGCGGTGAGCTGGGCGGTGTGGGGGGCTGCTCCGGGGGGACGTTGCCGGACGGGCTGGGCTGGTCGGCCTCGGACACGGTGCTCCTCACTGCACCGCTTGCCGGTGCACTCCGTCGGGGTGCCATCCCGCGGGGCGGACACCTGGTCCGCGCCTGCGCTCATGGCAGGCGGCCCGCGACGCCGGAAAGCATCCGAGTCGCTTGGCCGCGGGTTGACTCTCCATCTTACCTGTCCGGCCGCCCGAACACCCGTTCAGGAGCCCCGCCACGGCCAGTTTCCGGGAAATAGCCCCTTCTCCCGGGTCGGGGGTCAGGACCGCCCCTGTCAGGGCGGCACCGCGACGAATCCATGATCCACGACCGTCGTGCTCGACCGACGGTTGTCCACAGACCTGTGGAGTGCCGCGGGAACCTGTGGATGGCGTCCGAACCTGTACGCCTCCCTTGCGGGCAGGTGTCGATGGGCGTCTCACCCACCGGCTCCGGGACCCGTCGCCGCCGGGCGCCGGGGGTCGTTCGACCAGGCCGACCACGAACCCGGGAAGAGCGCCGCGTCGACCTCGAGCACCGCCAGCGCGAGGACGTGCTGGGCTGCCGAGACGCCGGAGCCGCAGTATGCCGCGACGGCACCACCGCCGGTCAGCTCACCCAGTCGCTCGCGGAGGACGTCGTCGGGCGGCAGCCGGCCCTCATCGGTGACCAGGTCCACGGCCGGCAGGTTGACGGCACCGGGGAGGTGCCCGGCCCGCGGGTCGACCGGCTCCACCTCGCCGCGGTAGCGCTCCGGCGCGCGGGCATCGACGAGCATGCCGCCCGACGGCCACTGGGCTGCCTCGTCGATGGTGAGCGTCGTGAGGTGCCCGACGGTGAGCCTCGGCTCCGTTGCCGTCCAGCTGACGTCCGAGCCGACCTCGAGCCTCCCGCCGGACGCGCCCCAGGCCGGCAGGCCGCCGTCCAGGACTCGCGTCCGGATCCCGGCCCAGCGCAGCACCCACCAGGCCCGGGCGGCCGCCCAGGACCCCGGCTCGTCATAGACCACGACGTCCTCACCGGGATCGACGCCCGCAGCGCCGAGCCCGCGCTCGAGCGTCGCCACGTCGGGCAGCGGATGACGCCCGTCGCGAGGGTCGTCGGCGTGCCTCGTCAGGACCAGCTCGAGGTCGAGGAAGCGGGCTCCGGGAAGGTGGCCCACGGCATACCGCTGCCGGCCGGCACCCGGCGGGTCCGCGAGACGCCACCGGACGTCGAGGACGACCGGCGCCCCGGCGGCAGCGCGCAGGTCCCGGGCGGTGACCAGGTGCTCGGCTCGGCTCACCAGCCGACCGTAGCCCCCGAGCCCCGAGCGGCCGGGCGGTGGCAGGAATCTCGCGGGCTCGACCCCGCTCAGCCGTAGGTGTCCCGCGGGCCGGGGCCCTGGGCCCGCCGCAGGCCCCTGCTCCAGCTCGGCGCGCTCGGCCCGTTGACCTTGAGCTCGCTCACCGTGCCGGCACCGACCTCCTCGTCGATCCGGGCGAGGAGCATCGAGGCGAGCAGCCGCAGCTGCGCCGCCCATGCCGTGGAGTCCGCCCGTAGGGTGAGCACCCCGGCCTCGAAGGACACCGGCAGCACGTGCGCCGCCACGTCCGCGCCGACGATCTGCGGCCACCGCCCCATGACCGACCCGGCCGCCACGTCGACCTGCCAGCCCCGCTCGGACAGGAGCCGGTCGAGCTGGTCGCCGAGCAGGGCCGGGTCCCGCCCGTCTCGCCCGGACCCCGACAGGGTGGGCTGGGTCAGGCCCGGTCGGCGGCGGCGCAGCGGCTTCAGCCCCGGCCGAAGACCCTTGTCCCGAGCCGTCTTTCGCGCCCGTGCCAGGGCGGCGGCGGCCGCCTCGGCCGCCGCGTCGACCACCTCCACCACGTCCACCACGTCGCTAGGGGAGTCTTCGGCCGACGAGGGCTCCGACTGCCTCAAGGCGTCATCCGTCGAGGGCTGCCGCGCGCGCGAGTGCGTCGCGCGCGCGCGTCCCCTGCGCTCAGCCAACCTTTTCCACCTCCCCGAGGCTCACGGCATACGTCACTCCCGAGTCTCGCAGCACCTCCGGGACGTCGGCCCCCACCGCGGCGGTGACGATCACCTGCTCGCAGTCGGCGATGAGGCCGGCCAGGCGCTCGCGCCGACCGGTGTCGAGCTCGGCGAAGACGTCGTCGAGGATGAGGACGGGATCCTCACCGAGGTCGGTGCGCAGCAGCTGGTATGCCGCGAGCTTGAGCCCCAGCGCGAGCGACCACGACTCGCCGTGGCTGGCGTAGCCCCTGGCCGGCAGCTCCCCGAGGGTGAGGACGACGTCGTCGCGGTGTGGGCCGACCAGCGACACCCCGCGCTCGACCTCCTGGTCGCGGACCTCATCGAAGGTGACCATGAGCTCGGCCTGCAGGTCGACGAGCTCAGGCACCTCACCGACCGCGACCCGCGCAGCGGCCTCCTCACGCAGGCTTGAGCGGTAGTGCGCCCGGGCGCCAGAGCGTCCCGCGCTGACGGCGTCGTAGGCGGATCCGAGGTAGGGGCCGAGGTCGCGCAACAGCCGCAGCCGCGCGTAGAGCAGCTGGGCACCGACCTGGGACAGCTGGGTGTTCCACACGTCGAGGGTGTGCAGCGCTGTGGCCCTGGCGTCGTCGGCCGGCTCGTCCGTGTGTCGCGGGCGGCGCGTTCCGCGGCGCAGGACCGGCGCGGCCGACCTGAGCAGGGCGTTGCGCTGCTTGAGGACCTTGTCATAGTCGGAGCGCACGCCGGCCCACCGTGGCTGTCGCTGCACGAGGAGGTCGTCGAGGAAGGCGCGCCGCCCTGAGGGGTCACCCTTGACGAGGGCGAGGTCCTCGGGAGCGAAGAGCACCGTCCGCAGCGCCCCGAGGACCTCGCGCGGCCGCGGCACCGGTGACCGGTTCAGCCGCGCCCGGTTGGCGCGGCCCGGCGTCAGCTCGAGCTCGAGAGTCGTCTCCCGCCCACCACGGTCGATGACGCCGCGGATCACGGCCCGGGCAGCACCGAACCGGACGAGGGGCAGGTCGGTGGCCACGCGATGGCTCGACAGGCTGGCGAGATACCCGATCGCCTCGACGAGGTTCGTCTTGCCCTGCCCGTTGAGCCCGACGAGCGTTGTGACGCCCGGCCCGAGCGGGACCTCCGCCGTGGGATAGCTGCGGAAGTCCGTGACGCTCAGGTGCCTGACGTGCACGTCACTTCGTCGAGCCGGTGCCGGACGACGGACCTGCCGAGGCCGCCTTCTGCGCCTTGCGCGCGGTGGTCTTCTGCGACTTCCGGCGCTCGGACCTCTTCTCGGCCGCGCGAACGGGGCCGGCCTCGGTGACGTTGGCCTTGCGCAGCTTCTCACCCTCGGCCGTCGACATGACCTCGTGCCCACCGAACTGGCCGCGCAGCGCGGCGACCATCTGCATCGTCGGCGAGACCTGCCGGCGTGACGCGAAGCGGGCGAACAGCGAGGCGGAGATGACCGGCATCGGGACGTCGAGGGCGATCGCCTCGGCAACCGTCCACTTCCCTTCGCCGGAGTCGACGGTGTAGTCCGACACGTCGTCGAGCGTGGCGTTCTCCTCCAGGGCCGCGACCGCCAGGTCGAGCAGCCAGGAGCGGACCACCGTGCCCCGGCTCCAGGCCTTGAAGGCGCCCGGGACGTCCTTGACGATGTCCTTCTTGGTGAGCAGCTCGTAGCCCTCGGCATACGCGTGCATGAGGCCGTACTCGATGCCGTTGTGGACCATCTTGGTGTAGTGCCCCGCTCCGGCGTCTCCGGCGTGGACGAAGCCCTCATCCCGCGGCCCCTGGGGACGCAGCGCATCGAAGATCGGCATGGCCCTCTTCACCAGCCGCGCCTCGCCGCCGACCATGAGTCCGTAGCCGTTCTCGAGCCCCCAGATGCCGCCGGAGACCCCGCAGTCGAGATAACCGATCCCCTTCACCTTGAGCGCCTTCGCGTTCTCGATGTCGTCGGTGAAGCGGGAGTTGCCCCCGTCGATGACGAGGTCACCCTTGGTGAGCAGGGCGCCGAGCCGTGCGATGGTCTCGCGGGTCGGAGCGCCCGAGGGCACCATGACCCACACCACACGAGGACCCTCGAGCCTCTTGACGAGCGCAGCGATCGTCGCCACGTCCGAGACCTCCGCGTTGTGGTCGTAGCCGACGACGTCGTGACCGGCCCGGCGCAGACGCTCGCGCATGTTGGCGCCCATCTTGCCGAGACCGATGAGACCGAGCTGCATGCCAAGGACCTTTCGTCGACGCGGAGGGCTGTTCCGCTCAGGTTACGCCGGGCCGGGTCAGCTCGCGAAGCGGACGGGCATGAGCACGTAGCGGTAGGACTCGTCCGCCTCGCCGTCCGCCTCGGCCTGCCCCGAGAGCACCGCCGGACGGCTCGGCTGGGTGAAGGACAGGCGGGAGTATGCCGTGCCCACGGCTCCCAGCCCGTCGAGGAGGAAGTGGGGGTTGAAGGCGATCTCGATCTCGGGCCCGGTCAGGCTCGACTCGACCGCCTCGGACGCCTGGGCGTCGTCGCCGGTGCCCGCGTCGATGGTGACCTGGCCGTCGCTGAACTTCAGCCGGATCGGCGTGTTGCGCTCGGCGACGAGGGCCACGCGCTTGACCGCCTCCACGAGCGCGGTGGTCGAGATGACGGCCTCTGTGTCGACGCTGCTCGGGAAGATCGAGGTCACCTTGGGGTACTCGCCGTCGAGCAGTCGCGTCGTCGTGCGCCGCTGCCCCGCCTCGAAGCCGATCAGGCCGTCGCCGCCGGCGGAGCTGCCGAGGGCCA
>JAABUZ0100003691.1_pt1 | contig 22188 bp, 24 predicted proteins | sample 5562091 | NCBI WGS metagenome assembly JAABUZ01 (sample SAMN12813069, study PRJNA571459) | rock metagenome | isolation source: Antarctica rocks | place: Antarctica: Victoria Land, Linnaeus Terrace sud | collected 2015-12-21
TGACGCTGTAACGTTATAACGTCTTGACGCGCGGCCGGGGCGGCGTCCTGCCCCACGCTCGCCCGTCGCGCGCCAATCTCCCCCCGCGCTGCGGCCCGCTTCAAGGGGCTCTCAAACTCCGTCGCCTTGCTCATACAGCGGCCCCAACCCTTTCCCCAACAACGGCCGTCGCCACGAGGCGGAAGTCCTCGGCCGCCTTACTCGCGTCGTCGTACTCAAACACCGTTTGGTGAAGCGACTGAGCGCGGCCCACGACGCTATCCGTGCGGATCGACGGCAAAACCTTCTCCCCAAACGTCTCCTTAAGGTCGTCCAGATACGAGAGGTGCATCTTGATCCGCCGATCAAGCTTGAAGGGGACGATACCGGAGAGCGTCAAGGTGTGCTCGACCAACGTATCCTCTAGCTTGTCGAACATTTGTAGTAACCCCTCGATGGCAAAGGCGGCCAGCTCGCACGGTACAAGCATCTCATTGCTTGCCAAAAGCGCGGCCTCCGTCACGGCGCTGTAGCTTGGTGAGTGGTCGAAGAGAATTACGTCGAAGTCGCGCACTTTCTCTAGCCCCTTGCGGAGCCGGTAGTATCCGCGCATCCCCTCAGCCGCAACGTGCTTGGCCGCCTGGTCGAGGTTCCCATCGGCCGGCACAATCCAGAGGTTGTCGCGTGCCTCGCGGATCGCCTCCGGCAAGGCGGCGCGGCCCATGAGCACATCGGTTAGCGTCGGGGCGGTGGGCTCGGGAAGCAAGGTGCTCGCGTTCGCTTGTAGATCACAGTCGATTATGAGCACAGGGACGCCACGCCGGGCGAGTGCGTGCCCGAGATTGGTTGCCAGCGTCGATTTACCGACACCGCCCTTGAAGTTGAGCACACTAATAGACCGCACGACACCTCCTTACTACGATGTTGTAACGTTCAATCGCTATAACGTCATGCTGCTAGAACGTCAAGACGTTTTGACGTTCTAGCAGCATAGCACCTTAACGCCAAAGAGGGCAAGCCTGGTAACTGGTTGGAAAAGAAGGGGTAGAGCTAGGGGAGTGTGACGTCGGATGTATAGCCTAGAGGGAAAGCATCGTCAAGGGCAAGGGTAAAGCCCTCGACAACGCTTGAGCGGAGTGTATAGCTACCGATGCCGGTCAACGCCATACCCATGCCGATAGCCGTCACGCCGTGCATATCGCCGGATGGATGGTGAGTAATATATAAACTGTGCATTTGGAAGAAGGCGCTTTCCTCAGCAAGCACAGAAAATGGAGAGTGACGCACGGCCTCTAGCGTGGGATCGGTCGCGTAGTCATCGGGGTTGCCTGTGTCCTCGGCCCGCCAGATATCCACCTGATGCAGTTCCGGCCAGAATACCCACACCTCACCCGTCCCGTTGCTAATGTACACACGGGCCTTTTCCGTCATCTCGGCACGGCCTTGAGAAGGGGAAGCCACTTCGATAGCGAAGTCCGGGGCAAAGGGAATTGGTTTGGTCCGGTCCCTGATGAGCGTTTGGCGAGCTTGGCGGTAGAAACCAACGTCGGGCAAAAGCCCGGTCTCGGCATGGGGGAACTTGTAGACCCCATCGGCCCCGGTGACGACGCCAAGACCGCGCGCCTCAACGTGAACGAAGAGGCGCGCAAGAAGCTTTGCCGCAAGGGCCGTCGCCTGCTGACCACTTCCTGCCATGCGGACAAGTACCCCCTGTACAACCTCGTATTGCCACTCATCATCCGGCAGGCGCAGCAAGTCGTCTACCCGCGCCGGGGGGGCGTGCGGGACAACCTCGGCCCATGGGGCGATAGGATCGCGTGGAAGAATAGATGTTGTGGCGCTCATGTGTATATCCTCCCACGATTATACAACGCGGTCAACTGATCGCTATAACGTCTTGCTGCTAAAACGCTACAACGTCCTAAAGTTATAGCTACATACCACCCCAATGCCAGAGAGGGCAAACGGGGTTACTCTGGCGCACGTCCCCGGTGCGACGCGGGGAAGTGGAGTAAATCGACGGCCTGGCGCTTGGTCGCCTCGCCGCACCGATCGTACCGCTGTGTCGTGGTGACGCTGGCGTGGCCAGCGAGCTGTTGCACGGTGCTAATGTCCGCGCGTCCGAATCAGCGCCAGTAGTCGAGGTGTCGTCGTTGCCACCTAATTCGTCCGTTCCTCTGCCCCGCTCACTCGCGGGTTAGCTCGCCCGCTGGGTCCTGCGTCACGTCCAGTAGCGGGTACATCAGCACGCGCTATAAGAGCCCCGCCCCGAGGCGTTACTTCACGCGCGCCCGTAGATACCCCTCCCAGGTGTTGAGTCCGGCACGAGTAATGTTGTAGTACCCGTTCCCTTCATCAATTCTGGTAAGCCGCCTCGTGACAGGGGCTCCCCCTTGGATGCCCTCGACGACAAGAGTGTCAGGGTCGACCCTATCAACGCGCGTGACTGAATCTAGGTTGCCCAGGTACATCGGATCGTCGTTCATCACGTATCCTTATCCATTCTCTTCACCGGAGTATTCTACGTTCACCGTATGCATTGCGCCCGGCGCGTTTACCACGGGCCGAGTCCGGGACACCCCCCTCACCGCCACGGCGATCACGCGCGGGCCTCATGAGTTGGCTTTCGCCGCAGTTTTAACAAGTCTCGCCGCCTGAGATCTGGTATGATCCCCCGTTGACAGGGCCGATGCACTCGCCGTTTGGGTCGGGAGCAGCGGATTTCTGGACAGTGTACCACCCAAGCGGGTGAGAACTGACCGTTCCGTCACCACCAACCGCGTACAGAGTCGCTCCCTGAAAACTCACGACCCCGTACTTCCAATAGGTGCTTGGTGGACTGGGTGTTGCGACCCACGCTGCTGCAGAGGACGGATCTCGGTACGGCGTGGGTGCGGTCTTATACATGTACTCGCCGGTCGTTAGGTTCTCCCATAGGAAGGCCGTGGTCTTGTCATCAATGTTATACAGAGCAACGAACACGTCGTCACCAGGCTGAAGCCGTGGGCATTTAGCTAGGCAGTAAGACGGACTGTTTGGCCAATCTCCCCACGACCAGAGGTAAACGGAGACCGACGGCTGGGCACGGCGCCAAGAGACCGTGCCAGCTTCGACAATGCCCTGACTTCCGCCCACGACGATTTGGGGGGCGAGCTCGCGATCCTGTGGGTCCGGTGGTGCTGGAAGGACAGCCCAGCGGGCAAACGCGCCACTGAACTGCTGGGTTTGTGTGTTATCCGATGTGCATGCAGCGTATCCTGACCATAAGTCGCCAGCCGAGAGGCAACCTGGCGACGAGGATGGGCCGTTGGTGGAGTCGGAGGCGGGGGCGTTCGCGGCGCTGAAGTCACCTGGTCGGTTATGTAGCGCATGTGCGCGCGCGTAGTTCCACAAGTTGAGCGCCTCGGGATCACTTGGTCGAGGTGGGAATGGTCCCACCATGGCAACTGGCGGGTGAGATATCGGCGCTGAATGGGACAGTGATCCTTTAGCCCAAGCAATGGAGGCGGCCAAGAGTACTAAAATCCATACAAACGCCCTGTTCGGTCTATACGCGCGCAGCGGCGTAGGCGGATTAGGCGGATGAGGGGGCGATACCTTGTGCAATGACGTCGGCGTTCCCCCAGTTGACGGCAAAGATATCCTTTGGGAACTTATGCTCGTCGTCAGGAACGCCAACAAGACGGCAAGGGCAATGAAAGTGGGGAGAATGGCTAAGAGATAGGGCTTAACTAGTGACGGTGGCACCACACTAGCCACAAGGTTGCCTAAAACATTGAAGGCTGCCGTGCTAACCCCTAGTACAAGGAGAAGTAAAACTCCCTTTAAAACGGCAAGACGCTTGTCCATGCGCCCCATCCTTCCTCAATGATATCCACCTTGCCATTCCCCTCACGCCAGCAAGAAAGCCAGCCGACGAGGCGTTTGAGAGCACATCAGAGTGTGGCATTAGACTTACTATATCTCACAACTTGCTACTTACGGAGTTACCAAGTCGGCAAAAGGTAAACCTCGACTAAATGGCGCTCTAGCCGATGTTGACGTAACTGGTATTGCCACCTCATGTAAGCTATTTCCCATCCACCCGCCCGGTACGTTCACTCCACCCCGTTTCCTGGCGAAGCGGCAGTCTGAGCTAACATGGATACACCGGCCACGAGGGCGCGACGCGCACCGGCTTGGAGGTCAAGGCACGAGAGATGCGCATGCTCGATAAACGCGGCGAAGGCGGTAACGGCGGCGGCAAGCACGGCAACACCGGCGAGGCCACGCGCGAGGCGTGAGCGCAGCCAGCAACTCCACCTCAACCAGTACGCGGAAAAGGAAGCGATCATGAGCAAACAACAAACGGCCTATACGGTGGCCCACAGCAGTAGCACCTACGGTGAGGCCACACCCTACGCCGTCGTCAGCACCGCCTCGGGCATGCCACGCCTGCCCGCCCATGGCAGTGAGGCGGCGGCGCAACAGACGGCCGACCGCCTCAATGAGGAGGCACAGCGCGAGACCGCGCGGCTCATGGCGGCGCAACAAAGTAAGGCCAAGGCCGACCGTCTCCAAGCGGAGGCGCGCCGGCGCGACAAAGGACAAGAGGACGTGACGGCGTGACGGCGTGACGCCGCAGGAACGGGAGACCCAACCGGAGCACGACCGCGCCGCCGGTAGCAGAGGCGACCGCGCCAACGCTGCCACGGCGTTCCTCGACGACCTGGGCGACCCCGACGAGGCCGCCGCGTTCGAGGCGTCCGTGGCCGGCCGCTAGCGCAATCCTGGGGCCATTACAGGCGACGAGAAGGGGCGTAGGTACCAAGCCCTACGCCCCTCCCCTTTTTACCCTTGAGGGGCGGCGAACTCGTCCACATGACACACGAACGGGGCAGGTGTATGTCCTCGGCAGTGGTGTTAGCATGGCCCCGTATGTCCGCTATGCTCCGCACGCTTACATACGTCACGTAGCGTTTTTCACATGCAACTCCCCAGCATCAGATCCCAGGCTGGTGCTGGAGCGTCGGGACTAGGAGTTTCCTTCTCGAAGGTCACCGTTCCTGGTGGGAGGACGTTCTTGGCACAATCAGTGAACGACGACGCGGGCAACCGGCGCGCTAATGTCGCACTACGGTAATACCATCGCGTGCCGGGCAAGGTCGGGTCCGGGGGTGCGAGGCCTATCATGGCTGCATCCTGTGGCAGGTAATGCACGGCTTCTGCTTTCATCGCATCTACCCCTGAATCCTGACCACAGTACAGCCGCAGGATTTCCATCGCATGTCCTGCGGCATCAAAATGGATATCGAATTGATCATCGGGACTCGCGGGGGGTGGGCAATACCCCCACCACGACGATGTGCGATGGCTCAACGCATCGGCGTTACGCGGGGGTCCAGCGAAAGCGACGAACGACGACTCCGGATCGCCAAGCATAGGATGCAACAGGACGGCATGGCGGTCATTTGTGCGGTCACCACCGGGCTTGGCGGTAAGGGAACGATGCGTTTGCTTGTGAGTGCGTTCCCTAGGATCTGGTGATGACGCATTGCGTGATAGCACTGTTGTCGTTGGTTGGTCTGTCGTAGGGGAGGCAGATTGGAGCGCAGACGTAGCAACGGATAGCACTCCAATCCCGATAAACCCAACCACGATCATCTTGACCATACTCCTCCCACCCCGTTTCTTCCCACCGATCTGCCGGGCAGGTTCTATGGGTCTTGGTACGGTCGGCGTGAACGATGGGGAAGGAAAGCTAAAGCTAAGGGGTACCCCACAGGCCGAACAAAAGTTGCTAGTGGACCCGGCGCGGCTACCACACGCACCACAATAGGCGTAGGAAGGTTGAGGAACAGGGGTTGTCATAGACGACGGGGTAAACGTAGAGGACGCCGATGGTATAGGCATTGTTGCGCGTTGGTACGTGACGACGACCTTGCCGCCCGTAATAGAAGCCCCCCACAACAGCGTTCCTCCAACCGGCGTTTTGAGCAGATTCCGCAACGGCCTGTTCTTGCTCGCACCCTGGAAGGTGCTCGCCACCGTATAGCCGCGCGCTGCCATGCGGGCGGCGTCCTTTTGGAATGCCTTGACGTTCTTGTAGGTACGCACGACCATCGCCGTTGTTTGCCGACCCATAATAGTATCTTTAGTCAATCCCATCGAACATGCATCGTCGCTCCTCGCAAGCTCTCAGGCTATACCTGGGGTAACGACTATGTATCACACCACTTCGTTGTACTGTACGCACACTGCAACATCCATAGCCATCCCCTAAAAGGGCTAGAACTCTACCCGGCACAGACCAAGACCGGCGAGGGATGACCATGATCACGGGCAACGTGATGACCTCGATTGAGCGTTGCCCATCACCGCACCATGAAGCTCATCTGGCCGATCCCCTGGATGTCCTTGCCAAACACACCACTCCCTTCACGGGGAAGCGCGACGACCTGTGTTGGCCGAAAAGGCCATCTGGATACCTGCCGAGTGCTGTATCGCGTATAATAAAGCAAGCGTATACTGTACCGCATGGCGTAGTTAATAGGCCCTGTGGTGCCGTGTCAAGCGCTACGGTGGTCGCTGCTCTCTAAGCAACAGTGCCCGCTACGAGCAGGTCGGTCGGCTCCCCGCTGCCATACGTTGGGCCGACCGATTTTGTTTACGTACCTTACATAACAAAAGGGCGCGGCTCCTGGTTAACCAGGAGCCGCGCCCTTTTGTCCTTACATCGCGCTAACCTGACCGATGCGCGATTGCCACCACGGAGCCGCACAGGATAGCCAGTCCCTGGTCATCAATGGGTCCACCCCAAAGATGAATGAGACCGGCCAAAGCCAGCACGACACCGTAGGGCACCATGTTTTTCAGCATGGGCTACCCTCCACTGGGAACAGTGAGGGCAAATGCTAGCTCCCAGTCGCTCTACCAGCACCACCCGCTACGAGCAGGTCGGTCGGCTCCCCGCTGCCAACGTTGGGCCTCCCTCTGCTACTCCAAGTATATAGCGCCGTGCTACCAAGCTCTATCTTTGCACTTTTTGTTTGGCTACTACATCTTGGGGTTAATCGAGCTGTCAAGCCGCAAGATATAGGGCTAAACAGGCAATCTACTTGATTATAATCGAAAAGTGCAAAGATAGTGACCAAGTAAAGTCTCGTACATTTGCGAGTAATTCACCCATCAGTCCGCCTCCGATCTCGCAACGCCTGGACACGCACCCGCGTCTGCTCGCGCTTGCGCTCCTCCCGGCATATATCACAGTAGCCCGACACTGGCCCGCGCTCGCCCCGAATGACTGTTTCCCGCTCGCCGCAGGCCGCGCACTTGATGCGCCGCTCCTTGATCGCCATGACCCTCACCCCCTGTAACGCTAGTTTTAGGAAACTAGCGTTACATCTTTGGGACCGCCTAGTGGTCGTGATAATCCTTGCTTGGCGCACGGCCGCGCCGGCGTGCGGGCCTCCTCCTGAGCCTGGGCCTGGGCGCGCTCCTGGGCGGCGCGTAGCGCGTCGTTCCCGTCCTTCGCGCCGGCCGGGGGCCAGATCGCGCGCTGGGTGCTCCGGCATGACCCTTAACGCCTGGTCAATGATCGTCCCTGTCGTCGTCGTCCATCTCGGGCGCGTCGTCGTCGGGATCGAGGCAGCGCACCGCGCAATACCACTGCCCGCCTGGGTTGGGATGCAGCGGGCTCGCGTCGCGGTAAGCGGGATGCACCCACACCGTATCACCGCAGGTGAAGCAGGGGACGCAGAACACCAGTGACTCCCAACGGGCTCACCCGCCGCGCCCCGCCGTCGCCACAGGAACCGCGTCATGGCTGCTCGGAGGACTGTGCGCGCCTTGCGGCACGGCGGCGCTCCTTGCCGAGGCGCGTGTACTCATTCTGGCAGGCGCGGCAGCGGGAAAACAGATACACTCGTCCTTGCTGCTGGCGCGTCCCGAAGTCCTTGATGGGGCGCGCGTCCTTACAGCCGTGGCAGTAGCGCATGCCCTCCGGGATCTCGACAAGGGGCGGCAGATGTGCGCGCCCGTTGATGTTCTCAGCCACGCGCCCCTTGCGTCGCCTATTTCCCTCAGCGTCGCGGCGCACATTGACCACCGACCAGCCGCCGGGCCGCCGTCTGTCCCGCTGCGGGCCGTACCCCGGCCCCCACTCCCGCGCCTTCTGTTCCGCTTCCTCGCGTGTCATCGTGCCGCCCTCCCTCGCCCTACAGAATGAGCGCAAACCCGCCCTGCACGTCGGTCACTTCGGCCTCTACGTCCATGCCGTACGTCTGAAGCCAGGCGCTCCCGAACGCCCCGCCCGCCGCTTCTGTGTCGCCGTCTTGCAGCGCGTCGAGGGCGTTGATTAGCTCCTCGTTCGCGCCGTCGATGTGTTGATCGCCGATGTTGCGCGGCCGGGACCGGCTCTCGTTGTACGCCTGCACCAGCACGCGCGCCGCCGCCACGGTCAGCCCGCGTTCCTGTATGCGCGGCCGGAGCCGCTGGATCGTGGCCTGTAGGTTCTGCTCGTTGGCGATCCCCTGCACGCTGATCCGCAGTCCCGGTGTCGAGCGCCCTACGTTGCGCGCCTCCCCGCCCCCTTCCTTCTGCCACCGCTGCACGGTCCTGACACTGACGCCGAGCTGGCCGGCCAGGTGCTTGTTGCCCTCCGCGACCTGGCGCCGCCCCTCACCGCCGCCAAGCTGCTGCACCACGCCCCGGATCGCCGCCGGCGTCAGCTCCACCTCGCCCGCCTCCCGCATGAAGGCTTGGCGTAGATCGGCCCCTAAATCGCTCACCGTTGGCCCTCCCCGTCGCACTCCCGGCGCCACGCCTCGGCCCCACCCACCGGAGGCCAGCACGCGACACACAGCCACTCATCGCCCCACAGCACATGACGGCGTAGACGATAGTCCGTGCCACGACAGTCGGGGCAGGGGCCGGCCACACGTTTAGGGACGACGGGAGGAACAGGGGCGCCTACAGGAGCGTCCACACACGCGGTAGACGAGGGCGCGTCGAAGGCAAAGGGCACTGAGCCAGCCTCGCCCCTCAGATCGGACATGTCTTACCTCCCCCTCCCTTGGCACTCTGCCCCTCACGCATCCGCCGTAGGCGTTTCTCCCTCATCCTCAGCCGCTCGACCACCTTCCTCTTCCTGCTCCTGTGTTTTAGCCGGAGGACCCCAGTTGTACGCTTGGCGTCGGTGCAGCCCTAGTTCTTGCGATTCAACCCACTCCATGACGATCACGCGCAATGTTGTCGCGCGGTCTAAGCCGCGCCGCTCCGCGTAGCTATCAACCATGGCCCCCGCTTTGTCCGGGAGTCGCAGGAGCGATTGCCAGGTCATTTCTCCATCCTTCCGCCGTCGCGGCATTAGCCGTTACCCCCTTATTCTACACGCTACTAACTGAAACATAGTTTATAACGTGTTACTATCTACTCATAAGAGTTCTATGGCCCCTTATGAGTGCTCACACGTCATGCATAGCATACGGGGTAAGGCACTGTATACGAGGGAAGGGCGTTGCGATGAGAGCGGCGAGTCCGAGACGGACACTCGTTCTAAGTGATATCGTATGCTTACACGTTAGCAGCACTCTAGCGATGGCCCGCATAGATTACCGACTATGGCGCGACGGCGACGAGGTACCGAATACACAGCAGCAGGCCCGGCAGCAGCGCCGGCGCCAGGTAAGGGAACCGGCCATGGACCGTTATTGGACCCAACGGAACCGACTACACCCCGGCGTTTACGACATCGACCACCCCCAGCCCTGGAGCCAGAGCCTCGACAATCGCGGCCCAGGGCACGATAGCGGGCGACGGGTAGCGATCCGGCTCATGCAGGACCCGCACGCCCGCATCTATGAGCAGGCGCAGGTGGCCCGGCACGGCCGGGTGCTGGTGAAGCGCCCGCTTGAAGCAGGGCGCCGCGATGGTCGGCGTGCCGGCCCCGAGGGCTTCACACAGGACGCTCGCCGCCAGGGTGTCCCCGATACCGAGCGCCCACTTGTTGAGCGTCGTGAAGGTGAGGGGGGCGACGACAATCCGATCCGGCTTCGGGAAGGCATCAGGCGTCCCAGGGGTTTTGTACTCGCTGCGGATCGGCGAGCCGGAGAGCTGTTCGAGTTGCGGCCGGTCGATGAACTGCATCCCCTGCGGGGTCGCGATGATATAGACCTGCCAGGCCGGCCGGGTGGCGCGCAGGAGGGCGATCAGTTCGGCCAGGTGAGCGGCGGGCGGCGCGCCGCAGGCAATCAGATACACATTCATCCGCTACCTACATTCCCCCACGAGGGCGAGGCGCGAGCCCAGGAGATCGAGGTCCTGGAGATTGACGCGCGACTGGGCCTGCTGTGCCCACGCGCGCGCCGTGGGCACAATCGCCGCGGCGGCATCGTAGTCGCGCCGCTGGACGTGGGCCGTCGCGAGCGCGACGCCGATGGTCGCGCGGCGGCGCAAGGCGCGCGGGTCCGTGAGCGCCAACGCCTGCTGCAACACCGGGATGGCGTCGCCCGGCCGACGCAGATAGACGAGACCCGTCCCCCGATAGCTCGTCAGGCGGGCGCTATCAAACCCGCACCAATAGGCGTACTCAGCCGGGTCGACCTGCCGCGCGAGGGTCGCGGCCCGCTCACTCGCCTGGTGGTGTCCGCGCACATCGCGGAGGTGGGCGCACGTTTCGGCCTCTACCACCGCGAGCCAGGCGCGGATCGTCGGGTTCACGCGCGTTCCCGCGCGTGCCACCGCCTCTTGGATGGACGCCCGCGCGCCGCGATGATCGCGCAGATGATTGGAGAGCAGCGTCAGCCGCCCCAACGCGGCCACATGTACGGCCACGTCGCCCGACTCGTGCGCGGCCTGGATGGCCGCGCGATACGCGGCCAGCGCGTCGGCCGGCGCGTCGTCATCGTAGGCGATGGCTCCCGCGATCTGCGCGACCTCGCCGGTCAGCGCGCACAGCCGCACGCGCACGGAGGGGGCCATGCCGTACCCGGTGAGCAGCCGCCTCAGTGTGTCGAGGTGCGCGCCAACCGCCGGACGCAGGTCGGGCGTCGCGACATGGGCGCGAAGTTGCCAATAGGATTGTGTCATGGCGTCGAGTGAGGGCAGGATGGCGCTGTCGATGGACGGACGATCCAGCGCGTCGAGGAGGATCTCCGACACGGGAGACAGGGGTGCGACGAGGGCTGCGCCTGCGACACCGAGCACGGCGAGCATACCGCGTCGCTTCATGCCCCTGTCTCCCGCGTCGGTTGCCTCAGCATCGGTTGCCTCTCCTCTCTGTCCGTCGTACACCAGACCCAACGCGTCCGCCGGCAGGCCAAAGAACGCGCTCAGGCGGCGGCGGGTGTCGGGGCGCAGCGTGCGTCCCCGTTCCGCGCGCTCGATGGTGGCGAGCCCCAATTCGCACAAATCGGCCAGTGCTTGTTGCGACAGATTGCGTCGTTCGCGCGCCTCTCGTAGCGGATGCATCCAGTCTATCCTCCGCGTGGCGGTTACGGATACCTCTACACACGAAATGATGGGTTAGTGATGGGTTGTCCCCCCATGATAGCCGTAGGATGTAATTACGTGCCAATCCACTCTACCCAACGAGGACTGCCATGAGTACATTGCCTATCCTGCCCGAGGTGCTACACGCGCTGTCCCAAGCCCCGGCCTACATGGGGATGGCGGTACAGACCCACGAGCAGATCCTACGGTGGGTTGCGTACAATCTGACCGCCGTATCGCCGCACAACCACTGGACCCAGGACGGTCTCCAGCGGCTCATTACCAACACGCCCATGAGTTATGATCGCTGGGACGCGCTTCCCCCAGTGCGCGCGCATCGGCTCCTGGATGCGCGGGGGCGCTCCTACGTTGGAGACGAGCACCTAGCGGAAGTCGCCGTGCTGGCGATGGCGGCCGTCCGTGGTCATGTCGTGCGCCGCAAACGCCGCGCCTTGAAACGCGCCGCGGCTCGCCCCGCCGCCAGCCCCGCCATGGGCTATCCGATGCCCTACCCATACCCCCAGCCGAGCTATCACACGCCGGCGACGGGGCTACGTCAGCCGTCCGAGGGCGGCGGCATGGGCGTCCCGCTCGGGGCCGTCCTACGCGCGCTCGGAGCCGCCGGCGGCGCGGTGGGCCTGCTCAGTGGCACCGTGGGCGCACTCGGGGCCGCCGGCGGCGCGGGGATCGGCATGGTGACGCGCGCGAACGGCGCCGCGTCGGCGCCGGCGACACGGACAACTAAAGGGGCCATGTCGCTGCACGAGTTGAAAGAGGCCGGCTGGCTCACGTCGAACGGCTGGCCGGTGGGTACGGCCTACAAGCGCCTGGTCACGATCAACCATGAAACGCAGTGCGCGCACGTCATGGTCAGCGGAAGCCCTGGGACGGGCAAAAGCAAGACGCAGCTCGTGCCCTGGACGTTCAGTGAGATCAAGCTCCCCAAGCGGCTGCGCGCGTCTATGGTCCTCATGGACCCCAAACCCGACGCCGAACTGACCAACACGACGATAGCCGTCATGGAGCGGGCGGGCTGGCGCGTGTGGGTCTACGACCCGTTCAGCGTCGGCTCGATGCGCCTCAACGTGCTCGGGCTCTGCGCCGACGCCGAGGAGGTCGAGGCCCTGATCGACGCCTGGGTGATCGGGGTGATCGGGGTCGACCATCCCACGATCGGCCAGCCGACCAAGCGCGTGCTGACGGCCGTCGCCAACCACTTGCGCACGGAGGCCGGGGACAACGGGGCACGCGTGTCTCTGGCCGACGTGGCGCGCTTCGTCAAAGACGACGAGGACGGCGACGCCTGTCTGGTCCTGGCCGGGATCAAGGAGAAGGCCAAGGGCATCACGGCAATGGACGGCGCACGGGACGCGACGCGCGTGCTGCTCAACCCCAACGTGGCCGCGTCGATGGACGGCAACGACTGGGACACCGCCGCCTTCCTGGCCGTGCCGACCATCGTGTACGTGCCCATCGCCATGGGCAAGCGCAAGGCGTCCCGGCCCTTCTTCACGACGATCTTCCCCATGATGTTCAACGAGTTCACCCGCGCCTCCAATGGGCTCCCCCTGAAACGGCGTGTCCGCATCCTCGCCGACGAGTTCGCCAATATGTCGCCGGTGAAAGCCTTCGATGATTTCATCTCCGCCGTGCGCTACCTCAACATCGGGGTGGCGGTGGCATCGCAGGGCGTGAGCGATATCAAGGTCATGTACGCCGGGGACTGGCCCCGCATCGAGGCCAGCCTGACCACGCGCCTCCATCTGCCGCGCAAGGGCACGGCGATCATCAGCCAGGAGGCTGCGGCCCCCATCGTCGTCACGACCCGCTTCTGGCAGCGCGACCCGCTCATGAGGCTGCGTGTGCGACTCGGCAAGCGCCGGCTCACCAAGGCGCTGGCGCTGGCGCGACAACTCCGGCAGCGGCAGCCCCTCCCCGCGACGGCGGCGGCACCCCTCATGGTGGAGCCTCCACAAGTGGAGGCCACCGAGGATACCGAGGACACGACGGAGCCGACGCCGGCAGAGACCGAGGGGCAGCCGGCCCCGCACGCCGCGCTCGGCGACACGGCCACACCGGTATCCATCGGTGAGCTGCGAGCAGCCAGGGCGGCGCGGGGAGCCACGGCTATGGCCGCGAGCGCCGCGCCGGCGGGGATCGACCAGGCCGACGACACCAGCGACTATTCCGCGCGGAATGAGAACGCCGACGCCCAGGACGCCGGCGCCGTCGCAACGGCCACCGGCACGGAGGGTGCCGGCGCCGGCACTGGCACCGACGACGTGCGAGAAGCCATCTGGGCGCTGCACGCGGAGGGCCTTTCGCAGCGCGACATAGCGCGCCGGGTCGGGAAGTCGGTCGGCACCGTCAACGCGCGCATCAAGGAGATGGGGCTGTGAGGGGCGTTCAAGCGGCGTTCAAGCCAGGGCTTACCCCCGGTTCAACGGGGTGTTCAAGCGCATGTTCAACCCCTGTTCAGGCGGGTGTCACACACTCAGGGACGCCTATTTTACGCCTGCGCGGGCCACCAAGGGCTCATGGAGCGATGGAGCGGTGGCAGCGTTCAGCCCGACACACGCCCCTGACCCAGGACACACGACAACGCCTGTCAGCCCACCTACACCACACCACCCTATCCAGTAGGAGACACAACACCATGATCACCGAGACAACCTACGCGCTGCACACCATGACCCCCCATCTGGCACCCTACACGTCGCGCGCCCTGACTACGGCGCACGGGCTGGTTAGCCCGGTCATCGCAGCGGCGGGCGACGGCGGCAACATCTTCGATCAGCTCTTCGGGATCGGCGACGACCTAAAGACTGCGCTCATCAAGCGCGGCGTCGGCGTCGTCGCCTCGCTCGCCGTCATCGGCGTTGTCCTCATGATCGCCGGCCAGCAGATCGGACGCACCATCGTCGGGCGCGTCATCATGGGCCTGATCGCCATCTTCTTCATCCTGGGGCCGCTGCTGACCTACCTAGCCGGCAAGTTCGGGCAGATCTCGGCGGGGGGGTAACATGGCGGCGACCGAGCACGAGCAGACGCCCTACGCGCGGGTGCATACCAAGCAGTACATCGACCGCGCCCCCGGCCCCCTGGCGGACCTGGGTGCCCCCTGGGATCAATTCGGCTGGTTCGCGCTCTCCATCGCGGCCGGCGTCGTGCTCGTGTTCCTCGTCATCGGCGCGGCCGTCGGGGATGCCCTTGATGTCTCCATACCCGGTGTCGTCCTCGGGGTGACGCTGGCCTACTGGTCCACCACGGCGCGCGAGCCCTACCTGAAACAGTTGGAGGCGTATCTGGAGCGCCGCCGCCGCTACGCCCAGCACCCGCCCGCCAACCCGCTGGCGTCCTGGGCGCCGGCACCCCTGCCCGCGCGCCCCTCCGCCCTTGGCCGCAACCCGCGCGCCTGGGGGCCGGGGACGGTCGCGTGGGCGGTATGGGGGGCCACGGCGGGCGCGGCGGCGCCGCGCCGCTCCCTGGTGGCCCTGGGGAGCCGCTGGGCCATGCTCACGGCCCCCGCGCCGTCCTGGAAGGTCTTGGGCGGCAAAGAGGACATGCGGGGGAACATCGCCGGCGGCGGCCTGTCCGTCGACGACGACGGCCTGCTGACGCGGCCGGACGGGCGGCTGGTGGAGGTGCGCGCTGTGCAGGCCCTCAACCTCTCGGGGCGCGACGACGACGATCAGGCGCGCATCCTCTCGCTGTTCGCGGACGCGGCCGCGCTGCTGGCGCCGGAGCAGCGGGCGCGTGTGGTTATCGACAACCGCGCCGTGCGCGGGGACGCGGCCCTGGCCGAACTGGACCGCCGGCAGCGGGGCGTACCGGGCCACCTGCCGACCGCCGTGCTCCTGGCACTAGAGAAGGAGTGGTACGCCCGGCGCTACGCGACGGACATCCCCGACCGGCGCGCCTATCTGACCCTTGAAGCGCGCCGGCCGGTGGGCTTGGAGGCTGTGCGTGGCCGCTTCCAGCGCGACAAGGCGGGGCTGGCCGAGGAGCGGCGCACCGAGTTCGGTCATTACCTGGCCGAGGTGACGCGCTTCTACACAGCGATGGGCCTGGACAACCGGCGCTTGACGCGCGCGGAGGTGGACGACCTCCTGGTCCGCTCCATGGCCGCCGCGCCGACCCACGACGGCGCCCCCCCCGAGGGGATGGAGCCGCGCCGGGCGGTCCCCGGCAAGCCCGCGTTGACCGAGTTGCACGCGGCGGCGACGGCGCTCGACCTGCGCGAGCGCGCGGGCTACCTCACGATCACCGGGCCATGGGGTGTGCGCTACGCCCGCTCCCTCTACGTCACGCGCCTGCGGCAGACGGCCTACCCCGGCTGGGTCAAACCCCTGCTGGCCCTGCCCCATGCCCGCATCGCCCTCACCATTGAGGGCCGCGATCAGAACCGCGAGGCCGGGCGCGTGGAGCGGCTGGCCGGCAAGGCGCTGGCGCTCAACGACGTGCGCGAGGACCGCACCGGCGGCAAGAAGGTCAAGCTATCCCGCGCCGAAGCGGAGCACCAGCGCACGCTGGACGAGACCGAAGACCCGGACACCAACATCTTCCGCTTCTCGCTGATCGTGACGGTGCTGGCCGACTCGCCGACGCAACTTCAGCGGCGTGTCGCCCTGGCCAAGGCGGCGCTGCGCGGGGCCAAGTGCGGCATCGGGCAGGGCTGGTTCGACCAATTGGAGCTGTACCGCGCCACGCTGCCCACGGCGGACGGTGGCAACCTGCATCTGCTGCGGGACATGACGGCCGCCGTCGCCACGACATTCCCCTACCACACGGACAATCCGGGGCATACCTCTGGGATGCCGCTGGGCGTCACGGCGGACACCCACGAGCCGGTCTACCTCGACCTCGACGCGTCCGACATAGCGACGCAACAGGTGGGCATCTTCGGTGTGCCCAACTCGGGCAAGTCGGTCATTATGAACGAGCTGACCAAGCAGACGTTAGCCGAGGGCAACGGGGCCGTGGTGTTCGACTCCACCGGCAGCTACCGCCCCCTGTGCGAGGTGTGGAAAGGGACCTACCTGACGCTCCTGGACACGGAGACCGGGGCGACGCCGCCGGCGCTCAACCCCTGGCAGATTTGCGCACGGCTCAACCCCGAGGCGCGCGTCAGCGAGATGCTGACCCTGCACGAGACGTTTTTCGGCCGTGGGGAGAACGTGGAGCGACTGACAAGTTGGCAGTACGCTACACTGGCCCAGGCGATCCGCGCCGTGTATGCCCGCGATCGCGGCCCCGATGAGCACCCCTATCCATTGGAACGCGAGCTGATCGCGCACCTCAAAGGGCTCAAGGTGGCGGTCGCACGCAAGGTGGAACTGGAAAACATGATGCTGGGCTTCTCCGAGTACGTCGGCGACGGCATCTACGCCTCGCTGGCCGACCGCGAGATGGAAGCCGACGTGCTAGCGCAGATGGTGGTGCTCGACGTGCGCCACTGCAAAGGCAAGATCGCCGTGGCGGCCTTCCGCATCATGGAAGGGCTCATGGAACTGCGCACGGCCGCGCGGGCGCACCTCAAACGGGTGGACGGCCGGCCGGCCATGGAAGCGGAGGTGATTGACGAGGGGCACAACATCATCGACGTGGCCGCCGAGCACATCGGCCAGATCACGCTACAGAGTCGCCACAAGCGGCGGCGCGTCTTATTCGGGACGCAATACATCACCCACATGAAGGCCAGCCCGCGCGCCCTGGACATGCTCAACACGCTGCCCGTGCTCATCGTGTGCAACACGCGCAACGAGCAGGTGGGCGTCGAGGCGGGCAGCGCGTGGCTCGCCAAGACGCTGGGCATCACCGAGCGCGAGGCGGGGGAGTTGCCCGGCCTGCACGTCGTTCCCCCCGACGCGTCCTCGGATGGCTATGCGCAGGCGTACGTGATCGTGCGCTCGCAGCGCGCCAGCATCGCCAAGCGCGGGAAGGTCAACCTGGAGATACCGGACGTGGACCTGGCGCTGTTCAAGACGCAGCCGGCTGAGCGCGACGAGCGCGACGCCTGGACGGCCGCACACGGCGGCCTGTGGCCCGGCGTGGTGGCGGCGACGATGGCTCGGCGCGCGCGCTGGGCTACCGGCGCCGCGTTGCCCCCCGCGCCGGCGGCGACGGCCCAGCCTGGCACTGCGGAAGAGGGGGCGGCATGAGCGGCATGAAACGCGCGCTGGCGATCCTGGGCCTCCTGGCGGCGCTGCTGCCGACGCTGGCCGTCGCCGCGTCGAAGCCCACGGACACGCCCACGGCGGTCCCCACGGACACGCCGGTAGCGACACAGACACCCTACCCGACTGCGACGGATCGGCCGACGTACACGCCCGCGCCCACGGCGACGGAGAAGCCCCAGGCCGGCACGCTCGACGTGCGGCCAAACCCGCTGACCCTCTCGGTAGACAATAACCTGCCAATTACAGTGGTGGGCCGTGACCTGCCACCGAATACATCGCTAGAGTTGGACCTAACGGGCGGGCCGAAGACCGATGGCATTGACGGGCCACTACCCGACCCAGGCAACAAGGCCAGGACAGACGCCCGCGGCGAGTTGAATTGGGGGGGTAACTTGCCGCCGCAGACGAAGGCGGGGACGTACGTGATCGAGGCACACACGCTGCGCGATGTATTCGGCGGTCAGGACACCGGCCCAAAGGTGGCGCAGGGCACATTGGAGGTGCAGAACCAGCCAGGACCGGGCGATAAGCCGGGCGTGTTCTGCCTACCGGGCAATGTGTGCATCGACATGGGCGAGATGATGGGCTCCATGCTCATGGGCTCCCTGTCCTGGTGGAATGGCTTTCAGGCGGGCGGGCGGGCGGCGCTGGCAGCGGGGATTGTGCCCGCGATCCTCCAACAACCGGACCTGACGGGCGCGCAATACAGCCCGCTTGGGACCTTCCTCCACTACTTCATCCTATTTGGGAAGGCGGCGCTGGCCGTGCTCGTCTCTGTGCGCGTCGTAGCCTATGTCGTGGACCTGTTCCGCTTGAAACCGATGCGCGCCGTACTGATCCTGATGGGGGAGCTTGTCCTTGTCTACTGGTACGCCTCAATCCTAACCACCGTGGAGCACGCTGTCTGGACATGGGTGCAAGATGCGGTGGTGTACATCGGTAAGGATGCTCTCAAGCCCCTCAATGACGCCCTGACAAAGCTCACCACCATCGACAAGGGCGACATAGCCAGCCTGGTGAAGTTCACGGTGGGCGTCCTCGTGGCGCTGGCGCTGCTCGTGGTCATGGTGGTGATGTTCGGGATTATCGTGCTCACGCGCATCGGAACGCTCGTGCTGCTCGTGGCCCTTTTCATCATCGCGCCGCTGTGTATCCCCCTAGTGCTGCTCTCGGCGACGCGTCCGATCTTCTTCTGGTGGGTCAAGAGCATCACGGCGCTGTCGGCGCTGCCCCTGGTGTACGTGATCGAGATAAGCGCGAGCGTGGCGTTCGTGTTCGCCTTGACGGGGAGCAAAGACCCGCACGATGTGTTCAATAGCCCGCTGGTCCATGTGGCGGCCGGCGTGGCGCTCATCGCCGTGCTGCTTGCCGCACCCGAGTTGACGACGGAGGCAGTCAGCCGGATCGGTGCCGGCGCCGGCCGCGCCCTGAATATAGCGCGCAACCCGGCCCTGGCAGCGGCAACCAAGGCGCGGTCCAAGGTGCGCTCACTGGCTCCTAGCTGGCTATAGATAGAGGGAGTAAAACATGAGGCGAAAGTTTAGGCGGACACGGAGCGCGCGCGAACGATGGACGCGCGCGAGTGGGCAACCCCGGCCCTTCCGGCGCTGGGTGCTGCCGGTGATGCTGCGCGACATTTTGATCGACGGCGGCGACGCTCTGCGCGAGTCGGGGCGTCGCCTGGGCCTGCATCGAGGCGACGCCGACCTGGTGATCTTCCTACTGGCCGTGGCGCTGGGAGGTGGTTATGCGCTGACGGCGCTGGGCCTTGGAGCGTTCGCGGGTCCGCTTGTGGCGGCGCTAGGCGCCCTGGGTGGCTTGGTGTTCGCCGTGCGGGATCGTGAGTGTCTGTGGCTGCGCTGGCGGCTGTGCCGCGCCGGCGACGGGCCGTTCGTGGCGATGCGCCTGTCCGTGTGGGGCGTGGGCGGCTGGGGCATTTATGATCAGCGCAAGCCGGCCCTGTTCACGACGACACCCGACGAAGGTGCGGCGCGACTCCAAGCGCAACGGCTCAACGTGGCGCTAAAGGTGGTTAAGGAGGACCGCACGGCCGCAGAGGCGCGCGCGGAGTCACTATGAGAAGAATAACGATTAACAAAACGCTATTGTGGGGCGGAGAAGCCATAGTGGGCGCCTTCGTCCTGGCGCTGACACTAAGGGCCGCGGTTAGCCCGTGGCACCCACCGGCGCCGGCAACGCACCTGGGCACTCTGACAGTGACGCCTGCCCAGGTGACGCTGACCGCCGGGAATGATACCCCCTCGATCACGATTGTTGGTAGCGGCCTGCCGCCCAACGCGTCGCTAGAGTTCGATCTTGCGTGCCAGACATGCGATAAGAGCGATGGGTCGACGCTACCCGCGCCGCTAGCCACTCCCGGAAACAGTTCCCGGACGGACGCGCGAGGCACCGTGCGGTGGTCCGGGCGCCTCGTGTTGCAGACGAAGCCGGGGGCGTACGTCGTGGAGGCCCACGCGCTCCACTCCGCTTTCCTCGGAGAGGACATCGGCGGGACACTCGCAAGGGGCACGCTCACGATGCGAGGATAGACCAAACTGAGGCGGTGGCGCGGGCGGCCGCGGACTCCGAGGCGCGCACGCTGACACGCCATTCTGCAGAGACACTAGCAGTGCTAACGAAAGCTCGAGTATCAGGAACGCGCCGGTTGCACCCGGCCAGCGTGCCGGGTTAGGATTGAAACGAATTGTACAGCAACATTGCGGCGGCGGCAGGCGTGGGCTACACTACCCACCATGAAGGAGTCCGCCATTTAACACAAAAGCGTGGCTGTAGCAGCCATAAAATAAGAGGCCCACCGGCTACTAGCCGATGAGCCCCTTACCGCCAGACCATTTTTAATAGAACCGGCGCTGGTGCCGTCTCCCGCCAAGGAACCACCAGGGCCACCAAGCGAAGCTCGCTACCCGAAGGAGTTACCAGCTCCCGAACCGGGTTTTGAGCGGAGTAGGAGGGCTTTATGCTCGAAAACACCCCTATGCTCATTACAGAGCATAGCAACGTCGCGCGTGCCTGTCAAAGTGCCGCCGTCCCGGCCGATGGGTCGGGGGCACAAAAAGTCATCGCCGCCGTGGCGCGGGCCTATAACGAGGAGCACCCGGAGGCGGCCGTCGCGGTCACGCCCGACGCGATCCTCGGCAGGGGCCGACAGTCTGACGTTTCCCAGGCGCGCCATGTGTGCGCCTACCTGCTCATCGAGGACGGCAAGCTCACTAACCAGGCCGCCGCGCAGGCTCTCGGACGCACGGATCACACCACGGTCCTAAACAGCCGTGCGCGGGTCGCCGCGACGATGGGCCACGACGCCGCGCTCGCCGCGACACTAACGTGCGCGCGCGCCATGCTCGCCGACTCCTCGCTGGGGACCATGGCGCGACGCGCGCGGTCCCACCCGTACACCTTCGCGGGGGCCACGCCGGCGGAGTTGGCGGAGTACCGTTACTGGCGGCTGTGCTCTCTCCGTGAGGGGGTGCGGGTATGAGTGCTACAGAGCAGCGCGCGGCGGTGCTCGCCGCCATCGGGCGCCCTGTGTCCTACACCGTTTCCTGCGGCTGCATCGGCGGCTACAACGATCGCCGTGAGTCGTGTGGGAGCGGTGGGGACTACCCCTGCGACGGGAGCAAAGTGGACTTTATGGCCGCCTTACGCCGCGAGGGCTGGCGCTTCACCAGCGGCGCGTGGTTGTGCCCCGCGCACGCCGCCGACGTGGCCCGCGATGCGCGCATGGGCCGTGTGAGCGTGTACCGGCTGGGCGAGGGTGACGTAGACAAGGCGGTGCGCTCATGAGCTATACGCCCTACATGCCCGACTTGAAGAAGGGCAACTGGACCGCCTTCGGCCATGACGTGCTGCGCTGTGCCCACTTGCCGCGTGGCCCGAAACTCCTGTTGCTGGCGCTGTTCAGCTACCAGCACGACGGGGAGACCTTCGCCTCACAGGAGACGCTGGCGGCCGCGACGGCCTCCTCGACGCGCTCGGTGATCCGCTGGGCGCACTGGCTCGCCAAGATGGGCCTGGTGGGCATCAAGCGGCGCGGGCTGGGCAAGAGCAACTTGTACCGTCTGCTGCCGGTGCGCTCACTGGTTGCGCTCCTTGAGCGCCTGGGGCTCAGAAGTGACAACGCGGCGCCGCCAGAGCCGCCAGCGTGGCGCGCTAAAAGTACCAGCCCTACAAAAGCCCCCCCTCAGCCGTGTTTGCTGAAGGACTCGCCCTACCATGACAGCGTGGGGTGCCCCTGCAAACCGCCTAGTTGGCGGCCGCCATCGCGCGCCGAGCGGTTCGGAGCCGCGTAGCCCCTTTAACGGCCAGGGCAACGGCCTTCATAGAGGGGGCGCTGGGTGCAGTCGTACCCTCCTGCGAGGCTCGTGCGTGTCTGTTGCTTGCATTTATGCATCGCTAGTACGTTGCTTAGTGGTCGATTGCACGAAGTGCATTTGCTTATTCTACTTTGGGCATGGCAACCGCAACAAAATGCGACGAAGAGGTGTTCTTGGCCCACAAAGTTGAAGCGGGGACGCCGCGTAGCGGCGACTATCCCTGTGGG
>JAABUZ0100003692.1_pt1 | contig 22183 bp, 25 predicted proteins | sample 5562091 | NCBI WGS metagenome assembly JAABUZ01 (sample SAMN12813069, study PRJNA571459) | rock metagenome | isolation source: Antarctica rocks | place: Antarctica: Victoria Land, Linnaeus Terrace sud | collected 2015-12-21
TAAATAGAAGCTTTTGTACCAACCTTCTTCTGTATTCTTAATATTCAGTTATAGCTACCTCTAAAGATCAAGCACTATCAACCCTGACCTCCATTGGTTGTATCATCTAGGCACGGTCCTGACATTCTCACCCTAAATTAAGAGATAGATGCCTTCTGTTGATAGTCATGCCCGTGCTTGCAGACACATCCTCGATCATGTCGAACCAGCCACTTTGGATTCGCCCCATCAGATTGTACTTTGGCCCGAGTTGAATTTTGGCAGTGAGAACAGCTTCTGCCTTATTTCGGATTACGTTCGACAAGTTATGCCTTGTCGTTTCGTCTGCTTGGAGTATCCTCAGAGTTAAAAGCCCTTGATGTTTCATGACCTTCACAAAGAGAATCTCCTGAGGCGAAAGCCCTTTGTATTCATGCCTGTCGAATTCTGTCAATGCTTGAGGTTTCCCTAGTAGCAACATTGGCATTTTGAAGAAGTTAAGAAATCCGTCTGATTGACTCATGTGCTGATAATTCAACATTTGATACTCATTCTTAAATGACGACGCTCTGCAATTATTATTCGGCATACACTGCGCAATTCAATGTAATCGCATCAACGCTGTGATGAAAGAGCTCGCAGTAGATCAGATAGTTGTACAAAGCCTGATCGACATCGTCGCAAAACGTCGAGCAGGAAGAAGCTTCGTCATCTCGATATCGTTGATGTTCACATTCCAGATCTAGCACACGACTCAACGAATTCACGATGTCGATTTTGACTTGATGTAGCGCTCGAACGTCATTCAAGCTCAGACGTGCAATCTGTACGGCAAGGTCCTGCAGTCCTTCATTGCATCGTGTGATCGCATCGTATAATTTCTGCCGATTTCTCTTGTTCTGTACTGCCCAATCTGCTATCTGACGCGCGATGCCCGCAAGGAGAAGATGTGGATGAGGGGATAGCAGGCTTTGCCCGTGTTTCTTGGCAAATGTTGGAGGGAAAGTAGCGAAGGTGTCGGCACAGGTGTTGCACAGGTGTGGTAGAAGATGCGAGAGGTACTGATTAGAGAGTATAGATCGTCGAGGGAGTGTAAATAGTTAGGAAGACTGGCAATGAGCTCTGCTGGTAGATCCGTGAGTTGCATTACTACTGTTACCGCTGTGGTTAGTAATCTTCGCTCCGCATTGATCCGGGTTGATGCGGCCCTAGTGGATTCAGGGGATTCAGGGTATTTAGCTGATTCCCACTTCTTTCTTCCTCCGTAGTTCCTACCTACTAGATAGTTCAATATATCTACATGCCTATCTACCCTAATGACCTCGTATACCAAGACATGTTCAGCTTCCAGCTCAGCAACCTACTCGCCACCCTACATGCTCAGCTACCAGAGCGGCGGGGGGGAGAAGGGGCCGAAGGCGCTTGTATTGGTATATGAGGGTCAGAGCGAATATGTGCATATATTGACTATCTAGTAGGTGAACTGTCGAAGGAAGAAAGAAGTGGGAGGTAGGCTAGATACCCCTAGCGCCAAGCCGGAGCGGAAATAACTAACCACCGGGGTACGTATGTGCATACGTACCCCGTTTCCAACATACCCAAAGCTGTTAGTATATGAGGGTCAGAAGAAATATGTGAATAGGCACATGGGTAACAGGCATAGGATAAGGTAATGGTTCGTAGGGATTGGAGGGGAAATCGCCTTCGTCGAATGCATTCTTAAGAGGTTGCGGTGGTCGTTCATTGTAGGGTCTCGGTCGAACAATGATAAGACAGCACATTTTCCTCTGCTTTTTGATTTTTGATTTTGATATATGAATTCTTTAAGAATGCGGCAGTAGATGGGTCATTTCAGGATATTTATGCAAACCTTCAGCCCTGGACCACCAACTGTAGATGCCAGCACCAGTTGTGAGATGTCAGCACCAATATCAATTAGGGATTGCTGACTCCTTGCCTTCCCGCTGTCCCAGTTCGCATGGCACCAAAATTGCTTATTCTCTATAGGGTGTCAGGAAAGCTGAGGTCTCAGTATCTATAAGACTTACCGGCGTCAACCATGTAGGTACCAAGCAATTTCTTTGGGTCCCCATGTGCGTGTGTGTCGCGCTCTATCATGCTTGCAACCACCCTTTTAAATGGGTCTGGAGACCCTGCAACAATCCGCTGCGGAGATCCTTGACGTTTCCCCAGTCTTACCGGTTTATTCCTTGCGGCGAAGGTGTCTATGCCGGTCTTGCTGCTTTCAAGAGTCCAATTTCGGAATATACAGCAGACAAGAAGCTATGCCCATCATGTGAGAGGAGAAAAAGGGCCGCGGCGAGAAAACTCAAAAGGGCTGCGATGGGGAAACTGCGAGAGGAGAAGTATTCAAGGCTCTGTCCATGGTTTCAGGGTTACCCTCAAGAATCAGATCTCATTTGATTCAATGTAGCCTTCACCTACAATTCGCGATTGAAATAGAGGTACGAAACTATGTGTATGAATACTCGCTGTGTCAGCAAGACATCCACAGAGTGCAGAAGCGCTACGTCACATTACGCACTCTTATCATCATTTGCTGATTTCACGTTCACTGCCTGAAAATTGTGGAATGATAATCTGGTAACATGTTACTGAAAACCGTATACTGCTTTCGATCCTTAAATCTCCAAAGAGTGCTTATTTACTTTCGTGCCCCATTTCCAGAGTTGTACCATGCATTTTTCTGCCCTCCTCGCTGTCGGGAAACTGATTGGTATGGCTTCGGCCGTCTACTCTCTTGTCGATAATTTAAGCGGTAACGGTTTCTTTAATGCCTTTCGCTTTGAGACCGTAGGTACTTGAGAAGATGCATCAGAGATCAAGGCTGAACTGAATACTAGGAAGATGATCCCACGCATGGCTTCGTTAATTACCTCTCAGAGTCCGATGCGCGAATCGCAAAGCTGTGGGACGTGACCGACGGCGTGGTTAACATGCGGGCTGACTCGGTTAACGTTGCTACGTCGGGTCGCGGCCGTAACAGTATTCGTGTTTCGACAAGCAAGACGTATCAGCATGCCCTTGTCGTGCTTGACCTTGCACACATGCCTGGCAATGCCTGCGGGATCTGGCCTGCAATTTGGATGATTGGCACCGGCTCCTCCGGTTGGTTCGATAGACATATTTCTCATTGGATGACTATGATCACTGACATCTATGCAGGCCCACAGACGGTGAGATCGACATCATCGAAGGTGTCAACCATCAGTCCCGTAACACCATGTCGGTCCACGCCACCAACGGGTGCTTCTCAGCCGGCGAGTCCTGTCTCGTTAACAAAGGCTGCGACATCAACGCTGAGAACCCTTTCCTCTTCGGTGACGGCTTCAACAACGTTGGCGGCGGCGTCTATGCCATTGACTGGACCTTCGAACACATCAACATCTGGTTCTAGCCCAGAGGCAAGGCTCCGTCTGACGTCATGGGAGTCAACCCCAACCCAATCGCATGGAGCACACCCACGAAAAGCTATCGGCAAGATCAGGGCTGCATTATGGATGATCATGTCCAGAATATGCGTTTGGTCTTTAACATCGCTTTCTGCGGCGAATGGGCGGGGCAGCCGGCGATTTTCAATCCCCAGGCGTACAAGGACGCGTACTGGAGTATCAACGCTTTAAAGGTATACACCCTTCATGATGCTACCGCTGCTTCGCAATGCACGCCTACGAACCCTACCATAGTCCTTACAACGACCATCACCGTCACTGGCGCACCCACGGCTCAACAGCGGCTCGTTGAAGTGATGACTGATAGGCATTGGGCCGTGGGGTACTCTGTCGGACCCCCGAAGGAGAAGAGGCAGCTTGACTCGAGTCTGCTTCACCCTAGTCTTTGTGTGTCGGATATGGGGCATTTGGTACGTAGGTTGAAGCTTGATAGGATCTATCTAGGAGCGAGCAGGTGAAAACTCTACTAGCGGGCCCCCTGTTGGAAACAGGGAACAGTACGAAACAGGGAACAGTACTGTTACCCCTGTGGTTAGTAATCTCCGCATTGATCCGGATTGATCCGGCGCTAGTGGATGGGTATTTACCCTTCGCCCACTTCTTTCTTCATCCGAATGCTCTACCTACTACTTAGTTCAGTCAATATATTTACATGCCTTTCTACCCATATGACCTCGTATTACAACACCCCCGCCCTATCAGCTGAGAATAGCCTCTGTCCTTATGTTTTGACCTGGGTCTACTGCCCTAGACTACGGCCGCTTTTATAATCCATTCCCTGTCAGATAACGTTTCCCACTCATCGTTCTCATGGCAACTTTCGACGTGTAGCTTCATCGACCTGGCAGGTGTTGAGAGGCGCACGAAATCAATGGGGGTCCAAAACGTATATTCGGACTACATAGCTACAGTAGATAGGGAGTGCTGACATGATGCACCTATTAGCGTCATCACCCAGCCTAGATGGTCATGCCCTTCGGTATGGCTTGCCAGATATACTGAAGGAACATCGACACACTTTCTCATCATTCTCATGTCCACGACAGGTGCTTCGCTTTGATTTGCCTTGGCGTCGTGCTTTGTTGAAACCCAGAAGTAGTGACTGTATTAAAGTGTCATCTAGCGCCATCATCTGTGTCATCTTGGGCGATAAAGCAAAAGCCCAGCTCCTCTCAAGTCCAAGAACCAAACGTAAGCGTTTCAAGATGGCGGGGATCGACGTGGGATGAGATGATGCACGTTCGAGGATTGTCATGATAAGCGTTGTCAACATTTTAGAACAATAATAAGCCTAGCATGTGTTGGGCTAGCCCAGGACTGATCGCGCTAAGGGCTGCGGTGTGTGGCTCGCCTTTCCACAATTATTTATTCATCGAGCAAAAAGCGTTGAACTAAAACCGGGATTGTTTGTAGACAACTTCAAAGCCTCATTCAACATCCAATTCCCTGTTGCCCCGAAGATCCTCTCCCTCCCCCTCTGGTCCTTTAAGCGTGTGCTGAAGAGCATCGATAAACGGTTGCAAATGCTCCTTCATCATCGTGTCGAGCTCGGGAGCCGTCAACGAGTGATGAAAATGATGCTGTTGAACTATGGCCAACAATTTCGTGTTCCTCTCCCGTTCGTACGCGAGGGCTTTCTGTGCGTCTCGAAGGATTTTCTCTGTGTATCGGTGGCACTTGAATTCGTGGGCGAGACTCTGCTTCACTATCTGTTGTTCCTTGATTTCGTCGTTCAAGCGGACGCTCTGGCCATCGTAAATCTTCTTCCTTAGAACCTTGTCGGCAGCGATTTCTTTAAGAATAATCTCATGCTTCTGGTTTTGCTGAACGAGTTGCTCACGGTAGTAAGCGATTTGGCACAACTCACTCCTGGTAACTTGAGCAATACGTTGTCTCGTTTCGTCAAGCTGATTATAAAGGTCAGGGCAGTTATTACATGTCACAAGGGTATCTGACATGGTGCTATCGGCGATTGCTTGCATGAGAGGATAAGGGTCAAGACAGAGGACGAAGGGAGAGCAGAGCGACATTTATAACCGTTCTTCCACGTAATAGTCGCGACAATGATTTCAGCCAAATTACAAATCTGTTTCACTTTGTGACTTTGTACGAGACCATTTCTGTCTACGCCTTCAAAGTACTAATAACACGGATGGGATGGATCCCCCAAGGAGTTTAGATCAAGGGCAAATATCATCTGACATGGCTGAAAACACCTGCGCCCTGATCCTGCCATCGCTGATATCGTAATTTCCCGACATACCTGATGAAATGCTCGAGTGTAAGCATTCGTAGTCAATGGCAGAAAGATGACCAAGGACCCCTGAATCTGATACAAACATCTTGAGATGGGATGTCATCTTTAAGCTAAAGTCAAACCATCCCTCCGAGTCGGGTCAGGCGCATCACACCGCACGACGTTTTCTGACCGCACTGGCAGCATGAATACTGCTCAGCACAACGTCTGAAGAAGGATATAGATCTATAAGGGAACAGATAGAAAAGCCAATCTTGTCCGGAAGCTACATTGTTCTCGCAAGGCGCAGTGGTCAGCGAACGCCACATGGGCGGGAAAGGATAGCTGGTGCAAATCAATCTGCTACATCAAAACGGTGCTATGTCTATAGTAGTAAGAAAAAATACAAGATCTCTTACAGACCGGAAAACAAACTAGAGATTACCTTCGACCTCTTCTCTGCATCATGCATGGACAAGTCCAGGGTTACAGGACAAGAATGCGGACTTATACTCTCACAGTTCTAGGGTTCTGGCTTTTAATTACCCCAGCGCCGAACGGGCCAATGCACTTGCCATCCTTGCTCAGCCAAGTGAAGAAGCCTTGAGCTCTTGTCCATATGCCTCGCTTTTGCAGCCCACAGGTATGGCGGTATAACAGAGGCGAACATGACTGTTAGCAAGATCCTCCACACCCAACGAGTAGACCCCACCAGATTATGCCAGACCAACGCGTCACTCTTTTCCTTTACAAAGGCGGGGCATGCTGCGGCCTCGTGATACAGAATATGGAATTATTCATAGCCAACAGGGACTATCAACTACCAGGGTTACTAGCGCGCGATTACGAATGGGCTGACCACACGGGGTAATCACTCCGCCATTAAGGTCAGCAATCCATTGGTGGTAGTGCCATGCAAGCAAGGCCAATCGTGAATATGTTCTATACCAAACATCGATTCAGATTTTGGCATTTGCTGTTCACACTGGCTCATTATCCTTTTTAGTATTGTCTTAGTCTCTCATGAAGACCTGCAATTCGACATACTGAAGAAGTCTGTTACGTGTCATTGGCAAAGCCTTCGCGCCTCGACTTTCGAGCTTGCTTTTCAACATTGTTTTCCGGATTAGTCTAGATATATCATATGGTGTGATAGGTCTGTGTCACAATATCTCATGAATCCCGATTACTTTCCTCCCAACGCACTTTTCCAGACAGGAAAGTATACTTCATGGTTCCTGAGAAGGACTCGGAAGATTGATCTTTCACTGCTTAGGTTGGCCATATTCAGTGATGCTCTTACGAGAACGCTCGGTTTTGTTAACCATAAAACGATATGAAACAGCGTATCTCAGAAAATTGACGAGCTGTGCGTGACATAACATCTGGCGTGATAGACCATGTATATGCTAGCTTGATTCATTGATATTGAGGGGGAGGGAGAGAGGAGGGCTGCATAATGGAATGATTGGTTCGATTGAAGGGAAGGCAACGATGATGTATCAAGCCATCTATTTAATGAAATGTTCTTGATCTTCCTAGAGTAACAAGTTTTCTTACCGTTCACACCAATTCTCAACTTCCGCCATGACTACCATTGAGCGCAGCACGAGTAACCGCATAGAGTGGAACAAAGGTGACAAGAATCCTCCTTTGCCAAGATATGTTGACATCATTGAGTCATTACACCTAAGCGTTTTGCATTGCCCGCGCCTCGGTTGTCCCAATAATCCACAGTCAGATCCTTCATAGTAAGCCATGGTCATTTTGTTCACAAATGGTTACTATGTAGGCATGTTGCTCAAATAGCTCTAAATCCGGTAAGTTGGGTAGGCGAAGCCAGTATTATGCTAATTAGAAATTTCATGCTGGTGGCAATCTCAGAACTGTAATAATTAATCTAAGAAGACATTACCCCTTATTTGCAAATGCCAGATGGTTAATGTTACATTCATGTTCAAAAAAGCAGTGTAAGAGAAGTCGCTGACAGATAGCCAGGTACTTCTGAAGTGAACAAACATCTATGATCCGTCGGATGCTCTGCCGCCACCCCAGATGCAAATGTACGAACAGTTCATCTGACGATACTACCCACCGACCATGAGTACATTAGTGTAAACATCTTAGAAAGTCAAAGGCTTACAGATGGATTATTGCTGCCGTCCCAATCTCCAAGATTGCAGCCAGGAATACCGTGATTGAGCTTGTCGGTGCTGGCCCACGAACGAATCGAATGTATTCAGGCTGAAGGTTTTCAGGATAGATTTGCGTCACGACCAATTTATCTTCAAGCTTGCTTTCCACAATGAAGGGGTCACCGCCTCCGAAACCGGTTGCCTTGGCATAACCGATCTGTCGTTGTTTGTCGTTGTCCCACATTGTCACCTCGAACGAGTGAGGTTTGTTCATAGCGGCGGCGTCGATCCATTCTATGAGATGAAGTTTACAGTTACCTTGCGCGTAAAGGGCGACCGGTGTAGGCGAAGAGGCTATGGTAAGTGTTGTCAGATAAGAAGCCAGGTCATCCGGGTAGGTGTAAGTGGTTGTTTGAGTGAACGAAGTGTTGCGCTCAGTTTTTGTGGTTGTAACACTGAAGCTCGAAATAGCTGAGTGTGTGGTGTTTACCTATCTGAGCCTGAGATTGAGATTGTCGACCAGTCTCGACTATCCACATTGTGTTCTGCTTCAGTAGGTGTAGCGAGAACTATGTGTTCGGGTACAGCAAGCGCACCGATGGTTGAACCAGCGAGGAACGCCAGGCCGATGACTTCGAGAAAGACTGAAAGCATGGTGGCAAGTACTGAATTTGATCTAGGAAGGAATCGATTGTTTTAGAGTGCAACATGTAAGAAATCTCATGTTTGATATAACCTGAATCCCTGGTCCTCCTTTCCGCGCCTGTTAGTTCTACCATTTTTGTAAGCGTGACTTACTGTCATACTCATAAACTGAAATTTTTTGATCACAAGCTCGCCTTTGCTTACACCCCTCTGCTGATGGTTAAGGGATGGAAGGCATGAACTGTTCTTCCACTATAGTCAACTAGGACTGTCGATGTTCCGGAGGATTGTCATCCTCAACGGTCAGAAACGGTCGCTGCTAGTTCAAGCGCATCAGAAGGCATACGTGCGGTACCACAAGTGGAAGAGACAGGTCAAGAGATAACAGATGACTACGAATAAAAATATTTGAAAGGGATTCTCAGAGAAAGTGAATGCCTGAGCTGAACGACGTAAGATAAAGCGACGTGGGCGTAAGCAGCAGGATCACCTGGCGACAATGTAACTGTAAGCCAGATAGGTAGATCTTTGATTCAAGCAATCTTTTAACAGTCACGGCTTACTCATTTTCCATTCAAGCTTTAACATATTTTTACGAAAGTACAATTCTTCCGTCTTGAAATTGATCTCACTTTACCCATAGCAGGTGGCCCCTTACCTGAAGAGATGGCCGATGATCATATATCCGTTATTCCTGCAACGTTTGAAATGTTTCATACCGAAGAGTTGACATCATCAGCGCTGTTCATCTCACAACAAGAATTAGTCACCGTAGAAAGCAAAGGACATGAAATTTTCGATTGGTCGATGAACCTTGCGATGGCCGATTCGTTTTCTAGCATCAATCAACGAAGAAAGTCGAAGACAAGGCGAGTGTTCGAGTCTTTGACGGAAATCCTGAACTTCTTACGCTATATGATGCCGCACACGAATCCTGGTGTTATTGAAACCAGTTCAAGTACGCTCACTGATTATCTTTCGAGCATCGAAGAACCCCTTGAGGAAGTAGAAGTCGTAATCAAGAACAAAAAGCCTAAATGTAAGACAAAGAAATACAAGCCAGAGAAGATGACGCCAAAGAAGCAGATTAATTACATACCCAACGTCCCAATTCATATCTATGAATCCATAGGTAATACTTTTTCGGCGCGCAATGTACCTGTACCTCTTTCTGATTGGTGGGTTGGCAACATCCTTCAAAGCGCCCTAGAAAAATCGAAACGAGGGAAAATGCGATCTTGCGATTTCAACTTTAAAGGGTACATCAGAGCTTCAAGAACTCCTAAAGGAAGGGCTTACAAGCAACTCGGCGGCAACGATCAGAAGTGGTACTATGTGGTGGTTTACTATCGCTATCAATTGCATGGAGAAGAAGGACGAGAGGCCGGTTTAACCGCATGGAGGCGGACGACTTCGTCAACCACGTCGACTAAGAAGACCTTCAAACGCGAAGATATAGCGATGCTACAGAACAACGATTGGATACCTGGTGCCGCAGGACCAGACAAGAGGAAAATCAAAAAGGTGGCAGCCGAGTTTCAAGAACTCAAGACTGACAATTGCATGACCGAGGCCAAGAATAAAGATAACACATCGCTTGACAGCAGCAAGAAAATGTTCAAGAGAGGGGAAGAATATCGTGAATCTAAATCTGGCTCATCGGGTTCTACCTCCAGCGGAGAGAGACCTTGGAAAAAGGCAAAAGGGATCTAAAGGTCTTTCCACAAGCCCACAAGGATGAGGTACGAAGTACTAGTTCCAAAGACCTGGATATGCCAGATACTTGCTGAAGTTATGTATGATTATCGTCAAAGCACATATTGAAGTTATGTATGATTACTACTTAGAGCTGAGGGACGAAACTCGATTCCTTGATGAACACTAAAGACGTATTTTGGTTCCGGGTAACAATCTAGAATGTCATCCAAACAAAAGCTGGCAGTTCGCCTGCATGAGAGAATAGCTCAAACACTTGAATGCCTGTCTGCAGAATTACCGAAGACATGGTATTAAAGCAATCTTTCTTCCGGGATTATTTCAGAGAAGTTGGCTGCTGACTCCTGTGCGGTACATGTATTGCGAATTACTGCGTGTAATACTGGGCTTGAGTGCTAACTACTACATACATCTTAGTGTAAATATGTTCTGTTTCACTAGAAGACTAATGTTGTCAGCAGACGTAGGGCTTTCCTGATAACTCCCTTGACGTGAAATACGGTGGTAAGCTGGTCATCGAACCAGAATACAGGGCGCGAATGTGGAAGATCCCGTAGAGTTACTTAGCAATCTGTCAAACTAATGCTCTGTCATCTGTCAGCTAGACCTGTCAGCTAGACCTGTCAGCTAGTCATGTTCTGTCACCTAGTCTTGGTTGATTATTTCTGATTACTATTTCTGTCAACTTGTCCTGCCATCTACTGTGGTATTCGCATGCTACAAGCAATCTTTACGCAGGCGAGGAAGTCAAATAGAACGCAGAACTACGAGGGAAATCGCTTATGAAAACCATCCGATTCAGTACCTCGTCGTCGTGTCGTGCTCGTGACGACGAGAACTGAGACAGGACACCCTCGCGTTTGGCCTGTTGGGGACGAAATAGCAGGAAGAATCCGGATCACGGACATTCTTTAGACCTATGTGCTGACTACGTATAGACTTTGTTAAGACTGCATGTCTGCTGCTACGACACAGGCAACCCTCGAGCCTCGTTAATACCGTTCAGCGAACGTTCAGACACAGACAATCTATGCGTAGAAGTTACGCAGGCGAGAAGACTTCGTTAAGAAAAGGAGGACACAAGCGGGTTAGTAGAGAATGATCGGACTATGCTGGGAGTGTAGCATACGAACATCTCTGCAAGACATGGTCGGTCTGCACGAGAGAGATCTCTACAGATAACGCGAAACAGGTGAGCCGTACGCTTTAAGCGGAGCGAGCGCCTGCGGGGCGTGGTATACAATGGCAGCGACTGTCGGCCCCGAGGACCTCACCCCTTCCCTCGGATGCCTTGATGGTAGGATCAAACCCTAGCCGAAGACACCGTCTGTATAGCCCGAGAGGACAGAAGCGCATGCCGGTGTGGTTAGAGAAGGGATCGACTGCGATACGCGTGCGTATTGGTGGCGAAACGCCTGCGACCCATGCTTAAGAAGTAAACTGCCGAAATCTGGGCAGCGAGGGGTTTGGCGCCCCCGAACTGTGAACCTGTCGTGAGAAGGCTCTTCGGAGTGACCCCTCGGACCTTGGGGAAACCAGCATAGGGGTCGTGCCCTATGTATATTGTATGCGACGTATGCAGTATATTTTCGGTAGGTGACACAAGTCAAGAGCAGGATAGGGTTACTCGATACAACCACACTCTACCCCCCCATCGTACGCGCCTCTCTTCCACCATATATACAATATTCGGCATTACAACCACGAGCACCACGGGTGCAAAGGAATCATGGTCTTTGCGATCGGAGACCGGGAGATCGTTGTATAGAATATCATCAATGAAGAGCAGGGCAAGAACGATGCATTGCAAAGAAACAGCACAGACACGCATCAAGGGTTCAAGCATCACGCGCTGAATAGGAGCTATATTGTCTCAGCGTTGTTGTCTCGGCGGCGTGCAGTCACTGTGTAGCCGGTGAGCGGTTTCCTCCCCCAGAGGGTTTTGTCCGTTCGATACACATAGCATAGTTTCCCCCATGGGTCGGACTTAAACCGATGTCACAAGGGTGTATGAAATCAAATCAAATTTTTTTTTTTAAATTATCTTTTCAACAACTCATTTGATACATTATTCATATTTTGGTTACCACTAAATGTACATCCCTTTTTACTACATTGACGCCCCCTGCTTATTACATATACGCCCTAGATAGTTTTAGTGATTACTCAACTAGGGTTAGCGACTCTATAAGGCTACCACCACCAGACATCTACAAGATGCCTTTCACCCTTACATTCATGTAATCAAAAAACGATTTAACCTTCAATTCTACAATCGCGCGTTGTGATTAAAAGTCTTCCGTGTAGCACTTTTGATTGAGACGTTCAGCAACTTGACATGCTTTAATCCACTCATACAGTGTGTCGAAGTTGCTCTCTTCCGCTAAACTTTTATGTAATTGTTCTGAATTTCCTGTGCGGGAGATTTTAAGGGTTATGCAACAGCTTTGTAGAACGCTTTTGTTAAGATTTCGCAGTTCTTTCCTTAAATCTTCTTTGGAAAGAAGATTTTTTAACTCATTAGGCGGAAAGCCCTAGGAATCAAAAGACTGCATTTTGATGCAACAGTTTCATTGTTTTACAAGATCTCTTTATATGTTCGAGATTAAAAAGACTCTCAAGCAGTTCAGCGTAGGTCAGCATAAGCGCCAACCTTAATAGAATGACAGTCAGCTGTCTTAACTGTTTAAGGAAGGAATTATACTGTGTGCATCATACTGAATAGATCATCTTGAAAGTAGTTCACAGGGCTGAAACCATCTGCAGAGTTTTCATCCCCTAGACAGCTTTCTAGATGATGTTCAAAAAGGTTGAGAGAATGCGAAGCGTTGATGTGTGAAATGACTAATTCATCTGTCTTAATGTCTTGAGATAGCATCTGCCCGAGCGGGATGCGGTCTTTGACTGGCTGAAGCACTTCGATTTTCATAGTCGAAAGACTCAGGTAGAAGCTCATAGTGTCAGGGACTAGGCTAGAGATACTATCAATATAGAAGGATGGTTTTATTATTAGGTCCCAAGATGACCGCGGTTATCTTGGAAGTCCTACTTGATAGGATTTAGGTACAAGACATACATCAGGTAATGTACAAGACGAAAGACAAAGGATGAAAGCAAGGGCGAGGACGAGCTTCTATTTACATGATTCAGGGACCGCGTTTAAGATTGCAAAACGCTAGATCTTGGCCAGGTGTCTGAGCCAGATCTAGGCCAGATCTAGGCCAGATCTAGACGGGATCGAGATGATGATCTAACACTGGCTGAGGTATGGTTCATTGAACTATGGAACAGGTTCATTGAACCCATGGTGCCTGCGACCTATGTTCTAAACCTGGGTGGCGACCTGGCACCATGACATTTTCTTTGAGTTCTTGATTTGCATTTGACTTACGCACTTGTTCAAACACAGAACATTATGTTTTCTTTGAGTTTTTTATTTGCATTTGACTTACGCTGCTACGCATCTGTTAATGTTGGGACCGTGCCTAGATCATTCAACCAGTGGAGTTCATGGATGGTATGCTTAATTCTTTAGAGGTAGCTATAATTGAACATTAAGAATACAGAAGAAGAGTGGTACAAGAACTTCTATTTATGTAATGTTCAGAGGCTGCGCTAGGCCCGAAGGGAACGTGTTGTGACACAGGAAAGGTGTTGAAGAAGGTGTTGGGGATTGAAAAAGGGGCTGGGCCAGATCTTGACCAGATCTTGGCCAGATACTTGAAGCTTGCCCTGATCAATACGCAGTCAACTCGCTAGCGTTGAATGTGAATTGATTAGGGTTAGAGCTTTGGCCCTAGTCAATCCTGGCACGTTCGTTTTCATTAAGGACTTTTCGAAGCTAGCCAAACCGTAGGAAAGACACGCCTTTTGTTTGGAACGAAGCCTGTGTTCAAGCCTTTGATGATCTAAAGAAACAAGTCAGCACGGCCCCAGTCCTAAGGCATTTCGATTTAAAACGACAGGCTATTCTAGAGACCGATGCTTCTGACTATGTCAAAGGCGGAATACTATCACAGTATGATGATGAAGGTGTCCTTCACCCGGTAGCCTTCTACAGCAAGAGCATGGTTCCTGCCGAATGCAATTAGCATATCTATGACAAGGAATTGCTGGCTATTATTCGCTTTGAAGACCTTCATGGAAAATAAACAGTCAACTCGACGTCAAGCCAATTATCTAGACATTCTATCCGAGTTTAACTTTCAGATTATAAAAATGAATACTAAAGCCGATGCTCTGACCAGAATGCTCATGACCGATGGCTCTGAATCAGCTCAACGTACTGAAGATCGCTATCAGGTAGATGTTCTAGCTACCGAATCTGAAACAGATCTCTATCAGCGAGTACAAGATGTCAACAAGACGGATGAACTATGCAACGAATATCGACAAGCAATAGTTGAAAATAAGCTCAAGCTACATAGCACTAAATTGAAGCACTGCGAGGTCGTTGACGGCGTTCTATTCAGAAAAGGTCTACTATCCACCGCTTTTGGAATTTACAACTGATCTTGGACCCTGGGCGGCCGCTTCTTCGTATGCTACAGAGGAGCCGAATTGGACCTCCCGACCAAGGACAGCGAGAATGGGATACGACCGATTCTACTGTCAATATCAAAAACTTCTGCGGGAAACGAATACAAATACGTCTCGGGGCAAGGTGGTTAAGGCTACGGACTCGCTGATAGAAATATCCAAGTCGATCCTGGGCAATTGTGAGAGCCTGAGTATGTCAAAGATAGCACGGTGTTTTTCCGCTCATGACTTATCCTGTCTAGGACTTACGAAGGACGATGACGGCCTATAATGAAGAACGGCTCGAGTTCTGGAAGCATTTCAATCACTGCTATCTTGCTTTACTCACACGACAGCTGGACAATAGTCGAAGGGTACGACAATCAGGACAACCGCTCGCCGAAGGAGAGACCGCACTCTCGAAAGACGATCTTGAGAACCTAAGGAATGAACTAATAGGGCTTGACGATGGTCTGCAAGCGACTGGACTCATTGATTATCAGATGGGTGTCTGGGAACAGATTGTCGACAGTAAGCAGATCATCGTCACCTAGATGTCCAAGAATGCATCGCTTACTTACGATAGTATTTAATCAATGTCTGAACATTTGGGCCAACGAGGAGCCTTCCCAGCCAGAGGCACGCATACCCTGAGCGTGCTTACCACTAAGCCGGCTTCACTAAGTAAATGCCCCTGCTCCTACTGCATCGCTTTGAGAGCATTCAAGCGCTGAATTGACTCGTGATTAGCGTCTGAAGGAATGAGCGATTCAAGATCAGGCAATTACAGCAAATTACATGGCTATCCTACAGCATGGAGGCAGCGTTGGCTGAATTTACACGCAAACCTGTCTCTTTGTAGCTCGCACGCGTAGAACGCTGCGATGGAAGCATTTCTTTGGGTTGGAAAGCCGTGAGGCCTTGCAAATATGAAGACAGCTCTTTGTAACGTTCTTAGAATGGGACTGACTGCGCCAGAGCATTGAAATTAGTGCAGGATGTCTAGGCAGGATGGCAGGATGGCATGGTATTAGACATCCGCGGTGGATTGTAAGCGGAAGGCGTGCGCTGTGTGCAAGGTAGATCGATTCTCCCATAAGCCACTCTGTCTACTGGTCGATCGGTGCAGTTTGTTGCCAGTGGGGGGATCAAAAAAGCGTACTGGAGCTGGCCCCCTCAAACGCGAGTTACGAAAGGGTTCCTCCCTCCTCCCCTCCTGCAGCGATAAGTCATGGGAGTATAAGCGGCCGGCAGCTTTACCTACTGTGTTTGTATACCTACCTATCTAATCTCGCAATTTGTCCCAACAATCGGACAGCAAAAACGAAACTTTGCAAAACTCGACAGTGGGATGGGAAACCGTTTCTTTGCAAATTATTCGGCCTCTGAACCCTTGGTCGCGTCTTGCAGAGAGAAAAACCCATCTGCCTTGTATCAGTCGTTCGCCACTTAAGAGTTAAGGACGTGGTTAATGAGAGAGTGATCTGTCATAGAACAACCAGGGCCAGCCTTGCGTTGATGCAACCTGCAAACCTGCGGAGACAACAATCTTCTTTCTTGACTTGCACTGGCTACTTCAAACTCTATCAGCCCAATCTAACCACGCAAAACCTAACGGATTGGGTTCAGTTAGACGTTGGGGCCAAAGCCTCCTTCGCTCACCCCGCTGTAACATTGATTCTGCAATTATGGATCATGGCAAGGGAATCACAGGGTCCATCAAGCTCAACCTTCCCACCAAGCTCCCCATCAAGCTCCCCGCCAAGTTCCCCTTCTTGTAATCATTCCACGTAACGACTGTTCCCTAAATCACTGTTTAGCTTCGTCAAGGGAGCGTTCGTCATCTCTATCCCTCTCGGAATGTTTGCATTACTATGTTTCTTATGTCATCTGAATTGCAACACGCAGCCATTGGCAGCCGCCATTACCAGCGTCATTTTCTGTTGCTCAAACCCAACTTTCTCATATACCTGGTTTTCTGAACTCTTGATTACGGAATATTTTTGTAGCAAGCGAACGATGGTATATGAGGCTTCAATGAGAGCGAAGTCTTCTATTCGCATCGGTGCAGCTGTCAGTATTGTAATGCAGATCACTTCATATAGAAAAGCTCAATTGAGACTTACGACCCAGACAAACCCTTGGGCCTCCATTGAAAGGTAAATAGCCCCAGTTAGCATCGGTCGGATTGCAATACAATGGCAGATCCTTATTTTCCCATCTTTCGGGGTGAAATTCTTCCGAATCCTTGCCATATAGATGCTTCTGGCGATGTAGTGCATAGACAGAGTATGCAACGGCTTCGCCACGACGTATTAGTACTGGCGAAGTTCCATCTGGACCGCCGCCGGTGGGAAGGGTGGTAGTCTTTAAAGCAACTCGGTTGTTGACTGGTACCGAGGGATAAAGGCGAAGAGCTTGCAGTATTAGATGAGACCCGTATATTTATCTACGACAGCTAGGCTAGGGTTTAACGTACTCTCCTTGAGGATGTTTGACAGATATGTCATCTTTTTAAGATCTTCTCGCGTCAAGCCAGGCTTTCCATCGACGACTGCCTCTATTTCATCTCGCAATTTAGTTAGAACTGCTGGATGTAATACGAGAAGACGACTATTCTCAGAGTTAGTGATTCCCAACAGCTCACGGAACGATGTGAATAGGGGCTGAGTTATTGGACTTGACGTACAATGTCCACGACAGTAAACACGCTGTAGTATCCCTCCCAGCCAGCAGGATATTCAAAAGTTGATCTCGTAGTGCATCCTTGTTCTGGCAATCTTGAGCCACGACATCCAGAAACAAATATCGATCGGGCTTATCCTGCTTAGTGTTTGCGATGTTTATGAGTCCATGCGCAATGATCTGATCCACAAACTTATGTACCGTCTTGCAGGCATTAAAGAAACTTCGCCCACCGATGAGAAAGTATAGATCAAGAAGTCGATAGCGTTTCATCATATATTCCTGCGCTAAATTAAACGCTTCTGCAAATTCTTTCTCGTCGCCGATAGCGTTTGACTTCAGGCTGTACACTGACTGTCCTAATAAAAGAGAAGTCATCGTGTCAAGGGTGAATCGAAAGAAGAGCGGTTGCAGATCGATAGATGAACCATCTTGCGGAATCCGTGCAATCAAATTATCCACGTGCTCCTTGAAGAGATCCAGATCGCGATAGTTGCTCCGGGCAAATTGCGGCTTGAGCAATTCTCGAGAGTGCTTCCAAGCCGCGCCGTCTTGAGTAAAGATGCCATCGCCTAGTAACGGACGAAAAATGTTACGACGAGGTCCAAAACCAAATTCTAAACTTGTTAGTGTCAATATAGGTCCTGGATTTATGTCACTCAACCATTGAATTGCGTGGAAAGCATCGCCTCTAGGTTTCGAGGGTCAATTGTCCCAAAAGACTTTATCCCTAGAAAAACATAATCCAATGTATCGCCCCAATGACGGAAATGGTATAGAAAGAGGGCCATCAAGCGGTTATCAGCATCGGCTGAAAAGATCTGACGAAGACGATCAACGCCAAGTGGAAGCTCAGTGAGCAATCGGTTTGGAGGCAACCATGATGAAGGCCGAATGCAATATCTGTCTTGAAGAAAGTTAGCGTGTGTTAACCTTGCAGCGAGCCATGAACTATGGCATCCTATGCCGGGTGCATGACGAGAATTGTACACTCACCTGATTTGCCAGGTATCTGACTGTTAACCAGTACATGCAACAAGAGATAACAATGCTCAGCGCAACAGTAAGAAGCGAGATGTTAAAGACCATGTTTTCATCAAATTAACACTGAGAATCATCAGGGGCAGAAATCATAAAATAAGTTCGACCCGCTAATTTCAGCCGAGGCATCCCCACCAAAAACATCAACTTCATAATATTCTAGGTACTTTCGGGTTAGTTTTTAGTGTGCCAACCGAGCATAAGCGGGGACCCCGGTGGTGAGAATAAAACATGGGTACTGGGGGTACGAGATCAGACCCATCCTCTTTCCTACGGTACTCATAAGAGCGTCAGCCGGAGCAGGCAAAGGCAATCGAATTGGCCAAAACAAATCGCTTAAGCAAGCTTACCTATCGAGCTTCTGAGCGTGTGCTAGAAAACATTCCCAAGGATTACGATCAGGACTTTCATCTATCCAAAAAGCAGTACTACAATTTGATACCTTCTAATACACGGTCCAAAGAGGAAATCATCACGGGACTACTTCAATGCCTCGATAATTCAATGTCCATCGTTCGAATCCGATATTCCTACACGCTAAATGACGCTGGCGCTCCGGTTCAGAAGAATATTGAGCAGATATTCCTATTGAATAACTATCAGCGGGGATTATCTAAGAGGTTTATAAGCGACTTTATGATGGAAACAGATGCTACCGTCAATACCAACGCACTGAAGATGCTCCTTTTGTTGGCTGTGGGTGTCACTAACACGGCAATGACCTTTTCAGCATGTTTTTCGTTTGCCATACCAGAATCCGAAGAGGCGTTCAATTTCTTCATTCAGTGTATGCACGAGGAACTATTCAATGACTGCTTATCTTCACGAATCATTATAGCCAGTCAGGACAAGGGATTGACGGCTTCGCTACCTATATCTATGCCCGAGATTCAGCTTCAGCTATGCAATTGGCATGCCTGCGAAAACATTCGAGCACTACTGAGCTGCAAGTCAACAGCATTGCTGACGCTACTACATCCGCCTGACCGAGAATACTTCTGAACCGACTGGTACTTCAAAGAAAGACAGGTGGTTCTATGTTATACACGGCGATATCGTAATCTTGACGCAGTGGCTTCACAGCGAAACGAAGGTCTTCATCCTATTCTCAAGGCGGTCATGAACCCTCAGATGTCTCTAGAGAACGCCATTAGATCCATGAAGTCGAAGCTAAAGCTGTGGTATCGCTCCATTCGTGAGGCTGATGAGAGATCTCGTATAGATAGACCTCGAGCCGTTGATTTTGAAGCATTTCAATTGCTTGTGGGTCTGAGCTCCAGAAAAGATCAATCCTGAATGGATAGCAGCCAAGGAACTCGCTACTCAGCCAATCACTGAAGGTCCATGTGACTGTGATATTTACATTAGATATGGACTTCCCTGCAGGCATTACCTCTTACGCGCTTGCATACAAGGATTTCCGATACCAATATCGCTTCTTCACCCTCGCTGGCGACTGAACGGACCTCCTATAGCACCGGGCAACTGGCAGGCTAGATACTACGATGAATCCATCAATCCGGATGACGCAAATCCAACGAAATATCACGATGTTGGTAAGAATAGATTCCTTTATGCAGCAGCCAGTTTGCAGAAGCTTACCACGTCAGCAGGCCGACCTTCTAGTCAATCAGCTGTCTACCTTCCATGCCAACGTGACTGTCACACACGAGAAGCTGCAGGAGGTAGGTCAGGGGCTTCCCGTGACGCTTTCAAAATCACCTCCTACGAAGAAAGAAGTTTGGGCTGAGCTTCGTCAAAAAAAGAAACATGATAGAGTCGATGCTAGAGCTTTGACTGCAGCGGAAGCAGCTGAGCGGGATGCTAAGCAAAGGGATAAACAAAAGGAGAAGGACTGAGGTTACAGCATCACTGCCACCGGACCCCCTCCCACCATCCGCTTCACCACCCTCTTCCGCCCCACCTGTGATGAAACTAAATATGGCCGTGCAGTGAAGGAAACAACTGTATAGGAGCAGGAGTCTCAGCCTAGACGTCGCCCCCGTGGTCCTACGTTGAAGGTAGTGGCTCCGAAGCCAGTGAGGAAGAGGTCTAAGCCTAATTTGGTGACGGCAGCAACATTGGATGAAAGGGAGTCTCAACAAAAGAGGCTTATTGAATCGGCATTCGTAATAGAATAAAAGAGTTTATGGTGGGGAATCTACATGTATTTGTTAGCAAACTGCACCTAAATGAAGGTACTGTAGATCCCGCCTTTCGCTAGTGACGCTACCCGTAATGTGCGCTGACCTCTCCTGTAGAATAGCTATTAGCTGCTTTGTGCTCGTTGTGTTGGAATACGAGGTCACATATAGAAAGAACAACGTGAAAGCAGGGGACTTCCACGGTAGCAAGGATCTACCTTGATCTTGCACTCTCCCAGGCGGTCAATAATTTAGGGCAACAGCCTGCAAACCATCGCAAGTGACTTGATTGCCTACCGTCATGATTTCAATCAAGGCGAGCAACATTGCATCTTCGCAGTGCTTTGTCTATGCCATCAAGGATAGCAGCTTTTTCAACTGAAACAGAAGCAATTCTTTGGACAAAAGTAGAATGCCCAATACTCTTGCCGTTCTGCCAAGTCTGATTATTGTCGATTAGCTGATGACATGGCCTTAAAGTCACGCAATTTCTGATATCGATTACTCGTGAATTGATACTACAATATCACCGCGTGCGCATTTCGATAATGCAACTAATTGCTCATGCAGCGTCTACCACCAGAGCTTCATCTCCAAATTATTCACTATCTGCCGGTCGAAACCCTATGCAATCTTTGTCTTTGCAGTCAATACTATCATGAGATCAGTATACCTGAATTATATCGAGACCTTACGATTCAAGTTCAGGTCACAGGGTTGGACATTTCAGTCTATAGGAAAGTTCAAGCTTACACAGAAAACTTCTTTGAGCGATGTGAGCACCTACAAAGCATAACTGTTTGTGGAAGTAATATTTCCAAAAGCGCTTTACCCTTTGCTCTAAGACCGATCTGCCTCGTTCTTGGAGCTATACTGCAGACCAGATGTTCAAAAGGATTAAAGTCTTTCAATTGGAAGCTTGATTGTCCTTTCGGGATGGATTTTATGAAGTGTCTGCCTTCAAGTATTGAAGTTCTAGAGTTGGACGCTCGACTAATTGACTATCCCAAGCACGTTCGAAATCTATCGGAATTACGTTGTCATCGAATCTGCTCCGTCGAACAAGCGGAATGGCTTGCTCGACATGTCGAGCAAAACGCTAGAGGTCTTCGAAGACTCTTCTTCGGCTTTGAGTCGTCACAATCGACAATGCAATTTCAAGTCATACTTCAGTCACTTCGATGCATAGCAGATTCTTCATTTGGCAATGGTTCTCTGCAGTATCTCGGCCTGAACAACATGGATATGTCGGAATGGTCTTCTTCAGAGATGCCGCTAATCAGACACTTGTGTTTGATGCAGTGTCATAACATCGAAGAAGCGCTTTCACGATTTATGACGTTCAATAAACATTGTACGAAACTGAGAAGGCTGGACGTGACGTTGAATCAAAGATCAACTTGTATCCTTAAAGTCCTAGAAAAACTGCAATGTTCGACCCGTCTGACATCGCTGCAACTCATGTTGGGAGGAGAGTTGAACAGGTTTCCACTGGAGGGCATACTTCTCTCTCGGCGAAGTCTTCGACATCTCTTTTTGGAGTCGCGCCGCAACTTCTCCGATCCAACCACAGTGCATCCTTATCAGATTCAGGAGTTTCTTAGAATTACG
>JAABUZ0100003696.1_pt1 | contig 22168 bp, 24 predicted proteins | sample 5562091 | NCBI WGS metagenome assembly JAABUZ01 (sample SAMN12813069, study PRJNA571459) | rock metagenome | isolation source: Antarctica rocks | place: Antarctica: Victoria Land, Linnaeus Terrace sud | collected 2015-12-21
CCATTTCCGCTTCCCCAGCGCCAATCCCGCTCCCGCGATGCAGGCGGAGCAACCGCTCTCCGGTGTCGTCAACTACCTGATCGGCACCGACCCCGCGTAGTGGCGCACGCATGGGTCGACCGCCGCACGGGTGCGCTACTCCGCTCTCTACCCCGGCATTGACCTGACCGGCTACGGTGCGACGGGAGGGGGATGGGAGGGGGACGAAGTGTACAAACAGGTGAGCGCGCAGGACGGTTTCTAGCATGATGGGAGGTGCTTATTCACCCTGATGCCGGAGGTTGCCATGCGCGCTCAGTCGGAATACTACCAAATCCATCGCACCCTTGTTGACCACTTCTCGCACTTGCGTCCTGCCTACGCCCACGGTCTCGCCCTGGGGGTTCATGGCACCCTCCTTGCCCACAGCGCCTGCCAGAACGCCGTCCTTGCTGCCCTCGCTCCCCTGGGGAAGCAGCGAAACGCTGCGCCAACGATTGCGTGACCTCTTTCGTTCAGGGGACGAGAAGCGCATCCCCTGCCAGTGTGACTGGGAGATTACGCTCTGCTTTGCGCCCCTGCTGCGCTGGCTCCTCTCGTGGTGGCCCGGCACCGATCTCGCTCTTGATGCGACCAGTCATGGTGAACGGGTCGTCGTCCTGGCGATCAGCGTCTTGTATCGCGGCACGGCGATCACCGTCGCCTTGCATGTCCTGCCCGCCAACCAGGAAGGGGCATGACTGCCCCACTGGCTGCACTTGCTCGATCTGCTCGCTCCGGCGCTGCCGCTGACGATGACGGTGATCGTCTACACGGATCGCAGTCTGTGGAGTCCGCGCATCTGGCGGGCGATCCGTGCCCTCGGCTGGCATCCGGTGATGCGCGTCCGCACCGATTGCACCGTCGCGCCGACCGGTGCACCCCGCCAACTCGCCCGCTTGCTGATCGCCGGACCGGGGCATGCATCTGCTATCATCCGGCACTGGCATGAACCGACACTTCGTCCCCCTGTCAGCCCTCCCTGCCCCCTTCGGTTCCAGCATGATACGATAGCAAGAAGCAGAAGCGTTGTAGGGGCGGTTCGAGCACCGCCCTTCCTGTCCTTCGGAGGTCATTATGGCAAACACACGCGACATGACCGGGTGGGACATCGGGACGCGGGCCGTCCATGCGGGCGAGCGCGGGCCGAAGCCGACCTTTACGCCCGTTTCCACACCGATTTATCGCTCCGCCGCCTACATGTACGACGAAATCGCTGAACTGGATGCCGTCTTCGCGGGGCAGCAGTCGGGCTACGTCTACGCTCGCTACGGCAACCCAACGATCACTGCCCTCGAAGAAGCGATCCGCGACCTCGAAGGGGGCGATGTGGCGGTCGTCACCGCTTCCGGCATGGCGGCGGTCCATCTCGCCTTGCTCGCCGCCGGAGTCGGCGCGGGGGAGCGGATCGTCGCGGCGCGCGATTTGTATGGCGCGACCTTCACGCTCCTCATGAACGTCCTCAGTACGCTCGGCATCGCATCCACCTTTGTGGACACGACGGACACGGAGGCAACGCGCGCGGCAATCATGGAGACGAAACCGCGTGTCGTCCTGATCGAGGCGATGTCGAACCCATTGTTACGGATCACGGATGTGCCGGCTATCGCGGCGGCGGCGCACGCGGTCGGCGCGCGGGTCGTGCTGGACGGCACCTTCACGCCGCCGCCCGTGCTCTTTGGCTTCGCCAATGGGGCGGACTTTGTTGTCCACAGCATGACGAAGTATCTGAACGGTCACGCGGACGCACTGGCGGGCGTCGTGATTGGCAAGGGTGACGAGGCGCACACGCTCATCCCGCTCGTGCGGACGCTCGGCCCGAACCTCGCCGCGAACGAGGCGTATATGGTACTGCGCGGTCTGAAGACGCTCACGCTACGGCTGCGACGACAGATGCTCAACGCAAAACTGATCGCCCGCGCCCTCGAACGCGATCCACGCATCGCCCGCGTCATCTATCCGGGTTTGCCCTCCCACCCGCAATTCGCTACCGCGCGGCGGCTCTTCAAGCCCGGCTGGTTGGGCGGCATGGTGGCGTTCGAACTGGCGGGTGCGACGCAGGAAGACGTGATGCGCTTCATGGACGCGCTCCAACTCTGCGTCCCGGCGACGAGCCTCGGCGATGTGTACACGCTGATCACCTGCCCCGCCATGACCTCGCACCGCGAAGTCGCGCCTCGGCAGCGCGAGCGCATGGGCATCACGCCCGGCTTGCTCCGCCTCTCCGCCGGCATCGAGCACCCGCGCGACATCATCGGCGACTTGATGCAGGCGCTGGACGCGGCGAACATCCCACTCGGCATGCCGGTCATGGGCATGGACCCGATGCTGGCCTGACGATGCAATGAGCGTCTTTCCAGCGTCCAACTGAGACAATGACCAAAGGGGGATGGCCCCCGCGTATTGCAGGTGGATCAGGTGGATGATCCACATGATCCACCACTCGCCGATTTCCTCACGCAACTGCCGGAAGAGCACACGCTGCGGTAGAGTAATCGCAAAGGTAATAACCTCTGAACTCCGAACCGCGAACATCAACCTCTTGTGTAAACGCGCTGCCGATGCCACACTCTCTGTACGTACGTACGGGTATGTTTGCCACAATGAGGGGGAGCGCTACCATGCAAGAGATGACCGCCGATGAACGACATTGGCGCCACGCGCCACGATGGGAAGCGCTCATTGCCGCCTTCGCCATTGGCACGGCATACGCCCTGTTGCCGGACACGATCCGCCTTGGCCCACGCTGGCTGCTCGCCGCGCTGATTGCCGTGCTGCTCATCCCACTCCACGGGGCGCGTTTCGCTGGCAACTACCGGCTCGTTCGCACTTTCAGCATGATCCTCGCGGCGCTCGTGACTGCGGCAATCACGGTGAGTGCGATCCTCCTCATCGTCCGGCTACCAAGCGGTAAGACAACATCAACGCACTTGCTGCGGGATGGTGCCTTAATTTGGGGGGCGAATATCCTCGTCTTCGCGATCTGGTACTGGGAACTCGACTGCGGCGGCCCGCATGCCCGCCATGTGAAGCGCTACTCGAGCACCGATTTCCTTTTTCCGCAGTTCACGACACCCGACGCGGCCGAAACCAATTGGTCACCGCGATTCCTCGACTACCTGTTCCTCGCGTTCAATACGAGCGCGGCATTCAGCCCAACCGATACCTTGATCCTCTCACGCCCCCCGAAGGTCCTGATGATGATGCAGTCACTGATCTCGATCGTCGTCGTTGCAGTGCTGGTTTCGCGGGCAATCAACACCCTTGGCAACTAATCGTCCGATCCGCCGCGATAGGGTGCATGCGCGATCACATCAACGCGCACGCGGTCGCCTTCGCTGATCGTGCCGGGGTATTCGACGCAGGCGACGAGGCCACGCAAATGGAGCGCCACTTTGGGGAAACGTTGCGCGAGCCGGGGCGTGTCCCGGTACTGTTCCTGAATTATTTTGCCGGGATAGACGCAGGGGAAATTCTGCTCCGTCACGACGAGCACGGTATGATCGGGGAAGAAAAGGCGCGATCCCGGCGGCAGATGCGAGAAATCCGGGATGTCGCGCAGTACGAGATTCGCGCCGAGCCATTCCGGCTCGATTACCGGCAGTTCCAGCACCATCGCGATCCGCTCCACATCCTCCATCGAGACGAGTGAGACCTGACGGCTGTTACGAATCACCGTACCCCGCGTGAACCACGGCGTCCGCGAGTCCGAGAGGCGCGTAATCCCCGCATGCTTGTCCCCCGTGACGCCCTCCATCGTGATCGCAATCGTCGTCTCGCGCGTCGTAACGAGCGACGCCGCATCCCGCCCAACCAGTACCCGCACGACGTGCCCTGCCACTTCTCGCTTCACCCGTTCCCCCTTTCGGCATGACATGCTGCCCAGTCGGGTACACTATACGCGATACTGGCTCCTCTGTTATACCAGCGAAAGAGCGATGCGATGACGTACGAAGAGATCAAAGCGGAAGTAGAGCGATGGCCGGTCGCGGAGCAGTTGCGGCTTCTGGAAGCCGTTTCCCGATCCGTGCGTGAGACACTGGAACCGCATGCTGCGGCCCGGAATGGCGCACGCGATGCGGATACGGCGTGGCGGGAGGGATTTGAGGCGGAGCGGGCTCGACTACTCAAGGACGTCCCACCGGAGTCGTCAGCCCACCGCACGTTCGGCATGCTGCGCACGTCGGCACATCCCCCAACCGACGAGGAAATCCGCGAGGACTATACGAATTATTTGATCCGCAAGTACTCATGATGCGGGCATTGCTCGATACGAACGTCGTACTCGATCATTTCCTCGCACGGCAACCGTTCGACATCGAAGCCTTGGCTATCTGGAGGGCGAACGAACAAGCGCACTTTACTGGATACATTTCCGGCATTACGGCCGTGAACCTCTACTATGTGGCGCGAAAGGAGATTGGGAGAGTACGAGCGCGGCAAGCAGTGGCGGAAGTTCTTGCCGTAATGCATGTCGCACCCTTTGATCTGGCAGTATTGCAAGCCGCGCATGCACTCCAATGGTCGGATTACGAGGACGCAGTGCAGCATGCCAGCGCGACGGCAAGCGGCGTGGAAGCGATCGTGACGCGCAACCTCAACCATTACACGAGCGCGACGATCCCAGTCTTCTCCCCCGCCGCTTTCCTTGCGCAATTGCCACAATAGCCAACCGCCCCTTCCTTCTGCCGGTTCACTCCCTTTCCGGGCACCCTGAGGGCAGTATCAGGAAAGAAGGGGCGGCGCGTCACATCCGCCGGTGCGCGCGGCTGCCGAGACGGAGCCAGGCGATGGTGCCGTCCGGGTCGCGCAGGAACTCGCCGCGCGTGCCCTGCATCGGTTCGTCGCGCACAATCAGCAGGTTTTCGGCGTACAGCGCGGCACGGACGGGTTGGGGCAGCGGCGGAGCGGGCTGATCCTTGTTTGGGAAGCCGCCCTTCGGGATGCGTTGCAACAGGAAGCCGCCATCTTGCACAGTCAGTTCGATGTCGGCCATGGCAGCGGTATACTGCCCGGCATAAGGCGCGAGTTGGTCCGCCGTGGCATCGAGGGTCGCCGGTTCCGGGTCTTCGAGGCCGAGGTATTTCTTCAGCATCCAGTTCGTTGCCTCGCCGTGCAACTCGCTGCCACGATCGGCGTTGGTCAACACCGTGAGGGCGAAGTTCCGTGACGGTGCCATGACGAACGTCGTCTGCTGCCCGACCGTCCCGCCGCCATGTTGGACGGTGCGGACGCCACCCACGTCCTCAAGCATCCATGTCAATCCCATCTCACCCAAACTTCCCTTGGAATAGAGGGGGGATTGCATAAAGGCGAGGCTTTCCGGCGAGAGGACGCGCGTCCCATCCTGCGCCGTCCCATTACCCATCTGGAAGCGGGCATAGACGAGCATATCGAGCACATCGGAAAGCAGGCCGCCCGCCGGGTTCACTGTGCGTGGCAGTTCCCACGGGCGCGCGACGGTTGGCGTGTCGTTTTCAATCGTATGGCCGACGGCGAACCGCTCGGTGACGATGTTGCGCACGAAGTAGAACGTGCGCTGCATGCCGAGCGGATCGAGGACGAGTGACTGCACCGCCGCCTCGAATGGCTGACCGGTCAGCACCTCGATCACCCGGCCCGCGAGGGCGAATCCGGCATTGTTGTACGACCAGAGCGTGCCGAGCGGTGCGACGTGCGGCACGTCCGCCATCGCCGCCGTCATCTTCGCCAGCGCGTCATCCCCCGCGCCGAGATCGTCGAAGTAATCGCCCACCCAGCCGCCGGTATGCGTGAGCAGGTGCTTCATCGTCGCGCGCTCCGTTGCCTCCGCATCGGCGAGCCGGAGGTCCGGCAGATAGGTGCGGATCGGCGCGTCGAGATCGAGTTTCCCCTGCTCCACAAGCCGCATCGCGGTCGTCCCCGTGAAGGTCTTCGAGATCGAGCCGATCTGGTAGAGCGTATGCGCGTCCACCGCGAGCGGATGATCCACATTCGTCACACCGAGGCCGCCGACCTGCTGCGCGCCATTGTGGTAGACGCCAACCGCCACGCCGGGGATGTGGTAATGCGCCATCGCCTGCTCGATAAAGGTGTGTAACTCGTCGTCGAGGGAGTTTCGAGTACTGAGTACTGAGTACTGAGGCTTGCTTTCCGCGTTCACTGCTCACCTCCGCTATCCATCCATTACGAACATCCACCAATACCGCGAGACAATAGCACTACAGCGCCTCTCGTTGCAGTAGCATACGGCAATCTTGGTACTCAGTACTCAGTACTCAGTATTCGTTTACTCGTTACTCGCGACTGAAAGGAGCACGTATGGAACTTGGATTGACTGGCAAACGGGCGCTTATCACCGGGGCGAGCCGTGGGATTGGCTACGCCATTACGGCGGGGCTGGCGGCGGAAGGGGCGCGCGTTGCCCTCGTCGCGCGGACGGCCGCCGATGTCGAGGCGGCGACAGACAGGCTACGGGAGACGGGCGCGGAGGCGATCGCGCTGACGGGTGACCTCACCGTGGCGGCGGATGTCGAGCGCGTCGTGCGGGAGGCGGTGGAGGCGTTCGGCGGGCTGGATATTCTCATCAACAATGTTGGCGGCGGTATGGGGGGCAACACGGATGAGGCGTGGCAGCACACCTTCGACATCAACCTTAACGCGGCGGTCCGTGCCAGCCGCGCCGCGACCCCACTAATGCAGGCGCAGCGGCACGGTGTCATCCTCATTATCTCGTCCGTCTCCGGTTGGCAGGTCGGCGGTTCGCCACAGTACAACGCAGCGAAGGCGGCGGAGATCATGTACGCCCGCTCGCTGGCGAAGGAATTGGGGGCGGATGGCATCCGCGTCAATGCCGTCTCGCCCGGCTCAATCATGTTCGAAGGCGGCGGGTGGGCGCGGCGCAAGGAGCGCGACCCGGCGGGCATCGCCACCTTCATCGCCAACGACATGCCCCTCGGCCGCTTCGGCATGCCAGAGGAGATCGCCAACGTCTGTGTCTTCCTCTGCTCCGACCGCGCCAGCCTTGTTACCGGCGCCAACATCGCCGTAGACGGGTGCCAACTCAAACCGTCCATCTGAGAATGTTGAATCACGAAGACACGAAGAGCACGAAGGAGAGCAGAGGACAAAGGACAAAGGATTGGAAGATCTCTTTCCCCCTTCGTACTCTTCGTGTCTTCGTGGTTGTATGCTTTCGACTATGACGCATACGATGGCGATGCCGGTGCGGGTGTTCGAGCGACGGGCGGTGCGGGAGGCGATTGCCTACGCGCAAACCGGCGGGATCGCTCTGCACTTCTTCCGCTGGTCGCATCCGCACTTCGGTACCGGTGAGTATTGTCACGTCCTTTCGAGCGACCGCGATCTGCTGATCGAATTTGGCGCGGCCTACGGCTTCCCGCTCCACTTGCTGCAACCCCCGCGCCGGGGCCGCGGCGTCTGGCACTTCGACGCCTTCGGCTGGCGCGCCATCGCCCTCCGCCGCCTCGCCACCAAACTGACCGGGGACGAAAGCGGATTGAATCGCAGAGACGCAGAGAGGGAAGAGAGATAAAGGAGAAGAAAAGAGGAGACGCCGTGCTATCCTTCTCCTCTCGTACTCTCTGTGTTCCTCTGCGTCCTCTGCGTCTCTGCGGTTCATTCGGTTTCGATTTCGACTAAGGAGGGTGGGATGCCTGCAACGGATATTCGGCACCGGGTGGAAATTGGGGCGGAAACGCTGATGCAGTTGGAGAATGTCGGGACGGCAACGCTCTCCACTCTGCTGATGCGCCGGGGGGTACAGTCGGTCTTTCTGGCGGGGGTGCTACCGCTCAACCCGCACAAGCATATGGTCGGACGGGCATTCACGCTGCGCTACCTCCCCGCGCGGGAAGATATGCCCGGCGGCGAGGGGCTGGATGATCTGACGAACCTCCAGCGTCAGGGTGTCGAGACAGTCGGGCCGGGTGAGGTCTTCGTCATTGACGCGCATGGCAATACGGATGCGGGCTGCCTTGGCGACATCCTCACCGCCCGCATCTTCAAGCGGGGCGCGACGGGCATCGTCACCGACGGTGCGTTCCGCGACACGCCGAGCATCCGCACGCTCGGCCAGCCCGTCTATGCGCGCGGCATGCACCCCGCCGTGAGCACGACGCAGCATTTCGCGGCGGATATCCAGATACCGATTGCGTGCGGTGGCGTGATGGTCTGCCCCGGCGATGTGCTCGTCGGCGACGGTGAGGGGGTGATTGTCGGGCCGCAGGCGATGGCGGCGGCGGTCGCGGCGGAGGCGACGGACTATGAGCCGAAAGAGATCTTCATCCGCGAGCTGATTGACAGCGGCCGCAGCATCAAGGGCGTCTATCCCCCGGACGCTGAGACCCTCGCTGCCTACGAGCAGTGGAAACTGAGACAGTAGTGAGTTAGTAGCCAGTAGATAATAGCCAGAGATATCGGTTCCACTCTGACTACTGACTACTCCCCATTGACGCGGCGGTATGGCTACCGTACGACAACGGTAAGGTGCGCGCCCACGCCCAGCAGGTGATGGAGGGCAAGCGGTGGTTCGAGGGAAACCGGATGCTCGTGGATAACGCGAATGTCGAGAAGCCGATCCTCAACGGCCTGCGCCTCCTTGAAACGGCTCGCGGGCGGCGACCACCTCGATGCGGCATCGAACACGCCGGGTGTCGGCGCGCTCGCGGTGCGCATGCCCGGTCTCGTGCGCGTCCTGCTCTGGCATCACGATGACATCTGGTAGGAGGATGGGACGATCACGCTCGATCTCGCGATTGGCGGCAGCGCGGCTCAGCGTGACGTGCGCCTCTGGCGACTGGACGGCACCCACGCGAACACGCATTCCGCGTGGCAGGCGCTCGGCGCGCCGGACGATCCGACGCCGGAACAGATCGCCGCAATCCGTGCCGCCGGGGAACTGCGTGGGAGCAATCGCCGCTTGATCGTGCCGACGGCACGCTTCACACGCGTTTCGACCTCCCGAAATACGGTATCGCCTTGCTCGAAATCGCGACGGAGCGTTGAACCGCTCCCTATTCTGATCACTCTTGACAGATACCCGTGCCAGGTATATACTCAACCACAGATACCCCTGTGGGGTACCAGTCAGAGGAGGGGACCAGATGGGTGTGACCGGCAAAACGAAACCCAACTATCACTATCAGCAAGAGACCGATGCGCTGCTCGTGCGGCTGCGGCGGATGGAGGGTCAGGTCCGGGGCGTGCAGAAGATGATCGAGGAGGGGCGCTACTGTGTGGATATCGTCACGCAGTTGCAGGCGATCTCCGCTGCGGCGGATAAGGTCGCCGAGCAGGTGCTCGAAGGGCACATTCGCGGCTGCGTGACGGATGCGATCAAGGAGCAGCGCGGCGATGAGGCGATCACCGAACTGATGACCGTCCTTGGCAAAGCGATCCGCAAGTAGTCCCACACCAGGAACAGGAAGAGGTACGGCCAATGGCCACGATACAACGCCCTGAAGCGATGGAATCCCCACCGCTCGCGGTAGAGACGACACAAACCACCGAATTGGCAGTCTCCGGGATGACCTGCGCCTCCTGCGTGATGCGTGTGGAGAAGAAACTGAAGAAAGTGCCGGGCGTCGCGGACGCCGCAGTAAACCTCGCCACCGAACGTGCGACCGTTACGTACGATCCCTGTCAGACTGATCCCGCCGCGCTCGTCAAGAATGTCGAGGCGGCTGGGTATGGTGCGACGCTGCAACCGCAGGATGAACCGCTCGCGGCGACGCTCGCCATCGCGGGCATGACCTGCGCCTCCTGCGTCCGGCGTGTCGAACGGGCGCTGACAAAGGTGCCGGGCGTCGCGCAGGCGAGCGTCAATCTCGCCACGGAACGCGCCAGCGTGACCCTTGGTGGCCAGGCGACGATTGATGATCTGCTCACAGCAGTCGAGAACGCGGGCTACCATGCCACGCCGCTCGTGGAGGCCGAAGCGGAGCACGAAGGCGGCGAGTTGGTCGAGGAGCGGCGTCGGCAGCGCGCGATGCGTATCCGTTTCGCCAAACTCGCGCTTGGCATCGGACTGACGATCCCGATCCTGTACATCGCGATGTTCCACATGGACATGCGCTATCGCGATTACTGGCTGCTCGCGCTGACGGCACCCGTCTGGCTGATCGTCGGCTGGGACTTCCACCGGAGCGCGCTGAAGAATGCGCGACATGGCGCGGTCAATATGGACACGCTCGTCTCCGTTGGCGGCTCGATTGCCTTCTTCTACAGCGTCGTGGCGACCTTCGCGGGACAAGACACGTTCTACGACACCGCCGCGATCATCATCACCTTTATTTTCCTCGGCAAGGTGCTAGAGGCGATTGCCAAAGGGCGGGCGGGCAGCGCGATTCGCACCCTGATGGGCCTGCAAGCCAAAACCGCTCGCGTCGTGCGCGGTGGCGTGGAGCAGGATATTCCCGTCACACAGGTGCTGCCCGGTGACGTGCTGATCGTGCGCCCCGGTGAGAAGATTCCCGTAGATGGCACGGTCCTCGATGGTGCCTCCACGGTGGACGAATCCATGCTCACCGGCGAAAGTTTTCCGGTTGAGAAGCAGCCGGGTGACGTAGTGATCGGCGCGACGATCAACAAACAGGGCCTCCTGACGATGCGCGCAACCCGCGTGGGCAAGCAGACGCAACTCGCGCAGATCATCAAACTGGTGGACGCGGCGCAGACTGCCAAAGCGCCGATTCAGCAGCTAGCGGACAAAATCTCCGGTATCTTCGTGCCGACGATCTTCGCCATTGCCGCGCTGACCTTTGTGGGGTGGCTGATCACGGGGCGCTCGCCGGTCGCAGCGATGGTCGCGGCAATCGCGGTGATCGTCATCGCCTGCCCGTGCGCCCTCGGCCTCGCGACACCGGCGGCAATCATGGTCGGTAGCGGCCGGGGCGCGGAGCAGGGCATCCTGCTCAAAGGCGGCGAAAGCCTCCAGCGCGTGCGAGAAGTGGACACCGTCGTCCTTGACAAGACGGGCACCGTCACGCGCGGTACGCCGGCAGTGACCGACATTATCCCGACGAATGACTGGGCGGAGAACGACCTGCTGCGCCTCGTCGCGATGGTCGAGAAGGGGTCAGAGCACCCGCTGGCGCAAGCGATAGTGGACGCGGCGATGGAGCGCGGCTTCGACCTCCCGAGGAGCGTGAAGAACTTTGAAGCGCTCGTGGGCGGCGTGCAGGGCGCTGTCGGCACGCGAACAGTCGTCGTTGGCAATCAGCGTCTCTTCGCCGAAGCGGGCATTGATACCGCGCGCGTCCGGGCGGATATGGAGCGGCTGGAATCCGAGGCGAAGACTGCCATGCTTGCGGCGGTTGATGGGGAACTGGCGGGCGTCATCGCGGTCGCGGACACGGTCAAGCCGACCTCTTCCGAGGCAGTTCGCACGCTGCATCGCCTCGGCATCCAGGTCGTGATGCTCACTGGCGATAACCAGCGGACGGCAGAGGCGATTGGTCGCGCAGTCGGCATTGATACGGTGATCGCGGAAGTCCATCCTGCTGACAAGGCGACCGAAGTGAAGCGGCTACAGGAAACGGGCAAGGTCGTGGCGATGGTCGGTGACGGTATCAACGACGCGCCTGCCCTCGCGCAGGCGGACGCCGGGATCGCGATGGGCACCGGCACGGATGTGGCGATGGCCGCCGGGGACATTACGCTCGTCAAGGGCGATCTGCGCTCCATTGCGGAGGCGATTGACCTGTCGAAGCGGACGATGCGCACGATCCGCCAGAATCTCGGTTGGGCATTCGGCTACAACATCATCCTTATCCCGCTGGCGGTCTTCGGCAAACTCAACCCGATCTTTGCGGCGGTCGCAATGGCGCTCTCGTCTGTGACGGTTCTTTCCAACTCCTTGCGCCTGCGCGGGACGCGGTCGAGCCAGTTCATTGCGGCGGCGGTCCTGCTCGTCGCCTTCACGGCGGTCGGGTTCGGGACCTATCGCGGGGTGTCGGGGCAAGCGGCCCTCTTCGGCTCCGCGTCGTATGCGTGGGGACCGAACGAGGTCCACATGGCAATGGTCGGCCAGCGAACGACGGCGGAGATGCCCGACGCATTCCGCAACGGCGTCAAGATGGTCAAAGCGGGCACGACGATCACCTTCATCAATGATGACAACGACCACGCGCATAACGTGGTGAGCGGCACACGCACCGCACCGACACAGGATTTTTACAGCGGCCTGCTGCAATCCGGTCAACGATGGCAGTACACCTTCACCACACCGGGCGTTTATCCCTATTTTTGCAGCCTCCATCCCGGTATGGATGGCACGATTACCGTGACGTGATGCGGCGCGTGCCGCGCGCGGAGAAACATGCGCTGTCAGGATGACGGCGCACCAGCGCCCGGAAGGGCAGATCAATCGGAGGGTTCGACGATGGAAATGATCACGATGAAGGCCCCGGATATCTCATGCGAGCACTGCGTCGCGACGGTCAAGAAGACGGTCGGGCAGTTCCCCGGCGTCCAGTCCGTCGAGGCGGATGCGGAAACGAAAATCATCACGCTCACCTACGATCCAATGCAGGCAGACCTGCCAAAGATCGAGGACGCACTCGAAGAAGAGGGTTACCCGGTCGAGAAGTAGCACGGAGCAGGAGATGGGATTTGTCCCATCTCCTGCTGTCTGCTCGGGGTAATGGCCTGTTTCCTGGCACACGAGGAACTATGAGCGAGCAACGCCGCCTCCCCATCACAACCCGCCACTCGGCACTCACCCGTGTTGCGTTTCTGCTCGCACTCATTATCGCCGTGCATCAGTTCGTGATGGCGACACCAGCGCATGAAGCAATCATGCCAATGATGGACCGCGACGCGCAGGCGAGCGTGCCGACACAAGATTCCCACGACTGTCCGTATTGTCCGGTTCATACCACCGCGATCTGCCCGGCGGTGCAGGCGGTTCTGCCACACGGTATGAGCGCTATACTTCTTCTGTTCGTGGCGCTCGTCACGACGGCATTCTTTGTGAGCGTCATCGGTCCGGGCGTGATCGCATCCGCCGACTGGCGACCGCCACCCAAATCCACGCGCGTGCTCTTGCAAACCTTTCGCTGCTAGAAACTCATCCCGACTGCACCGTATGGTCGCCTACCTCCTGCTCGGCAGGATGCTTCGGGCGATGTAATCACTCTTTCTGAAGGAAGAAACACGAAAGGATTCTCCAATGCTAACGCGGAATTCTCGCCGGTCATGGCTGATCGCTGTGCCGACCCTGATCATCATCGCTCTCGTCCTCGCCGCGTGCGGCGGCAGCAAAGCAACGGCGACTCCAATGACGAGTAGCGCCGTAACAAGCGCGAGCGGATCGGCAGCAAGCGCGACGATGCCTTTCGACGAGCAATTCATTGACATGATGGCCCCGCACCATATGGGCGCGGTCGCCATGGCGCAGATCGCCCTCACTCGCGCCGAGCACCCGGAATTGAAGACGCTCGCGAACAGCATCATCGCCTCGCAGAACAGCGAGATTGGTCAGATGAAGCAGTGGCGCAAGGCATGGTACGGCAGCGACCAGACCCCGCCGATGGACCAGATGGCGACACTGCCCGGCATGGATATGAACATGATGAACGGGATGACCATGTCGCACGATATCCAGAGCCTGCAAACTGCGATGCCCTTCGACAAGGCGTTCCTGATGGACATGATCCCGCACCACCAGAGCGCGATTGCCGGGGCGAAACTGGAGCAGGAGAAGGGAATGCACCCCGAACTCAAGCAGTTGGCGGGCACGATCGTCACGGACCAGCAGAAAGAGATTGATCAGATGCAGAATTGGCTCAAGACCTGGTATCCGTAAATGACATCCTCCGGTCGCCGCGCGGCGTCTGAGCGTCTTGCCATCCGCGAGGAGGGGACGGGACCGCCCGTCCTCTTCCTCCACGCCCTCGGGGCATCCTCCCGCTACTTCGCTGGTCGGCTCGGGCCACTCCCGATGACGTATCACTGTGTCATGCCGGACTTGCTCGGGTTCGGGCGCTCCCCCAAACCGGATATCGCATACACCGTCGAGGATCACCTGTCGGCGCTCCATCGCACGCTCGACCGGCTCTCCCTCACCGAGCGGCCAATAGTCGTAATCGGCCACTCACTCGGCGCGATCCTCGCCGCCGAGTATGCCGCCCGCTATCCCGCGCATGTCCGTGGCCTCGTGCTCATATCGCTGCCTTCCTACCAGAGTAAGGCAGAGGCGCAGGCGTACATCATCGAGCACGGGGAGTGGATGGCCCGCGCGACGGTACTCAATGGCGGAGTCGCCCACAGCATCCATCTCGTTCTTGCGACTTTCCGGCCCCTCGTCGCGCTCCTCGCCGGACGGCTTTCCCACGCCGTTCCCGCAGCGGTTGCGGAAGATTCGATGGCCCATACGTGGCATTCTTACTCAGGGACACTTGAGCATTGCGTGCTGTCTCACGACGTTCTGCCGACATTGACCGCGCTCGGAACACTGCCGATCCTGGCACTCCATGGAAATGAAGACCCGGCTGCTCCCCTCGCCGCCGTTCAATCACTCGCGTTCCAGTTGCCGACGATCACGCTCCGCATCCTGCCTGGGAAGCATCACATTTTCCTGACGCAGAACAACGCCTGTCTCACCGCCATTCAGTCCTACCTCACGGCAATGCAGAGCAACGAGGCAGGAGATTGACAGATACCCCTAGCGGGTATATCATCGCGGTAGATATACCCGCTGGGGGTATGACGAAACGGAGGCATGACTGATGACAGGGTTACTCGGCGCAATCGGCGACGCACTGAAGACGGCATTTGACATGTTCTGGGAAGTGCTCTGGCCGCTCATCCTCGGTTTCGGGCTTTCCGGGATCGTCCAGGCCGTCGTCTCGCACAAGGCAATGGCGCGCTACCTCGGCGACGATTCGCCCCGGAGCCTGACGTTCGCCTCCCTGTTCGGCGTCGCGTCGAGTTCCTGCTCGTATGCGGCGGTCGCACTCGCCCGCTCGCTTTTCCGCAAAGGAGCGAGTTTCACGTCGGCGATGGTCTTCGAGATTGCCTCGACCAATCTCGTCATCGAGCTTGGCATCATCCTCGTCGTGCTGCTTGGCTGGCAGTTCATGGCAGCGGAGTTCGCCGGTGGCATCATCATGGTCATCCTCATCGCACTGATTTTCCGCCTCACCCTGACGCCCAAGCTCGTGGCGATGGCGCGGAAAAACGCGGACGAAGGGAGGATCGGCCGGATGGAAGGCCATGCGGCGATGGACATGAGCGTCGAAGGCGGCTCGCTTTTTTCCAAGATATTCAGTCGCCGTGGCTCGACGGCGATCAGCCACTTCTTCGTCATGGACTGGGTCTCCGTCTGGCAGGACATTGTGATCGGCTTCCTGATCGCCGGCGCGCTCGCCGCGTGGGTGCCTGACTCCTTCTGGCAGCGCTTCTTTCTCGCGGGGCACCCGACGCTCGCCAAAATTGAGGGGCCGCTGGTTGGGCCATTGGTCGCGATTTTCAGTTTCGTCTGCTCGGTCGGCAATGTGCCGCTCGCGGCGGTGTTGTGGCGCGGCGGGATCAGTTTCGGGGGCGTCGTCAGTTTCATCTTCGCGGACCTGATCGTCTTGCCGGTGCTAGACATCTACCGCAAATACTACGGCGGCAGAGTTGCCCTCTATATCCTCGCGACCTTCTACGTGACGATGGCTGCTGCTGGGTACGTGGTCGAACTGCTCTTCGGGGCGCTGGGCATCATCCCAACGAATCACAATGTCGCCAAGATCACCGAGGGGGCGCACTGGAATTACACCGCGTGGCTGAATATCGCCTTTCTGGTAATCGCGCTGATTCTTGTCATTCGTTTCCTCCGCACCGGTGGCCCGGCGATGCTCAAAATGATGGACGAGCCCGCAGGAGAAATGGGAGACGATCATACCGGCCACGCGATGCCCGAGCAGGGGATGAGCCATGGCGCACATTAATGCCTGTCCGATCCCTGCGGATCAGCCAAACCGTTGCGGCCAAAATCCGCTCATGCGCTATCTCTGGCTCGGGCGCGTGATCTTGTCTGGTATTCGCCGTCTCATTCATCGGCACGACCACGTCCGGCAGACAGAGCGATAATCGCGCTCTCCGGGAACGTGACGCTCCTCCTGGCTAGTCAGGAGGCCGATATGTACGTACAATACGCGGGGGCGGCACAGGGAGGAGTTATGCGGTGAGCCGATGCAGGCGGCAGCAACGACGAACCATCTGGACCACGCTCTGCGCGCTTGCCGTTGTGCTCGTGCCGCTCGCGTTTCCACTGCATCTCCGCGCCGATCCGGTTTCGGCGAGTGCGCTGGTAAACTTCGCCGATCCCGCCTTTCGCGCCCTCTGGCGGCGCACGGACGACCTCGCGCAGGGGCGGCGCTCCTACCTCTGGGGGCCGATTGACCGGCAGACATACGTCATCGCGCGCGAGCCATACACGGAAGCGCCAGGTGGCACGCGGCTGGTCGAGTATTTCGACAAGACGCGGATGGAGCGCACGAACCCGACCGGCAACCGCGCTATGCCCGGTTTCGTCACGAACGGCCTGCTGGCGACCGAGATGATCACCGGACGCCTCCAACTCGGCGACACGATGTTTCAGCCCTTCTCGCCCGCCACGGTAACGATCGCCGGGGACGCGAGCGACCTGGACGGCCCGACCTATGCCACCTTCACCGCCCTGACCGGCGCGCCGCCGCTCGCCGCAAATGCGCCAGTCACGCAGACGATAGATCGGAGTGGTGCCGTCAATGATGGTGGCCCGGGCGGCGTGACGGCGGGCGAACTGGTTATGGAGACGAACCACCGCACCGCCTCCGTCTTCCATGATTTCATTTTCGCGTCCGGCCCGATTATCGTCGGAAATCAAACGACGAATGGCTCGCTCTTCGGCAATGGCTACGCGGGCGGCGTCGGCTTTCCGATTACCGAGGCATACTGGGTGAAGGTGCGCGTCGGTGGTACGCAGAAACAGGTACTCGTGCAGGCGTTCGAGCGGCGTGTCCTGACGTATACGCCGGATAACCCGGACGGATTCAGGGTCGAGGCAGGCAATGTTGGCCTTCAGTATCTGCGCTGGCGATATGGTGATGCCGCACCACCCGCACCGAGCCAGCGCATCGCCTTCACCGCGAAAACGGGCAGTGCCCCCGCCGCACTGATCGTCATGGATGCGGACGGTAAGAACCGTACGACGCTTGCCAGCTCGCCCGGCGATGCGCGCGCTCCGTCATGGTCACCGGATGGCAGGCAACTCGTCTACGCGGCGGGCAGCAAACTCTTCATCGTCGGCGCGGACGGCAAGAACAGCGCCAGCGTCACTGATGGCCCGAGCGACGATCTCCCCGCATGGTCGCCGGACGGCACGCGGATTGCCTTCGTGCGCGGGCATGACCTCGCCCTGTTTTCTGTCCCGAATGGTGGCGTGACGACGCTCTTCGCGGGCGTGCCAGGTATCAATGCGGTCGCGTGGTCACCGGATGGCAGCCGTGTCGCAATAGAGCGTGGCACAAATATCTGGACACTCAACATGGATGGCTTCGGCCTCCAACTGATTCTCGCGGGAACAAATGGCACCGCCTTCCGCGCCCCTTCATGGACACCGGATGGCACGCGCATCGTCGCTACGCGCGAAATGGGTGGCACGCGCACGGTGATCGTCGCCACGGCGGACGGCAAAGATCAGCGTGACCTGACGACCGGCTCCGGCGGTGCGGTCTCAGCGGATGGCCTGCGTGTCCTTGTTGTCTCTCCCGCTGGCCGCCTGATCGCGACCAACTTCCAGGGTCTCCAGCCGCATCCGCTCTCTCCCGACACCGAAACCGCCGCCTTCCCCGCCTGGTCACCGTGAAACCAAATGAACCACGAAGGCACGAAGGCGCGAAGGTGCGAAGACACGAAGGACGTGCAGAAAAGAGACCCTCGCCGCCGGAACAGGAAAAAGGACAGGTGTGTTAAGTTTGTGTGAATAATCGGTGACAAGAATGATACAGTCACACGGTATACTGAAGCTGAGATGCATGTCTCTGCCAGATGGAGGGTGTTGGGGCTGTCCGAATGGGCGATGCGAAACAAACAGTCGCGCGGTATCATCAAAACCAGGGTGAGATGCGATTCGTTCGTTCTCCAGCTATGCACGACGGAGCATCAGAAAAACATTACCGCACGCCAGGTACGTAGCGCGCGAGACCGTATCAGAGGGAGCCGGGTAATGCAACGGCAGAACGGACAATTCAGACGGCGATGGCGAATTACCCCGCAGCGGGAGCCGATCGCGCAGCCCAATCTCTGGTTGACGCTAATCGAGTTCACCCTCGTCCTTTTTGTTACCCTCGCATACTTCCTTACGCGCGGTCTGGTCCGTGGCCGGGAGAGCGACGCGGTGGAGCACGCAAACAAAATTATGCGTGTCGAGAGTACGCTGCATCTCACCCCCGAGCGAGCAATCCAGCACGTCACATTGCATCACGAATGGCTCCTGCAGTTCGCCAATAACTTCTATCTGTACGCGCACCTGCCGGTGCTGATCGCGGTCGCGGTCTGGCTCTACTGGTGGCGACCATGGGCGTATCCGTGGTTCCGCAATGCCTTCCTGATCTCCGCTCTCCTTGGGCTCTTGATATACGTTCTGCTGCCGGTTGCTCCGCCCCGCTTCATGCCCGGCTTCGTGGATACGATGGCGCTCTACGGCTTCAACGTAGACGGTTCGGCGGCTGGCCCACTCTACAATCCCTACGCCGCGATGCCAAGTCTGCATGTCGGCTGGTCGCTCCTCACGGGGATCGCGATGATTGCCGCCGCTCGGTCGTGGTGGCTGAAGGCGGCCGGTATCGCCCTCCCACTCCTGATGACCTTCGCGGTGATTATGACGGGGAACCATTACCTCCTTGATGTCGTGGCTGGTGCAGCCGTCATCCTCGTTTCCCTGACGCTCTCCACGCTCTGGACTTCGTGGCACACTGCACGCGTGCGAACATCTCGCGTTCCGGAATGGATACCGTTCACACTCTGGCGGCGATGACGAAGGACTGAGAGCTGAGAACTGAGGGGAAACGATACGTCCTCAGCGCTCAGTCCTTCCATCTCGTAAGCCGTGTCGTTGGGGTGATGCCAGGGATGCGGCCGCGCTTCGCGATGGGACGGCCCGCGATCTCCTTGATGTCCGCCGTGAAGTCAATTGCGGACGCGCCGGAAATCGCGCTGCCGACGCCGAAAACATCCACCGGCGCGCCTTCTGCGCGGAAGCGGGCAATCCGCTCCACGGAAAGGCCGCCGGAAATGACGATCTTGACGTGGCCGAGACCCGCGCCGTCCAGCCGCGCGCGCATCTCCCGCACCAGTTCGGGCGTTACGCCACCGCGCTCGGAGGGGGTATCGAGGCGGACGCCCCAAAGGTCGTCGCCGAGCGCCTCCCCGACCCGCAACGCCTCCTCGACCTCGTCATGGAAGGTATCCACGAGCACGACACGGCTCACCGCCGGGTCAATCGTCTCATGGAAGAGCCGCGCCGCCCGCACCGTGTCGCCGAGAACGAGAACGAGTGCATGCGGCATTGTCCCGGAAGGCGGCAGGCCTGCCATTTTCGCGCCGACCACTGAGGCGCACGCCTGGCAGCCGCCGACGATCGCTGCGTACTCCATCGCGCCGACGGCGTTCGGGTGGATGTGCCGCGCTCCGAAGGCAACCACCGGCACGCCCGCCGCTGCCGTCACCGTCGCCCGCGCCGCCGTCGCCCAGCCGGTGCCGGAGGAAAGGTAGCCGAGGTACGCCGTCTCGTAGAGGCAGAATGACTGATAGCGGTCGCGGATGCGTAGCGCGACCTCCTTCCGACCAATGCGGTCGCCGTCCGCGAGGCTTTCGATCACCGCCTCAGGCGAGCAGACCCGTTCGAGCAGCGCGCGGACTTCTCGCAGGCCGCACAGTATCCCATCCCGCCCCGCGAAAATCTCCATTGTCACGACCGGATTGACATCCGCCGCTGCGAGGATCTCCTTCGTACGGTGAAAGTAGACGTCAGCTGTGTCACCGCGCAACACGGACTCGGTGGGCGCGAACAATGTGTCGTCAGCCATTATTTTCTCCTGTAGTAGTCAGTAGTCAGTAGTCAGTAGTCAGAATGGGATCCATCGTACTGACTACTGACTACTGACTACTCCTCGCCACCGTCGCGCCCAGCACGCGGCGCATGTGATCGAGGGCGAAGTGATGTGTGTCGGGATCGAAGGTCGCCACGCAGTCTGCTGGGACGATCACAACGTAATCGCGGTTTCGCGCATCTGCGACGGTGTGCATGACGCAGATGTCGGTGCACACACCAATGATGGTGATAACGTCCGGCTGAAGGCGTGCCAGCCGGGCATCAAGGTCCGTGCCATAGAAGGCGCTGTAGCGCGTTTTTGGCAGGACGTTCGCGGGTTCCGCAAGGTCCGACAATTCAGGGATGATTTCAGATTCGGCGGTGCCCCGAAGGCAGTGCGGCGGGAAGATCGTGAACTCCGCGTCGTTCGGCGCGTGGTTGTCCGCCACCCAGAGGATGGCCGCACCCCGCGTCATCTCCTCCTCGATTCGCCGCCGCACCGCCGGGATGATTGCCCGCGCCGCGTCGCCGCAGTCGAGCGGATAACCCGGCTCAAGAAAGCCACGCAGCATGTCCACAACGATAACGACGCGCCGCTCCTGACCGTTTGCGCTTTCTAATCGGGAGCCTCCTAACACCGTGATTGTGAAGAAAATCACGATTACAAGAGAGTATAGCACCACGCGGTCATTTAGTTATCGGCGCGTGCACACATGGCCTGAAGATGGCGCGTATCCCTGTATCACGACTGCCCCATGAGTTCATGGAGTTTTGAAGCGATTCGTGCCTTGATCGCGCCGTGGCTTGTTTCGGAGAACTGATATTCCGGCGCGTTCCAGCAATCACGCGGGTAGAGCCAGACAGGATACCGGACATACTCCGGCATCTCGGTATCGTAGCGTGGGAAAAGATGCGCATGCAGGAAGGGATCCGTATTGCCGAGGATTTCGTAATTGATCCGGCGCGGCGTCGGCGTGCAGGCCGCTGTGATCGCTTCACCGAGGAGCGCCATATCGGTCAGAAATGCACGCCGCCCGGCGAGCGGCAGATCGCCGAGTTGCGTCACCTGCGGCACCGCAAGCAGCACGCAGTATCCGGTCAGGAACTGTGTGTCGCCCATCACGGCGTACCCACTCGGCATCCGCGCGATTACTGTCGGGTTCTCTCCCCGTTCCGCTGACCCGATGCGACCCTGCTTCCAAACCTCTGTCACTGCCGTCTCCCTTCATCATCCGCCTTGCATACTCTTCCGCGCATCCGTTGGCAGAGGAGACGGATGGTGCGGCTATCGGTAAGATCGTCGTGGCTGCCGATATCGAGCAGGATGATCGTTTGTTCTGTCATTTAGAGTAGTCAGCGTCACCCGATAGGAATAGGTGAGGCTGACGGCGTGAGCGCCTTCAAATTCCCCACGCAGGGGATGAAGACGCAATTTGGGTTGAAACGGGTCTTCCTCCAAATCCATCACCAAACGCCGAAATGGCGCGCAAATCAGGGTGCTTGCGGAAGAATTTGTTCGCCTGTTTGGTAAATCCCTCTCGCACTTCGACGCGGTACGTCACATCTCGTCGTCCGCCGAATCAATTGCTGCCATCAAGTCATCAACGCTGTCAAAGCGCTGAACCTTTCCGGCCGCGACATCCGCGAGTGTCGCACGAACGCGCGCCGTATACTTCTCCTGATACCCTTCTACGAGTTCTTCGTACCGCGTCTTGTCCATCACGACATAGCGCGGTTCGTTATGCGTGATGATATAGACAGGGCCCTCGACCACCAAGTCATCAACGGCATTGATGCCGTGTGCCTTGATCTCCTGCGCGCTGATTGTACGCATTTTCGCACTCCTTTCAGTACTCATCATGACTATAGCAGAGAATAGACGTTCCTTGCGCGCGTCACGTACACTGCGGAGAAGGAGGTGGGAGGAGTTGAGTACTCAGCACGGGCGATACAGGAGCCGCGAAGAGGCGCAAGCGGCACAGCGTGCCTATTATAACGACGTGATGCCGACGCAGACCGAAGGGCGGTTCCGCTCCGGCGCATTACAGGAGTTATATTTGGCGCGGCGGATCGCCTTCGCACGCACCC
>JAABUZ0100003697.1_pt1 | contig 22159 bp, 16 predicted proteins | sample 5562091 | NCBI WGS metagenome assembly JAABUZ01 (sample SAMN12813069, study PRJNA571459) | rock metagenome | isolation source: Antarctica rocks | place: Antarctica: Victoria Land, Linnaeus Terrace sud | collected 2015-12-21
CTGAGGATGTCTGGGACGACATCATGGACACGAATGTGACGGGGACGCTGCGGGCATGCCAGATATTTGGTAGGCACATGCTGGAGCGCGGCTATGGGCGGATTATCAACATCGCCTCGCTGAATACGTTTGTGTCTTTGAAGGAGGTGACGGCGTATGCGGCGAGCAAGGCGGCGGTGGGCGCGCTGACGAAGTCGCTGGCGGTCGAGTGGAGCTCAAAGGGTGTGACGGTGAATGCGATTGCGCCGGGGGTCTTTCGGACGGCGTTGAATGCGGAGTTGCTGGACAAGAGCGAGCGCGGAAAAGAGCTGAGGATGCGGACGCCGATGGGGCGGTTCGGAAAGACCGAGGAGTTGGTCGGGTCGGCGATCTTCCTCGCGAGCGACGCTTCGGCTTTTGTGACGGGCGAGATCCTGGTGGTGGATGGCGGGTTTCTTGCGAGCGGGGTCAACCAGTAACAGCGGCAGGCGCAAAGAACAAGTGGGTGTGAGCGAAACGCTCACACCCGCTTGTTTGTGGCAGATGCTAAAAGGGTGTGCATCGCAGCGAGTTCATTCCTGCAGGCTTACTGCGGCGGCAGGACGCGTTTGCAATGCACGGCAGGAGTGTAGACCCGGTGGGGTTGATTTGTCGAGGAGGGAGCAAGCGGGGAGTTTAGCCCAGCCACTTGGGGTTACTGGCGGTGCTGTCGAAGTGCTGCGAGGTCTTGAAGGGTTCGAACTTGCCGGTGAGGGCGGCGTCGCGGGTTCGTGCGAGGAGGCTGGCCTGCTCGGACTCTGACATGGGCTTCCAGGTGCGCGCGGCTTCGATGGCCTGATCGAGGATGGCCGGCTTATCGATTCCGGTAATGACGACCGAGACGGGCTGGGAGAGGCCGTAGTGGAGCGCCTCCATCGGCTTGACCGTGTTGCTCTGGAGGATGAAGTCGTCACCAAAGGTCTTCATGGCGAGAACGCCGGTGCCGGCCTTTTGTGCGACGGGGATGACGTCACGGGTGAAGGAGCGGAAGTGGGCATCCATGACGTTGACCGGCATCTGCACGGTGTCGAAATGGAAGCCGTGTTTTGCGGCGGTCTCGAACATGCGGAGGTGGACGGCGGGATCCTTGTGACCGGTGAAGCCGATGTAACGAATCTTGCCGGCCTGGCGGGCCTCCATGGCGGCGTGGATGGCTCCGTCGTCGTTGAAGATGCGGTCGGGGTCTTCCATGCGGATGACCTCGTGAAACTGGACGAGGTCGACGTGGTCCATCTGGAGGCGTCCCATGGACTCTTCGAGCTGCTTGTTGTAGGACTTTTTGTCACGCCCGTCGATCTTGGTCATCACGAAAACCTTGTCGCGGCGGCCGCCTTCCTTGAGGGCCCTGCCGAGGCGAACTTCGCTGATGCCGTCGTTGTAATCCCAGGAGTTATCGAAGAAGGTGATGCCGCGGTCCATGGCCTGGTGGACGAGACGGATCATGTCCTCGGCGGAGGCGGCCTGGTCTTTGGCAAGATGGTAGCCGCCCATGCCGATGGCGGAGACGCGCTCGCCGGTGGTGCCGAGATCGCGATAGATCATGCCGGGCGCTTCCGGGCGTTTGACGAAGGATGCGCGAGATGCGGGCGCTGAGTTCGACTGGGCAACAGCCGGAGCCGAGGTGGCAGCGGCTACCCCCGCTGCGGTGGCGGACTTGATGAACTCTCGACGCTCCATAATGGATCTCCTTGTGGCTTCCCGGTTACAGTTCGTGGGCTTTCCCGAGTTGGATGCGTGGATCAGGGCCGGTGAGAGGCGCGCGCGATGAGGGTGGCTGTGTATGCGGCTCCGAAGCCGTTATCGATGTTGACGACAGTGACATTGGGGGAGCAGGAGTTGAGCATACCGAGGAGGGCGGCCGCCCCGGCAAAGGAGGCGCCGTAGCCAACGGAGGTGGGCACGGCGATGACGGGGACGGAGACGAGACCACCCACGACCGAGGGAAGTGCGCCTTCCATGCCGGCACAGACGATGACGGCGCCTGCCCCCGTGAGTTGCTGGCGAACGGCGAGAAGGCGATGGAGGCCGGCGACGCCGACATCATAAAGGCGGGTGACGCGGGTGTTGAAGAGCTCTGCGGTGACTGCGGCCTCCTCGGCGACGGGTAGATCGCTGGTGCCGGCGCAGAGGACGGCGATGTGGCCCTTTGTGTCCGCGTCGGGTGACTGTCGAAGGGTGAGGGCGCGGGCCTGCTCGTGGTACGTCGCCGAAGGGGTTGTCGCGAGGACGGCTTCGGCGGTGAGGGCGTCGGCGCGGGTGGCGAGGACGTCGGAGCCGGCGGCGGCCATGCGAGCAAAGATCCGGGCAGTCTGTGCGGAAGTCTTGCCGGCGGCGTAGATGACCTCAGGAAGGCCAGTGCGAAGAACGCGATGGTGGTCGATGCGGACTTCGGTGTTGACTTCCCCCATCTCTTCGAAGGGGAGGTTGGCGAGGCGGGCAGAGGCCTGCTCCGGGGTGAGATCGCCACGCTGGACGTCGGCGAGGAGGGAGAGAAGGGTTTTCTGATTCATGCGGGGGTGTCTTCCGGCTGGGAGGTGCCTCGGGGAGTCGCGGGGTTGAGACCGACGTAAGCGGCGACCGCGGCCTGCATGACCTGCTTGACTGGAATTTCGTGGGCTGCTGCCGCGGCACGGCAGTCCTCGAACTCTGGCGCGGCGTTGAGGGCTTCGGTGTCGAAGGAGCCGACCTTGATGCGGATGTCGCCGAAGGGGGTGGCGACGGGGACGTGGTGGCGGGCGAGGCAGATGCGGCGCTGCTGGTGGATGCGAATGCCAAGCGTGGAGGTTTCGCGGAGAAGGAGGCGCTCGAGCGCGGGGCTGTGTTCTTCGTCGGTGAGGATAGTGATGAGGGTTCCTGGGCGTCCTTTTTTCATGCCGACGGCGGTGGTCATCACGTCGAAGGCGCCCAGGGTGACGGCCTGCTCGGTGACGTAGGCGAGGATCTGAGGGCTGAGATCGTCGAGCGCGGTTTCGAGCACGGTGACTGAGTCGGTGTGAGCGTTGCGGCTGTAGACGGGGTAGCCGTGGGTGTGCGGTGCCGATGATGTGGCTGTTGAACTGCCGGAGAACGGGAGTATCTCCCGTTGGGCCGCTGCGCTGCGTTCCGCCATGAGAGGGTCGGAGGAGACAGGTGAGGGTGCGGGGATGGCGCTGGCGTCGCCGAGCGAGAGCCGGAGGACGTTGGGGAAGTCTTTGGGGTTGCGGGTACCGGCACCGTAGCCGATGGCCGTGACGCACATGGCGGGCTGCGGGCCGAAGGTGGGGGCGAGCGCACGGATGAGGGCGGCACCGGTGGGGGTGACGAGCTCCTTCTGGATGTGGGCGGAGTAGGTGGGAAGGCCGCGGAGCAGGTCGGCGGTTGCGGGCGCCGGAACGGGGAAGTTGCCGTGGGCGCACTGGACCATGCCGCCGCCTACGTTGAGCGGAGAGCAGTGCCAAACGAGGGGCTGGCCGGTCTCGGCGAGGGCCTGCGTGTTGAGGGCGTGGATGGCGGCGCTCCCGGCGACGATGTCGACGATGGCGTCGACGGCGCCGACCTCGTGGAAGTGGATCTGGTCGACGGGGACGTTGTGGATCCTGGCTTCGGAGGCGCCGAGGAGATTGAAGGTTTGGAGGGCGAAGTTTTTGACGGGTTCGGCGAGGGGGGAAGAGCGGATGAGGTCGCGGATGGCGGTGAGGGAGCGGCCATGGGCGTGCTCGTGTGGCTCGTGCTCATGCGTGTGGGGCTCGTGTGTGTGGGCTTCGGCGTCGGTGTGTTCGTGCGTGTGGGCGTGGCCGGTCTTGTGAAGGTGCTGCGTCCTGGGGTGGTGTTGGTGGTCGTCTTCGTGGTGGTGCTGCTCGATCGGGGTGTGGGTGGTAGTGGTGGCGGTTGCGGAGGCTTCGGCGTGGGTGTGCCCGTGCTCGTCCGAATGTGCTTCGGCGAGGTGGCCGTTCTCGAGGACGTGGACCTTTGTGGAGGTGATGCCGGAGCGGTCGACCTTTTTGATCTGGAGGGTGGCACCGAGGTTGAGCGCGGCGACGATGTCGTGCAGGATCTGGGGCGGGACGCCGACGTCGATCAGGGCTCCGAGAAACATGTCGCCGGAGATGCCGGCGAAGCAGTCTAGGTAGGCGATGCGCATGATGTTATTGTTTCATGTGATTTTGTGGAACGTGGCGGGGGCTACGGTTCAAGGCTGGTGGTGGATGAGCGATGCGCTCTGTCTGCGTTTGAACCAGGGACAATAGTCGAAGATGACACGAGCGCGGTCACTCCGCGTTACGTGAAGTGTCGGTCCCGGAGCTGAGCAGTTATAGCCCAGGCCTCCATGTACTTGTCTGGGGACGGAGTATATTTTCCGGCTTTCAGCAGCGTTCGGGGACCTCACCTTTGTGAGGTTCTCACTTTCTTCAGAACGATGGGAAGCAGGAGAGAGCGGCGGCTCTATTTTTGGGCTTTGACGGGCTGCGATGGATATCCCGCATCTGTGGTCGCCTTTACCAGCGCCGCCTCATTGGTCTTGGCGTCGTCGAATGTCACCCCGACTTCTTTCTGAGCAAGATCCACGGAGATAATCGAGACGCCCTCGACCCGCTGCAAAGCCTTCTTGACGGTGATCGGGCAGGTTGGGCAAGTCATGCCCGGAACCTTCAACGTGGTGGTCTGGGTCGCAGCCCACAGCGACGGGGCCAGGAGAGTTGTGAGGGCGAGTGCAGCAAATCGTTTCATCAGGAGCTCCTTGGAAGAGAACGGTTAGGGTCAGAGAACGTTAGTAGAAAAATCGAGCCAGAAAGGGGTAGCCGAGTGCGACCACAACCAAGCCGGCAACAACTCCGAAGAGAACCTTGTACGTGCGTCGTGTGGCGGGTAAAGCACAGACCTCTCCCGGTTTGCATGCCGCAATGGGACGAAAGATGCGTCGGCCCGCAAAGAGTAGTGCAAGCAGGGCAGCACCGATGAACCAAGGCCGATAGGGTTCGAGGATGGAGAGGCTGCCGATCCAAGCGCCGCTGAAGCCGAGCGTCACCAGGATCAACGGCCCGAGGCAGCAGGTTGAGGCCAGCACGGCCGCGAGACCACCGGCTACCAGCACCGTGGATTCAGACCCTTTCTTTTCCTGCGAGCCGGGCTGCATTGGGGGAGGTGCGATGCCTGAGCCCTCCTGAAGAGCACGCTGGATCAGATCTCGTGATGGCAGGCCCGGGCGTTGGCCGTCCTCCACGTAGGAGCGACATCCCACACCGAAGTATTCGACTCCGCGTGCTTCGGGTTCGACGTCCAGGCCGTTGACGCGCACTGTCGGCGAACCCAGAAATCTCGAGGTCTGGGCATCTGCGTTCGTGCGAACTTCTACCTCTTCGACCACCTCAGTCATGCCCACAGCCCGGAGCGCCTCACGCGCCTGCTTCACCGCCGGTTTGTGATGCGGGCACTCCGCGATATACAGCACTTCGACTTTCATTGCTCTTCCTTCCGGCTACGCGCAATATCCTCGATGACGGGGCAGGTCCTGGCGCATTCGGTGGCCAACTCGCGATCGCACCGTCCCTTTGCTGCCCTGAGGTGACGCTCCAGTTTGCGCAGCTCAGTGATCTTGGCGTGAATGACGGTCAGCTTCTGGTCGAGCAGATCGTGAACGTGCGAGCAAGCTTCTGCTCCTGCGTTGCGCAGCAGCAGCAGCTCGCGAATCTCGTCCAGGGAAAACCCCAGCGTCTGTGCCCGGCTAACGAAGCTCAGACGCTCAACATCTGCTTCCTCATACAGGCGAAATCCGCCCTGGCTTCGGGCAGGCTTTGCGATGAGCCCTTGCTTCTCATAGAAGCGGATCGTGTCTACGGTCAGGCCACAACGCGCCGCAACCGACCCGATCTGTAGTCCTACGCTGTTGTGTTCAAAGGTCACAAGACCAAGCTACACCCTGGAGTCATCTCCAGAGTCAAGGCCCGAGGGCGTATCTTTTCGCGTGCAGGCGCGTGGGGGCTTGACTCCGTACCCAGGTACAGGCGCTAGAGTGTTTGAGGGAGAAAGCTCAATCCGAAGGGCCGAGACGATGCCGGCGTACGCAGGCCAGGAACATCAACCTCGGAAGTGAAGAGAAACCAACGCCAGGCACCGCAGATACAAAACGTGTCTACGAGACGCGAACGTACACTGTCCTGATGAAGTGGTTTCGCCAATTCGGAGTGATCGCTTTGTTGCTCGTCTCCTGTGTAGCGCCGGTGATGGCCTGCATGAGAGTTGATGCGCCAATGAGTGCTCCGGAACGTGCTTGCTGCCGCATGATGAAGGGCCAATGCGGGCAGATGGAGATGCCTGCTTCACACGGCTGCTGCCACAAAACCCTGAACACAATTCAGGCCAACGCCATCCAGTCTGAGACCGTGGTATTGCATCCCGTTCTTACGTGTGCGATACAAATCCTGGCGATCGACTGCGTTCGGCTGAACGCGCTGGCCCCAAGCTGGATTGAAGCTCCGCAATATCCGCCTCCCGAGTCTCCGCCTCCTTCCATCTCAGTTCTAAGGATCTAGCTCTCCTCCACTCGCTCTTCGTGCGGCCGCGCTCTTGCGCCCGTTTCCGAAATGTTTCGAGATAGGAGAATCCTCCATGAAGGTGACCTTGTATTGGTCTGCCCCAGTGGTGCTGGCAACTGTCGTGTCTGCCTTCGCGCAGGAGACGCCCGAACTGCCTACACCACTCGCACCGTTGATCGTTGAAGCACAGGCGAAAAACTCACAAATAGCGGCGGCGACCCACGCCTGGAAGGCAGCGACCCATGTCGCTCAGCAGGTCAACACCCTCCCAGATCCTAAGGTCACGATCCAAGAGTTCAGTGTGGGAAGTCCCAAGCCGTTCGCTGGCTATACCAACAGCGATTTCGCGTACGTAGGTGTTGGGGCATCGCAGGAACTTCCATTTCCGGGCAAGCTGTTGCTGCGAGGTAAGGTGGCCGAACGTGAGGCCGATTTCCAACAAGTAACGATCAGCGTGACAGAGAAGGACGTAGCAGATGCAGTGAAGTCGAACTATCTGCAACTCGCATACCTCCATCAAACCCTTAGCATCCTCGAGAAGCAGGAGTCCGTCCTGGGAGTCCTGATTCAGGATGCGATAGCCCACTATCAGGTAGGGCAGGGGATGCAGCAAGACGTGCTGCAAGCCCAGGTGGAGCGAACCAAACTCGTTCGCGAGATCACTATGCACCATCAGCAGGTGGGCATACTCGAAGCCCAGTTGAAGGGGCTCCTGCATCGGGATCAGGGCTCACCGGACATTGTGGCTGAGGAGTTATCAGAGAGCACGATGAAACTCACCGCCCCAGAGCTTCTCGATGCAGTTCGGAGAGGGAGCCCAGAGATCCAAGCGAGTGAGGCATCGGTGCGCAAACAGGGTGCCCGTCTGGACTCTGCGAAGCGGGAGGGAAGGCCGGACTTCGAACTTGGCTACATGTACGAGAACACCGACCGCAAGTACAGGGACTACTACGTTGCCACGCTCAGCGTGAGATTTCCTCGCAAGAAGCGGATCGATGGAGAGATTGCTGAGGCTGCTGAGATGCTGGCGCAATCGAGAGACGGATCAGACGCCCAGATTCAACAGCAGCGTGCCGCTGTACAGCAGCAGTACGTACAGGCCACAAGCGCTGCTGAACTCCTTACGGAGTACAGGGAAGGTCTCATTCCACAGTCGGACGCCGCTTACAAGGCGACGCTGAGCGCCTATGCGTCCAATCGCGAGTCGTTTCCGCATGTTCTTCAACACTTCACCGACCTTCTCAATCTGAGACTGGACTTTGCGAAGACAGTTGCGGACCACGAGATCGCGCTCGCCCACCTTGAATCGCTGACTGGGGTGATGCTGCGATGAACAAATACGTTCTAAGGACCTCTCTGATTTGGCTCACCATCATGGCTGTCGTTGCGGGAGTTCTGTTGTATCGATCTGGAGGGTCTGCTCGACCGAGCTCGAAAGGCAACGCGACTTCTTCTGACCAGCTCCAGCCCGAAGCAGCTGGCCCGGTCCCGACCAACACGAACGCCCATTCCATGCAAACACAACAGGCGACAGCTGAGGGCAGCGCTGCCCCGGCTTTGGCACCTTTGCAACTCACACCGGAACGGATGCAAAGTATCGGGGTTACCATCGGCACGGCCGAATACAGGCCGGTGAGCAACGACATCCGGGCAACCGGGAGTGTCGATGTGGATGAGCGTTCGATTTCGTATGTGCAGGTCCGCTTTCCAGGCTACATCCGCAAAGTCTTCGCCAATGCGACGTATCAGTATGTGCGCTCAGGCGAGCCGCTCTTCACGATCTACAGCCCTGATCTTGTTGCGACCCAGCAGGAGTTCCTGCTCGCGAGACGTAACCAGCAAACTCTAAGTGCAAGCACTGTCGATGGCGTTGCTTCCGGAGCGGAGACCCTTGCCGCAGCCGCCGAACAAAGACTTAAGCAGTGGGAGGTTCCACAAAGTGAACTAAACAAACTCAAGCTCAGCGGAAAGCCAATCACAGACCTGACGATAGACTCGCCAGTCTCAGGCTACATAACGGAACGGACGGCATTGCCCAATATGTATGTGGAGCCGTCGACGCGGCTTTACACGATTGCGGACCTTTCGCGCATATGGGTCTATGCTCAGGTTTTTCAGGATGACGTGGGAAGGCTCAAGCCGGGAGATTCTGCGCAGATCACCGTGGATTCGTACCCCGCCCTCATCTTCAATGGGCGCATTGAACAGATTCTTCCTCAGGTCGATATGGCGACACGTACCGTGCGCGTTCGGCTTGCGCTTCGAAACCCCGGGCTCAAGCTAAAACCTGGCATGTTCGTGAATGTCGGCCTGAAGACAGGGATGGGACGGGCGCTCGTGATCCCCGCCTCTGCCGTGCTGCAGTCCGGCACGCGCCAGCTCGTCTTTCTGGACCACGGAGGAGGCAATCTTGAACCTCGGGAGATCACCCTTGGGCAGAGAGCCGGCGATGACTTCATCGTTCTCGGCGGGCTGGGGGAGCCACAGCGGGTCGTCACGTCGGCCAATTTCCTCATCGACTCTGAGAGCCAGCTACAGGCTGCTGCAGGATCGTTCACTGCGCCTTCACCTGGAGCGGGAGCAACCGCAATGCAGAGCGGTTCTCCAAGTGCTTCACAGGCCAACATCGAGCTAGCGACTGAACCCAATCCTCCGCAGCGGGGAACAAACATTCTGAGGGTGAAAGTTGCCGATACATCCGGTGCTCCAGTGGCTGGTGCTGAAGTGACTGTCAAGTTTTATATGCCGGCTATGGCGGCGATGGGCATGGCGGCTATGGACATGACTACGAAGCTGAACGACAAAGGCAATGGCATGTACGAGGGCACAGGAAAGCTTGATTCGGGTGGCACCTGGCAGGTCACGGTCACGGTTCAGAAGAATGGTCAGACGGTCGGAACGAAGCAGCTTCGCGTCAACGCCACCGGAGGGATGTAGCCATGATCTCTCGGATCATCGAACTATGCGCCCGTAACCGCTTCCTCGTCTTCACCGGCGTGCTAATGCTCACGCTTGCGGGCATCTGGTCTCTGAAGCAGGTGCCGTTGGACGCCCTGCCGGATATCTCCGATGTCCAAGTGGTCGTTCACACAAATTGGGCCGGTGAACCCCCCGATGTCATCGAAGATCAAGTCACCTACCCCATCGTGGCTAGTCTGCTCGCAGCACCTCACGTCAAGGCGGTACGGGCCCAAACCATGTTCGGGGATTCCTATGTCTTCGTTGTCTTCGAGGACGGCACGGACCTTTATTGGGCTCGGTCACGGGTTATCGAATACCTCCAGCAGATCAGCGGGAGACTCCCTGCCGAAGTTCACCCTGTGATCGGTCCTGACGCCACGGGTGCAGGTTGGGTTTACGAGTATGCAGTGGTCGATAAGAGCCACAGGCTGAGCCTCGCGGATCTGCGGGGCCTGCAGGACTGGCATCTACGCTATGCCTTGGAAACAGTACCCGGGGTGGCCGAAGTTGCCAGCATCGGTGGTTTTGTAAAGCAGTACCAGGTCCAGCTTGATCCCAATAAGCTCCTCGCGTACAGCGTTCCGCTGTCGATGGTGATCGATCGAGTGAAGGCGAGTACGAACGAGGTTGGGGGGCGCACGCTAGACCTGAGCGGTGCTCAGTACATGATCCGTGGCCTGGGTTACCTGCATTCGCTGGACGATCTCGCGACGGTGGCGGTTGGAAGCAAGAATGGAACGCCGGTGCTGCTCCGCGATCTGGGTACGGTAAGCCTTGGACCCGACATCCGTGAAGGCGTTGCGGAGTGGAACGGTGAAGGAGAGACGGTAGGCGGCATCGTTGTCATGCGCCAGGGAATGAACGCCCTTACCGTCATCCAAGGGGTCAAAAGGAAGCTGCACGAGATCGCGCCGTCGCTTCCGCCTGGTGTGGAGATTTACGCCGGATACGACCGCTCCGACTTGATCTATGCGTCCATTAAGACCCTGCAACGAGACCTGCTGGAAGAAGCTGCGATTGTCAGCGTGGTCATCGTCGTGTTCCTCTTTCACTTCCGGTCTGCGCTGATCGCGATTCTGGCCCTTCCCATAGCGGTTCTGGTGTCGTTTATCCCCATGCACCTGCTTGGCGTGTCCTCGAACATCATGTCCCTGGGCGGTCTCGCGCTCGCGATCGGCGTCCTGGTGGATGCCTCTATCGTGATGGTCGAGAACGGCTATCGGCACTTGTCCGAGCGCCAGGAACACGACCCTACGCCAATTGCAGAGCCCGAACGTCGCGAGATTCTAATCAGAGCAGCAAAACAGGTAGGCCCGGCGCTCTTCTTTTCCCTGCTGATCATCGTCGTCTCGTTTCTTCCCGTTTTCCTGCTGGAGGCGCAGGAGGGACGAATGTTCCGGCCACTTGCCTGGACGAAGACTCTCGCGGTTGGATCGTCTTCGATTCTGGCGATCACTCTTGTTCCTGTGCTGATGATCATGTTGATCCGCGGGCGATTGCGACCGGAAAATGCGAACCCGATTTCCCGCTTCACAAAAGCTCTATACCTCCCGATCCTCCGCTTCTGCCTGCGGCATCGCAAGCTCACCCTTCTCGTGAATCTTGTCTTCCTGGTCGTCACGTTCCCGCTCGCTCTGCACCTGGGCAGCCAGTTCATGCCTCCTCTCTTTGAGGGCGCAACGCTTTACATGCCAACTGCCCTTCCGGGCTTGGCTATCGGTCAGGCAAAGACGCTGCTGCAAGAACAGGATCGGGTCTTACGGAGTTTCCCTGAGGTCATGAGCGTCTTTGGTTCGGCTGGACGATCCGATAGTGCGACCGATAACGCTCCTCTCGACATGTACGACACCACGGTCATGCTCAAGCCCCGCGAACAGTGGCCAGCTGGCATGACCTACGACAGGTTGATTCAACAGATGGACGAGAAGCTCCAGTTTCCTGGACTCTCAAACACCTGGACGATGCCTGTTGAGAATCGGCTCGACATGGAGCTCACCGGCATCAAGACCCCGCTAGGCCTGAAGGTGCAAGGAACCACCGTTGACGGTATCCAGCAACTCGCGTCACAGATCCAGAATGCGCTGGCGGGCATGCCTCAGATGCGATCGATCTTTACGGAGAAGGTGGCGCAGGGCTTTTACGTGAATGTCGATGTCAACCGCCTAGAAGCTGCTCGGTACGGACTTAGTGTCGCTGATGTACAGACCGCGATCACCTCTGGTATCGGAGGACAAAACATTGCGGAGAACATCGAGGGTCGGGAGCGTTACCCCATCAACGTCCGGTATCAACGAGACTTCCGAGACAACCTCGACCAGATGCGGAAGGTGCTGATCAGCACCCCTTCCGGTGCCCAGATTCCCCTTGGACAGGTGGCCCGTATCTCTTTCTCTCATGGCCCCGCAATGATCAGAGATGAGGATGGAAAGCTGACCGGTTACATCTACATCGATCTGAAGAGCAGCGACTATGGCGGCTTTGTCACAGATGCGACAAAGCTGCTCAATGAGAGGCTCACGCTTCCTGCCAACTACACGTACCAGTGGTCCGGTGAGTATGAGCTTGAGCTCCGGGCAAAGGAGAGGCTGAAGCTGATCCTGCCCATTGTCTTCATCGTGATCTTCCTGCTCCTCTACCTGGTCTTTCATTCAGTGAAGGAGGCGCTCGTGTTGATTTTCCCCACGGTCTACGCCATGTCAGGAGGGCTTCTGCTGCAATGGCTTCTTCATTACAACTTCAGCGTTGCGGTGGCGGTCGGCTATATCGCCCTGTTTGGGATTGCGGTCGAAACGGGTGTCGTGATGGTCCTCTATCTGCACGAGGCACTGGATCACCGATTAAGCACAGGCAAGGTGATGACGGACGAGGACATTGAAGCTGCGGCAATCGATGGGGCGGTCCAGCGGCTTCGGCCGAAGCTCATGACCGTGTGTGCCGTCCTGGCGAGCCTCGTGCCCATTCTCTGGGAATCAGGCATCGGCTCGGATGTGATGAAGCCGATTGCCGCACCAATCGTGGGTGGCATGATCACGTCAACGGTCCACGTACTGATTCTTGTACCAGTTTTTTTCGTAATGCTGAAGGAGCGGGAGCTGAAGAAGGGAACTCTCCGTCAGCCTACAACGGCCAATGAACACAACCAACTCACCACAACTGCGACCTAAGGAGCAAAAGATGAAAGCCACCATTCTGTCTGGAATCTGCCTCGCGTTTACGCTTGCCGCTTCCGCTGCGGCACAACCGACGACGATGACCGGAGTCGTCAGCGACGCCATGTGCGGCGCTCATCACATGATGAAGGACGCGACCGCTGCACAATGCACCCGCGTATGCGTGAAGCAGGGCTCCGACTTCGCTCTGGTTGTGGGGGACAAGGTGTACACCCTCCAGGGAGACAAGCCGCAGATCGATAAGTATGCAGGGCAATCAGTGACTGTTAAGGGCGATGTGACCGGCACGACGCTCAAGGTCACCGCGCTAGAGGCCTCCAAAGAAAAAGGAAAGCCGTAAGATGCTTGGTGCTCTCTGGCACGCCTTGAGATCGTCACTCGCCATGGGATGAGGAATCCTTGTGGACTCTCACCCATGGCTCGGGCTTGGTGCAGGCTGTGGGGCGAAAGAAGAGAGGCTGCGTCTTTCCTAGAGAATCGGCCGCTGACAACCACCAAAGCTTCAGCCCTGGGCTCTTCATGCTTTTACGCTTCCGCTAGTCTGGGCATTCATCCGTACAGGACATTCCCCATCATGCGTTGCATGGCGGATGGTGGGATCAGGGGAAGGGAAGCACTGCGCGGCTTGATGAACTGTAGTTTGAATTCGGCGGACCTGGCTTACCAATCGCTACGGATTGCTCTCTTGCCGCGCATGGGCCGCGGCTTGTCGTTCCATGTGAACTTACACCTATTCAGAGGACATTGGAGGCTGGGTGTCTACCCTCCACCTTCCACGCACGCTACGTCCACCCCGCGGCTCGGGTCACCTTGTAACCTGCTCGAGCGAAACATGAAAGGGAATAACGACGATGGAAGCTACCAGAAGAGCTGTGCTCAAAGGAATCTGCGCCGGCTCCGCACAACTCCTGTTTTCGCGGCGCATCCACGCCGCCGGCTTGTCCCAGCCCTCGGTTGATGACCAGATCGCAGCCACACCGGGTCTGCTTGACGTCGCGCTCACCGCGCTTTCGGCCGGCATTCTGCGCATCAGCATCTCTCCGGCGAATGACCCGCCGAAGCTACACGAACTCGGCGTCATCGACCGCGCCTGGCCACCGCTTGTTGAGCCCGGACTCGCCCAGGCGCAGACGATTCCCTGGGGCAAATACACGCTTCGCATCAGCAGCGGTCCGCTGCGTGTCGCTGCTCTGGAGAACGGCAGGGTGCGCCAGGAGATTCGTTTCGATCTCGACAGCACCGACGTTCGCTTCGATCTTGGCGGCCCCGTCTTCGGGCTGGGCGAAGGTGTACATCCTCTTGACCGTCGGGGTACACGCGACTCGATGCTGAACGGGCAGAATGGCGTCGATCTGCGCACCTTTGGCGCGCGCCTGCCCATTCCGTGGGTCATCAGCCCGGCGGGTTGGGGCATCTTTATCGGCCAGCCGTCCGGCAGCATCGAGTTCTCGCAGACCGAAGCGGTCTTCCATGGTTCGGAGGCAACCTCAACTAGAAACGTCTTTCTGGTGCTGGGTGATACCCCGGCAGATGTTCTCAAGGAGTATGCAACCCTTACTGGTTTTCCGCACCTTCCGCCGCTCTGGGCGTTTGGGTTCCAGCAGTCGCACCGCACGCTGGCCAGCCGCGAAGAGGTGCTATCCATACCAAAGACCTTTCGCGAGAAGAAATTGCCCTGCGACGCGGTGATCTATCTCGGCACGGGTTTCACACCTTCGGGCTGGAACAGCGGCCACGGCTCCTTTACGTTCAATAAAGACGTGTTTCCGGATCCGGCTGCGGTCTTCCGTCAGATGCACGACGAGCACATCAAGGTCATCTTGCATATCGTGCCGCCCGGTGACTTGCACGGCAAACTGACGGACACAGGCGCAGCCGCGGAGGCGCCCGGCGATGCGGTCTCTTACTGGGCCAAACACATCCCCGTTGCGAAGATGGGCGTCGATGGTTGGTGGCCCGACGAAGGTGACCGGCTCTCGGTGTATGCGCGCCTGGATCGCAACCAGATGTACTGGGATGGTTGCCGGCAGTACCAACCGACCAAGCGGCCGTTCGCTCTCCACCGCAATGGGTATGCGGGCCTGCAGCGTTTCGGCTGGTTATGGTCAGGCGATACCTTTTCCACCTGGGATGCGCTGCGGGCGCAGATCATGGTGGGCATCAACGTGGGCGTCAGCGGAATCCCGTACTGGGGCACGGATACCGGCGGCTTCGTACCCACACCGGAGTACAGCCCGGAGCTCTTTGTGCGCTGGTTCCAGTTCAGTGCATTCTGTCCCTCCTTCCGTTCGCACGGTCGCGCGTGGAAGCTGCATTTGCCATGGGGATGGGACCTCGGCACCAGTGGGCCGAAGGAGGTTCAGGGAGACTGGGTGGCAGCCTGGCCAACCGAGGCCGATCTCCATCGACCAGATGTCGAGGTGATCTGCCGCAAGTACCTCCAGCTTCGCTACCGGCTGCTTCCCTATCTTTACTCCGCTGTCGCGCAGGCGCACAGCACCGGTATGCCGATCATCCGCGCGCTCTGGCTCATGTACCCGCAGGATAACAAGGCGGCCCTGATCGATGACGCGTATCACTGGGGAGACAGTTTCCTTGTCGCACCCATCCATGCGAAAGGGGCGACGCAACGATCCGTCTATCTGCCACAAGGCAGCTGGTGGAACTTCTGGAGCAATGAGCGCATGGACGGCGGAACAGAGATTACTGTGGCAGCTGCTCTCGATTTCCTGCCGCTGTTTGTGAAGGCAGGCGCGATTGTGCCGATCGGCCCGGTCAAGCAGCACACCGGGGAGTTGAGCGAAGAGCCCGTTACGCTGCGCGTCTACCCGGGCGCATCAGGCAAATTCACCTGGTACGACGATGACGGCCGGAGCTTTGAGTACGAAAACGGGAAGTACATGCGGGTTGCCTGCGAATGGAATGACGCAAGCCGCACGCTCACATTGACGCGCGATAACAAGGGCAAGCTGGGCACCGGTCGGCGCCTCCGCGCAGGCCTTGCCGGAGCCGCGCAGACACACGACCTCACGCTCAAGGGAGATACGACCCAAATCCAGCTGTAGTCGCTGCGCGCCGGGTCGCACCTGTTGCCTGCGCTATGTTTTGATCTTGAAGTAGACCGTGTATCGCTCGTCCATCACCTGGTAGAGCGGCACCACATCCAACTCCCTCTCGAGGTCCGCCGTCCTGAATCGCGGCGGCTCGCCCTCTGGCACGGCCTGGATCCAGCCCCGCCATGCTCGGTCTTCTGCACCTTGGCCCACTCGTCGTCTGCAGAACCGGCATTGAGAAAACGTTCTCTTGACGATCCGTGATCCGCTGGATTAGAAGTGGAGCCGACACTTTGACAGGAGCAGGCCATGACGCACAGGGTATCTCGCCGGACGTTTCTCGCCTCCGCCGCAGCTTCGATGGTTTCTACCGTAGTCTCGTACGGTCAGCCAAAGGGCCTCGGTTTGTTGCCCGCTTCGGCAGACCAGACCTAGACCTCGGCCAAACCGGCTCTGTTGCATTAAACCGACCGGATCAGGCCGCAAGCGGGCTTGGGCGGTAGGATGGGTCATGTTCAAGCGTCGGCGTTTTCCCGTTGAGATCATCCTGCTCTGTGCCCGTTGGTACTGCAAATATGGAATCAGCTACCGGGATCTCGTGGAGATGATGCAGGAACGCGGCGTGGAAGTGGGCCCGTCGACGATCATGCGCTGTGCATCGCTATGCACCTGAGTTGGAGAAGCGGGTGCGCTGGTATTAAGGCTACAGAGCGAGCTCCTGGCGCGTGGACGAGACGTATGTGAAGGTGGGTGGCCGGTGGAAGTACCTGTTCCGTGCGGTTGACAAGCACGGCCGCTTGATCGACTTCATGCTGGCAGATCGCCGCAACACTCGGGCAGCCCATCGCTTCCTGGGGAAGCATTGACGACCATGCGCCACTGGCCACCGTCGTTCATAACTACAGACCAATTAGGCTCCTACCCGAAAGCAATTTGCCGGCTGCAGCGGGAGGGCAAGCTGTCCATCGAGACAAAACACAGCACCTGCCAAATACTTGAACAACATCATTGAAGCCGATCATGGCGCACTCAAGCGAGTCATACGCCCGACTCGAGGCTTTCAGACGATGAGGACAGCGAATGCCACGATCAAGGGCTTTGAAGTCATGCGTATGATCCGCCGAGGGCATTGCCTCACATGTAAGCCGCGCGTCGAAGACGAGATCCGCTTCGTAAACAAACTGTTCGATATCTTCCCTGTCGCGGTTTGATCGCACAGAGCAGCCAACTCAACTGCGGCCAAAGAGTTAATGCAACAGAGCCCCAGGCAAGGTGCAGTGCCTCGTCCGCGGCTTCGCCCCAACGGTCACGACGAAGTTCTACGAGGGATACTGCATTCCGGCGTACACCTTTGACAAGACGAACTGCGGCCTTATCGACGCTCACCAGTTTGCGAAGGACCCGACCGCTCTGGCTGTGCTCGACAAGGCAACCGATGCGGTGCTGCCCTGGTTCCCGCCCAAGGCGCTCAACCGCGAACAGATGATGGCGCGCCCGCATAAAAACATCGCCTACACATGGGACGAGACATACACGCTTCCGGAAAACTTCTACCTGGGCTACCAGCGCGGGGCTGGACCACGGTACCGTCAGCTTGCCCAACGTTTTCTCCAGGACGACACCTACTTCGGCCCCCTCTCCGAGAACAGAAACGTCCTGCCCGGCCAGCATGCCTACAGCCATGTCAATGCTCTCTGCTCGGCGGTGCAGGCGTACCTCAACGACGGCAGTGAAATGCACCTCCGTGCTGCGCGAAACGGCTTCGCCTTTGTGCGCGAGCAAAGCTTTGCTACCGGCGGTTGGGGGCCGGACGAAGGCTTCCAGACACCCGGCACAGACCAGCTGACGAAGACACTCGAAACCTCCCACAACAGCTTCGAGACGCCGTGCGGCGCCTATGGCCACTTCAAGATCAGCCGCTATCTGATGCGGGTGACGGGCGACAGCAGCTATGGCGACAGCATGGAAGCGGTGCTCTACAACACCATCCTCGGTGCACGCCCGATCCGCAGCGATGGCGTGAGTTTCTACTATGCCGACTACAACCAAAACGCAGCCAAAGTCGACTACGACCAGAAGTGGCCGTGCTGCTCAGGGAAGTTTCCGCAGCTTACGGCGGACTACGGCATCAGCTCCTACCTGCGCAGCGCCCAGGGCATTTTCGTGAATCTCTACGTGCCCTCGAAGGTGACCTGGAAGCAGGGTGGCGCGCGAGCCTCGCTAACACAGCGCACGGACTATCCGAACGCTGGTATTACTACCTTGCAAATAGGGCTGGATCGGACGGAACGCTTCACCGTCGCTCTGAGGATCCCAGCTTGGGCCGGGCCGCAAACGTCTGTTCGCATCAACGGTAAGGCGGATAGCGTGCCCCTGCAACCAGGGGGATGGGCCAAGCTGGACCGCACCTGGAAAGAGGGCGACCGCGTGGAGCTTTCGATCGATATGCCGCTCCGCCTGGTACCGCTCGATCCGCAGCACACCAATCTCGTCGCGCTGGTAAGAGGTCCGGTTGCGCTGTTCGCGATTGACCCGGACAGCAGAAGCCTCACGCCGAAGCAAATGCTCGCTGCCCAACGGAATGGAACCTCCTCGGATTGGGAGGTTAGCACTGAAACCGGCAAAGTTCTTATGCGGCCTCACTCCTCGATCCGAAGCGAACACGATCGGCTGTACCAGAAGGTCTAGCCCAGCGCCCTGGCCGGTCCAGTCCGAAGCTGTCGCGCGTACAGGGTCTGCTGATCCAATCATTTCGCTTGAACGTGGATTTCGCCAGCTTCGCGATCCGCCTTGAGACTTTCTTCGGCTTGTCGGTATTTTGCCACTCTGCCCATAAGCATGCTTCGGGGACCGTTGTTCTGCCCCTCACATCGACCGAGGCGATTGCGCGTCGCCGAACGGAGCGGAGACTCGCTCCACGAAACGATCGCCTTCTCGAGGCTAACTCGCCTCGTCCAAGGTGCACCTCATGGGCGGTTGATCAGAATATCCGGAAGGCCTGGCGCAAAGTCCAGGCAAGGCTCTCCGCAGCTGTCCTCGTTCACTCGGAACCGATGATCTTCCAGCTGAGGTCATCGCCAGCTTCCGTCATTAGCTGGCTTGCCCGCAGACTTACTGCTTGATCTCTGAAGGCAGCACGAAGCCGTACAGTGTGTCCCCTGCGGCGGCTACGATATATTGCTGGCCATCCAGCATGTAGGTGATGGGGCCATTCGTGACTTGATTCCCCAGACCCGCATGCCAAAGGATAGAGCCAGTGACGGCGTTGAACGCGACCAAGCTTGAGACGGTATCGCCTGTTAGGAGCACGCCCCCCGCCGTGGTCAGGATGCCTGACCGAGCGCTCCCGGAGGGCCACTCGTGATTCCAGCGTACCTTTCCCGTCTTGTAGTCGAGAGCGCGCAACGAGAATCGAGCATATCCACCTCGATCATTGCCGGCCCAACCCTCGGGCTTTTTATGGTTGTCGTAGATGTAGTAGACGCTGTAAGCGTCGGATGCCGCGACGTAGAACAGGCCGGTGGAGGGATTGAAACTCGGCGGAAACCAGTTTGCCGCGCCGCTCTGGTTGGGCGATACCAGAACGCCGTTGGGTTTGGCCATTTTCTCAGGATTCGGAATGGGCGAGCCTTTGTCGTCAATCCCCAAAGTCCAGTTCTGATGGGTGTACGGCGTGCTTAACAGAGCCTTTCCGTTTGTGCGATCAACCAAGAAGTACCAGCCGTTGCGGCTAGCCTGAGCCAGCAGCTTGCGCCTCTGCCCATGGATCTCCGCGTCGATCAGCACCGGCGTCTGCACTGCGTCCCAGTCGTGGGTATCATGGGGATTGGGCTGGAAGTACCAGACCAGCTTCCCTGTGTCCGGGTTGAGCGCGCATATGGTGGACGTGTACAAGTTGGCCCCGGGGCGGGCGCTTCCGTTGATCACGGGCTGCGCATTGCCTGTGCCGAAGTAATAGAGGTTCAGTTCTGGATCGTAGGTGCCGGGAATCCACGTCATGCCGCCGCCGTGCAGCATGGCTTCGTCGTTGGGCCATGTCTTTGCTTCCGGCGTACCGGGTTCTGGATGCGTGTACCAGCGCCATTGCAGAGTGCCAGTCTCGGGATCATGAGCTTCCACGTAGCCGGGCACGTCAAAGTCGTCGCCGGAGATGCCAACCATCACGTGGTTCTTCACGATGGTCGGCGGGACACTCCCGAAGTTGAATTTGTCGCGATTCCCGCTTTCGCCGATCTCACTGTGCCACTTCTCTTTGCCGGTCGTCGTATCGATTGCGACGAGGTAGCAGTCCTCGGTTTCGAAATACAGCGTCTTGCCTAGAATGGCGGCGCCGCGATTGCCAATGGTTTCGCCGCCCTTGCTCCGCCAGTCGAACTGCCAGATCTTTACGCCCGTTCGCGCGTCAACGGCCCAGACGTGGCTGGGAACAGTGAAGTACAGGACCCCATCGACCTCGAGAGGCGTTGCGGAGATTCGCTTGCCGCCTCCGGTTGTTGTCTCGATGCGATAAGTCCAGGCAAGCTGCAATCGATCGACCGTGTGGGTGTTGATCCTGGTCAAAGGGCTGAAGCGCCGACCGGTCAGGTCGCCGTTATAGGTGGGCCAGCTGCCCGTGGCGAGGCTCCCCGGAGCCGCCGTGCCGGGTGCGGTCTGCTGCGCCGGAACGCCTGCCTCGGACGAACTGCGCTTGGTGGTGTCGTGCGGATTGGCGACGTTCACGGGAGCCTGCGCACGGCTCTCGCGCGTCAGGGCGGCAGCAGAGACAAGCAGAAAAGCAAAAGCCAGGGGTCGCTTCATTTCAGTGTTTCCAGGTAAGCGGTCAGGTTATGGATATCGGCATCGGTGTACTTGTCCAGAAGCGCCTCGTGCGCGGCGAAGGGGTCTGTCGTCGTGACCTTGGTACCGGCGGTGCTTGAGAACGATCGCGAGATGCCCTCAGGGCCGCGCAGAGTGACGTTGAAGTCGTCGATCCGCACGACATCACCCGAGTAGGACTTCCCGCTTGGCAGCTTCACTGTGACCTGCATCTTCCTGGCGACGCGAAATCCAGTGCCTGGAAACAGAAATCTCTGTTGCAGCGCAGCAGCGGAGTTGCGTGTGGCAACGCCCGCAAGATTGCCCGTCGGCGAGTGGCACTTGTTACATCCACCCGCGCCGTTGAAGTACAGCTCGCCTGCCTTGGCATCGCCACTCAGGAGGTTTGTGAGTTGATCGTTATAGCCGCTACGCAGGATCTTATTGATCGACAAGGTGAAGAACTGCGACAGGTCCGCGAGTTCCTTGTCGTCGAACTTAAAAGAATGATTCGGTAAGGTGCTCAGCAATGGGCCAAGCTCTTTGCCATGCAGCATCTCGCGACGGTCGTGCAGCACGGCGGCAGAGCGCAGCATGTCTGGCCCTGTAGGCGTTCCGCGGGCATCATCGCCATGGCACCGTGCGCAGCTTGCGTTATAGATGTTGGCGCCGCGCCCTGCCGAGGCAGGATCGACGACTGGCCGCGGGAACTGCGCAATCATCGCCACTGCTCCCAGCGCAAAGAGCGGAATCGCCGCTCCCATCGACCACGTCTTCATGAGGCCCTTTCCTGCGTTCTTCGCTCCGGTTCGGCGCAACGCCATACCCATTATGCATTTAGCTGGTACCGCTGTATGGTGCGCCAACGCTTTATACTTCCCCATCAGAGTAATTTGAGCCTTGGCGAAGGCTAGGAGAGTATATGAACCGCCGTAGCTTCCACAAGCTTTCGATTGGTGCAGCCGCAACAACATTTCTGCAGGGAGCAGGAGGATGGGCAGCCCCCGCGGATGCACCGGACACCGTCGGTCCGAAGTTCTCCGTCATGCTATGGACACTGCCTCAGCAGCTCACCTTTGAGCAGCAATTGCAGATGGTTGCGGATGCGGGCTACGCCAGCGCCGAGGTCGGCAAGGAATACGAGAAGTGGACACCGGAGGAATGGAAGCGGAATCTCGCGAAGAAGCAGGCTCTTGGTCTTTCGATCGACAGTGCAGTTCCAGGCCGCAACGCGCTCGCCGATTCGAGCAAACGCACTGCGCTCCATGATGATCTGGTGAAAGCCATCCCGGGCGCGAAGGATCTAGGGTGCTCGCAGTTTATCTACACGGCCTACACACGCGTTCCAGAGCAAACGCCCGAAAAGCAGCGTGCTGCCATCGTCGACACGCTCAAATACGCTGCGGATGTGCTGGAGAAGGATCAATTTGAAATTGTGCTGGAGCCGATCGACCTGCTCGAATATAAACAGGAGGCCGTGCCGAGCGTTGCCGAAGCGTTTGAGATCGTTCACTCGGTGGGAAGTTCACGTATTAAGGTTTTGTACGACTTCTACCATGAGCAGCGGCAAGCAGGAAACTTGATCGAGAAGCTGGAGAAAAACATTGATCTAATCGGTCTGGTTCATATCGCGGACGTCCCTGGACGCCAT
>JAABUZ0100003699.1_pt1 | contig 22156 bp, 19 predicted proteins | sample 5562091 | NCBI WGS metagenome assembly JAABUZ01 (sample SAMN12813069, study PRJNA571459) | rock metagenome | isolation source: Antarctica rocks | place: Antarctica: Victoria Land, Linnaeus Terrace sud | collected 2015-12-21
GAAGCCCCGTGCGGGCACGGTGAGCAGCTCGGCGAACTGGCCGTTCGCCGACCCGGCGTGCCCGACGGTGCGCACACCGTCCACGTCGCGCAGGAACCAGCAGATGCCGATGGCGTCGCCGAGCGCGCTGCCCCGCAACGCGGCCGTCGGTTCCTTCATCTGCTGCAGCAACGCGGCGGGCAGGACACGGACGCCGCTGTCCGCGCAGCCGTCACCCAGATGGAACCGGGCCCAACGGATCTGGTCCGCCACCGAGGACGCGAGGCCCCCGCCGGGGTTATCGCCGCGCGCACGTCGCCACAGCCGCGCGACGGACAGCGCCCCGTCGTCGCCAGGATTATGCCCCACGGCGAACCGCCGAGTCATGACGTCGTCGCGCGCGAAGAAGCTGTGCGCCAAGCCCAGGGGCTCGCACACCAGCGAGGCAACCGCTCGTTCGTACGTCAGACCCGTAACCTTCTCGACGATCCGCCCGACCAGATTGTACCCTGCCTGGCTGTAGGAGGCTCGGGCGCCGGGGGGCGCGATCTGCGTCACCTCGGCCATCTTCGCTACATAGGCGGCGAGGGCATCGTCCCCTTCGCCGGTGTCAACGATCAGTCCCCAGTCCAGCCCCGCGGTATGGTTGAGCAGGTTCAGCACGGTGATCTCCGCCGCGGCCCGCCCATCCGCTAACCGGAGCTCGGGAACATACCGGCGCGCCGGCGCGTCCAACGCGACCCGCCCCTCCGCGACCAGGCGCATCAGCGCGGTCGCCGTATAGGTCTTCGTGACCGAGCCCAGCACGTACAGCGTGTCCCGATCGACGGGCAGCGGGTTATCGATGCTCGTCACGCCGTGGCACGCGTACATCTCTCGACCGTCCGCCCACACCCCAACGGCCACGCCAGGAATACCGAACGTTGTAGCCGTCGCCTCGACGACATCAGACAGCATGTGATGCGACATTCTACTCTCTCCCCTTGCCTATTCCCCTTGCCTAGCGCATGACGGCGAGACGGCCTCTGCATCGACGTGCGCCGTGGTCAAGCGCGTCATGTCACACACAGTATCGAACCCTGCCCCAGGGTCAAGGTCAAGGCCATCATCGCTACTTTTACTCGCGCGAGTTGCAGCCGGCGCTCAGGATAACCACCCGTTATAAAATGCACCCCTTTGGGGAGTTATGCCCCCCTACTGGGAGCGCCGGCGCTCCCAGGTGCAGCTCCCCTGCCTCTACATTGCACGAACGTAGCAACACCTACGTAGCCTGGCCGGCGTTCACGCGAGACGCCGGGACGCCGGGACGCCGGGACGCGTGGCGATTGGCTCGCCCGGTGCTAGTACACCTTGGCTTAAATAGGTTTGCGTGCGGCGACGGCCTGCGACTGAAGTCGCATGGCAAACGACGGACACTGAAGTGTCTCGACAGCCCACATGTAGCGCCAAGATATGTTGGCCAGCGTGTACTAGAGGGATGGCGGGGCGCTGACTCCGCGTGCCGGGGTCGGGCGTGCATAGATCGGCGACGCGTCCGTCGCGGGGCTGTACACTGGCTGTATCGTCGCGGTCCGGTCACTCGCGACGGGGGATATGGCCGCTGGAGGCACTGGACATATGGACGTGGAGGCCCTCACCGCGACGCTCGTCGGGGACTTGCGCCAGGTAGCGGGCGTGGCCGCGATCGTCCTGGGCGGGTCGCGGGCGCGTGGCACGCACATCCCGCAGTCCGACATCGACCTCGCGCTGTACTATCACCCGGACCATCCCCCGGATCTCGCCCGCCTCGGGGAGCTGGCCACGGCGGTCGACGACGCCCATCGCCCCGGTGTACTCACCGCCCTCGGCGGCTGGGGGCCGTGGATCAACGGCGGCGGCTGGCTCACCGTCCAGCAGGCCTCCGTGGACATCCTGTATCGCGACCTCGATACCGTCGCGAACACCGCGCGGGAGTGCGTTGCCGGACGCCCGCGCATCGTGTACCAGCCCGGCCACCCCCACGGATTTATTACCGCCATCTACCTCGCCGAAATTGCCCTGTGTCGGCCCCTCTGGGACCCGGAAGGCGTCGTCGCGGACCTCAAGCGGCTGGCCATCCCTTACCCCGCGCCGCTCAAGGAGGCGCTGATCCGGCAGTTCTCCTGGGAGGCCGCGTTCGCCCTGCAAACGGCGACCAAGGCGGTCGGCCGCCTGGACGTGTCCTACGTCGCGGGGGGCTGCTTCCGCGGCGTGTCCTGTCTCATGCAGACGCTGTTCGCGCTCAACGAGTGCTATTGGATGAATGAGAAGGGCGCGGTCGCCATCGCCGACACATTCCCGCTCACGCCCCCGCGGCTCGCCGAGCGGGTCGACGAGGCGTTCGAGCGTCTGGCCCCGACGGCGGATGCGCTTGGGCTGGTCATCGAGGGGGTGGGCCGCCTCGTGGCCGAGACCAACCAGTTGCTCGCCGCGGCCGGTCTCGCGCCGTCGGATGCGTGACGGGACCCGAGGAACAGGGGGGCGGATGGATGCGCGACCACGACGGTGACGGGAGCGGCGACGGCGCGCGCGGACGGGGGATGGCCGTCCCGCACATGGCCGCGACCGGCGGCGACGTGTCGGACGCGGGCGATGCCTGGCTCTTCGGCTGGGACCCTCTGCCGGGCATTGTCTCGGTGTGGGCCGATCAGACCGGCCAGGCCCGCGTCTGGCAACGCACCAGCGAGGGGGTGCGTTGCAGTGAGCACTGTTTCCGCTCCTGGGTGTGCGCGGCGCGCCTGGACGACCTGTGTCACGTCGGCGACGCCCTCGTCGCGGCCACGCCGGACGCCGCGCCGGGCGCCACGGCGCCGTTCAGCTACCGCGAACTGGACGGGCCACCCGGCTCCCTGCGCTACCTCCTGTCGGCGCGGGACGGGCGCGCCTTGCGCCAGGCGATCCTGCGGGGCGCGCGGCAGCGGTTGGGGCGTCCGCTCGGGCGCCTGCGCGACCTGCCAGAGGACTACTACACCGTCGGCCCGGTCGAGCAGTACCTGATGGCGACCGGGCAGGTCTACTTTCGCGGCCTGGCCTACGACGATCTCCATCGGTTGCAGCTCGACCTGGAGACGACCGCGCTCTCACCGACGGACGGGCGCATCTTCCTGGCGGCGGTGCGCGATAGCCGCGGCCTGGAGACGCTGCTGGAGGCGCCCACCGCCGCCGCCGAAGCCGCGCTCATCGCCGACCTCTGCGCCCTGATCCGTGCGCGCGATCCCGACGTGATCGAGAACCACAACCTCTTCGGTTTCGACCTGCCGTTTCTCGCCGCGCGGGCGTCGGCGCTCGGCGTGCCGCTCTCCCTCGGACGAGATGAGCGCGGGGCCGACCTCGAGCGCGTGGAAGAATCGACGGGCTGGGGCGCCGGACGGAGGGTGCGCTACAGCGTCGTCGGGCGCGAACTGATCGACACGCTGCCCGCCGTGCGCCGCCATCAGTTCACCGACCGCGCGCTGCCCGGCTCCGGTTTGAAAGCCGCCGCCCGCTACTTCGGGGTGGCCGCGCCCGAGCGCACCTACATCCCCGGAGCGGAGATCTACGCCACCTACCGGCGCGACCCGGAGCGCGTCCGCCGCTATGCCTTCGACGACGTGACGGAGGTGGACGGCCTCTCGCGCCAGCTGATGGGCGCGCCCTTCGCGCTGGCCGGGATGGCGCCCCGGCGCTATGAACGCGTCGCCCTGGCCGGTCCCGCGATGGGGCTGCTGGAGCCGCTCCTGGTCCGCGCCTACCTGCGCGCCGGCGCCGCACTCCCGCGCCCGTCACATGACGCGGAGGGGACGCTGCCGCCGCACCAGGGCGGCGCGACGGTGTTGTACGCCGCGGGCGCGGCTCAGCGCGTGGTCAAGGCGGACATCGCCTCGATGTACCCCTCGATCATCCGCGCCTTCCGCATCGGTCCCTCCCGCGACCCGCTGGGCGTCTTCGTCACGCTCGTGGACCAACTGACCGAGCTGCGGCTGCGCCACAAACGCGCCGGGACGGCGGCGCTGCCCGGCTCCCCGGAGGGGCGCCAACACCACGCCGTGCAGGCGGCGATGAAGATTGTGGTCAACGCCGCGTACGGCTATCTGGCCGCGGGAGAGATGGCGCTATTTGCCGATCGCCGGGCGGCGGATGCGGTGACGCGGCGCGGACGGGAGATCCTGGGGCAGGTGGCGGACGGGCTGCGGGCGCGGGGCGTCGCGCTGCTCGAGGCGGACACGGATGGGGTCTTCTTCGCGGCGCCGGCGCGGTGGACGGAGGAGGACGAGCGCGCCTGTGTGGCCGCCGTCGCCGCGACCCTGCCGCGGGGCATCGGGCTGGACTATGAGGGACGCTATCGGGCCATGCTGAGTCACGAGGTCAAGAACTACGCCCTCCTGACCTACGACGACGCCCTCGTCGTGCGCGGGGGCGCGCTGCACTCCAGCCGCACCGAACCCTTCGGCGCGCGCTTCTTGCACGCGGCGCTGCGCTGTCTGCTCGCGGGCGACAGCGTCGGGGTGCGGCGGGTCTATCTGGAGACGGTGACCGCGTTGCGGGAGCGCCGACTCGCGCCCGCGGACGTCGCGACGGTCGCCCAACTCACCAAGACGCCCGACACCTATCACCGGACGCGGGAACGGGCGCGCGAGGCGGCCTACGAGGCATTGCTGGCGGCCGGGCGGACGCAATGGCGCGTGGGCGAGCGCGTCCGCTTCTACCGGGCCGCGAACGGGGCGTCCGTCTGGCTGCCCGACACCCCGGAGCGCGGCGGGGCGACGACCGATAACGGGAGCGAGACAGGGCCAGGATATGATGTCGCGCACTACCTCGCGGTGCTGCACACGTCGTATGTCACCCGCCTGCGCAAAGCCTACGCGCCGCACGCGTACGAGCAACTCTTTCGCTCCTCGGGCCAACTGGGGCTGTTTGACGAGCCAATCGACGGCCTGCAACCGCGGTGGATACGAGCGTAGGGTCGCACTATATCGCGCTCGGAGAGGGTGTATACCACATGCTTTCGCACGAGCTACGGGTAGAGCTTTTCCTCGCGCGCAAGCATGGCAATGAACTGGTCGATACGTGCTCGTCTCGTTTCCGGCTTCTTCGCGGCCTCTATCCGGTAACAGATAGCGTAGCGATTGGCCCGGTTGAGCGTGTCGAAAAACGTGCGAGCCCGTGGGTGCTGGTCCAGCGCCTGCTGAAAATCATCAGGGGTCGTGAGGGTGCGCTGGGAGCTATACGCGGCGTCCCATCGACCGTCCGTTTTGGCAACCTCGATTTCACGCAACCCTGCCGGCGTCATCCGGCCGGACGCGATGAGCTGCATGGCCTTGTCTGTATTGATCTTGGACCACACACTCTTGGGGCGACGGGGCGTAAACTTCTGTAGCCAGTATGTGTCATCGCATGCTTTTTTCTTTCCATCAATCCAACCGTAGCACAGCGCCACGTCGAGGGCGTCCGCATACGACACCGAGGATTGCCCGGTCCCCTTCTTCGCGATCTTCAGCCAGACACCCTGAGGCTCACCCCCATGCACACGAAGCCAGTCTTCCCAGGCCAGGTATGAGTCGAAGAACACGATGGGTAGCGTTTCTAACATCTCCATACCATGACCGTACCAGATGCGCCCTTATCACGCGGAACAGCCGCTCAAGACCTCGCTGACCGTCGACGATAGTAGACCAACCCCATACCGTTAGACAGCGCCGCTAACACCGTCACAGGTCGCGGCGCCGACCGTGCTGCCTGGCAGCGGCGTTCTTCGCAGTGTTGGTGCGCCGGTTTCTTTCGTCCGACGTGTCATCGTCAGCGTATGCTAGAGTTGAAGGACAACGCCACCTCACCTATGCTCTTTGCGCTGGCTGTGACAGGCAATCGCTATGCGTGCGGGGAGGATCATCATGGCCAAGCTGATTTACTTGGCGATCACGTCGCTCGACGGCTACGTCGCGGACGAGGACGGTATCTTTGATTGGGCTGCGCCGGACGAAGAGGTGCATCGCGTCGTCAACGACCTCGAGCAATCGGTCGGTACCTACCTCTACGGGCACCGGATGTACGAGGTGATGGTCGTCTGGGAGACCATGCATACCCGCGCCGGCCAGCCGCCCGTCGTACAGGACTTCGCCCGGCTATGGCAGGCGGCCGACAAGATCGTGTACTCCACGACGCTGGAGACGGTAGCCAGCTCCAGGACCCGGATCGAGCGAGACTTCGACCCTGACGCGGTCCAGCAGATAAAAGCGACAGCGGGACGTGACATCACCGTGGGCGGTCCCGACCTCGCTGCCCAAGCGATCAAGGCAGGCTTGGTCGACGAGTATCACCTGTTCGTCGCGCCCATCGTGGTGGGAGGCGGCACACAGTCCCTTCCCACCAAGGTCCGCCTGACGCTCGACCTGCTGGACGAACGCCGTTTCGGCAACGGCGTGGTCTACCTCCACTACCGCGCCAGGACGTGAGGAGACGACGCTGCTCGGACATCTAAGACATGACTCCTCCTCCTGTCTACCTGGTCTGCGTCACCACACGCTTGGGACTCCCGGCTCGGACACAACCGCATGCGCCGGCGCATCCTGACGCGCGACCGTGACATGACCTCACCGTACCTGGTCGTCAAGGGTCACCCTGCCAGGACACCCCGTACTTAGTCGCGCCGGGCTGTCCTCCGCGCCCGCGATGAACCCATCCGGAGACGTTGATAGCTCGGTGATGACCCGCGGGCGCGCTCGTAGCTCACTGTGACAGCGATACAGCTGCCTCCGACCCTTCTTTCACAGTAATGGATGTAACCGGTGCCCCAATAAAGTCGCTATAGCGTCGTGCGGCCGCGACAATGCTCTCGTGTGGGACAGTGAGTGGTGCAAAGGGGTGTAGCGTGATACCGAGCGCATTCTTCGTGAGGGTGCGTTTCCAGACGGCGGCAACGTGGCCCGCGACGACAACGGACGGCATAAAGATGCCGTTGTTCCCCGGCACGATTTTCACGGCATGCTCTGGGGCAAGCACGTCACCGCGGTATGTGTAGCCAAGCACGTATTCGTCGAAGCCCGGTAGCAGGTGGACAGTCGACCCATCGTGCGCTGCATAGCCAGGGCTATCGCCGCTCATCCAGTAGTCTTTGCCGTCGATCCTGTCGACGATCAGCCGTGACTTTGCCGCGTCATGCCCCGACCGGGCATCCGCGATCGTGAGCCCTGCCCACCAGGCGAAGTCATGGATGGTCGCCAGTCCATGACTGCTAAAGTAGCGCCCGGCCAACTCTGCCAGCGCGTCCTCGCGCGGGACCTCCCGCGACGTGGGTATCCACTCGTCGAGCAACACGAAGGTCTGCTGTGTGCCCTCGTGTGGGCCGAAACAGATCAGGCCAACCTGCGCGAGACGCCAGAGGATGTGATAGCCGCGCTGGCCTGTCGGGGTGATGCCCGCGTCGTCCAGGAGCGCCATCATCGCTGCACGGGTAAGGCGCTTCCCGCCCGCGAGCGCGTCACGAAAGATCGTCGCGCACCGCTCCATGGCGGCCTCGTCAAGCTCCAGCTGCGCCATGCGGCGTGTGGCGCCACGCAGCGTGCGCGGAGCCGACAGCGTCAGCATCCAGCGTGCATCCTCGGCCGGCACGACATGAAGCGTGCCCCGGAAGGGCCATGTTCTGACGATTTTTCGCTCGGCGATCGCACGCTCGACGTGTGCCAGCGTGGAGGATCGCGTGCGCAGGCCGATCGCCCACAACGCCTGGGTGTAGTCCTGCGCCTGGAGCGCGCCCATCCAGCGCACCACCTCCTCGGGCGTCGTACACGGCGCGCCGGCAAGACGGTGGCTGACCAGCCGTTGCGCGCCAACCTCGTCGGATCTCATCACAGACTCCGGTAGCGGCCTGGCGCGGCGCACAACTCGCCGTTGAGCGCCGGCGCCCATCCGCCTGTGTCACGTGAGGGGGACAGCGACCGACCGGGACCGTGTCCTACCCGTGACGTATCGTGGTGGCTCGGCTCAGGTCGGGGCAAGACGGGCCCCGGCGGCACGGAGAAGCACAGTGGCCCAGGTGCGGAAGGGCCGCCAGGGCTCCGCGATCTCACGCATCTCTGCCGGGCTGGCGTCGTGGCCCAGACCGTAGAGCCGGCCGGCCAGCGCGAGGGCTTGGGGTTCGTCCTCCGGCAGCACGTCGGCGTGGCCAAGCGCCCGAATGACGATCAGCGCGCTGTAGAACGGGCCGATCCCGTCCAGCCGCTGCAGGCCGCGCATCGCCTCGTCGGGCTCCAGGGCGCGCAGGCGATCCACGTCCAGAGCGCCGCGCCGCGCCGCCTCAGCGACGCCGTGCATCCGTCGCAGCTTGAGTTCGGGGATGCCCTCGAACGAGTCCACACTCACCATCTGCTCCGGCGTGGGCAGGGCAGCCATCCGCTCTCCAGCGACATCGAACACTGCGCCATGGGACTCGCCCAGTCGATCGCGGACAATGGCCATCTGGCGCGCCGGGCGCCGGGCACTCAAGACCGACCAGATCGCGGCCTCGTAGGGCGAGTAGAAGAGGGGCGGCCGCAGACCGGGCGCGACCGCGAGCAGCTGTGCCATGACCGGATCGCGCTCACCAATCCGCACGAAGGCGCGGGCGTCGTGATCGAGCGAGAGGACGCGGGCCACCTGTGCGCGGACGGTGGCGAGATCGGCGTCGCCGACGACCTCGCCACGGACGGCGCCATCGGCGTCCTGCGTGACGGCCACTCCGACCTGACGGCGGTATGCGTCGCCGTCCACACAGAAGGTCAGGCGCATGGTTCCGTCGAACCTGGTGGTATGCCGCTGCCCGAAACCAAATAGGGCCGACTCCTGTAGGGAGAACGGTCCCTCGGGACGAATGGAGAACTGGCGTGTGCCTGAGGCCATACTCGTGTGTTCCGCTCCCAGCGTCCCGGCTGAACAGGATGGTACGCTACGCCCCATTATCGTACCCGATTCCGTCGGGAGCGCCACAGCGTCGTCCACTCCGTGGGCGCCTGCTTGATCGACTCCTCGCCCATGCCTGCCATCAACGGAAGAACTGTCGCCAGGCTGTCCACCAGTCGTCAGCATGTGACACCACCCGACGATCACCGACCAGTTCCACGCTGGGCTTGCGCAGGTACTCCTCCAGGGCCTCAGTCCGCGTGAACTCGACCATGATCTCACAGGGCTTACCTGGGTCGTACGGCGCCACCGCTTTGAGGTCGCTCAGGGCGGCCCGTGCTCCCGCCTCGATCATCTCCCGTGCGCGCAGCGGCGCGATCTGGCGTGCGCCAAACCGCCCCAGCCCGTGCTTGACCGCCACGGTCGTCAGCCGTGGTCCCAGCAGGTCCGTCGCCTCCCGGCAGGTGACATCGTCTCCCGTCACCAGCAGCACGGGGCAGCCCCACGCGCCGCACAGCGCGGCGTTGATCCCCGTCTCGCCCACCAGCGTCCCGTTGAACCACAGGTTCTGCCACGCCTGCCCGGAGACCGTGTGATTCATCACGCCCTCCCGCGTGCCGGCACGCGCATGCATCCCGATGAAGAGCGCCGCGTCGCAGCCATGCTCCAGGAACGCGGTGTACTCCGTCCATTCCTCCTGCACGACATACTCGCAGGCCGGGTCGAGCATCTCGGGCAGCAGCGAGTTGAAGCTCCAGGGGCCGCCGGCGCCGTGGCAATCCATGACCACGACCTCGGTCGCGCCAGCGCTATGGGCGCCCCGCACCGCCGCATTAATCTCCTCCGTGTAGAGGCGGCGGCCTTCCTCGTACAGCGGATGCCCCCCGGTCACCTGTTCCCACTTGACGATACCCGCCACGCCTTCCATGTCGCTGATAATGTGGACGCGCATCAGTCCTCCTCACTCATCGTACCGGACGCAGTGATGGGTACGGCGTTGCAAAAATGTGCGCTCGGAGAGGGATTCGAACCCCCGACACCTGGTTCCGAAGACCAGTGCTCTATCCACTGAGCTATCCGAGCAATGAATGCCTCACGCCAACAGCATACTATACCGTGTTCCCGGTTATCGGCAAAAGAGCGGTTCGTGTTTGACCTGTCTCCTACACGTACCTATAATGTACTTATAGAGTATAGCGCCGCCGATGTCCTTATCCACCCCTGGTGAGGACCCCTACGGCCTTTTTTATGCCCTCGGCAGAGGTCCGCGCGTTCGCTCTCGCTGCCCATCAGCCCCGCCCCAGCCATGCCGTCGAATCGGCCTGTTGAGGCTCAAGCGGGGCTCCAGGACGGCGGAGAACGGATGGCGCGGCAGCGAAAACGGAAAGGATGGCGCGGCCCGGCATGGAGGAAAGCATCGGTATCGTCCGTCAGGTGACGATCGAAGACGAGATGCGCGTCTCGTACCTCGATTACGCCATGAGCGTCATCGTCAGCCGCGCCCTGCCCGACGCGCGCGACGGGCTCAAGCCCGTGCAGCGCCGCATCCTGCACGCCATGAACGAGATCGGCCTGGGCGCCAACGCGCGCTACCGCAAGAGCGCCACCATCGTCGGCGAGGTGCTCGGCAAGTACCACCCCCACGGCGATGTCGCCGTCTACGACACCATGGTGCGCCTGGCGCAGGACTTCTCCATGCGCTACCAGCTGATCGATGGGCAGGGCAACTTCGGCTCGGTCGACGGCGACCCGCCCGCGGCCTACCGCTACACCGAGGCGCGCATGACCGCCATCGCCGAGGAGCTGCTGGCCGACATCGACCGCGACACGGTCGACATGGTCGACAACTACGACGGCACGCAGCGCGAGCCGTCCGTGCTGCCCGCCAAGCTCCCCCACCTGCTGCTCAATGGCGCCGACGGTATCGCCGTGGGCATGGCCACCAAGATCCCGCCGCACAATCTGCGCGAACTGTGCGACGGCATCATCCTGATGATCGGCAATGCCGATGTCACCGTGACCGAACTGGCCGAGGTCATCAAGGGGCCCGACTTCCCCACCGGCGGGACGCTCTTCGGCGCCGCGGGCATCCGCGACACCTACGCCACCGGCCGCGGCCGCATGGTGGTGCGCGCCGAGGCCCACACTGAGGAGATCCGCGCCGGCCGCGCCGGCCTCGTGGTGACCGAGCTGCCCTTCCAGGTCAACAAGGCCGAGCTGCAGAAGAGCATCGCCGAGCTGGTCAACGAGCGCCGCATCGAGGGCATCTCCGACATCCGCGACGAGTCCGACCGCCAGGGCATGCGCCTGGTGATCGAGCTCAAGCGCGACGCGCAGGCCGATGTGGTGCTCAACGCGCTCTACAAGCACAGCGACATGCAAAAGGCCTTCTCGGCCAACATGCTGGCCCTGGTGGATAACCAGCCGCGCATCCTGTCGCTGGAGCAGATCCTGCGCCACTACCTGACCCACCGGCGCGATGTGGTCGGCCGCCGCACGCGCTATGACCTCCGCAAGGCCCGCGACCGCGTCCATATCCTGGAGGGCTATAGCCTGGCCCTCGCCAACCTCGACGCGGTGATCACCCTCATCCGCGGCTCAGCCTCCTCCGAGGTGGCGCGGCAGGGCCTGATGGACGGCTTTGCCCTCAGCGAGGCGCAGGCCAGGGCCATCCTGCAGCTGACGCTCTCGCGGCTCGCGGCGCTGGAGCGCCAGAACATCCTGGACGAACTGGCCGAGAAGCGCACCGTTGTGGCCGACCTGGAGGACATCCTGGCCCGGCCCGAGCGCATCGACGCCATTATCATCGCCGAACTCGAAGACCTCAAGGCCCGCTTCGGCGATGACCGCCGCACGCGCATCGTCGCCGCCGACGTCGACCACCTGACCGACGAGGACCTCATCGCGCCCGAGGAGATGGTCGTCACCATGACCACCAAGGGCTACGTCAAGCGCGTGCCTTCCTCCACCTACCGGGCGCAAGGCCGCGGCGGCAAGGGCATCATCGGCACGGTGATGCGCGACGCCGACGCCGTGGCCCACCTCTTCGTGGCCAATACGCACGACAACATCCTGTTCTTCACCAACCGGGGCCGCTGCTTCCAGCTCAAAGTCCACGAGCTGCCCGAGGCCGGGCGCACCGCGCGCGGGGTGCCCGTGGCCAACATCATCGCCGCCGAGCCCGGAGAGCGCGTCACCGCCGCCCTCACCTTCGCCAAGGGCCGCACCGATGGCTATATCGTGATGGCCACCACGCGCGGCACGGTCAAGCGCACCGAGTTGTACGACTTCCGCAACGTGCGGCGCTCCGGCCTGATCGCCATCGGCCTTGCCGACGACGACGAGCTGGCCTGGGTGCAACTGGCTGAGGGAAACGAGGACGTGGTGCTCGTGACCAGCGATGGCCGCGCCATCCGCTTCCCGCAGGACGATGTCCGCGCCATGGGGCGGCCCGCCGCCGGGGTGCGCGGCATCCGGCTGCGCCCCGACGACACGGTCGTCGCCATGGGCCTGGCGTCCCCGAACGTCGACTCCGATCTGCTGGTGGTGACCGAGCAGGGCTACGGCAAGCGCAGCTCACTGGTGGAGTATCCTACACATGGACGCGGCGGCGGCGGGGTGGCCACCATCCGGCCCGGCGAGCGCCTGGGGCCGATCGTGGCGGCGGCGATCACGCCCAGCTTCGCTTTACGGACCGATGCCCGCCCGCAGGCGGGCGACCCCGGCCCGGCCGACGGCATGGGCGAAATGATTTTGATGTCGGCCGGCGGCCAAATAATCCGGCAAAACGTCGATGCGGTGTCGCGGCTGGGCCGGGCCACGCAGGGCGTGCGCCTCATGCGACTGAACGAGGGTGATAATGTCGTCTCATTGGCCTTCCTCGGCGAAAGCGAGCCCGGAGGGGAATCCGCGGGTCCAGCAGAGCAAGCAGAGCCTGCAGTCTCCGCCGACGCTGCAGGACCCGCCGGACTCGCGGACCCTGCCGAGCCTGCCGAGCCTGCCGAGCCCGCCGAGCCCGCCGAGCCCGCCGAGCCCGCCGAGCAATAGCGTCCTGGTCATCGACGACGATCCGCTAGTCGCGGAGTTGATCCAGGACTCGTTGGAGCGCGAAGGCTACGCCGTGGGCGTCGCGGAGACCGGCGCCGAGGGTATCGACGCGGCCCTGGAGCTGCAGCCACAGGTGATCCTGCTCGATGTGATGCTGCCCGATACCGACGGCATGGCGGTCTGCCGCGCCCTGCGCGGCGATAGCCGTACCGCCGTCATCCCCATCATCATGCTCAGCGCCATGGCCGGCCCCGACTATAAGGTGAGCGGGCTCGACTTCGGCGCCGACGACTATATGGTCAAGCCGTTCCACATCCCGGAATTGCTCGCGCGCATCCGCACCCAGTTGCGCCACGTCACCAACAACTACCTGTCCGACCTCACCGGCCTGCCCACCAACACGCTGATCGCGCACACCATCCGCACCGAGGTGGAGCGAGGAGGGGATGACCTCGCCATCCTGTACATCGACCTCGACGACTTCAAGGCCTACAACGACCACCCCGACTATGGGTTCCTGGCGGGCAACGAGTTGATCAAACTCACCGCCGCCATTATCCGTCGCGTGGTCGAGGCGGCCGACCCCACGGGCGGCTTCATCGGCCACGTCGGCGGCGACGACTTCGTCGTGGTGACCCGCTCGCCGCGCGTGGAGGAGATGTGCCGCGCACTCATCGCGACCTTCGACCGCGAGCGCGGCGCCCTCTATACCGACGAGGATCGCCGCCAGGGGTACATCATGTCCACCAACCGCCGCGGGCAGCGGGAGAGATTTGCCCTGGCGTCGCTCTCCATCGGCGTGGTCTCGACGGCGCACCGTCCCATCGCCGACGAGTGGGAGGTCAGCCACATCGCCGCCGACGTCAAGAAGAAAGCCAAGAGCGTGCCCGGCAGCGCCTACTATATCGACCAGCGAGGTAATTTCTAACGTGATGGACATGACCAACGAGCTGCAGCAGCAGATGACCATGCGCATCTCACCGCGGCTTATCCAGGCCAACCACGTGCTCGAGCTCTCCTCCATGGAGCTGCAGGAGTACATGCAGCATGAGTTGGAAGAGAATCCGGCGCTCGATATGAGCGAGGCGCTGCACTGCCCGCAGTGCCGCTCATTGATGGTCGACGGCGTGTGCCAGGTCTGCGCGCGGGCGCAGAACAACACCGGCCCCGAGCCGGCCACATTCGACTCCTCCGAGGCCTACATGGATATGGGCACCAGCAGCGCCACCACGACCGCGCGCGACGAGGAGTTCGATCCGCTCTCGCTGGTCGCGGCCCAGATGACGCTCTCCGAGCGCCTGCTGGCCGACCTGCTGCCCGCGCTGTCCACGCCCTCGCAGGCCGCCATCGCCGACTACCTGATCGGGAACCTGGACGACAACGGCTACCTGCAGATCCCGCTCAGCGATGTGGCCGCCGTGCTGAACGTGACCATGGAGCAGGTCGAGGAGGTCTTGGCGCGGCTGCAGAGCCTGGAGCCGGTGGGCATCAGCGCGCGCGACCTGCGCGAGTGCCTGGAGATTCAGCTGATTTGGCTGCAGGCGCAGGGGCGCGGCAACCCCATCGCCCTGGCCATGGTGCGCGACCACTTCGGCGAATTGGGCGAACACAAATACGGCCGCATTGCCCACGCGCTGGGCGTCGGCCAGGGCGAGGTCGCCGAGGCGGCCCGCTTCATCCGCGAGAAGCTCAACCCCTTCCCCGCGCAGCAGTACGGCCCGCAGCAACGCGCGGCGCAGACGGACGTGCCGCGCTATGTCCTGCCCGACGTGATCATCCGTGAGGGCGCCGAGGGCGGCCTCATGGTGGATGTAGTGGAGTCGCGCCGCTTCGTGCTGCGCATCACGCCGTCGTACCAGGATATGTTGCGCGAGGTCAGCAGCCGGCCGGCCGACTTCTCCGACAAGGACCGCGAACACATCAAGCACTATATCTCGCGCGCCAAGATGTTCATGGCCAACCTCAACCAGCGGCGGCAGACCATGCAGAAGATCGGCGACTTTCTGTCCGAGCACCAGGTCGAGTTTCTGCTCAGCGGGGTGCGCCACCTCAAGCCCCTGACGCGGGCCATGGTGGCGCAGTACACCGGCATGCACGAGAGCACGGTCAGCCGCGCCACGGCGGGCAAGTACGTCATGATCCCCTCGGGCAAGGTCATCCCCTTCAGCGACTTCTTCACCCCCGCGCTGAACGTGAAGGACGTGATCAAAGAGTTGATCGACGAGGAGGGGGCGCCGCTGACCGACCAGGAGATCATGGAGCGCCTGGCCGAGCACGGCTACCACATCGCCCGGCGTACCGTGGCCAAGTACCGCGACCAGCTCGGCATCCTGCCCTCCTCGCTACGCAGTTAGAGTGGCAATCGAGCAATCGTTACGGCATGTCGATGCGGAAGGTGACCGAGCCCGTATACGAGCGATAGTCGTGGGGCATAACCGGATCGGTCAGGACCGTGAGCAGCCATGTGCCATGATCGTGGTAAAGGTTCTCGCCGAAGCTGACAGCTTCTCGCCCGCCGCCCAGAGCTTGGGCGACCGTTGCATTGATTTTCTTCCCCCCGATGTTGAGCACGGAGGCGGTGGGGGGGCCGCCCGCTACGTCGGTGGCCGTGGGGCCACGCAGATACACACGGGTCTCGGAAGGAGTCGTGACCACGCGCCCCAGGGTGATGGCTGTCCCACGCCGCGATGTCGCCGTCCGGTTCACATCGAGGGTGCGGACACTGGAGGTGACCGGCGCCGTGAGCGTGAATGCGAACGCTCCGGACACCGCGACCGGATGAACGGAACCATCGCCCGATTCGATGTTCTGATACGGCTCCCGCGCATACGCGCAGGGATGCGAGGCCGGCGCCGTCGGCTCCCCGACGGACTCGAGGGCCTGGAGGGGCGGGAATCGCAGGTGCAACAGGAGAGGGGTCGTCGTCGTCGCGGAGGCGGCGGCGTCGAACACGTCCGCCTGTCCGCGCGTGGCCCCGGCCACCAGCATCTCCTCGCCGCCAATCTGCCGCAAGGCGAGGCCACGCGCATCCGTTACGATAGGTTGAGCTGGCAACACCGACGATTGGAATATTTGGCCGCGCAATCCGGTGAGCGTCGATGCGATCACCACGCGGTTGACGTCGGCGTAGACCTGCCTGATGGCGATCGTGTAGACACAGGACCGGTGCGCGATGTTGAGGTCGTGTCCCAGGGCGGCAAGGCTCGCGGGTCCACCTCCGCCGACGAACGGGGCGGCAACCTGGCCGATGGTCGTGCTGACGCCACCGGAGGGGGCCGCCTCCCGCCGCGCGAATTGCGAGTCAGCGAGCGCACCGCCAGCGATGAGGGCCATGGCCGCCACGACGATCGCGACCGGGATGGCCCAGCGCCGACGCCCGACCGTGCGACCGGCGCGTCGGCGCGCCCCATGTGTGTGTCTCCGATCGGGCACGTGTTCCTGGCCCTGACTATCCTCAAGCACACAAGCGATGGACGCGCGCACGCGGGTTGGCGTCGAGGTCGCGTAGACGCGGTCGAGGTCGCCCACCAGATGGGTCAGGGCCGGATCGTCCGCAGCGTCGAAGAGGTCATGATAGCGATCATCAAGGTGTGTCATAGTATTGCTCCTTCAAACCGTGGAGGGCACGGGCCAGGCGTTTCTTGGTAGCAGCCTCGCTTGTCCCGAGCACCGTCGCGATCTCAGCTATCGTGAGGCCGGCGGCGAAACGGAGCGCCAACAGCTCGCGCGTCTCCTGATTGAGCGCGCGCGGGAGGGTGCGCAACTGCTCGATGGCGTCGCGACGCTACGCGCCGTCTTCGGGGTCACGCTCCCCCATAGGTTGGAGCGCCTCGGGGATGAAATCCCACGCGACGGTGATCCGTCGGCGGCGATGAGCATCGATGGCGACGTTACGGGCGATGCGAAAAAGCCACGCCGCGAAGGGGGCGGCCCGCACGCGGTACTGGGGCAAGGCATGGAGCGCCTGCACGAAGACGTGCTGCGTCAGATCGGCCGCGTCCTCCTCCGTCGTCGTGCGCGCGCATATATGCATACACCCGATCCACATAACGGTCATATAGGACGCCAAAGGTGGCTCGATCATCTTGAGCAGCATGCACGAGCGTCACCTCATCAGACGTGGCAATGGGGTTGCGATCGATTGACCCGGCCACTGTATCGCCGCTGCTCGTCGATCCGCAATTGATTGTCGGCGCTCTCGTCATATGATAGTCTCCACGTCCCTCTCCAACGCCCAATACCCTGGCATCAGTAACAACGCAGGACGCCATAAAAGGGGACAGAGAGTTGAACATTGTGGGTTCCAGCTATCATAAGAGCACGCAGACACAAAGCACCGTACGGTTAGCGATGAGGGGGACAGTCATATGCCCTGACGAGTGGCGGACATGGTCGCGGGCGCCATCATGCACGTCGACGCCGGCGTCAGCACCCTGCCAATCGCGCCGAGCGCGCCCTACATTGGCTGACAATCCACGGTCGGATGATAGGAGTATACGTACGGGCCTGTTAGGGCGTGAACTCGTCGCGCAGCAGGTCCATCAGCAGGCCGTCGTGCCAGCGGCCGTCGGCCCCCCGCTCGTACTGGCGCATGATGCCGACGGGCCGGAAGCCAACTTTGGCGTACGCCGCGACCGCCCGCGTGTTTGCGGCAGCAGGGTCGATGGTCAGGCGGTGGTGGCCGCGCTGCGCGAAGAGGAACCGCGCGACCAGACGGATCGCCTCGGCGCCCAGACCGCGGCCCTGCCAGCGCGCGCCGAGGTAGATATCGATACCCGCGTGGCGGAACATGGGGTCGAGTTCCTCGTGATACTGGATGCCCCCCGCCACCTCCGCGGCCACCTCGATCACCAGCAGCACGACATCGCTCGCCCCGCGCAACTCCGCCTCGGTCTCGTCGCGCGGGTCGGGCTGGCCCCACCAACGCGCGACGCCGGGCTCGACCCGGATGGCGAGCAGCGCGTCCACGTCCTCCGCGCGACCGGACCGCACGGTCACGCGCTCGCCCACCAGCGTCGGGCGCAGCTCATTCGTCATCCAACTCCCTCCTAACCTCGTCCGTCATCCAGCTCCCTCCTGATGACTGTGACGCAGAGTTGCGCGTAGCGATCTGCCCCGAGCGCAAATGCCGCGCTCTTCCTGATACGTCGGGCCAGCGTCTTGGTCGCGATCAACAGGCAGGCCAGGCGGATACGTTCCATGCCGTCCACGGGCAACGGGGCAACCCGCCCGTAGCCCTCCAGCAGATAGGGCAGCAGCGACAAGGGCAGCGTCTCACCGTCGTGCATCCGGAAATGGCCCAGGTCGTAGGAGGGGTCGGCGCCCCTGATCTCCCCGAAGTCGATGATGCCGCTGTAGCGGCCGTCCTGTTGGTAGATATGCGACGCATCGAAGTCGCCGTGCGCCAGCCAACCCTTCGCACCATCTACATCTGGCCAGGCGTCCGCGCGGCCAATAGTCGCGCGGATGGCGGCGACCTCGCGCGCGGTCAGGGCATACTGGCCCAGCAGCGCCAGATCTTCGTCCAGCGGGTCGAGCGCAAAGGCGCGGAAGGTCGGCAGATCGGCCTCGAGGGCGACGACCTCAGGGCGGTCCCGCTTGATCCAGCCAAACCCCTGTACACGGATGCTATTGATGAGGGCGAGGTCGCGGCCGGCCTCCACCATGATCGAGCGCAGCGCACGCTCATCGCGACAGTGGCCGACGTGCTGTCCAGGCGCCTCAGTCGTGACCATGACCGACAGCCCCAGTTCCGGGTTGCGATGTTCCAGGTAGACGACCTCGGGCGCCTTCACGCCCCGCTCGCGCAGCAGCGTATGGACCCTTGCCTCGGGCGCAAAGCCGGCCCCCACCTCCGGCAACACGCGCAGGTAGTACACCTCGTCGCCGCGATGGATGCGGTACACGTAGGTCGAAACACCTTCACCGACCCGCTCGATGGTCAGGTCGGCGCCGCGAGGGAAGGCTTTGGCCGCCACCCGAGCAATCACGGTCGGATCATGAGGGTTCAACCGTGTCTCGCAGCCATTTTCGGAAGCACGTCTATTCCGTCCGGTTGTTGGATACGCTTGGTTGCCACGATCAACCTCCTCTCTTAAACCAATCTATAGCAGTACCATACCACGTTGTGGCGTGTCGCTTAGCATTTACAACGCGCGCAAATCCCTATTCAGGAAGGCGATCAAAGTGCGGCATCTACCGGGAGCGGCGCATGACCGTCATGGGACAGCATCCGATCTGTCCTCCGCCTCGATCGTCGCGATGTCAGTGATGGCTTTTTCGCCGCGACGACTGCCCAATTCCCGCGCGGGTACCGAGCCAATCCCTACGCCCTTGAGCACCGTGCCAAGGGCTCGACCACCGCGCAGTCCCGCCCCCACGGCGACGACACCTCCGAGCAAGCTGATGGCGATGTAGACGAGTCCGGTAGCCAGCGAGGCCGCGTCGGAGAGGAGCAGGTCGGCGCCCCAGGCGAAGGTGCTGAAGGTGGTGAATCCGCCCAGCACGCCAACCGCGACGAACAGCCGCGTCTCAGTGGATAGCACGCGCGCCTCATCGGCCAGCACGAAGACGACGCCGAGCGCGAACGAGCCCAACAGGTTGGCCAACAGGACCGGAAGCGGCAGCACTGCGCTCCACGAGGCCAGCCACGCCCCCAGTAACGCGCGCAGGCAGGCCCCGATGCCGCCGCCCACGAACACGATCAGCGCACGCCTCATGCATGTATTGTAGCCGGAGCCGCGATCATCGACGCGGCGTCCCGGCTGGGGTGCGCCACTATTTCGCGCGCTGTCCTCCCTGGGAGCGCCGGCTAGAAGTCAGCTCTCAGGACGGGGCCGCGTTGACCCGCACGACGTTGACCCGCGCGAAAAACGGGCGTGCGCCCTTCCGGGCGGGGGCGGATCTGGGAACGCGATACGACCACTTACACGACCCAGGCCGGCTTGATTTCTTCGCCCGCCGGGTTGAAGAAGCGCATCCCCGCCGGAGCCATCAGCAACCACTCGGCCGGCGTCGCGCCCGTGTTCACCACCCGGTGGGCCGCGTGGGCCGGGACGATCAGGACATCGCCGGCCGAAAGGTCGATCTGCTCGTCGTCGACGGTCACCGTGACCGTGCCGGCCACCTGCAGCATGACCTCCTCGCGATCCTGCGTATGGAGCGGGTTCTGGCCGCCCGGCTCCTGGCGTTGACGGAGGGCCAACACCTCGGTCGCCCCACGTCCGGGCGAGGCCAGGCTACTCGTCGCCATACCCCCGGGCGTTTGCATCATCTCGATCTCGGCGCCGCGTATAACGGTCATCGTCCTCTCCTCGTTCTATGGCTCATTTAGTCAAAATGGTTGACTACTTCTTACTGTACAATAGAAGGCGGGGATTGTCAACGTGGTTGACTACTTTTGTTCGACCAGCGAGGCTTGGTCGATGTCGATGAGGAGGGGTACGCATGACCGATCGACCCGAAGGCGGCTATGAACTGACGGTCCTCTTGATACTGGCCCTGCGTTCGATGATCGATGACGTGCATGCGCGCCTTGCCGCGGCCGGTTTCGCCGATGTCAGGCCCGCCCATGGCTTCGTTTTCCAGCGCCTGGCGCCCGACGGGGCCACCGGCAACGACGTGGCCGAGCACCTGGGCGTCACCAAGCAGGCGGCGAGCGAGATGATCGACGACCTGGAGGAGCGCGGCTATGTCGAGCGGCGGCCCCATCCGCGCGACGGCCGCGCCAAGATCGTGGTCCTGACCAGGCGCGGCTGGGATTGTATCAGGGCGGCCGAGGGCTTCTTCGCCGATGCCGAGCGGCGCTGGACAGAGATCGTGGGCGCCGATAGGATGGCCGACCTGCGCTCCGACCTGGGACGTATCGTCGCCGGCACGGGCGCCGCTGCCCCGCCGCTACGGCTGCGGCCCCTCTGGTAGCGGAGGAAGGACCTGTGAGTGATAGCGTTGCACCAGCGCCTCCAGCGCCTCCAGCGCCTCCAGCGCCTCCAGCGCCTCCAGCGCGCCCGCGCCTCCCCGTTGCCACTCCCGACATAGCTCCTCGTCCGTGGTCATCGGTCCCTCTACCCCGGCATTTCGCATGGCCGCAACCATCCCCCGGCCGCCTACGTGCGCGACCTCTACCATGGATACAAGATAGGGAACGTCCAGGTTCAGATGTCTGACATCCGGTGATCTTCATTCAAGGCATGAGGGCATGCGCCCTTCCATGACAAAGCGATTGGACAGCGGCGACGCGCTCGACGGCGAGGATGTCATCCCCGGCTTCGCGCAGCCCCTCGCCGACGTGTTCGACGTCTAAGTATGAGTTGGGAAGTTCTTGCACGGTTAGTGCGCCTGATTGAGCGTTGATCAGGGCAAATAATCCGCACGAACTTAGCAACACCTACTTAGGCGGCATTATTCTCCAGACGACGCCGTCCTGGGAGCGCCGGCTTCCAGCCGGCAAACCTTCGCGGCGGCCACAGCTGTCGTCCGCCTGCCGACCGGGGCCGGCTGGCAGCGCAGCGAGAGACGGCGCTCCCAGGAGGGTATGGTCGCCGCCCACGCACCCGTCATGAATAATCCAGGCGTGCGCCCTTTAACGATAGGAGGTGTTGCTCGTAAGAGCCACCCATGAGTACTGGTGTGACGGGTGCGCAGCGTGCGTCCCGTCGTGGCACGGCTGGGGGTGCGCAGCCTGCTGACAAAGCGTGTGATCTCCCAGCCACAACGGGGATACCATGCGACCCGTGCGATCTATGCGGACGAGAGGAACCCACGTTCGACGCGTCGTCATAGTCGACAGGCGCAAGTGGCTGACACGCCTGACCCACAAGGGACGATGCCTGCTTGGCTGACGGCCTGGGCAGACCAAGGGTACGTCACCGTGCATCCGGCGTAAAGGGGGCCGCGACGGATCGCGTTCACATCTCCTACCGGAACGGGGGAACTCCCCCACCGTCTTGCCCTGCAAGGGGACACGAGCATGCCAGCGTACGGGAGGGCGGGCGGCGGCGGCGGCGTAGCCAAAGGCCTGCCGTCATGGGCAGGACAGGGTGAAGGTCCGCCAGGGTACGTCCTTGAAAAGCGGGGCCAACAGACGAAGGGAGGAATGCAGATGACGGTAGGCTTGTCCTGCTGGTGCGCCTCCCCACGGGTAACCGTGAGTCTGCTCTCCGGGAGTACCTGGACCCAACCGGAAAGCGCAGTGCGGTGAAAGTCGCATGCTGCGTTTGGAGCGGGGGAAAGGCGGCGACGCCCTACCTATCGCTACTAG
>JAABUZ0100003700.1_pt1 | contig 22147 bp, 23 predicted proteins | sample 5562091 | NCBI WGS metagenome assembly JAABUZ01 (sample SAMN12813069, study PRJNA571459) | rock metagenome | isolation source: Antarctica rocks | place: Antarctica: Victoria Land, Linnaeus Terrace sud | collected 2015-12-21
AAGAGCACCTTCACTGACGCCTATGGAAAAGTCACGAACGGGACCGGTGATTATCACAACGATGGCTCGTCCCCGCCCCCATTGGGCGTGAACGCCGGGGAGTCGCTCACCTACGCGGTGAACGGCACGGTCGTGTACACCTGGAAGTGGAACGGCGGCCCCAACAATGTTCCCCCGCCTGCCACCCAATGCGTCCTCGAGAGTGCCACTGCGGAAGCCTCCGGCGGGGGCGATGTGAACGGCACGGTCACAGTGACCGCCAGCGGCGGGATCGGCAAGGAGAACAAGGTGGACAGCGTTTCCCCCGACGGGAAGACGCAGTCGCACAGCGACGGCTTCGGCGGGGCGCAGCTCGTGACCATGGACGGTTCGAGCGGCACCCTCACAGTGACCGGAACGGTCCAAGCGGAGTGCGACCTGTCGGAGCCTAAGTCCAGCGGGGGCTATCCTGGTGGGGGCTACCCTGGCGGCGGTTATCCCGGCGGCGGCTACCCCGGTTCGGGCGGCAGCGGCTCCCTCCACGGCAATGCGGGCTGCTACTTCACCGCTGCCCTTGATACGCGCGGCGTCATAATCAGCGCGGACATCGACCCGACTTACCAGAAAGACCCTGACTCCAAAGCGCGGGTGCAAAACCAAAGGTCGCCCACCGGTGCCCTAAAGGGCGATACGCTCGTTCCGCCATCAGGCTCGTCCTCCACGATTAACTACCTCGCAGATGTGTTGGGATCGTGGTCCTACAACAGCCAGGGCAGTTGGTCAAGCGTCCTCAATCCCTTCGGACCGACTTTCTTCTTCCCAGACTTTTCAGGCGGCATTGCTCCCCTGCAAGAAAGCCTCGGCTCCATCCAGGCGGGTTTTGTCGATCCCGTCTCAATCCAACTCACCGACTCGGCTTACGGAGTCACCGCATCCAACTCATATACCATGCGGTTCCACGACGAGGTGGAGAACTGGTTCCACGACACGTCGAAGGACATCATCCACCCGACGCCCACGATTCCTACGAACGACAACTATGACAGCGGCGATCATGCGTGGCAACGCTACGGACCCACCACGGGCGGCTACGACTTCAAGGAAGCGAATGGCAGCAAGCAATCTAATGAAGTCAAAGTGGGAGCAGAAGGAGAGATCGGCATTGATAGTCCGATTACTCTCGCGTTCAAAGCCAACGAAGACGTCACGCAAGGGCAGGAGTTCTCTGCTGACACGGAGCATGAATGGAAAGCCGATCTCCCAAATGATGGAACCTACATAGTTTACTATGGCCCAGGCTGGGAAGAGCATTCAGGGACGATGGACCTTTATGGTCTCCAGGGTTTCCGTGGCGTGTTCCCGTGGTCCGACACCAAATGGCAGCTTGACCCCTCGGGTCACATCGCAATCAGGATCATCCCAGTGAAATATCCTTCAAAGTGAAAGGAAAGGCAGTCAAAATGCTTTGGAGATCAATTCTGACGATGCTGATCATTGCCTGGGCGGGGGGATGCGCCCAGGCAAGCAACCTAACCGATGGCACCTACTTTCCAGGTTACATCTCCTATCAAGTGCCGTTGTCCTTGTTCGCCCCTGCGCGGATGGCACCAGCCTGTGCCATGTTACAGCGAGGAGAACTGGACAAGGCGGAACACGTTTTCGCCCTGGAAACTCATCAACACCCGGAAGACCTGGCCGCCTATGTGGGTTTTTTGCAAGCGGCACAAGGTCATCGAGATGCCTACCTGAGTCAATACCAACAAGACGTCCGGGCAGAGGATTCTGCTGCCAATGAATTCAAACTGGGGATGTTGGCCTACTACATACGGGCGGAGCAAGCCTCCGGCACCAATCAGGGTAAAACGCTGGATGGGCGTGATTTAGCTCAGATAGCTTTAAAGGGACTGAGCCGCGCCTACCAATTGTCCCATGATCCGGTAGCCGGATTTGCTTACGAAGACGTCCTCAGCTACTATGGAGGTGGCGACGGATTAAGGACCTGGGAGGACATGATGAGGCGGCTGGGCGGCCTGCAAATCTATCGTACCTACTCCTATGCAAAAACCCACAACTGGAATGGTCCTCAGCCGTCGATCCCTCAGCTAGATGGTAAGGACTTGACCATCTTCCGCTATATCGTGGGGTCCATCAATTTCGCTTTCGGTGAACAAGTGGGGATCACAGGTTCAAAGTCCATTAATGGGACAACGCACATCTACGTCAAGAGTTGGTCGCCAGTCAGCGCCGAACATCAGGCGGCGATGAATTACTTAGGGCCGTGGCGGCAACGGCTGATCAACGCTGTTTCAACGGCGAAACACGACTAGAACTTCAGTGGGGGATAGACAGGGAAGAACACTTCGGAACAGTGGATGTTTACGCCTCCAACGGGTTCAGAGGCTCCTACCCCTGGCACTCGAGTCAGTATAACATGGACCCCAACGGAAGCATCGGGATCAGGCAAATCTCGGTCCCGTATGACACAGGCCTGCCCAAGTAACGGCGACAGGAGGAAATGACATGGCATCCTTTCGCGTGACGGCGCTCCTTGTCCTCATCTGCCTCGTCTCCGCACCCGCCGCGTGGGCGTTCAGGCCGACGGACTTCGTCTACTTCCCAGGCTGCGTCAGCTACCGGGTCGCGCTGAAAACCTTCAGCGCGCCCGGCATGGCTTCAGCGTGTGATCTGCTGAAACAGGAGAGGCTGACGGAGGCGGAGCCTCTTTTCCGGGCGCAGACCCAGAAGCACCCGGAAGACTTGACGGCCTGGATCGGCTTTCTGCAAGCGTCGCGTGGACACCGCGACCAGCTCTTGCCGCAGTATGAGCAAGAAGCCGTAGCCTCGCCCACAGAGGCGAACGAGTTCAAGCTGGGTCTGCTCGCCTTCTATATGTATGGCGAGACATACACGAACCTGGGCAAGCCGCCTACGTTGCCCAACCTGGCGCGTGAGCATCTCAAACGGGCCTACGAGATGACCTACTCGCCCGTCGCCGGACTCGCCCTGGCTTCCTGTCAGTGGTACACGCACCCGGACCATTCCCGGCAGGTCTATGAGACCATGATTTTTCGCCTTGCGGGAGAGAAAATCTATCAGGACTATGTCCACGCCAGGGACCACAATTGGGCAGGGCCGCAGCCGGACGTCCCGCTTCTGTCGCGTGACAAGATGTACGGCGTCCGCTATGCCGTCGGCTATCTCATCTTTATTGACTCAGGGCGGATCGTTACTACCGAGACGCGCCGCGTCAACGGCAGAAATGTAAAGATTACGCGGGAGAGTCCCTTGACGCCTTTCCATGAGGGGGAAAGTTCCTATCTGAGTCTGTGGCTGGATCGCATCATTGACCTCATGGACAAGAAGGGCATGAGTCAGCCCCTCAAAACGTAGCGCCTTTCCCCGACAGCCAACACCGACTGGAACGGCTTGGCAGAAAGAACAAAGAGCGTACTCAGGAGAAAGCCCGCGCGTCTTGCGACGCGCGGGCCTTCTTTGTTGGTGAAGCCACCCTATAAGCCGGGTTCTGTTTTTGTGTGGCCATCTCTCTGGGACACGGATTACGCCGTGTCTCTAGCGGCGCTCGCGGGCGCGTCGCCCCCTCGTCATTCCAGGCGAGGACGAGAGGGTTCAAGCCGCGCCCTCCGGCCTTGCTCCCGATGGGGTTTACCCGGCGCCGGCGTCTCCGCCGACCCGGTGCGCTCTTACTTTAAGCCCCGAAGGGCCGCACCATTTCGCCCTTACCCCCCCCGCCCCCCAATAATGGGGGAGCAGGATAAGAAGGGCCTTCCTTCTAGCTCCCCCATTATTGGGGGCGGGGGGGGCGGTATGTTTCTGTGGCACTTTCCGGCGGGTCGCCCCGCCCGGCCGTTAGCCGGCATCGCTGCCCTGGGGAGTCCGGACTTTCCTCTGACACGCGCCCGGCGGCGTGCGCAGCGGCCACCCGGATGACTTCGGGGATTATTATAGCACAAAGAACCTCCAGTTCCCCTGCCCATCTGCCGACAATGACGGCATGAACTGGCTGGACGTATTGCTGCTGCTGCTGATCGCTGGGGCAGGCGTGCTGGGGCTGACGCGCGGCTTTGGCCGGGCCGCCCTGGACGCCCTGGGACTGTACGGCGCCCTCTGGCTCGCCTCCGCCCTCGCGCCCCTCCTGGCGGCCCACCTCAGCCTCCACGCGGGCGGGGCGGGCGTCAACCGGAGCTGGGCCTTCGGGCTGCTCTTCCTCGCCTCCGGCGCGCTCTGCCTGGGCATCGCCTGGTACTGCCACAGCCTGACCCAGTTCCACGCCGGCCTGTTCGACAAGCTGTTCGGCCTGGCCGGCGGCGTCGCCGCCGGCATGATCGTGGCCCACGGGCTGGTCTCGACCCTCGTCACCGCCGACCCGCAGCGCGTGGCCTCCGCCGCCCCCGTCCGCCAGGGCGCCGTCGGGACCGAGCTGTACTCCTTCCCCGCTTACCACTCCGTGATTGACACCATCACCGGCGCGACGACCTATCGGCGCGATCTGCCCAATGTCGGCGGCAAGTAGCCCGCAAAAACACCGAAACTCCTCCAAACCACCCCCTTTCCGCCCGGATTGTCCTCTTTGGGGGGCAATCCGCGAAAACACGCCCTTGAATGGTTAAAGAATGGCTAAAAAGGGTTGACGCCCTGAGAGCGACCGTGTATAATGACCTCGTGCGACCGGCTTCTTCCCTCTCCCGACGCCCCTGGAGGAGCCCAAATGCTGTCGTACCCGAGGATGCAATCATGCAAGGTAATGTTCCCGCCGCCAACCTGTTCAGCCTGGGGGTGGACCTCTTCGGCCAAGTCCAGCGAATCACCGGCACCAGCAAGGTGCGCGCGCTGCGGCTCAAGCTCGGCAACCATGTGCTCAAAGAAATCCCCGTCAGCCCTCTGACGACGGTGGCGACGATGGCGTTGGTCCTGGTGGCGGTCGTCGTCAGCACGATGACTATCGAAGTGGATCACGAGCCGTCTCGTTGACTCCCCCCGGCGGCGCCCGAACCATCTTCGGGGCCGCCATCTTTTCTATCCATCTCTATCCATCAATCTCGCCATTCATCCGTTTAGCCGTTTTGCCAATCATCCGTGCCAGTGAGGCTCCCCCTTGATTAGAACCCAATCCAGCGATTGGAGCATCGTCAACGACATCTCCGACCGCCTGCGTCAGTCCCAACTGAAATACGCCGACATGTCCGACCGCGAGATCGTGTCCCGCGCCCAGCGCGGCGAGAACGCTGCCGCCGAGTACATGCTCTATAAGTACCGCAACCTGGTCCGCACCAAGGTCAAGTCCTACTTCCTCGTCGGCGCGGAAAAGGAAGACCTTCTGCAAGTCGGCCAGATCGGGCTGTGGCAGGCCATCATTGATTTCCGTTCCGACAAGGCCATCTCGTTCCCCGCCTTCGCCAAAGTCTGCATCACCCGCCACATCATCACAGCTATCAAGACGGCCACCCGCCAGAAGCAGATGCCCCTGAACCAGTCGCTCTCACTCGAAAGCCCCTCCGAAGACCCGACCACCGACTGGAACCTCTCCGACATCCTGCCCAACCTCGACGGCGCGGACCCCGAAGACATGGTCCTGCGCAACGAGGACACCAAACTGCTCCATGACACCTTGCAGCAGGTGCTGTCCGACTTCGAGTGGCACGTCCTGTCCGGCTACCAGCTTGGCAAGTCCTACCGCGAGATCGCCGCCGAACTGCGCTGCAAGACCAAAAGCGTGGACAACGCCCTGGCCCGCATCAAAAGAAAAGTCAGCGGCGTCCCCATCGGCGATGCCGACCTGAGCGAGCTTCTGTAACTGACGTTACGCAGGCAGTTGCCACGGGTTTCAACCCGTGGCAACTGCTTTCCATTCTGCCGGCCTGCTCTTCCCCTGATGCCCAAGGGCGGGCTTTTTTCTTGCCCTCATCCCTGGAGGATCATGTCATGCGAAACTGGATCGCCGCCTTCGGGCTGCTCACGTTCCTGCTGCCTGCGCTGCCCGCTCGGTCCGCGCCCGCTGCCGTCGGCGTAGACACGCTGCTGCGCCGCGAGTCGGACCTGGCGCAGTTGCCCTTGCTGCGAGACTGGACCTCAAACCTCCAGTCCTCGTATGACCGCAGCGGCGGCAATGGCGACGCGCAGAACTTCCTCTCCCAGACCGGCGCGACGGCGACGCTGGCCGATAGGACCGGACCCGGCGCGGTCGTTCGCCTGTGGTCCGCCAACGCGAACGGGCAGCTCAAGGTCTATATTGACGACGCCCCCACGCCTGTCATTGACATGCCGTTCGCGAAGCTGTTTGACGGCTCTCTCCCGGCCTTCGCGCCGCCGCTGACCCAAGGCTCATCGGGCGGCTTCTACTGCTACCTGCCGATCCCCTACGCCAAGCACTGCCGGATCACGGTAGACAACCCGCAGGGGCTTTACTACCAGGTCAACTCTCTGACGTTCGCCCCGGAAACCCCCGTTCGCCCGTTCGCGCTGCCCCTGACCGACGCCGATCAGGCCGCGCTCCAGGCCGCTGTGAGTGCCTGGAAAGCGCCTGCATCCACTCTTGCCTTGCTGAACGCCGAGTATTCCCCACGGACGGTAACGCTGGACGCGGGCCGGACGCAGACGCTGGGCGAGCATCGCGGTCCCGGAACGATCCGCTATCTGGAGTTCGTCGCCCCGAAGACCGCCGACCTGCGCCGGCTGGTCCTTCGGGGCTACTTCGACGGGCACCCGACGCCGGACATCGAGGCCCCGGTCGCCGACTTCTTCGGCAGCGGCTACGGCCTCCGGCCCTTCACGTCCCTGCTCCTGAGCCAAAGCGAAACCGGGGCGATGGAAGCGCGCTTCCCGATGCCGTTCGCGCGCTCCGCCCGATTCACCGTCGAGAACGGAACGGGCCGCGTGCTGGGCATCGTCTGGAACGTCGGGGCGACGCGCGACTCGTTCCACCCCGATGACACGGGCTACTTCCACGCCCAATGGTCCCAGGAAGTGACGAAGCGCGGCCTGCCCCATGTCTGGACCAAGGTGCAGGGGCAGCGCGGCCACTTTGTCGGCGTCGTGCAGACGATGGCCGGCGCGCGCGGGCTGGGCTTTCTGGAAGGCGACGAGCAGTTCCGCGTGGATGCCCAGACGTGGGGCGCGAGCAAAGTCCCGACGACCGTCGTCGGCCCCTGGAACGGGACGGGCACCGAGGACTGCTTCAACAGCGGCTGGTACTTCAACCAGGGGCCGAACGCGCTCCCCGTCAACGGCGCGCTGGTCAAGGACCAAGCCGGCAGGATGGGCCGAATCAACGCCTACCGCTGGTTCCTCAACGACGCCCCCGTGTTCCAGCAGTCCCTGGACGCCCAGATCGAGCACGGCGGCGCCAATGACGCCCCGAATACCTACTACTCGTCCGTCGCCTACTGGTACGCGGCGGGAACGACCCAGCCCTGGTCTCAGACCCCCCCTGCGGCCCAAATCAACCCGCCCCACAGCCCTGTCACGCTTCCCATCCTGACCTTGAAAGACCCCATTGAGGGCGAGGCTCTGGTTCCCTCCGCCCAGGCCACGGCGGGCAAAGTCCAGACCCAGGACATGAGCGGCTTCGAGGGCGCGTGGAGCGGCGACAGCCAGCTCTGGTGGGTGGGCGGCAAGTCCGGCGACACGCTGACCCTGACCCTGCCGCCCCGCCCCGGCGCTTATGACCTCCTCGCCTACTTCACCCAGGCCGCCGACTACGGCCAGTTCACCTTTGCCCTCAACGGCCAACCCATCGGCGGCGTCTACGACGCTTACCACGACGGCGTCATCGCCAGCGGCCCCGTCGCGCTGGGCCGTGTCACCCTGCCGGACAGCCCCAGCCAGCTTGTCGTCACCATTCACGGCAAGAACGCCGCCGCCACAAACACCCTGTTCGGCCTGGATGCCCTGGTGCTGAAGCCGGTCAAGTAGGGGTATAATCCCCTTTGTAAACGCCAGGCTGGTGCGCCAAACTGCCGGGCGAAAGGCGGAGCCATCCGCCACGGATTGAAATCCGAGGCTGAGAAGCGCCCAGCGTCCAGGGGACGCAAGAAAGAGAGACGCAAGAGAGGGAACCTTCCCTCCGCTTCTTCCGTCGCCTCGACGGTGGGCGCTTCTCAGCCTCGGATTTCAATCCGTGGCGAACACTGTGCATAACTGCGCGTAACATCAGTGTGTGAATTTGCCAAAACGAACGCAAACTCACCCGGTTGGCAATACTTATGCACAATAGAACCGCATGATACCCTTACCCGCCACGCGCTGGACGACACGCTTTTGGAAGCCGCGCCCCCGGCGCTCCGCTTCCGTCTCGCAATGGGAGCAAGTTCTGCTGGGGTTCCTGCTGGCCGTCGCGACCACGCTGTTCGTCATGCAGGGCTTCTGCGTTTCCGGCGACTGTATGCAGCCGCATCTCTATACGGGCGAGCGCGTCCTGGCAAACAAGCTGGCGTACCACCTCGGATCGCCCCGGCGCGGCGATATCGTGATCTTTGACTACCCGAAGGATACCCGCCAGATCTACGTCAAGCGGGTCATCGGCCTGCCCGGCGAGACCGTCGCCATGCAGGACGGACGGATTTCGATCAATGGTCGGCCGCTCCCGGAGCCGTACAAGGCGTTCGCCGCGCATGGCGACATGACCGCGCAGACTATCCCACCGGGCCAGTATTTCGTGATGGGCGACAACCGGGACGTGTCCGATGACAGCCGCTATTGGGGCGATCTGCCCCGCCACGACCTCATTGGCCGCGCCGTCGCCTGCTACTGGCCCCCCAGCCATTGCCAGGTGCTGCGGTAGCGGACGAATGATGCCGCATGAATGCAACATGGGATGAGGCAGCACGCCCAAGAGAATCTGATCCGTTATGATCCGGCGGCCAGGCCGAGAATAGTGGCGTTCGCAAGAGAGGCTTCTGCCGAGTTCCGAGCCAGGGGCGGCGTCTTCCGCGCTCCCTCAGTTATGCGCGGCTTCGCCTCTTTCAATGCCGCAACTCGAACGATCAATCTCTCTCGGTCGGAAGTGGCCGACGCGAAACTGGCGGCTCTGGTGGAGGAACTGATCCACTTCCGGCAAGCGCGGCGCGCGGGAGTGTTCGGCCAACCGAAAGGTTGGTTGTCCCGATATTCCCTCCCGCAGTGGAACCGGCTATCCGTTGCGTTAGAGAAAGACGTAGACCGCCAAATGCGGGCGATGGGACTTTACGAATAACGCTTGATGTGAAATCAAATTGCACTGGCATTGTCGCGAAGATGCTACTATTGATATTTATTGTATAGATATTAGACTTGCAAAACTTAACGCTTGTCAGCTAAAAAGCCACCAAATCTCAGCAGAGTTATCGAGAAAACCAAGCAAGCTGATAGCAATCGGCACTAGCTGACATTTTCAAGGACCAAAATAAGCAATTTGATTTCACATCAAGCGTGAATAATGGGGAACGACATGACTGTGCAACGCTTCTACTGGCCTCGGCATATTCGGCTGAGTGAGACCGGCGCACTCATCATCAAGGCAACTGCCTATGATGAAGATACGGCGCACTGGATCGAGTATCTGACGGTCGAACAGTCCGACGCAGATTACCCCTTCTGGCTCTGGCTCCGGCAGGTCAAAGCCCCCCAGGAAGTTCTGGGAGAGCAGGACGTAGCCGCATTGCGAAATGAGTTCGAGCAGACCTTGCGGCAGAAACATCTAATGGCAGCATAGTTCTGTCGCCTGCTACTGGCCCCCAATCGCTGCCAGGTGCTGCGGTAGCCGGGGGGAATGACGAAGAAGGCAAAACACATGGACTGGTTTCACTGGGTCATGCTGGCTTTTGGCATTTTCTACGTCGTCCTCGTGCCGGTCGTACTGGTGAAGGCGATTCGGCGCAGGGAGTGGCAGCGTCTCTATGAGCTTGTCGTCTCGGCGCTGTTCACGTCAGGCTTTGTTCTGATGGCCCTATGGCCGGCGATTATTCAGAACGCTTGGGCTGCTTGGCCGCCCTTGCGCGGGCTGTATCTATTGTCCGCTGCTCTGTTCCTTGCCGACTGGTTCGGCTTCTCTGGATGGCTGTTTAACCGGCGAAGGAAACGGCAGATTTGAGCGCGCTTGACTTGGATTACGACGCTCTGCGGCGGTACGCCGAGGAGAACATCCCCGGCCTGCTGTTCGTGACGGTCAGCGGGGCGCACCTGTATGGGTTCCCGTCGCCGGACAGCGACGTGGACCTGCGGGGGAGCTTTGCCGCGCCGCTGGCCGACGTGCTGGGGCTGGACACGCCGCGCGAGACGATGGAGACGGAGGGGATCGTCGTCGGCGTCGAGGTCGAATTGGTCGGGCACGAGATCGCCAAGTACCTGCGCCTGCTGGTCAAGCCCAACGGGTATGTCTTGGAGCAGATACTTTCGCCCCTGGTTGTTCGTACTTCGCCCGCGCACGAGGAACTGGCGGCGCTGGCGCGGGCGGGCTTGAGCAAAAAGCTGTATCACCACTATGCGGGTTTCGCGCGGGGCGAATGGCGGGCCTATGACAAGGTGTTAGAGAAGGCGGGCGTGGGTAAGACAGTCAAGCGGCTGCTGTACCTGCACCGTGTCCTGATGACCGGGATCGTGCTGCTCACCGAGGGCGTCGTCGAGGCGAACCTGCACCGGCTGAACGAGCGGTTCGGGCTGGACCTGGACCCGCTGCTGGCGATGAAGACGCGGGAACAGGCGGATGTGGCGGGCGACGACGCGGCCTATACCCAGGCTGTCGGCGGGCTGTTCGAGCGGCTGGACGAAGCCCGCGAATCGTCCCCGCTGCCCGAGGACGTGCCGAATCGGGCGGCGCTGAGTGAGTTTTTGATACGACTGCGCCTGTCCGGTGTCAGTCAGGGGAGTTGAGAGTTCATGCCAACCGTTGAGAGGGAGATGGAAGAGGACGTCGCGCAGGTTTTGCTGACCGAAGAGCAGCTTCGGCAGCGCGTCGCCGAGCTGGGGGCGGAACTCTCGCGGGATTACGCGGGCAAGGAGCTGATGCTGGTCTGCATTCTCAAAGGCGCCAATATCTTTCTGGCCGATCTGGTCCGGCAGATCACCATCCCGCTCTCCTATGACTTCGTCGCCGTCTCCTCTTATGGCGCAGACACCAAATCGTCCGGCGTCGTGCGGATTCTCAAAGACTTGGATGAGAGCGTCGAAAGCAAGCACGTCCTGGTTGTCGAGGATATCGTGGACACAGGTCTGACTCTGCGCCTGTCCTACCTGCTGGAAAACCTGCGCTCGCGCCGGGCCGCGTCAGTCAAAATCTGCACCCTCCTGGACAAGCCCTCGCGCCGCCGGATGGATGTCCCTGTGGATTACTTCGGCTTCAAAGTCGAGGACAAATTTGTGATCGGCTACGGCCTGGACTACGCCGGCAAATACCGCAATCTGCCCTACATCGGAATCCTGAAGCCGGAAATCTATGGCGGCGGGTAGCAGAGGCCGCGCAAAACTTCATGTCAAAACTTCGTGTTTGTTTTTGCGCCGCCTGTGGTATAATAGCTTCGGAACCGGCTTGTACGCTGGAATTCCCAATGTGACCGACTGGTTCCCCAACACGTTCCGGGCTACCCGGCCCGCCATCATCCCCAATTCTCGACCCGACTTTTGATTGCGGCCTGACTTCTTTTTGCCTGTAAACGATTATCTGTCAACGATTATCTTTTCAGGCGCTTCGTGAACCCCCGCCGCCGGGCACCTCGACGGACCATCATCTTTTCAACATCTTTTCAACAGCATTTTCCCGGCATCATCTATTTCGATACATCCAACCGTACTCCCGATTTCGCTTACCAAAGGTAACCACACAGCACAATGGCACAAGACGACTCCGAGACCATCACGCCGCGTCCCCCGCAGACCGAAACCCCGAAAGCCGACAGTCCGAAAGCCGACAGTCCGAAGGCGGAAGCCCCCAGGGGCGATAACCCGATCCCCCCCTTGACGCCGCGCCCGCCCCGGAACGGCAAAGACGGCAGCCGGGACAACAAAGCCGTCCAAGAGGCGAAAGAAGCGCCCGCCGTGGCCCCGGAAGCCGCCGCGATGCCCCAAGACGGGGCCACGCGCGACGCGGACGCGGCGGGCGCGCTGACCAAGTCGGGCGTGCTGGAAATCCTGCCGGAAGGGTGGGGGTTCCTGCGCCAGAACAACTTCGATCCGGGCAGCCAGGATATCTACGTCGCGCAGGCCCAGATCAAGCGCTTCAACCTCAAGACCGGCGACACCGTCACCGGGCAGGTGCGCCCGCCCAAAGACACCGAGAAGTATTACGGGCTGCTGCGCGTCGAATCCGTCAACAGCGCGTCCCCGGACCAGGCGCGCAGCCGGGCTAACTTCGATGACCTGGTCCCGATCTACCCGGAAGAGCGCTTCATTCTCGAAACCGACCCGAAGAACCTCACCGCCCGCGTCATTGACCTCATCGCCCCCATCGGCAAAGGCCAGCGCGCCATCATCGTGGCCCCGCCCAAGGCCGGCAAGACCACTGTCCTCAAGTCCATCGCCAATTCCATCACGACCAACCACCCGGAGGTGCAGCTGGTCGTGCTGCTGATTGACGAGCGGCCCGAAGAGGTGACGGACATCCGCCGGTCGGTCAACGGCGAGGTCGTCTCCTCCACCTTCGACGAGCTGCCCGAAAACCACATGCGGGTCGCCGATATGGTGCTGGAGAAGGCCAAACGGCTTGTCGAAGCCGGCAAAGATGTGGTAGTATTGCTGGACAGCCTCACCCGGCTTTCGCGGGCGTCCAACCTGACGGTCACACCGTCCGGGCGTACCCTCCAGGGCGGTCTGGACCCCGCCGCCATCTACCGCCCGAAACGTTTCTTTGGCGCGGCCCGTAACATAGAACAGGGGGGCAGTCTGACCATCATCGCGACCGCCCTCGTCGAAACCGGCTCCCGCATGGACGACATCATCTTCGAGGAGTTCAAAGGCACCGGCAACTCGGAACTGAAGCTCGACCGCGAGATCGCCAACCGGCGCATCTTCCCGGCCATCAACGTCAAGGAGTCCAGCACCCGCAAAGAGGAACTGCTCTACGACGAAGACAGCCTGAAGGCCGTCTACCAACTGCACCGCGTTCTGGCGGGGCTGGGAACGGTCGAGGCCACCGAACTGTTGATTGATCGCCTCAACAACAGCAAGAGCAACAAGGAGTTCCTGAAGGTCATCAGCAAGACGGGCCGGCGCGAGGATTAGGCGGCAGGGAGCAGAAGGTGCCGGGCGATTTCGACAACCTGTTTGATGACGAGTGCGCCCGAACTGTCTCAGGCGTGCTGGAGGTCCTGCCGGAAGGGTGGGGATTCCTGCGTCGGAAGCATGACATTGCCGGCCGCCAGGACATTTACGTCGCCCAGGCTGAGATCAGCGGAGCCGGCCTCAAGACGGGCGACATCATCATGGGGCAGGTCCGACCGCCGAAGGAGACAGAGAAGTACTCTGTCCTGATGCGTATTCAGTCCATCAACGGATCAAGATATTCCTTCCTGTAAGGACGTTTTAAGGAAGCGAGGAAAAGGTGCCAGGCGATTTCGATAAATTGTTCGACGATGATTGGCGGCCCCAGGAGTCCGACCCTGATGGCCTTGCCTCCCTGCGCAGGCAAAGCGAGGAGAGCAGCGAGTCTACCTCTGAAAATGAGAACCGCACGCCACGTTCCCTGAACGAAAAAGAAGTCAAGGTGATGGGTGTCTGGGCGCATCAGGACCAGGGGACTATCGCCAACCATTTCGTCTTGCTGCGCGACAACCGGGGCCGCCGCGTCCCGATCTTTGTGGGCCAGTTTGAAGCCTGGGCCATTTCGCTGGCCCTGGAGGGCGATGCCCCGGACCGGCCGTTCACCCATGACCTGATCCGCCTGCTGCTGGAGCGGCTGGACGCCACCATTGAGCGGGTCGTCATTGATGACCTGTGGAGCGAGACCTTTTACGCCAAGATCGGGCTGGTCAAGGCCACCGGCGAGACGATGGACATAGACGCCCGTCCGTCCGACGCCATTGCGCTCGCCCTGCGCGTCCGCGCCCCGATTTACATGGCCGAAACCGTCCTGGAAGCGACTATTCGGACCGAATAGCCCCCGGATTCTCATGCGAAAAGCCCCGCGCCGCCCGGCGCGGGGCTTTTTTGGCGGGTACAATCGCCTTATGTTCAAGCGCACTCCGTTCTGGCTCGGCCTGCTGCTCGGCGGCCTGGCATCCTTCGGTGCGGGCCGATTCCGGCTGCCGCCCCATCCTACCACTCCGAACCCGCTTCTTGACCTTGTCCGCGACGCCGTCGTCGCTTGCGATACGTCGGGCGCCGTTACCTACACCAACGCCGCCGCGCAGGCATTGTTCGGCTCGCAAGGCGAGGGCCTGTCCCGACTTTGTTACCCCAGCGGCCAGCCCGTGCCGCCGGGCCAGTGGCCGCTCACCCGCGCCCGACGCACCGGGGCATCGGCGGGGGGCGCGGGCTATGGGTGCGTGTCACCCAAGGGGAAGGCGCACGTTTTAGACATACAAGCTAGGCCGCTGCCGGGCGGCGGGGCGGTCGCAATCGTCCGCGACGTGACGGCGCTTGAGGAAGGTCGGGCGCGGGAGGCGAAAATGCAAAAGCGGGAGCAGGTCCTGCGCGACCTGTGCCGCCGCCTGAGCGCCGCGCCGGACGCTGGAACACTGGCCGAGGCAGTGGTCGAAAGCGCGCTCGCGCTGGTGGGGGAATTGCCGGAGGCGCGGGCGCGGCTATACGCTTATGACAGTGACGCGAAGCGGCTCACGCGGCTGGCGTCCGCGCCGGATGACCGTCCCAAGCGGCCCAAATCGCAACGGCAGGCGCAGCCGCCGGCGTTCCCCTTCGACGCCGCTTCCCAGACGCTGTGGTCGCTGTATGTGGAGCGTCAGCCGGTCATGGGTGACGACGTTGGGAGCGATGAGGCGGGACCCGCCTATGCCGTGCCGCTTCTGGCGGGCGGCATCGCCCTGGGCCATCTTTCCGTCATCTGCCCCGACGCCCTCACGAATGGGGACCTGCGGGAGTCACTAGCCCTGATCGCGTCCGTCGCCGCCCTCGCCCTGGCGGGGCCGCGCCAGGCGGCGCAGGCAACGCAATTGGCGGCGCAGGTGGATGCATTGCGCGAAGTCATCCAGGCAGTTGGGGAGCGGAATGATCGGGAGGCCCTGGCGGATCTGGTCGGCAGCCGTGTCTGCCGCGTGACCGGCGCCGAGGTTTGTACGCTGGCTTTAAAGGACGCGGACGGCCTGCGCCTGATCGGCACGGCTTATCGCGACGCGCTAACGTCCCCCGACAGGCACGCGCCGGACGATCCCCTGCTCACTGAGGATGGCGCGAAGGCGGCGCGGACGGGGAAGACGACCCAGCGCGTGGGCCGGGCAAATCCCCCCTTCAGCGCCGGCGTTTGGCGGGCCTTTGCCGGGCAGTCCGGGCGGCATTCCGTCCTGGCCGTGCCGCTGGCGGCGGGGCAGGGGGCGCTGACGGTGTATCGGGCCGGAGATGCGCCATTCCCCGGCGCCTCCGTCAAGTTCGTGGAGACGCTGGCCGCGCTGGTGTCGTCGGCCCTGCCCCAAGCCAACCGGACAGAAGCGCACGCAGCGTGAGCGTCGCCTCGTCGCCGGGCCGCAGGCAGAGCGCGCCGACGGGCGCGTCCTCGGCGCGGCCATAGGTGATGTCTGGGCGGTTCGGCGCGTCCACCCGCCCGGCATACAGGCACCAGGCGCGGGCCACGACCCGCCGCCCCGAATCGTCCACGATGGCATCCCGGTAGGCGTGCATCTGGTTGATGTCCTCGCCCTCCTCGCCGCCCAGCGCGTAAGGCTTGAACTTGGCATCCAGTATCCAGAGGTCTGTATCGGAAGCCAGCGTGATGTCCGGCTGCATCGCGTGCGACAGCGAATGCCGCCCCTCGGCGAAGGTTTGGTTGTAGACCAGCGACACCCGTCGCCCTTCCGGGGAGCGGAGCGTGACACGCGCCATGCTGCCCGTCGCCAGCCCAAACGTCAGGCGGCCCTCCCGGACAGCGAATAAGGCCGGCGCTTCCCCATTGGCCTCGTTGACCGGCACATAGCCCACTATGCCCAGAGCATCCAGCACGATGAACAGGCACCAGGTTTCGTACAGCCGCCAGGTCTCGCGCGGCGGCAGTGTCAGCCAGGGGTGGTCCCAATCAAACCCGAAGCCGGCGCGGTAGCGCGCCATTTCGCGGAAGACGCGCGCATACTCCGGCCTCAGTGTCGCTCGCAGCGTCGGCGGCTTGGTCCAGGCGAGGCCGTCCATCGAAACCTCTTCCCAGAGCAGCGCAGTGAGCAGGCCGCGCAGACGCCGGGTGCAGCGGTCCGCCCGCCCGGCGGCTTCGGCTTCCTCCTCCGCCTCAGCGATGGTCAGAATGACCGCGCTGTCCCGCCGGAGCAGTTGCAGAAAGGACAGAACGGCGCGGTTTTCGGGCGTGTCGGGAGACGGAACGGTGACGGTTTCCTGCAACGAGCGGAGGTCGGGGCCGCGCCGGGCGGCTTGTAGAAGGGCCTGGGTCGTGACGCGCCGGGCGCGGAGGGCGGGAGTGACCGGGCGCGTCTGCGAAAAGGCGGCAGTGAGGGGATCGCGCGCAATCTGCGCCACCGCCTGCGTCAGAAGCGGCAGCGCACGCTCGATGAAGCCAAGCCGCTCGACGGGGGATTTTCGAGCGGCCAGGGAGCCGGCGGAAACGTCCAAATCCTGCCACACCTGGCCCGGAAACAGCCGCGCGCCCGCTGCCAGCGAGACGCGCGCGATGTCGCCGAGCATCCGCGCCCGCTCTCCATGCGTCAGCAGCAGCCGCCAGTCGGGTTGTTCGCCGTCACTCATAAGCCTTATCTGCCGATGCCCACGTCAGTTCCCCGCCCTGAACGGCGCGGCTAAAAAGAGCAAATCCCCGAGAGTAAGGGCATAAGAACAGCCACCATAGCAGTGTTCGCGCCCGCGCAGGCGGGGGCTTGCATTATTGAAGCCCAGGGGTTACCCCAATAAAGCCTTCAGCCCTGGGTCGCGCATAAAGCAACACGAAGGCAACAGGCCTACTCGTGGAACCGGACATACCCCGTCTCCTCGCCATGCGCGCGCATCCGGGCCAGCTTGACCGCCGTGTGCCGCAGGCCGTTCGCCTCCGCCCAAGTTTGTAGCCGCGCCAGCAGGGGGGCCAGTGCCTCGCTCGGCCCGTGCAGCTTCGGCAGGACCTTCTGGGTCATCTGCAAGTCCAGGGCCAGCGCGAAGTTATCCCCCTTCTCCGGCAGCAGCAAGCCCACGCCCGTTTCGGCGTCGAAGCTGTTGGCGAGGAACATCAAGACGTCGTCGCGGACGCGGTACGCGAAGTGCAGGCGCTGAGTGTACAGCAGATCGTTGACCGCCTGAAGCGCGGCCAGGGCGCGTTCCGGGAACGCGGCGTCGAGCCGCGACAGCCGCTCCCGCGCCCGGCCCACATTGGCCGCGCGCGCGTTCAAAAAGAGGGCCTGACGCGCGGCGGGCGACGCGCCCAGGTCCTCGTCGAGCCGCGCGCTCCCCTTGCCGCCGATGGCCCCGGCCAGGATGGGCGGCTCGTCGAAATCCAGCGTGTTCGCCCGGTCCAAGACTTTCCGCGAAAAGCCGTGCGTCGTTTCGTCTACGTTGACTGTCCCCGTCACGAATAAATTAGGCGGCAGCACCAAATCCGGCACGTCCTCATGCAGCGGGATTCGATGGGCACGAGACTCCAGGGCGGACAAGTAATCCGCCAGATAGTGCTCGACGCGGGCCAGGTTCATCTCATCCAGGCAGATAAAAAACGTGCGCTGCCGGTTCTCCGGCAAGGCGGCGCGGCGGGCGATCTCCAAGAACGGCGTCGAGACGTAGCGGTTCGCGAGGAGGTTGTGATAGCCGAACAAGGCCGCCGAGTCATTCCAGTCGGGCCGGACGGGGATCAACCGGAACTGGCGCAGGTTGTGGCCCGTCATCGCCTCCGCGAACAGTTCAGCCAGACGGGTCTTGCCCGTTCCCGACACGCCCGAAAGAATCGCGAACGGCTTCGTCTTGAGCGCGATATAGTAGGAGCGAAGACGGTAGGGGGGGAAGGTAAAGCCCTGGCCCAAAGCATACTCTTCCAGAGCCGCCAGCAGGGCGGCCTCGGTCAGTGCGGGCGGCCCGTCCGTGGCATAGGACGCGCCCGGCTCCCGAACCTGCGCGGCGGGCGGCGTCACAGGCATGACGGCGGGAACATCGGCCCGCAGCGCCTCGTCCACTTCGGGGTAGGTCGCCAGGCCCAGCGCCTCGCGAATCTGCTCGTAGACCACGAACAGAGCCAGCAAAGTCTGCGCCCCGTCCGGCCGCCCCGACTCGGGCACGTCGAAGCCGTACCGCTCCCTCGCTTCGGCCAGCGATTCGCGCCGCTGCTCCGGCGTCAGATTCAGACGGCGTAAAGCCGGGCGCGTGACCAGGGGATAAGTGTCGGGAGCGAAGGCGCAGAGCAGGCCCGATGCCGTCTGAATACCCGTGCCACGCACATCCAGAAACGCGCGCAGACGGTCAACAAGGGCATCGGCGCCGAACAAGAGGCGGCGCAGGCGGTCGTCAAACCCCTTTGGGTCGCCCGCATACAGCCGCCTTGAAAGGTTGCCGTTCGGAGCCAGCTCCGACGCCGCCCGCAGCAGCCGCGCCCGCGTTTCCTCGGTCAGCGCCCGGCCCGCCTTGAGACCACTGCCGGCTAATGCCCCGCCGAACGACAGCGCGGCCCGCGCCTGCGTCTCGCGCCGGGTCCAGACGTCGAAGCGCCGCTCCCCCTCCTCTTGCCCGGCGCGGATCGCCGCCAGCCGGGCGCGCTGCATGTCGTTGAGCGTAAACATGATGCCAGAATCTGCGCTTTGCTGAGATTTGCTGGCATCTATTATACCCGAAAGCCATACAAAAGAGGGGGCGGTAGAAATCCCGGCACTGGAAGTGCCGGTCTACTGGTGAATGAAAGTATGCCGAGGACGGCATTACTGCGTATCTGCTCCGCGACTACGGAGAAACCGCCCGTCCCTGTCTTCAGTCGCGGAGCGACTTTCACGGAGAGTAGACCGGCACTTCCAGTGCCGGGAGCCTATTTGCCTAATCGTCTGCTTTTCGCCCCATCACCACATACAGCGGGTCGGAGCGACTGGGGCGGGGGCTGAGGTCAAATGCCTCAACCGGCTCCCAGCCGCCGCTCTGCTCGAAATACAGGCGGACGAGGGCGACGCGCTGGGCGTCGCCGGCGCCGAGCCAAAACTGGGTCGCTTTGGTGGGGAAGCAGCGGTTGGAAAAAGAGACGATGAACTGCCCGCCGGGGCGCAGGACGCGGCGGACTTCGGCGAAGACCTCGACGGGATGCAGGAGGTACTGGACGCTGACCGTGCAGAGCGCCACGTCAAACGCTTCATCGGGGTAGGGCAGGGTGGGATCGTCGTTCAAGCTGTGGACGACGTGGTCCGTAAGGTGCGCGTTCGCCGTCATCTCGGCATCGTTCATGCCCAGGCCCGCAACCCGGCGGCACCGGGCGCGGACATCCGGCGGCAGGTGGGTCAGGTAGGCCGACATCAGATCCAGCACGTCGGCGTTGTCGGGAACGCGCGGGCGGAAGAACGCGCCCAGCGCGGTGATGGCGGCGTCGTCAATGTGGGCGACCAGGCGCGGCGATTGGTAGAACTGGAAGTCGGAGGATTCGTCCTGCCGCCGGAAATACTGTTCGAGGATGTCTTCTAAGTAACCTGGCATAAGGCTTCGCAGGACGGGCGAATAAATTCGCGGCAACAAGGGCACGAAACCTGCCTCCGCAGGTTAAGAGTCTAAGTCCGCACTCTGAGTCCGCGCAGGCGGAGGCTTTATTGGGGTGACTTTGTGCCTTTTTGCCGCGAATTTATTCGCCCGCAAGAGCTTGGAACACGCTGCTTAATCGCATCGGTCCGTTTGAAGGCATTCGATGAAGAAGGCGGCCAGCCGCTGGTGGCCGTCGTCGTTCAGGTGCGCCTCATCGGCGGAAAGCGCGGCGAAGTTGCGGGCGTCAATGCCGGCGTTCGCCCAGGCATCGGCCAGCTTCAGCCCGTACCGCTGGGCGATCTGCCGGATCGCGCCGTTGTAGTCTTCCAAGACTAACCCCTGCGCGTTAGGCGTCTCCGCGTCCGCGCGATAGGCCAGTGTCGCCGGCACGATCCGCGCGTCCGGCAGGTTCTCTATCAGCCCGCGCACGACGGTGTCATAGTCCCACAGGAACGTCCCCTGCTGGAACTTATCCGACGCGCCCAGCGGTTTGCCCCCCGCGAAGTCGTTGGCCCCATAGAGGATGATCACCCTGTCCGGGGCCGCGTGGAGGATGTCCGGGACGCGCCCGATGCCGCTTTCCTCATCCACGATCATGCCCTTGTCGTCGCGCCCGGTCATCGTCGTCCCGCCGATGCCGAGGTTGATCTCCTCCCAGCCCAGCGTGTGACAGATCAGCGTGGAGAACCGCTTGTCGGGCGAAGAGGCCCCGTCGCCATAGACCGTCGAGGCCCCGAAAAAGACTGCTTTCGTCATGGGAAGTTATCCCCGCTCCGGCGGGACTTCAACCGGACGGCAGCGCCTGGATCATCTCCACCCGGTTGCCGAACGGGTCCCGGAACTCGAACCGCGCGCAGCCGGGAATGGGAACGCCTTCCAGCGCCTCGATGCCTTCCCCCGCCAGCCGCGCGCGCCAGCCTTCCAGGTCGTCCACGAGGTAGGCCAGGTGCGCCTTCGTCGCCACCCGCTCCACGCCCTCCTCGGTCCCGACATGCACCTGCTGACCCCCGACTTGCAGCCAAAAGCCTCCGCGCCCCGCCAGCGACGCAGGCTTTGCCGTCTCGCGCAGGCCCAGCACCCCGCAGTAAAACCGCCGCGCGTCCTCTTCCGCGCCGTTCGGAACCGTGATCTGCGCGTGGTGCAGCCCCAGTATCATGCCGCTGTCACCCTGCCTCTCTGATGCCATCGGAGGCCCGCCGGCAGCGGCTCGGCGGCGTACTCCAGATGTATCACGCGGCGGTGACGCGGCGACTGCGAAGCCGAGGACGCATGGAGCAGCAGGGGCCGCATCAGCAGCGCCCCGCCGCTGGGGACGGGACAAGCGACGCTGGGCATCACCGTCCGCCGCTGCTGGATTTCGGGCGTCGTCAGCCTGCCGTCTCGGTGCGACCTCGGCAGGACTAACAACGGGCCATTCGTTTCGTCGCAGTCATCAAGGTGCAGGCGCACGGTCAGCATCCGCTCCAAAATACGCGCCGGCGGCTGGACGTGGACGACGCCGGCCTTCTCTGACCACGACCCGAAGCCATCCGCCTCCTTGCGCTCACGGACGGCGATGGACAGGTCTTGATGCCACACCACGTTCCAGTTCGCCTCCGGCGTCTTGTCGACCAGGATGCCGCGCACCGGAAAGCAGTCCGGCCCCAGCACGGAGGCAACGAGCGACCGAACCTCTGGGGCATCCGCCAGCGCCGCCACTTCCGGCACGTCTTCCAGAAGATTGCGGAGGGCATAAACGCTCCCGCCCCGTCGCGAACCTGCCCCGTCTCTCGCCCCGCCGACGGCGGCGATCAGAGCGGCAACCGTTCCGGTATCCAGAACCTCCGGCACGATGATAAAGCCGTCGCGTTCAATTTGAGACGCATAACCGTCAATCACTGCTCTTTAGCTCTTCTAGTGTCGCCCACAGAGACGTGAAAATCTCCGGTGAAGGAAGCAACTGCTCACTGCGTCTGTTGCTTCTTCTCGAAGAGCGTACCAATCTCATATGGCTGGCGTTCCGTCATCTGGCAAGAAGCGTCTTGGGGCGGACGCGGAGCCGCCAAGCGACCAAAACACCAGTGACGAGAGCCGACACCAGCCCGCCCGCAAAGATGGCGATCTTTTTCTCCCGCTTGATTTGAGCCTTCTGTATCACCACGTCTGTCCCGCCACCGACGGTAACGCGGCCTGCTCCCACACCGACAAACACGGCGGCGGGGCGGTTGACGCGGTAAACGTCCTGTTCCTGCTGGGCAGTGAGTCTCACCAGTTGCACGACTTTAAGTAGTTGTTCAGAATTAGATTAAACTGTGCTAAAATAGCATCATGGCTAAAATCAAGGCAATCGAACTGACTGAGGACGAACGCGCCGCCCTGGAAAAAGGATGCAAGCACGGCCCCTCCCACG
>JAABUZ0100003701.1_pt1 | contig 22145 bp, 20 predicted proteins | sample 5562091 | NCBI WGS metagenome assembly JAABUZ01 (sample SAMN12813069, study PRJNA571459) | rock metagenome | isolation source: Antarctica rocks | place: Antarctica: Victoria Land, Linnaeus Terrace sud | collected 2015-12-21
CGGCGAAGTTCGGCCGCATCGTCAACCTGTCGAGCACCTCGGCGCTGGGCAACCGCGGCCAGGTGAACTACTCCGCGGCCAAGGCGGGCATGCAGGGCTTCACCAAGACCCTGGCCATCGAGCTCGGAAAGTTCGGGGTCACCGCCAACGCGATCGCGCCCGGGTTCATCGAGACGGAGATGACCGCGGCCACCGCCGAACGGGTGGGCGTCGGCTTCGAGGACTTCAAGAAGGCCGCCGCGGCGCAGATCCCGGTCAACCGGGTGGGACAACCCGAGGACATCGCCAACACCGTCTCGTTCCTGGTCAGCGAGGGCTCCGGCTTCGTGTCCGGACAGGTGATCTACGTGGCCGGCGGACCGAGGGCATGACGCGATGAGCACCGACGAACAGGCGATCGCCCGCGACCTCACCGCCCGGGTCGGGGCCCTGCTGGACACCCACGACCCCCGCACCCGCGGTGCGCAGGAGTTTCTGGGTGCCCGCTTCGACGCGGGGCTGGCATGGGTGCATTTCCCGGTGGGGCATGGTGGCCTCGGTGTGTCGCAGAGCTTTCAGGCCCAGGTCAACGCCGAGCTTGCGGCCGCCGGTGCCCCCGGCCCCGACAGCGGCCGCAACGGCATCGGCCTCGGCATGGCGGCACCGACCATCGCCGCTTTCGGCACCGAGGAGCAGATGCGTCGGTTTCTGCGTCCACTGTGGACCGGTGAGCACATCTACTGCCAGCTGTTCAGTGAACCGGGCGCCGGGTCCGATCTTGCCGCCGTCGCCACCCGTGCCGTCCGGGATGGCGAGGACTGGGTGGTCAACGGGCAGAAGGTGTGGACCTCGGGCGCGCAGAACGCGCAGCTGGCAATCCTGGTCGCCCGCACCGACCCCACGGTCCCCAAGCACGCCGGCTTGACCTACTTCTTGTGCGACATGAGCGATCCGGGGGTCGACGTCCGCCCGCTGCGCCAGATCACCGGCGAGGCGGAGTTCAACGAGGTGTTCCTCTCCGACGTTCGCGTGCCCGAGGCGAACCGGCTCGGTGAGGTGGGCCAGGGCTGGCGGGTGGCCACCACCACGCTCAACAACGAACGGGTCGCCATCGGGTCCGGTGCGCCGAGAGAGGGCGGGATGATCGGCCCGGTGGCCGCCGCCTGGCGTCACGATCCCGCATTGCGCAACCCGGCAATGCACGACGAGTTGATGCGCCTGTGGGTGGAGGCGGAGGTCGCGCGGTTGACCGGAGAGCGGCTGCGGCAGCGACTGGCCGCCGGCCAGCCCGGCCCGGAAGGCTCCGGGATGAAGCTGGCCTTCGCCCGACTTGCCCAGGCCATCTCGGGCTTCGACATCGAGCTGCACGGCGAGGCGGGGCTGCGCTACGACGACTGGACCATGCGCCGACCCGAGAAGACCGAATTCACCGGCCGCGAGCCCGGCTTCCGCTACCTGCGCGCGAAGGGCAACTCGATCGAGGGCGGGACCTCGGAGATCCTGCGCAACGTCATCGCGGAACGCGTCCTCGGCTTGCCACCCGAGCAGCGTGTCGACAAGAACATCGCCTGGAAGGACTTGCCGAGATGAGCGAGCGAAGCGACGTGGGGAAGACAGCGATGAGCGAGCGAAGCGACGTGGGGAAGACAGCGATGAGCGAGCGAAGCGACGTGGGGAAGACAGCGATGAGCGAGCGAAGCGACGTGGGGGTACGAGGATGAGTGCTGCGGACCTGCTGTACACCGACACCGAAGACGAGCTGCGCGACAGTGTCCGACGGCTGCTCGCCGACCGCTGTCCGCCGGAGGCTGTCGTCACCGCGTACGAGGCCACCCCCGCAGATTTCTCCGCGGTGTGGAAGGCGCTGGCCGCCGAGCTGGGCCTGGCGGGGCTCTTGGTACCGGAGTCGCTCGGCGGCGCGGGAGCGAGCAGTCGGGAGGTGGCCGTGGTGATGGAGGAGCTCGGGCGCGCCGTTGCTCCGGTGCCGTTCCTGTCCAGTGCGGTGCTGGCCACCGTCGCGCTGCGGACGGCGGGGGAGACGCAGACGCTGGGCCGGCTCGCCTCCGGGGACGCAACCGGCGCGCTGGCCGTTCCGCTGTCCACCGCCCCCGCGCGTACCGGCTGGCAGGTATGTGCCGACGAGGACGGGCTGCACGGACGGGTCACCAGTGTCGCCGGCGCAGCGGCCGCGGACGTGTTCGTCGTCCCGGTCACCGGCGCCCAGGGACGCGAGCTGCACACCGTCTCTCGGGACGCCGCCGGACTTACGGTGACGCCGGTGCTGACGCTGGATATGACGCGACCGCTCGCGGACATCGAGTTGTCCGGCGCTGCCTCCACCCGGGTGGACAGCGGAAACGCGGAAGCCGCCGTCGGTGACGCGCTGCTCTGCGGGGCGGCCATGCTCGCCGCGGAACAGCTCGGCGTGGCGCAGTGGTGCTTCGACACGACCCTGGCCTACGTCAAGGAGCGCACCCAATTCGGCCGGCCGATCGGCTCGTTCCAGGCGCTCAAGCACCGCCTCGCCGACCTCTGGCTGCAGGTCGGCGCCGCCGCAGCAGCCGCCCGCTATGCCGCGGACACCTACGCCCGCCAGGACCCCGACGCGGAGAACGCCGCCACCCTGGCCCAGGCCTACTGCAGCGGGGTGGCGGTGCACGCCGCGGAGGAGTGCATCCAGTTGCACGGCGGGATCGGGATGACCTGGGAGTACCCCGCGCACCTGTACCTGAAGCGGGCCAAGAGCGACCAGTTGGCACTGGGCACCGCCTACCAGCACCGCGCCCGGCTCGGCGAGCTCGTCGACCTCCCGGCGTCCTGAGCCCCCGACGTGCTCGCGGCTAGCTGGCCCGGCTGGCCGAGGACATGTGAAAGTCGGGAATCCGCATGGGCGCCACCAGCGTCCGGCTGAACCAGTCCTTCCACTCTCGAGGCAGGGTGCGCTGCGAGGCGCCCAGCTCAGCGACCCGGCGGAGCAGATCCAGCGGGCTCTCGTTGAAGCGGAAGTTGTTCACCTCACCGGTGACCTCGCCGTCCTCGACCAGGTACACCCCGTCGCGGGTGAGCCCGGTGACCAGCAGCGTCGCCGGGTCGACCTCGCGGATGTACCACAGGCAGGTCAGCAGCAGGCCCCGCTCGGTGTGGGCCACCATGTCCGCCAGCGAGGCGTCGGAGCCACCGGTGAGCAGCAGGTTCTCGCCCGGAACCGCCACGGGGGTGCCGAATTCCCCGGCCGCGGCTCGCGGGTAGGCCAGCGCGTTCACCGTGCCTTCGCGTACCCACTCCACCCGGTCGGCGTCCAGGCCGTTGTCGAAGACCGAGATGCTGTCGTCGGAGTGCGTGGTGGCCACGAAGGGCGCGTACTCCATCCCCGGTGCCGCGGGGTCACAGGCCAGGGTGAGCGGCAGGGACGTCAGTCGCTCACCGACTCGGGTGCCGCCGGGGCCGGAGAGTGCGGTGTGGCCCTCCTGAGCGCCGCGGCCCTCCATGCTCCAGGCCAGGTAGATCATCAGGTCGGCCACGGCCGACGGCGGCAACAAGGTCTCGTAGCGCCCGGCAGGCAGCTCGATCCGCCGCTGCCCCCAGCCCAGCCGGGTGGACAGCTCGTCCAGCAGGCGCGGGAGCGCGACGTCGGTGAAGTCCGGCGTGGACAGCCCCGCCCATGCGCTGGAGCCATTGCGCTTGGCGTTCACCTCGACGGTGCCGGTGGGCTGGGTGAACCGCCGCCGCAGCCCGGTGGAGGAACCGAGCCAGGTGGTGTGCAGCTGATGTTCGGCAAAGCCGAAGAGCTGATCGGTGCCCGCGAACCCAGCGGCGAGATCATCGGCCAGCCGATCGAACACGCCGATTGCCGTCTCCTCGGCCGGGGCGCCCCAATCGGCGGGCTCGCCGGATCCGCTGACCAGCGGCGCCGCGTCGCGGGCAGGACCAGCCGCCCGCGCGGCCTCCTCACTGGCCCGCACCACCTCGGCGACATCGGCACCATCCACGCTGGAGGAACTGACCACCCCCACGGAGCTGTCGAAGACCGACACCACCGTCCACTGGCGCGAGCTGCTCACCCCGTTGGTGGTCATGGTGCTGTTCGCCCAGCGCAACGAGGCCTCGCTGGAGTCGGTGACGAGCACCACGCAGCCCTCGGCGTGCGAGCGGGCCAGCGCGAGCTCCACCAGATCCTGCCCGGGGATCATGCGCTCTTCCCTTCGGCCTGAGTGTTGAGGACGTTGACGCCGCGAAACAAGGCCGAGGGGCAGCCGTGGCTCACCGCCGCGACCTGGCCGGGCTGGGCCTTGCCGCAGTTGAAGGCGCCGCCGAGACGCCAGGTCGACGCCCCGCCTACCGCCTCCATGGAGCCCCAGAAGTCGGTGGTGGTGGCCTGGTATGCGACGTCGCGCAGTTGGCCGGCCAACTTGCCGGCGCGGATTCGGTAGAACCGTTGGCCGGTGAACTGGAAGTTGTAGCGCTGCATGTCGATCGACCATGACTTGTCGCCCACCACGTAGATGCCGTCCTGCACCGCGGCGATGAGATCGGCGGTACTGCGATCGACCTGCGGATCCGGCTGCAGCGATACGTTGGCCATCCGCTGGATCGGCACGTGGTGCGGCGAGTCGGCGTAGGAGCAGCCGTTGGAGCGCTCCAGCCCGAGGCGGGGGGCGAACACCCGGTCGAGCTGGTAGCCGACGAGCACGCCGTCGCGCACCAGGTCCCAGCTCTGCGCGGCCACCCCGTCGTCGTCGTAGCCGACAGTGGAAAGCCCGTGCGCCACAGTGCGGTCCGCGGTGACGTGCATGTGCTCGGTGCCGTAACGCAGCGTGTCCAGCTGATCGGGCGTGGCGAAGGACGTGCCGGCGTACGCGGCCTCGTAGCCGATGGCGCGGTCGTACTCGGTGGCGTGCCCGATGGACTCATGGATGGTGAGCCACAGGTTGGACGGGTCGATCACCAGGTCGGTCGGTCCGGCCACCACCGAGGGTGCCTTGATCTTCTCAGCCAACAACTCCGGGATCTCGGCCAACTCCCTGTCCCAGTCCCAGGTGCCCTGGCGCAGGTATTCCCAGCCGCGGCCCACCGGTGGGGCCAGGCTTTCCATGGTCTCGAATGCACCGGCCGAGCGGTCCACCGTGGTGGCCTCGATGCCCGGCTGCAGCCGTACCCGCTGCTGGGTGATGGTGGAGCCGGCCAGGTCTGCGTAGAAGGTCTGCTCCTTGACCTGTAGGCAGGATGCCGCCACGTGGTCCACACCGTCGGCGGTGAGGAGCCGCTGCGAGAACTCGCCGAGTAGCGCGATCTTCTCCGCGGTGGGCACGGTGAAGGGGTCGATCTCATAGTCCGACACCCAGCTCACGTCCCGGTAGACCGGCTCCTGCGCCAGCACCACCCGGTCGCGGTTCAGCGCCCGCAACGCCCGCGCGACCTGCACCGCCTGCTCGGCCACGCGCTCGGCCACCTCGGCGCTGAGCTCGGCGTGCGCGGCGAAGCCCCAGGTGCCGGCCACCACCACGCGGACCGCAAGCCCGATGGTGCTGGCGTCGTTGGCCGACTGCACGGCGCCGTCGCGCAGGCGAAGGCTCTGCATCTGCATGCGGTGCACCCGCACGTCGGCGTGCTCGGCACCCAGCGAACGGGCGCGAGTCAGGGCCGCGTCGGCGAGCTGTCGCAGCGGCAGGGACAGGAACTCGGAATCGACCTGACGGCAGCTCGAGCGCATGGCCGCCACGCTAGCCTAGGCCCGGCGGGTGCGGCCCCCGGCGAGGAAGTCCCGCACCCGCCGCGCCATCTCGGCCCGGTCGCTCGAGGGCCCGGGTGGCACCTGGCCCGCGGCTGCGATGATCGGGGCCAGACCGGTGTCGACGGCGACCTTGGCGGCCCGGAGCGCCGACGCCGGCTGGGCCCGCCACCGCTCAAGCAGCGCGGCCAGCTCCGCCTCGAGCACGGCGTCGTCGACGACCCGGCCGACAAGTCCGGTCGCGGCCGCCTCAGCGGCAGCCAGGATGCGCCCGCCGTACAGCAGCTCCTTGGCCTGCGTGGGCCCCACCCGCAGGCTGAGCCGGGTTGCGAATGCGGGGCTGAGCAGGATGCCCAGCCGTGCGACGGGCATGCCGACCCGGGCGGATCGGGCGACCAGCTGGGTGTCGCACGCGAGCGCGAGGAGGCAGCCCGCTCCGGTCGCGGACCCCTCAACCACCGCCAGAGTGGGCACCGGCACGGCCTCTACCGCCCGCAGCGCCGCCTCCATCGCGGCGAAGCCGGCGTCGACCGTGGCACCGTCCGCGCCGTCCCATTTCCGCAGGTCCGACCCCGCGCAGAAGGTGCCCCCGCAGCCCCGGACGACGAGGGCCTGCAGGTCGTGGCACGCCAGCTGCTCGGCCGTCGTGCGCAGCGCGACCCACCCAGCGGTGTCGAGGGCGTTGCGGCGCAAGCCGTTCCCGACCTCGAGCACCGCGGTTCCGTCCACCACGCGCACGGGGGATGGGCAGGTGCTCGTCACGCCACCGTGCCCGACTCGCGCAGGGCGGCCACCCGGTCGGCGTCGACCCCGAGCTCGGCGAGCAGCTCGTCGGTGTGCTGCCCGAGCGTCGGTGGGGCGCTGCGGACCTGCGGCGGTGTCGCGGTGAGCCGAACGGGGCAGCCTACGGTGCGCACGGTGCCCGCCGTGGGGTGCGCTACCTCGCCGATCATCCCGCGCGCCAGCACCTGCGGGTCGCGGACCACCTCGTCGACGGTCTGGATCGGGCCCACCGGCACGCCCGCCGCGTCGAGCACCTCGAGCCACTCGGCGCTCGTGCGGGAGGCCATCGCGTCGGCGACGAGCGGCAGCAGCGTGTCGCGGTGCTCCACCCGGAGTGGGTTTGTCGTGAAGCGAGGGTCCTCGAGGAGGTCCTCGAGGCCCGCGACAGGAGCGAAGCGACGCCAGATGGCGTCGTTGCCCACGGCGAGCATGAGATCGCCGTCCTTGGTCGAGAACCCCTGGGTACGGCGCGATCGTGGGGTGCGCGGACCCGTAGCGCGGGGGCCGGGCCCCGGTAGCGAAGTATCCGCTGGCCACGTAGGTCAGCAACGAAACGGACCCATCGAGCAGGCTGATATCGACCCACTGGCCGTGCCCGCTCCGGTCGCGCTCGCGCAGCGCGGCGAGGATCCCGATCACCGCCCACATCCCGGCGACGAGGTCCGCGCTGCTCATCCCGACCCGCACCGGCGGGCCATCGGCCTCCCCGGTGATGGACATGATTCCGCTGCGCGCCTGGGCGATCGCGTCGTAGCCGGCGCGGCGGGCGTCCGGTCCGGTCTGGCCGTAGCCGCTGATCGACGCGTACACCAGCCTGGGATTGTCGCGGGACAGCTCGTGGTAGGCCAGGCCGAGCCGCTCGGCGGTGCCCGGGCGGAAGTTCTCCACCACGACGTCGGCACGGGAGGCCAGGTCCCGGACCAGCGCGAGACCCTCGGGTGACTTGAGGTCGACGGCCAGGCTGCGCTTGCCCCGGTTGACCGCGAGGAAGTACGCCGCCTGGTCGCCCTGGAACGGCGGGCCCCACTGGCGGGTGTCGTCCCCGGTGCCCGGTTGTTCCACCTTGACGACGTCGGCCCCGAGGTCGGCCATCGTCATCGTGGCGAACGGCCCGGAGAGCACCCGGGACAGGTCGAGCACGGTGAGCCCGGCGAGCGCCCCGTTCCTGGCCTCGGTGCCGCTCGCGGAGGGGTCGGCGGTAGGGCTGGCGATGGGACTGGCGGTCACCGGGAGGCTCCTTCGTGGTGGTCGGTGTCGAGGTGGGACTGCTGCCACTGACGGACCCAGGCGCGCCCGTAGTCGTTGCCGTGCGGGGTGCGCAGCACGGTGTGCACGTGGAAGGGCTGCGGGGTGTCGTAGTCGAGGAAAACCCCGCAGTGGTGGTCGAGCTCGACCATGACCACCGGGGACTGCACCCGGGCGTAGTAGACGTCCTCGGGCCCCGTCCCCCCGATCCAGCTGAACCACGTCTCGTCGAGGTGCGCGCGCACCTGCCGCATCCGCGCGGCGCGCGGGCCCGGGGGAAGCAGCACGAGGAAGTCCTCGACCAGGGCGAGCACGGCATCGATGGCGGCCGTGGGCATCTCGACCGCCCGGACCCCCTCGACGGGGATGACCCGGTTGTCCTGAAACGCCCCGCCGAGGTGGCGCTCGTCGCCGGGGTGCACCCTTCCCGGGGGCATCGCCGGGTCCACCATCTGCTCGTAGACCACGGCGGCCCGCTGCTGCTCGGGCGCAAGCTCGGCCATCACCGCGCGACCGAGGCCGATGCGATGGGCGAAGTAGGACGGACCGACGTGCGGGCCCGCGTCGATCCTGTCCGGCTCGGCCCCAAGGAAGACCGGGCCCAGCGCCATCCGCCCCTCGACGACGAGGCAGTGCACCGCGCAGTGGTGGCCGAAGAGCTGCCAGCCCCAGGGCTCCACCGGGTCCGGAACGCCGTAGAGGGCGACGTTGTAGCTGAGCTCATCGAGAACGGTGGGCAGGTCGACCACCTCGCCGAGGAAGCCGTTGACCAGCATCATCCCGTGCAAGAGGTGCCAGCCCTCGGGGCTCAGCGAGGCTCGCACCAGCGCCAGGGCGGCCTCGACCACGGCCGGCGGCTGGTGCTCCAGGCGCAGCCCGGTGTCGAGCTGCAGGAACTCCGGGTTGGCCCAGGACTGCCACTCCACCGCGTCGACGTCGTGGCACAGCCGGCCTCGGGCGCCGTCGTCGAGCAGGCCGAGCAGGGCCTGTGCCGCGTCGACCATGGCCGCGACCGGCGCCTCCTCGCCCGGCTCGGCGCGGGTGTGCGGGTGCAGGCCCTCGCGTAGCGTGCCGTCCTCGGTGATGCCCCGGAACTCGCTGCGGTACATCGGCTCCCAGCCCGCGACCAACTCACCGGTGAACGTCCCGGGGGTGCGGGCGTGCTCGCGGTAGGCGTAGGCGTCCATCCCGCGGACCTCGGCCAGCCGAGGGTGATCGTGCGGATACAGGAACTGCCGGAAACGGGTGCTCACCCGGGCCGCCGCAGCTCGGCGCCGACCACCGTGGAGCGGAGCACGCCCAGCCGGTCGACCTCCACCTCGACGACGTCGCCGGGTTGCATCAGCCATGGTGGCTTCCGGGCGTAGCCGACCCCGGACGGCGTGCCGGTGGCGAGCAGGTCCCCCGGGCGCAGCGTCATCGTCCGGGAGATCAGGGCGAGGGTGTCGCCCACGGTGTACACCATCTCGTCGGTACGACCGTCCTGCACGGTCTCCCCGTTGACCCGGGTCCGCACCCGCAGCCCGTCGCGCAGGTCGCCGACCTCGGTCGCCGGCACCATTGGGCCCAGCGGGCCGGAGCGGTCGGCGTTCTTGCCGAGGATCCACTGGCTCGTCAGCTTCTGCGCCCGACGTGCGGTGAGGTCGTTGAAGGTGGAGTAGCCGATGACGGCGGCCAGCGCCTCGTCGGGGGTGGCGTCGACGAGGGTCGCGCCGACCCAGGCGACGACCTCGCCCTCCCAGTCGAGCCCGGCCTCGTCCACCGGCACCGGGACCTCCGCGCCGTCCACGGTGAGCGAGGCCGTCCACCGGGCGAAGAGCGTCGGGTGCTCGGGCAGCGCGGCGTCGGCGTAGGAGCCCTCGGCGACGTGCTTGAGGTAGTTCAGCCCGATGCAGAGCACCCGGGCGCCGGGCAGCACCGGGGGGACCCGCTCCACCGTCGCGATGGGGTGCGCCGCGCCGGTGGCCGGCGCGGCCAGGTGCCGGGCCGGGTCGGCCCAGAACGCCTCGAGCCCGACCAGGTCCGTCACCGTCGCACCGTCATCCGAGAGTGAGCCGACGCGGACCTCGTCGTCGCGCCGGTACCCGATGATCCTCACAGCCGGTCTCCGTCCTGGGTGGTCCACCCACATGCGGTACGCAGCGCGGTCGCCGCTGCGGTGGGGTCGTCGCCGCGCCAGGCGATGTGCTGGTCGGGGCGCACGAGCAGCAGCGGTGCTCCCCAGTCCGGGCAGCGGTCCTCGTCGCCAAGGCGCAGTACCGTCAATGGAATGCATAGCTGCGCAGCGATATTCGTGACCACAGAGGTATCGGTGGTCGGTGCGGCCACGAGCGTGAACCCCGTGCCGAGGGCGTCGTAGACGGAGCGGCCGTCGGCAAGCCAGTGGTGGGGCAACAGGCAGCCGGGCGTCGCCGATGCCGTGTAGTGCACCGGGTCCTCGGCCGGTGCCGCGGTGCCGTCGTCCACCACGACGGGGGAGCCGGCGTAGTGGTAGCCCAGGACGAGGCCGAGGGAGGAGAACTCGCTCTCCTTGACCGCAAGCGCGTCGGCAGTCGCTGCGCGGTGGGCGTCGCCGTCGGGCCCGTCGGCACCCAGGCGTGGTTCGGCGAAGTGGTGGGCCAGGGCGCCGTTGTTGGCGCCGGCGTCGGCGATGGTGCGGGCGGCCACGGGCCGGCGCTCGGTCTCGTAGCTGGCCAGCAGTCCCGGGCCGCCCCAGCCCTGCAGCACCGCGGCGGATTTCCACCCCACGTTGACGGCGTCGCCCACGCAGGTGTTGAAACCGTGCCCGCCCCACGGCGGGTTGAGGTGCGCGGCGTCGCCGACGAGCCACACCCGTCCACCGCCGTAGGAGTCGGCGAGCAGCATCCGGGCGGTCCACGGGTCGGTGGCGATGACCTCGACGTCGACCGGCTCTCCCACGAGGGTGCGCACCAGCGCGACCGGGTCGACGTCGTCTGTGGTGGTGACGTCGAGGCCCTGCACGATCGCCCACCACGTCTCGTCGAGGTCGAGCCGACCGACGATCCCCGACGCCCCCGGGGCCATCACCCAGGCGTGCACCGCGTCGTCGTAGGGGACCCGCTCGGCGAGCCCGGGGGCGCGGAACAGGATGGACAGGTTGGGCTTCCCGCCGGACCCGCCCTCGTAGGTGGCTCCGAGATGGGGACGGACCACGCCCGCACCTCCGTCGGCCCCGAGCACCAGCTCGGCCCGCACGGTGGTGGTGCGGCCGTCTGCGTCGACCAGGGTGACGTCGACGCCGTCGGTGTCCTCGGCCAGGCCGACCACCCGGCTGCCCACCCGCAGCTCCGCGTGCACGGACTTGGTCACCGCCCGGCGCAGCACCTCCTCGATGACGGGCTGCGGCACCTGCTGGCCCGCCTCCGGCGCCCAGTCCGGTCGGCCGTCGACCAGCTGGAAGGCGTTCGCAAAGCGCCGGACCTCGTGGCCGAGCAGGCTCGAGCAGAACACCACGTCGTGAGCGTGAGACACCGGCAGCGGGGCGCGGGCGCGCAGCTCGTCGGCAAGGCCCCAACGACGCAGGTGGGTCATGGTGCGGGCGTTGGTCGTTTTGGCCCTGGGACGCAGGGTGTCCACCTCGACGCGCGGCTCGATGACGAGGCTGGCGACCCCGTGCAGATCGAGCTCGAGCGCCGCGGCGAGCCCGGCGGGACCGCCACCGGCGACGAGCACCGGAACCCGGATCATGCGGCACCGGCCACGAGCTCGTCCTCGGTGACCCGGGCCTGGTGGCCGCGGCGAGGCAGCGGCGCCATGACCAGCGCACCGACCAGCGCCGGGGCGGCGAAGGCCAGCGAGCTCGCCACCACAGCGCTGCCCGCGCCTACGAAGAGCGCGCCGTAAGTCGGGCCGACGATCGCGCCGAGCCGCCCGATGCCCAGGGCCCAGCCGAGCCCAGTGGCCCGGGAGGCGGCGGGGTACCACCCGGCGACATGGTCGTTGACCATGTTCTGGGTGCCGAGGCCGCCGAAGCCGAGCAGGGCGACCAGGACCACGGCCACCAGCGTGGGGGGCGTGGCCGCGAGGAGCAGCAGCGAGGCGGTCGCGACGCCGAACCCCGTGAGCACCATCCGCTTCGCGCCCACCCGCTCGGCGAGGACCGCCGCGATCAGGGTCCCGACGACCGCACCAGCGCTGTAGAGCAGCAGGAACGCGATCGAGGAGCTCACGCCGTAGCCGGCCTTGCGCATGATCTGCGGCAGCCACGTGCTGACGCCGAACACGGTGAGCAGGCTCGCCACATTGACCACCCACAGCGCGACCGTCACCGGGCCGCGGCCGTCGGCGAACAGCGCCCCCACCGGGGAGCGGCGCGCGGCGGGGTCGGGGGCGGAGGGTGCGGCAGCCTCGGGCAGGCCGAATCGGTCGGCGATCGCCGTGGCCTCGGCCTTGCGGCCCCGCGAGCGCAGGAACGCCGGCGACTCCGGCAGCAGCACGAACGCCACCGGGACGAGAAGCAGCGGTACGACCGCTATCACGTAGACGAGCTGGAAGCGGCCCTCCGCGACCCAGCCCAGGGCGGCAATGGCGGCGAGGACACCGCCGACCGGCGGGCCGGTGAGCACCGCACCCAGGATGCGGGAGCGCTGCCGCGACCCGGAGAACTCGCTGGTCAACGCGACCGCGGTGGGCAGCAGCCCGCCGATGCCGAACCCGGCCACCACGCGCGCGGCGGTGAAGGAACCGAAGGACGGGGCGAGGCCGCAGACCAGCATCGCGAGGGAGAACACGGTGACGGACAGCAGGAAGAGGCGGCGACGGCCGAGCAGGTCGGTAAGCGTGCCGGCCACGAGCGACCCGGCGAGCATGCCGACCAGGCTGAGGCTGGCCACGGCGCCGGCGCTGCCCGCGGTGACGCCCCAGCCGGGCTCGGCGAGGAGGCCGGGCACGGTGGCGCCGTAGGAGAAGAGGTCGTAGCCGTCGGCAATCAAGGCCAGCCAGCACAGCAGGGGGACGAGGAGCTGGGCACGACGGGTGGTAGCGAGGGGAGTGGTCGCAAGGGGACTGGTCGCAAGGGGACTGGTCACGGGGGTCTCCGGAGGTTTGGGGGACTGGGCTTGCCGCCGAGCCCGCACTCGCGGCCGCGTCACCGGCCGTGTCACCACAATGGGTGACGCGTGTCACCGGCCTCGACGGCGTTGCCATTGAGCGGCAGACGAGTCCGCGCTGTAAATGAGTCCAGGTTGTAAATGAGTCCGCGCTGTAAAACGCGTCGTGGCCCGGAACGCGGCCCCGTGTCACGCTGTGGCCGTGCCGCCAGCCGCGCGGGGACACCGCCCACCGCAGGGCGACCCGGTCGTCGACCGGGCGCTCGCGCTGTTGGCCGCCTTCGACGACACCCACCGCAGCCTTACCCTCTCGGCACTGGCCCGCCGCGCCGACCTGCCGCTGAGCACGGCCAAGCGGCTGACCGACCGGCTGCTGACGTGGGGCGCGCTCGAACGCGACGCGGACGGGGGGTTCGTCGTCGGGCTCCGGCTGTGGGAGACGGCGTCGCTGGCCCCGCGGGCGCTCGGGCTGCGGGAGGTGGCCATGCCGTTCCTCGACGACCTGCACGACGCGACGCGACAGCACGTGCTGCTGGTCGTGCTGGACGGGGGGGAGGGGCTGCTCGTGGAGCGCCGGTCTGCGCGCGACGCGGTGCCGGTGGAGTACCGGGTGGGCGACCGGCTGCCGCTGGCGATGACCGCGGCCGGCCGGCTGCTGCTCGCCTACGCCCCCGCGGAGCTGCAGGAGGAGGTGCTCGCCGGGCACGGCGGCGGCAGCTCGGCCGACGCCGCGCCCAGCCCGGTGGTGCTGCGCCGATTGCTCGCCGACGTCCGGCGCGGCGGTGTCGCCGTGATCAACCGGCGCCGCCCCGCCCCCGTGGTGTCGGTGGCCGCCCCCGTGCGGGGACCCGGCGGTGGGGTGGTGGCCGCACTGTCCATCGTGGTCCCGGCCGGGACACACCGCCCGGCCGCGCTCGTGCCTGCGGTGCGCATGGCCGCGGCCGGGGTCTCCCGCGGCCTGGGCGCCCGCGCCTCGCCTCCCGCCTAGCCGGCCGGCGCTCGAACAGCGCATCGGCGATTTCGTCGCGTAGACCGAGTTTCTCCCAGCCACTCAGCAAGCGCTCGTAGCTGAGGCTGGGGTAGTTGCTGCCGAACATGATCTCGTCCTGCAGCCGGCGGTTCATGTCGTGTTTGAGAGGTTCCAGGATGTACTCCGGGTCCCACCCCGACATTTCCCAGTAGACGTCGGCTTGCGCAGTGCGATGGCCATCATCTCGTCGGTGAAGTGCCAAGCTGGGTGGGCCGCCACGATCGTCAGGTCCGGGAAGTCGACGGCCAGGTCGTCGAGGGTGGGGAAGGGGCGGGTGTTCTTCAGCCGGCGCCCTCCGCCACCGTGCATCCGGGCGCCCATGCCGGTGAACCCGGCGTCGACCATGATGGCGACGCCGAGAGAGGACAGGGTCTCCCACAGGGGGAAGAAGCGGCGGTTGGTGACCATGCAGTCGCCGCCGACCGGGTGGAAGTGGAACCCGAGGACGCTGTCCTGCCGGACCGCCCGCTCGGCCTCCCGGACGGCCAGCTCGCCCTTCCAGGGATCGACGGAGCCCAGACCCCGACGAACCGGTCGGGGTGCCGGTCGCGCAAGGCGGCGACACAGTCGTTGTCGCACGGCGACCGCCCGGTCTCGGTCTCGGCGTCGAAGGCGACGAGGATCCCCTCGACACCGTTGCGCTCGAGGTCGCCGACGACCTCCTCCTCCGTGCGGGGCGGAACTCGTTGTTCCAGTACTCGGTGAGTGCCCCGGCGAATGGTCGGACCGAGGCCGTGCGGCCACGGGGCTGGGGGATGCACTGTCATTCGCGAGTCGCTCGACGGCGGCCGCGGAGACCTTCCTCTTGGAGACCTTGCCGAAGGGCGACAGGGGGAACTCGTCGAAGAGGAGGTAGACCCAACTGCGGTAGGTACCAACCCCGGAGCGGCGCCCTCTGCGGAGCTCCGTGGGCACGAGAAAGAGGAGATGTTGGAAATCCCCGACGCTCTGCATCATCATCGACGCGTGAATCGCGTCGAGATCACCCGTACCGAGCTGGTCTTCTCCGAGCCGCAAACCGGTCCCTTGCTAATGGACATGATCGTGCCGGCGGGCGATCGGCGCATGCCGTTGCCGGTGATCCTCTGGTTGCACGGGGGAGGATGGGCGCTCGGTGACCGATTCCTCGCCCCCGACCTGTCTCGTTGCTTCGCCGCACGAGGATTCGCCATGGCCAGCATCGAGTACCGGCTCAGCGGCCAAGAGACCTTCCCGGCCCAGCTGCACGACGTCCGGGCCGCGGTGCGATACCTACGCGGCAACGCCGACCGGCTGGGGCTGGATCCCAGGGCGATCGGGCTGTGGGGATCCTCCGCCGGTGGTCACCTTGCCGCGCTTGCCGCAGTGACCGGTCACATCGAGCAGCTGGACGGAGAACCCGACGCCGGCCAGTCGATGGTTGACGCGTCGGTCCAGGCCGTGGCGGAGGGCTACGGACCGGTGGACTTCGAGCTGCTCGTACGTCAGGCAACGCCTGTCCAGCCCGCGCTCGGCGGGTCGAACAGCTTCGAAGCGAAACTGCTGGGCGGCCTGCCGCAGGACCGGCCGGACCAGGCCCGGCAAGCCAGTCCGCTCACCTACGTTTCCTCGGCCGCGCCGCCGTTCCAGATTTCCCATGGCACGGCCGACGTGCTCGTTCCCCCCAACCAAAGCGTCCTGTTGCACGAGGCGCTGACCGCCGCGGGCGTGGAGACGACGCTGTATCTGATAGACGGGTTCCGGCACGGCTTCCTCAACCCAGCCGGCGCAGTCGAAGTGCCGGGCCCAAAGGTCATGGACGACGGCCGGCTCGACGTCGAGCCGACGCCGGCGGCCACCCGCCACCACACCGAGCCTGGCCGGTCTCCGGTCACGGAGGCCGCGACCTTCTCTTTCGACGTCATCGGGACGTTCTTCCACCGTCACCTTGTCCCGGCTCACCACGGATAAGAACACCGCACACTCGCGCCGTGCGGGAGGACTCGGATCCTGGTCCGTGGCGGCGACGACGCTGCGTCGGGCGCGGGTGGCGGGTCACTGGTTACTGATCAACCAGGCAGTCTGCCGTTGTGACGCCGGTAGATCCTGTGGACCTGTGGCCAACCCGGGCGTGCTTGTGCGCTGGCAGGTCGTTGGACGATGCGCTCGCCCAGGATCGACTAGTGAACACGGGTAGGGTCTGACGCCGTGGCGGACCTCAGCGATCTGGCGACAGCCGAACGTCGCGACCTGGCCGACTACCTCGACACCCTCACCGAGGAGGAGTGGGAGCAGCCGTCGCTGTGTCCCGGATGGGCGGTGCGCGACGTAGTGGGACACCTGCCGAGCTACGACGAACTCGGCTGGCCCGCGGTGCTGGCGCTGTTCGTCCGGTCGAGGTTCTCGCTCGCCCGCTGTAACCAGATCGGCGTTGAGGACAGCCGCAGGCTCAGCACCGAACAACTGGTGGCGAGGCTACGCACCCATGCGGTCCCTCGCGGCATTACGACAATGTTCGGCAGCGCCATCGCCCTCACCGACGGGCTGATCCATCACCAGGACATCCGCCGGGCACTCGGCCATCCACGGACGGTGCCCGAGGAGCGACTGGTCGCGGCGCTGAAGTTCGCGCCCCGCGCGCGGGCCCTGCCGGCCCCGGCTAACGTCCGCGACCTCCGGCTCATCGCGACCGACGTCGACTGGACCCACGGAACCGGCCCTGAGGTGAACGGCCCCGGGGAGGCATTCCTGGTCGCCCTCGCCGGCCGACAGCAGGCACTGGCCGACCTCAGTGGCCCCGGTCTCGCCACGCTGGCAGCGCGGGTAGTCGGCACCCGCGGAGGCGTTCCGTAAATGGATCCCCTACAGACGAACGCCGGAGCACGACCCGGGTAAACCCGCACCGCCACGTGAGGTCGTACGCGGACACAGGGGTGCGGCGAGTGAGCACGCGTCGTCGTCGGTCAGCCGCGGGGGTGCCGCTGCAGCAGCACGCTGACGCCGCCACGTCGGTCGCCCAGTCCTCGGTTGAGGACCTCGCGTGGGCCGACGCGTTTCGGGACGCCAGCCGCGCAGCTCAAGCAGTTCATCGACCAGGCTGGCGGTCTGTGGCAGGAAGGGAAACTGACCGACAAGCCGGTGACGGCATTCACTTCGGCGTTCAACCGGCACGCCGGCAGCGAGGCCACGATCTTGTCGCTGGGCAATGTCTTCTACCACTGGGAGGCGCTGATCGTCCTGCCCGGATTCACCGATCCGGTCGTGTCCGCCGCCGGTGGCAATCCTTACGGCCTTCGTTTGCGCGGAAACCGTGACCGGCCTACCCGCCAAGACCGTGGCAGAACTACAGAACTACCCGGCCTCCTCACGACATATCCTGCAACGTGGATACCAGGCGCCCGCCACCCACACGGGCGCCGGGACGGTATCGACGCGGAACCGCTACGGGCCATGCCCGTTGAGCAGATCGTGCGCACCGGCACTACCGACGGCGTCACGATCAGTGGCCCCACCTCGTTGAGTAGCTGTTCCGTTGTTCCTCAACCCGGTTAAAGGGTGATGGTGTCGAGTTCGGTGGGGGCAGTCAGTCGACCGGTGAAGCCGACCTTTTGCGCGGCCTTCTCGGCGGCGGAGCGGAAGTCGGCGATGGGCACGAAGGCCGGTGTGTAGTGGCACAGGACGAGGTGGCGCACGCCCGCGCGTTGGGCGACCTCGGGAACCACGGCAACGTCGGTGTGTGAGTTGAGCAGATGGGTTCGCAGGGCAACTCTGTCGGCCGCAGGGGATCTTTGCAAAATCTGGTCGATGGCGCTGGTCATCTGCACTTCGTGGAACAGGACGTCGGCACCCCGGGCGAGGGCGATCAGCGCCTCGTTGGGTCCGGCGGTGTCCCCGGAGAAGACGACGCTGCGTCCGCTGCCGGCGATGTCGAAGCGGTACGCGTAGGCATCCGCGACCTCCGGTCCGTGGTAGACGCGGGTAGCGGTAACGGTGACGTGGTCGTCGCGCATGACCTCGACGATGCCGGTGGGCGGCAACGACACCGGACGGGCGGTGACCGGCTGCCTGGGCGGGAACCCGCCACCGCTGGCGAACAGTCGGGTCGGGTCGGCGAGGCTTTGCTGCATCCCGGCGATCATGGCCTCCGTCTGCGGTGGGCCCCACACAGCGAGCGGGCCCAACGGTGCCGGGTAGGTCCAGCCGAGTATCGCCACGGTGGACAGCCCCGCCGTGTGGTCGGCGTGCAGGTGGCTGAGGAAGACGTTGCTCAGGCCGGTGAAGCCGAGGCCGGCGTCGACCATGCGTTGAGCGGTGTTGCCACCACAGTCGATCAGGTACACGCGTTGGCCGACCACCAGGGCCAGGGCGGGCTGGGAGTGTTGGGTGCTGAGGACGGGACCACCGTTGACCCCGAGCACCCGCACGTGGTCGCCCTGGGGGGCCTCCGGGGCAGCGGCGTGCGCCCCGGAGGCGGCCTGCGCCGACGGTGCGGAAGGGGTCGCGGCGGTGTCGCCGGCCGGTGACGTGGAGCAGGCGGCGAGTCCACCCGCCACCGCGGTGACACCAACGAGGCCGAACAGATTCCGTCTGCTCAGCGGTGGGCGACCGGACGCCGGCGCGCCGTCGCCTCCTCCTGTTGTATCGGGTCGAGGTTCGGACGTGTCCATTGTGGTCCCTTCGATGTATCGGTAGTACAGCTGTTCCATTCACGTTTCGGCGGGGCGAGCATGATCGAACAATCAAGGCACGATGGCGACCGACGCGGCCGGCAAGGCAATGGCAATGGCAATGAAGGGGAACGGCCCGTCGCCGGGTGGGAGGTGCACATCGAGCAGCAGCGGGCGGAAGCCGAGTCGCGTGGCGTATTGGACGCCCGTCACTGTCCGGGTCTCGTCCGCCGGTGCCACTTCACTCCTCCCAGCGGTGGTCCAGCGCGGGGATATTGCCGTAGCGCTCGAAGGCCTCGCCCATCTGCTCCCGGGACGGCAGGTAGAACGGCCCTGGCTTGCCGCGGGCCTCGGTGAGCGTGCCGAGCGCATGAAAGAAGCGCTCGAACCCGCCGGTGCTGATCCCGAGCGACTTGTTGTACTCACCCTCGGCGCGATAGGCGTGCAACGTCCCCGCGGGGACGTAGCCGAAGTCGCCGGGTCGCAGCAGGCGCTCGTCCTGGCTGCCGTCGGGCCGCTCGAGGAACACCCGTACTGCGCCCTCCACGACGTAGAAGACCTCGTGGTGGGTGCGGTGGGTGTGCGCGACGATGGTGTCCCCGGCGGGCTGCTCGACGGTGAATACGCCGAACTGCCCCTCGGTCTCCTCGGCCGACAGCAGCACCGTGACGAGCGCGTCGAAGATTTGGGAGCGCTCGCCGTCACCCGCCTCGAGGAAGAACGGCTCGGGCCGGCCTGGGAGGACACCCGCCCAGCTCGGGGTCTCGCCGGCGGCGAGGTGGGGGTTGATGTGCTCGAGCGTCATGATGTGTCGTCCTTGTCTGCTCAGGTGGGGAGGTCGTCGGGTCAGGCGGGAGGGGTGAGGGGCAGGCCGGGCGTCGAGCTGTCGAGCGCAGCCGCCGTGGGCACCGCCGACCGCCGGGTGACGACGAGGGCGAGACCCGCGAGCGCGACACCGGCAGTACCGAGCACCACGAGCGCCGCCGCGAGGCTCCCGGCCGCGGCGGTGAGGGCCACGACCAGGACGGGGCAGATGAACTGCCCCAGGAAGAACGCCGATGTCCATGCCCCGGTGCCGCGGCCGCGTTGCGCGTAGCGCAACCTGCTCGTCGTTCCCACGAGCAGCGACGGCAGCAGCAGGCCCCCGCCGGCGCCCGAGACGATTGCCCCCACCGTGACGAGCACGGGCGTACCGGAGACGCCCATGACGATCAGGCCGGCACCGCCGAGCACGAAGCCGACGACGATCGAGGGCCCGGCACTGCCGTGGGCCACGCGGGTGAACGAACCGGCAGCGACCATCACAGCGACGTTGGCCAGCGCGGCCGCGAGGCCGATGCCCGCGACGCCTACCCCCAGGCCGTCGAGGACGAAGCTGAGCTCCACCTGTACTGCGTAGAAGACGACCGCGCCGAGGAAGGTCAGCCCGAGCAGCGGGGCGAGCGTCCGCCACGGGACCGGGCCCACTCCACCGGACTCCAGGGCCGCGGAGCGTGGCCGCGCCGGCTGCCACAGCATGCGCAGCACCAGCGGCAGAAACGCCGCCCCGACGAGGTAGATCCAGAACGGGGCCCGCCAGCCCAGCGTGCCTACGGCCCCGCCGACCAGCAGGAATAGCACAGCGGAGAAGGCCGTGACCACCGTCTGCAGCGAGAGGTAGCGGTCGCGGCGCGCGCCGGACCAGTAGTCGCCGATCAGGGTGATGCAGCACGTCATGATGGCGGCCTCGGCGACACCGATCAGCGCCCGGCTCGCCACGATCGCGGGCAGCGAGGTCAGCCACAGCGGCGCGGTCCCGGCCACCACGTAAAGCGGCAGCGCGGCGACGAGCAACCGGGTGCGTCCCACCCGGTCCACCACCCGGCCCGCGACGAGCGCAACCAGGCCGACCGCCAGGGACGTGACGCTCAGCGCGAGCGGGGCGAGGGCCTTGACACCCGGCGTCCCGGCGAAGGCGTCCTGCAGCTGGGGCAGGACCGGGGCGATGAGGATGGCCCCGAGGATGGGCAGGCAGCTGCCGAGCAGGAGAACGGCCGCCTGCGGGCGCCCGGCCACCCGGGCTTCGGCGGGGACGGCAGCGGTGTGCGTCATGGCTCTCCTGGCGGGTGAGTGGCGGAGCCGAGGCGACCTCAGGCCTGCCACCACTGTGTGGCCCACGACACTCCAGGTCCAGAAGGACCTCGACGGGCGGCGTTAGGCTGGTCCTCACACGGGGGCAGCCCCCACCCGAGGGAAGGGTCGGCCGGTGGACGTCACGGCGCACGCCCTGCGCTACTTCCTCGTGCTCAGCGAGGAACTCCATTTCGGCCGGGCCGCGGCCCGGCTGCACCTGACGACTCCCTCACTTTCCGAACAGATCGCGCGGCTCGAGAAGCGGGTACGCACTCCGTTGTTCACCCGCGGCCCGCGCGGCGTGGCCCTCACCGACGCGGGGAGTGAGCTGGTGCCCCTGGCGCGGCAGGCCGTGGCGGCGCACGACGAGGTATCCCGCTGGGCCGCGGCCGTCGCCGGCGAGGTGCGCGGCACGGTCCGGGTCGGGGTGGTCGCGACGGTCGCCGCGGTGCTGCGAGCCGACGTCGACCGTGCTCTGGCGCGGGCCCACCCGGACGTGGAGCTGACCTCGCGCCGGCTCGGCTTCCAGGAGGAGGGCGACGCACTGCGCGAGGGCCGCGTCGACGTGGCGTTCGCCCCCGAGCCGCTGCCCGAGCCCCACCGCGGGCTGCACACCACCACGGTGGCCACCGAGCCCCGGGTGCTCGTCGTGCCCGCGGGCCACCGGCTGGCCGGCCGCGACGCGGTGAGCGTCGAGGAGACCAACGGTGAGGTGTTCATCGGGGTGCCCACCAGCGACCCGGCCACCCTCGACTGGTGGCTCGTGGACCCCCGCGCCGACGGGAGCCACCCGTCGCACGGTCCGGTGGCCGCCGACATCGACGGTGTCCTCGACCTCGTCGAGGCGGGCCGGGGCCTGAACATCGCGAGCGCGGAGGTGGCCGCGCACTACGCCCGGCCGGGCGTCGGGTTCGTCCCGCTCAGCGACGTCGAGGACGCCCGGGTCGCGCTGTGCTGGCGTTCCGACGAGCAGGACCCCGCGGTGCTCGCAACTGTCGCCGCGGTACGGCGCGTCGCCACCGGGTGACGCCATCGCGTAGGCCTCGTACCTGCGCCCGCCTACCGTGTGCGGCATGGGGAGACTGAGCCTGTGGCTACGCGCGCGGCCGATGGTGGGCGACGCACTGCTCAGCGCCCTTGTGCTGCTGCTCAGTGTGGCCGGCATTGCGGCGCAGCACCATTGGCCGACCTACCTGCTCGTCAGTGCCTTGTTGTCCGCCCCGCTGCTCGTCCGGCGCCGCCACCCCCGGGTCTCGGCGGCCCTGGTGCTGGCTGTCGGCGCGATGCAGCTGTTCGCCATGCCGGGCACCGTCATCATTCCCGCCGATATTGCCCTGGCCGTTGCGTTGTACACCCTGGTCAACTACGTCGGACGCCGCGCAGGCCTGCTGTACAGCCTCGGTCTGGTGGTCGGCACGGTGCTGTGGGGGCTGTGGCGGGCGAACAACCGGTTGGACGTGTTCGCCCCGCTGATGGTGTTCGCCATGGCGTGGGTCCTCGCGGAGTTCGCCGGGGCCCGCCGGGCCTACGCGACGGAGGTGGAGATGCGGCTGGCCGAGGCCGAACGAGAACGC